>Ga0207022_10136_pt1 | contig 20115 bp, 12 predicted proteins | sample Alteio_BWMinCont_46_FD_153307 | JGI IMG/M metagenome (GOLD analysis project Ga0207022, IMG submission 153307) | Enriched cells from forest soil in Barre Woods Harvard Forest LTER site, Petersham, Massachusetts, United States -... | ecosystem: Environmental > Terrestrial > Soil > Temperate forest >... | reverse complement strand
GCGAAGACCGCCGTCGCCATCCCCGGCGTCAGGCTCCCCTCTTTCAGAGGGACGAGTGCGAACGAGTGGCTGGGGTTGGCCGCAGCCAAGAGACCAAAGAGGGCCATCAGGCAGGCGGTCGCCAGATGAGTCGCCACCAGATAGATCCAGCCGGCCTCGCGGACTTCCTCTCGGTCATCCTCTGTCGTGACCAGAAAAAAGGCCGCGAGCGCCATGGTTTCCCAGGCGAACAGAAACAGGATGCCGTTGCGGGCGACCACGACCAGGGCCATGCCGGCCGTTAGCACCCCGTAGAAAAACCGCAGTTTCCGACCGTTATCGGCATGCTCGGTCTGCTTCCAATACCCCAGCCCGTAGACGTTGCCCAACAGTGAGATCAGCAGGATCGGCATCAGGAAAATCGCCGAGAGACCGTCGATCGCCACGTTGAACTCGGCGCCGGGAAGAGACCAGGGCAGCCCGACCGATTGGGACTCTTCCGTGGCCCAGAACAGGCCGACGCACGCCAGGCCGAGGGCCGATCCCAGCAGCGACAGCAGCATCGCAGCCCACTGACCGCGCATCGTGCAGGGCCCCAAGAAAAGACCCGGGACGCCGCTCGATGCAATCAGCACGATCGCCAGCAGCAATTCCATGCTAACTTTCTACGTCGCTAATTCGACAGGCTGTCCGCTCTCATAGCGGCAAACACTGTTCGACGCAACCGACCCATCCAACGCTGGGCTTTTCACGCGCGGGCAGGCAGGCGCTGTTCATCCAGACGGCCGAGCAACCGCAGCAAGCCGTCCAGGATGGTCATCGGGTGGGGCGGGCAACCCGGAATATAGAGATCGACGGGGAGGAATTTCCCGCAGCCGTTGTGAACTTCGGGGTTATCTACGAACGGTCCGCCGCTGATGGCGCAGGCACCTACCGCGATGACCAGTTTGGGGGCGGGGACGGCCCCATAGGCCGTCAGCAGGGCGCTGCGCATGTTTTCGCTGACGGGCCCGGTGACGACGATTCCGTCGGCGTGCCGGGGCGAGGCGACGAACTGGATGCCGAAGCGCCCCAGGTCGAAGACCACCGTGCTGAGGACGTTCAGGTCGGCCTCGCAGGCGTTGCAGCCGCCGGCGCTCACCTGCCGCAGTTTCAGCGAACGACCGAAGAGCCTTCGAGATTTCTCTTCCAGGGCCTGCGCCAATACCAGGGTCTGTCCGTCCGGAGTCGGAGCCTGCCCGTCGAGAACCAGGTCCTGGCGGTTTCGCGTCGACAGCCGGTAATCCTGCGTGTGGTGAATCGCCTCCTCGGGACACGCCTGCGTGCAGTCGGAGCAGAACAGACACCGGCCCAGGTCCAGTTCGAGTTTCGGGCCGTTTATGGCAATGGCGTTCGTGGGGCAGGCATCGGCGCAGTCGCGGCAACCCTCGGGGCACTTCGACGCATCGATCTGGGGCAGGCCGCGAAAGCGGTCGGGCAGCGTCGGCTCTTGCGCGGGATACGCAATTGTGCGATGCCCTTGTTGCAGGCGAGCCAGGATCACGTCGAGCATATTGTCTCCTCTGGGAACATTGCACTCGGCTGCGCCTCGCGGCTAAACGCCGATTCGCATTGCTCTCGTTCGCAGGCTGACATCCGACAACTGACGACTGACAATTGACAACCGACCTTACAGGTCGTGACCGCAATACGACAGGTTGAAACTCTTGTTACACAGGGGGAAGTCCGAAATCTGCTGATCCCGCAGCGACATGGCCAGAGCAATCCAGTTGTGGAACGACGGGTCGACGATCTTGTAACGGGAAAAACGCCCTTGTTCGTCGGTGAGAGCCACATGGCAGATCTCCCCGCGCCAACCCTCGACAAGCGTGGCGACGAAATGATTCGCCTTCAGCGGCCCGACATTCGCGCGCAAAGGTCCTTCGGGAAAGGCCGCCAATTGTCCCCGGATGAACGTGATCGAGCGCTGAATTTCCATCCAGCGAACGTAGGCGCGGGCGAAGACGTCGCCCGTCATCCACGTCGAAACCGGAACCTGCGCAAAACGAAAGATGCCGGCCGGGAAATCGAATCGCACATCGCGCTCGACTCCGCTGGCCCGCGCGGAAGGGCCGACGATCCCCAGGGCCTTGCTGGTTTCCAGCGAAACTGTTCCTGTCCCCTCGAACCGGGCCTGGACCGACGCCGAGTTCCAGAGCAGATTGGCGGCATTCGCGACGTCGCTCGCCGCCGAATCGAGCCGCTCGACAAACTGCTTCTTGCGGTTCTCGTCGAGGTCGAATGCGACCGACCCCGGGCGAAGCATGTCGCGGCCAAAACGGTTGCCGCACAACAGGGCCGTCAGGTTCAAAAAATCCCCGCGCAACCGACCGCAGTACGACATGGTCGGCAAATAGCCCACGTCGCCGGCCAGGGCCCCCAGGTCGCCGGTGTGATTGGCAAGCCGTTCGAGCTCCAGCGCGATGCCCCGCAAGACTTCCGCCCGGATCGGCACCCGAGTATCTGCCAGGGCTTCAACCGCCTGGCAGTAAGCCGTCGCATGGCCGATCGAAGTATCTCCCGAGACGGTCTCGATCGTGTGGATCGTCCGCTTGTCGGGCCCGCCGACCAGCGTTCGCTCGGCGCCGCGGTGCTGATAGCCGAGCGAGATCTCGAGGTGAAAGACCTGTTCGCCGTGACACTGAAACCGGAAATGCCCCGGTTCGATGACGCCGGCGTGAACGGGCCCCACGGCCACCTCGTGGATTTCGTCCCCTTCGATGCGGTAGAAATCCGTGACTCCGATCACGGGGGCCTCGCCGGGCGGTCTCTCCCAGGCGTCTTTGCCCGGGCGATACGACGCGTGAAACCGGACCGGCTTGAACCAGGTATGCCCGGCCGGACGGATTCCATACTGTTCGGCGATTTCCCGCTCGAAGAGATGGACTTGCGGGCAATCGCGCGCCAGCGAAGGAAAGCTGTCGTCTTTGAGATGAGTTTTCCCCACGTGCAAACGGGCATGGGCGCTATCCGCCAGAAGGGCGTACAGGTCGACGCCGTCTTTCCCGGCAGCCACGTGACCGAACAGCGCGGCAACAGTCTGCCCGGCGGCCAGATTGCTGACGACGCTGTGCCGAAAATCGCCGAACGCCAGTTCCGGAATCTGGGTTTGAGCAATCGCCTGTCCGTTGTGCAGACTCTTGAAGCCGGTCTGTTCGCTCACGGCCCGTTCGCTCATGGCCTGTTCGCTCATGGCCTGTTCGCTCATGGCCCGTTCGCTCATGATTTGACCTCCAGGAGCGCGGCGGCGTCGCGCAGCAGCGCTTCCAGGGGAGGCGGAATGTACAGTCCCAGCAGCAGCACGAGGGCCAGAAAGAGCAGAATCGGAGCGCCCGTGCTCACACTGTCGTGAATGCCGGTTGCAGGAGTGCCCTCCAGCGGTTTCCCCTGGACCACCGCCAGCACGGTGACCCCCATCCCCATGAACACAATTGCCAAGAGCGCCAGGAAGAGCCCCGCCACAAGATACTGTCCACTCAAGATAGCCCCATTGACGATCGTGAATTCGCTGATGAACGGCCCGAAAGGGGGCGAACCGGTGATCGCCAGAAAGCCGGTCAAAAACAGCGCCCCCGAGAGGGGGACGCGCTGCATTGCGCCGCGCACGTCGTCGGTAAACTTGCTGCCGTAGGCGCGATGGATGTTGCCGGCGGACAGAAACATCACTCCCTTGGTCAGCCCATTGTTGATCAAATGCAACAGGGCGCCGTAGATCGCCGTGCCCCCGATACCGATCCCCAGGATCATGATCCCCATGTGTTCCACGCTGGAATAGGCCAGCATCCGCTTGAAGTCGCGTTGCCGGACCACGAACACGGCCCCGAAAGCCATCGACAACAGGCCCATGGTGACCATGATCTGGCGGGCTGCATCGGCTTCGGGACCGTTCCGGCAAATCTGGTAGATGCGCAACAGCGCCAGAAAGGCGCAACTGGTAACGCCACCGGCGAACAGAGCGCCGACCATTCCCGGCGCTTCACCGTAGGCGTCGGGTTTCCAGGTGTGCATCGGCGCCAGGCCCATCTTGGTGCCGTATCCGACGAACAGCAGCACGAACGCCGCATGCAGCCATTTAGGAGCCAGGTGCGGAGCGTCCTCGATGAGCTGGTCGAACAGCAGCGTCGATTCGCGGCCCGCCTTGAGGGACGAATAGGCGAGAAAGAACGAGCCGAGCAGGGCCAGGGCGATCCCCACAGAACCCACCAAAAGGTACTTCCAGGTGGCCTCCAGGGAACGGGAGTTATGATTGAAATAGATCGAGGGGGCGCTCACCAGCGTCATGGCTTCCATCGCCACCCACATCAGCCCCAGGTGATGCGACAGCGTCACCAGTGTCATCATCGCCAGCGCCGCGAACAGGTTGGCGCAGATGATGCGATTGGGCCGATCCGAGCGGATCGCCAGGTAGCCGGGTGCGTACAGCGACAACAGGAAAAAGAGGACCGCGAGAAAGCCCAGGACCAGCTTGCCCAGCGCATCAAGCAGCAACCAGCCTCCCAGCCCCGTGATCGATTCGGCGCTGGCCGGCCCAAAGACAGCCGACATGGCCAGAATCAGGTGCCCCAGGGCCCCCAGGGGAAGCATCCACGGCCGCCAGCGGTTGGAGGGCACGGCAAATGTCACCGCCGCCATCAGCAGGGGAAAGCCGATCAGCAGATATGCCATCGATTTATTCCTTCAACTCCGACAGATTCTCCGTGCCAATGGACGAGAACTCACGGCTGATGTGGTAGATAATGATGCCCATCACGAACACGGCCGTGAATAGATCAAGCAACACGCCGACCTCGACGAGAAACGGGATCGCGTCCAAGAGCAACAGGCCGAACAGGAATATCCCGTTCTCCAGAAGCAGGTAACCCAACACCTGATTGATGGCCTTTTTGCGGGTCGTCAGCATCAGGAAGCCGGCCCAGACCGTCGAGAGGGCGACCGGAACCAGCAGCAGATTCGTGTGCTCTTCCAGCAAGGGCAGGGTGTACGAAAAGGCCAACGCCAGGCCGGTGCCGATCGCACCCAGAAGAACGGAGCTCATGAAGTTGACGACCGGGTTGACTTCGTGCTGGATGTCCGCCCCGCGCATGGCATGCACCAGAAACGCCGGAATGACGAATCCCTTGAGCGCGATGGTCACGGCGACCAGCACGATTCCGCGGATGTCGATATCCGGATGAAGGAATAGCGGAATGATTCCCAGGAGGAACCCTTGCAGGGCTATGGCGTTGATGACCGCGCGAATCCGGCTCACTCCCAGCGCGACGAAATTGAGCGCCAGGGCCATGATCAACAGAGGGTCGAGAAACTGGCTCATCATTCACCTGACCAGCAAAATGATGCCAAAGCCCGACAGCAGGCAGGAGGCGACCAGCAAGATCGGAATGTGCGTCATCTTGAGGCGCGCTGTCGTCGACTCCACAATGCCGATCACGACGGTTACGATCAGCATCCCCAGAACGAATATCGGCCAGTCAAGCCACGCCGAGCTGGTCGTGATCGGGAAGGCCAGTCGGACGATCAGGGCCCCGAAGATGAACAACTTGAGGGCCGCGCCGTACAGGATCATGCCCAGCGCCGGGCCGCTGTGATCGAGGACCATGACCTCGTGGATCATCGTCAGCTCCAGGTGGGTGTTGGGGTCGTCGAATGGGATGCGGCAGTTCTCGACCAGCAACACGATGAACCAGCTCAACAGGACCAGCGCCAACGCGGCCCCCGATGTCGTCCAGTTCGACGCCATCGAATCCCCGAGCATGCGCGCCAGTTCCAGCCTGCCGGAAAGCCGCGCCAGAACGAGCAGCCCCATAAAGAGCGCCGGTTCCGCCAGGCACGCGAACGTGACTTCTCGCGCCGCCCCCATCCCCTCGAAGGGGGAACCCGTGTCGAGGGCCGCCGACGTCGTGAAAAACCGGGAGAGGCCCAACAGGTACGCGAACAGAATCATGTCGCCCTTGAACGAGATCGGCGCAGTCGAGTTGACCAACGGGACGAAGAGCACGGCGATCGCCGCCGTAACCAGACCGACCACCGGCCCCGCGCGAAACACCCACGTCGTCGTCGTGCTGAAGACCGAGCCTTTTTGAAAGAGCCGGATCAGGTCGTAATACGGCTGTAAGAGCGGCGGCCCATTGCGGCCGGCGAAGATCGCCTTGGTACGGTTGATCACCCCCAACAACAACGGCGGCAACAGCACTGCCAGCAGAATGTGAATCGTGTTGTTCACGAGGGTATTCATCGTCTGCTCTTACGGCCACAACAACAGGGCCACGAGGACCAGGAAAATATACAATAGATAAATCTGAACGTTTCCCTGCTGCAGGAACCGCAACCACGTGAACAGCCGCGCTACGAAATGAAACGTCGGCAACATGGCCTGGTCGAGCATCACATCGGGCACTTCTGTGCGAAAATCGGTCTGCTGCGGAAAGAGGGGAAAAGGGGTTGGCCGATGCGTCCGCGGATGCAGCGCCCAGGCGAACAGATCGACGAGCATCTGCGCGAAAGACGACGACGTGTACTGCATTCGAGTGTTGGGCGCGATGTATCCGCATCCCCAGGTGGAAGCGTGCTCGACAACGTTGCTGCGAAGCCGCGACGAGAGCACCGACCACCCCAGCCAAAGCCCTGCGACCAGCCCGCAACCCATGATCGAAATCCACGGAAGCGGGGCCAGCGCTGCCAGACGCCCACCGACGTCAGCCACATTCGGCGCCCAGGTCACGATCCCGCTGACGAGGGCCGGCGCGATCAGCGAGGGGGCCAGCCCAATCACCAAGCAACCGCCAGCCAGAACGCCCATCGGCCCCAGCATGCTCAGTGGAGATTCGTGAGCATGCCGGGAGTGTTCCGACCTGGCCGTTCCCAGAAACACCGCCCCATAGGCCTTGACGAAACACGCCACGGCCAGCGCTCCGATCAAAGCCAGGGCCGCGGCCGCCAGGCCCGCCACCGCAAACGACGGTTTCGATGTGTCGACCAGCGTGTCGAACAGGCCCAGATAAATGAAAAACTCGCTCACAAAACTGTTCAACGGCGGCAGCCCGCAGATGGCCACCGATCCGATGATAAAACACAATGCGGTCCACGGCATCAATTTCGCCAGTCCGCCCAGAGAATCGATCTCGCGGGTACCTGTACCGTGGATCACTGAGCCGGCACAAAAGAACATCAGCCCCTTGAACAGGGCGTGGTTGCAGACGTGCAACAGGCACCCGGCCATACCGAGAATGACCCAATCGGGGCGCCCCAGCGAGCGGCCGATCAGGGCCAGCCCCAGCCCCATCATGATGATCCCGATGTTTTCGATGCTGGAGTAGGCCAGCAACCGCTTCAGGTCGCGCTGGCCGACGGCCAGCGCCACTCCCAGCACGCCCGAGACCGCTCCCAGCGCCAGCACGATCGCTCCCCAGGCCAGCGGCGGATTCGGCAGCAACGACGTGACCCGGACCAGACCGTAGACCCCCATCTTGAGGATCACCCCCGACATGATCGCCGAGACGTGACTGGGGGCGGTGGCGTGCGCGCTGGGGAGCCAGACGTGCAACGGCATAATCCCCATCTTGATCCCAAATCCCCCGAGCGCTAACAGGAATATGGCCGTCGCCATTCCCGGCGTCACGTTGCTGTTGCTCTCGGTGAGCGCGAAGAGTTTGAATGAACCGCTGGCCGTATGCAACAGGGCGAACAGGGCGAACAGGAACACGGTTGCCATGCGCGTCGCCACCAGATAGATCCAGCCGGCTTCGCGGACGTCGGGTTTGTCGTCCTCGGTCGTGACCAGGAAGAAAGCCGAAAGGGCCATGATCTCCCACGCAAACAGAAACAGGTATCCGTTGCGGGCCAGCACGATGAACGCCATGCTCCCCGCCAGAAGGCCATAGAACAGCCGCAACGCTCGTCCATTTTCCTGATGCTCTGTTTGCTTCCAGTAGCCCAGGCCGTAGATGCTTCCCAGAAGCGAGATCAAAAAGACCGGAACGAGAAAGATGGCCGACAGACCATCGACCGCCACGTTGAGCCTGATCCCCTGGGGCAGCCAATCCCGCACGATCGCGTGCGTCTCTCCCGTTCTCACGAACCAGCAAACGCCCATCAAACCCAACCCCGCCCCGAACACCGCCAGCAGCGTCGTCAACCACTGGCCGGCCAACGCGCTGCGCCGGAACAACAGACCCGGGAAGCCGCTGGCTCCGACGATGACGGCCCCCATGAGCACCAGCCATTCGCTCATATCAGCCGGATGCCTTTCCCGCCTGGGATTTCGGCGCGGTCATGGCCTCCTCGACTCGCCGCGCTGCGCCGAGGATCACTTCGGGCGGCGATTGACGCGTGATGGCGTCTTTGAACTGCTCGTCATGGAGTGCCAATGAGATCCGCGAGAGGACCTGCAAATGGCTGCGCATCGTGGGCGAGATCAACGAGAACAGCACCCCCACCGGTTTGCCGTCGGCAGCGCCGAATTCGACCGGTTGTGCGAGGAAACACAGCGTGACCAGGGGGCGTTCGACGTGCAGGATGAGAGGATTTCGAGCGTGCGGCAAGGCAATGCCCCTGCCAATCGCCGTGGAGGTCGAAGCTTCCCTCGCCATGAAGAGCTGGAACAGCATTTCGCGATCGATCCCTTCCGGAAGAGGAAGGACGTCGACCAGCGACCGCAGCGTGCTGTCTTTGCTGGTTCCTTCCAGTTTGTAAAAAATTCCGCCTGCCTCGAGTGCTTCGGCAAATGTCGGAGCCGGCTCATCATCGGTTTCGAGGTGATCGAGTAATTTGAGAGAAATCTTGATCTGGTGTGCCGCCGCCCATTCCAGCACTTCGGCCCGGTTGAAGCGGTGTTGACCCCCCACGAATTGAGTCGGCAGTCCTCGTTGATTGATCCAGCGCGTGACCGTAGGTTCCGGCACGTCGAGGAATTTGCTTACGTCCTGAAGAGTCAATTGCATGTCTCGCTCCGCTCTTCCGCATCTGCGCAAAGGCCGGCAATTTAGCGACTTCGTTTCCGTCCAGGATGAACCGCCTGTGTACGCTGAACTCTCCCGTTCCGAGCCTTCATATCCGCACATCCCCGCTAACGCAACCGACGAGTTCCGCATCGCGCACAGATCACCGCGAGAGATCGGCACTCCTCGGCACTGCCGGCGATTCAAACGCGTCTTAATCAGCCACCCGAAAGACGGCGTCCGGCAAGTCCCTGTCGCGTCAGTCGATGCCGTGTCAACCGTATGGCCTCTTGGACCGCTTGCGAGTCGCGTGCGGATCTTGGGAAAAGGCCTGGTGGCCGTCGAGTCCTGTGATGACCATCGTGCGGCCCTGCGCGGCCAGATCGTGCTGCAGGTCGTGCAGCCGTTGCATGACCGTGTGATCAACCAGGTAGGTTTCGGATAAGTCGACGACGACCTGTGATGTCTCGCCGAAAGCATTTTCGATCCGCCGCTTGAGTCCAATCCAATTGCTGAACACGGCTGAACCTTTGACCAGCATGGTCGTTGTGCCCTGCGCGTCGCGGCTGATCGTGATGTCTGGCCAGAACAGCGATCCGATCGGGGCCCCGTTCCACAGGTGCAACACAAACTTGAGGGCGATCCCGATGCCAATGCCGACCAGAAGGTCGGTCGCCAGGACCGCTACCACCGTCGTGGTGAAGGTCAGTAACTGCTCCTTGCCGACGTGGTACACATGCAGAAATTCCCGCGGAGACGCCAGGCGGAAACCGGTGTAGACCAGCATCGCGGCCAGGGCCGCCAGCGGAATCTCGTGAATCAGGCCCGGCACCAGCGCCACAAACAGCAGCAGAAAAATCCCGTGAAACATGTCGGCGAAACGCGTGCGGGCGCCGTTATCGATGTTGGCTTTGCTGCGCACGATCTCCGAAATCATCGGCAGCCCCCCGACCAGGGCGCTGCCCACGTTCGCCAATCCCACCCCGAGCAGGTCGCGATCGAAGTTTGTCTTCCGCTTCCAGGGATCGATCAGGTCGATCGCCTTGGCGCTCAGGATCGATTCCAGGCTGCCGATCAGCGAAAACATCATCACCCATTTCCAGCCTGCGACGGTCTGAAGCCCGGAAAAGTCGGGGAACGTGATCGCGTTGAACATGTTGTTCGGTACGCTGACCAGATCGTTTGCCGGACCCACCCCGAAATCGTGGCCGCCGAAGGAATACGTGTGTTCGTGATCGAGATCGAAATACAATCCCAGCGGTACCGTCAACAGAATCACCCACATCTGGGCGGGTATGGCACGAAGCCAGCGCGCCTTCAGCAGCGGCAGACCGAACAGCAAGAGCAGGCTCAATAAGCCGATGACGACAATTTCGGGATTACAGTTCATGACCGAATGGGGGATTTCGGCCAGGAGAGGCAACGGTGATTTCGCACGGGGCTTGTTGACCCCCATCACGATATGGAGCTGCTTCGATATGATGATCACGCCGATCGCCGCGAGCATGCCATGCACCACCGACGTCGGAAAGAACTCGTTCAGCCCGCCCGATCGCAACAGCGCGAATCCGATCTGCAAGAGACCGGCTGCCACGCCCACGCCGAGTGCCAGTCGATACGCCTGCAAATCCGCGGCCGAATCGGTGCCCCCGGTGTAGCCGAACTCGGTAACAGTCCCCAGCGCGATCACGATCAAGCCCGCCGCTGGTCCCTTGATCGTCAATTCCGAATTGCTGATCAGGCTGCAAACAATGCTCCCGATGATCGCCGTAAACACGCCGGAGATCGCCGGATATCCGCAGGCCAGAGAAATGCCCAGGCACAAGGGCAGGGCAATCAGAAACACCAGGAAGCCCGAGATCGCATCGCGCTTCCAGTTTTGCGCTAGACCGGCTAAGCCGACCTGGGGCACGTCAGTCAGCACGGGAGTCTGATCGCTCATGGGGCGGGCATTCGCAAACGAGTCGGGAATCCATTACCGGCGCCGGCGCCGATTCACAGTCGAAGACCCGGCATTGTATTTTGACGCCACTTGGGGAGCGACAATCGTCGCATTACAATTCCGTAATATAACTCGGCCCTGTTGATTCTCCGGACGGGTGGTCGGATCCATCCACGCCGTAATGAATTTCCCGGGCCTCGAGCGCTGCCGACAATGTCGACGTGGCGCCGTTCTCATCGAGTCTGGCGGCGAATATCTCGGGGAAGTCCGAGCGAGCCCAGTATTGAAAAAACGTTAGAATGCGTTTCAGGAAATTCGACATAAGATATTGCAACATCGTTGATTACAATTCCGTAATTGCACAGCTTTGGTATTGGGCCTCGAATTCAAAGTCGATAGAATGCGAAGTTGGGTGGCTATGCGCTCAAGACCCGCCAGGAGCACCGCGGATGGAACTGCTGATCGTCGAAGATGAGCCTGTGATTGGCAAGGCGCTGCGGCAAGGCTTCCGCGAGGCCGGTCACGAGTGCGTGTGGGCCAAAGATGGCGACAAAGGTTGGGAACTGGCTCGCTCGCAGCAGTTCGATGCGGTCATTCTCGATTTGATGCTGCCTGGCAAGCGCGGACTCGACATCGTCCGCGACATGCGGGCCGAAGGAATTCGCACTCCCGTGGTCCTGCTGACGGCTCTGGGGTCGATCGAAGAGCGAGTCGCCGGATTGAGTGCCGGGGCCGACGACTACCTCGTCAAGCCGTTCGCGTTTCCCGAGCTCATGGCCCGCATCGAAGCCGTCTGCCGACGGTCGGGAATGCGTCCGTCTCCCACAGTGCAAGCCGGGGAGCTGTGCCTGGACCTGGCGACGCGGCGGGTGATCCGGGCGGGGACGGAAATCGATTTGACCCCGACTGAATTCAGTCTGCTCGAATTTCTCATCCGCCACGCCGGGCAACTGGTCACCCGCAAAATGCTTTGCGAGCACCTCTGGGAATCGGATTGGGAAGGCGCCACCAACGTGATCGAGGTGCACATCAACCGGCTCCGCGGCAAGCTCGACAAGGGTTTCGACCGATCGTTGATTCAGACCATTCGGGGCCGTGGCTATGCCCTCCGCGCATCTTAAGCCCTCCTCGCATCTTCGCGAGGTCTTCGGCACGTTGCGGTTTCGCTTGACCGTCTGGAACACAGCAGTCGTTTTCGTGTTCGTGCTGACGACGTTGTGGGGGGTTCGCGAAGGGCTGCAACGCTTCCTGTGGAAAGAGGCCGACGACCAGCTTCTGGGGGATGCCAGCGAAGTCAAGGCGACGATCGAGCAATACTATCCCGACTCCGTCAGGATCCACGAGGCACTCACAATCAAAGCCAAGACGCACTCGCACCGCGGACTGCACTTCCGAATCTTCGACGAGCACGATGCGGTGTTGTGGACCAGCCCCAATGCGCCGCCGGTTCCGTTTCCCACCGATTTGTTTCAATTTGGAATGACCCCGATTACGGCGGGACACTATCGGCTCGTGCATGTGAAACTCGACTCTCCGAGTTTGCCGCGTTACACAATTCGCATCGGCACTTCCTTTGAACCGCTGGAGGCCGACATTCTAACGGTCACAGAACTGCTCATTGTCGTCGGCTCGGTGACGCTGCTGGTTTCGCCCGTGGGGGGCTTCTGGCTGGCCGGGCGCGCCACGCGCCCCATCGCCCGCATTATCGACACGACCGCACGGCTGCATCCCAGCAGTCTCGACGAGCGCTTGCCGCTCAGGGGGACGAACGACGAATTGGACCGCCTGTCGGCGACGATCAACGGTTTTCTCGATCGCATCGGTCGCTATCTCGAGCAGAATCGCGATTTCACGGCCAATGCGGCCCACGAGCTGCGTTCGCCTCTGGCGGCCATCCAGAATTCGCTGGAAGTCGCGCTCAATACCGACAGGTCGACCGACGAGTACAAGGAGCTGCTGGCCGAAATCCTGGATGAATGCGGAGGGTTGCGTGTGCTCGTCAACCAGTTGCTGCTGCTGGCCGAAAACGATGCCGGCAGGCTGCTTGTGGCGACAGAGAAGGTCGAGCTCGATGGCGTCGTGCAGAAGGCCTACGACATGTTTCTCGGCGTGGCCGAAGCGGCCGACGTCGACCTGCGGATCGCCGTTCTCGAACCGGTCCGTGTCGCGGGAGACGCCGGACGGCTCAGACAGGTCGTCAACAACCTGATCGACAACGCCATCAAGTTCACTCGCGCCGGAGGCGCCGTCAAAATCAAGCTCTGGTCCTCTGCATCCGACGGCACGGTCCGTTTTTCCGTGCGCGATACCGGCTCGGGCATTCCCGCCGGCGACGTGCCGTACATTTTCGATCGCTTCTATCGCGGCGACAAAGGGCGTATCCGCGACCGTCGCACGCGCGGCACCGGATTAGGCCTGGCCATTTGCCAGTCGATCATTACGGCCCACGACGGCCGAATCGAAGTCGAAAGCGTCGTCGATCAGGGGACGACGATGACGGTCATCCTGCCTGCCGCCACCGGCAGCGAACTTTCGACGGCAAACGCCGAACCCGTGACGGCGGAGCTGGCGTAGCCGCCCCATCCGATTCCCCCCTTAGCAAGTGGGGCCATGAGCGGTCGCGTGGTATTCTGATATCGACAGGGCTCGACACACAGTTCGTTCGGGTTTCGGAGAAACCCGGCTACACTTACGGCACCGACGTGTCGCTGGTATGCCAGTCGGGAAAGCGTCCCTCGAGCTCGACCGTCTGGCCGTTGCGCAGCACGATCATGAGGACCTTGTCTCCGGGCAAATAGCGCCGCACCAGGTCCGACTTCAAATCTTCGAGGGTGCGAGGCCCGTCATGTCCGTCCAGAGAGACAATCAGATCTCCCTTTTCCAACCCGAGATTGCCGGCCAATCCTCGTGCGCCAGTTGATGCATCCGCTCGAATCGACACGACGCGGATCGCCAGCCGATCGAGAGGCAACTTCGCGGTGCGGCGCTCTTCGGCGCCCAGAGGATAAGCCAGGAATCCCAGCGGCAGCGGCAAGCTGCGCAGCGACTTTCTCCATCCCAACTCGGTCTGCCGCCAGGATTCGCCCGGCGCCAGATTCATGACAACGCTGCGACTCGCTGCGGGATCTGAAGAGGCACGTTGCACAGTGACAAGCGGCCGTTCATTTTCGGGCAGACGGTGCAGGGCCCACCGCAGGTCCTGCTCGGAATGAATGGGAACGTCGCCGACACGGGTGACCACGTCGCCAGAGGCCAGGCCGGCCATGACAGCGGCCGAGCCAGGAATGACTTCCGCGATTTTGTGCCCATGGGACCGATCAAACCGGATGCCGATGCTCTCGGGAAGCGGGAATCCAAACAATTGCTGCCGTGCAAATCGGCCGTCGCGAAACGCTTGCAGCAGGCGGTATTCCTGGATTTGATGACAATGCACGCATCCCTGGTGGGCGGCTTTGAGCAGGGGAATGTCTTCGGGGATCGTGGATGTCTGCGGACGAGGGTGCAGATCGAGGTCGGTGCGACCGGCAGGCACGCTGCGCCGGCGGTGAACTTCGAGCACCTCGCCCATTGTCGTCAGCAGCGACTCCTTCGAAAGTCGGCCGTCGGCCGCTTTCTCGTCGCGTCCGCCGTACCGGCTATAGACGTTAAGGTCGGCGTCGAGAAAAAAGGCCTGCCAGGTAGTATCGTAATCGAACTCGAAGCGGGTCAGATCGACGCCGTTCATGCCGGTGATTCGCACGCACTCGAAGCGCGCACGCAGGGCCTTGATGTCCTGGTCGTCATGGGCAACCTGCCCATCCCACGTCCAGCAATCGGGTCAGCGGACGCAGCGAAAGACGACGAACAGCGGCTTTCCCGAGGAGCGCGCGGCGGCGGCGCCCCGCTCCAGATTGTCGTGCCAGCGCAACAGCTTATCTTGCGCGGTAGCCCAGGCGGCCGTGGCGGCGAGCACGACTGCGATCAACAGAAATCGACACGTCACCGGCTGGAAAATTTGCACTCGGCTGTGCCTCTAAAAGAGAGGATTTCGGATTTGGGATATCGGATTTCGGATTTCAATAACAACCGGGGCGAGCCGCGGACGGGGCACCGATTCGAGTAGAATTGGTCCTCTGAGTGCGTTCATGCGTCATGAAGCGTTTGGATCTTGGATTTCGACGATAAGCCTGGTTGGGTCAAAGCGTCAAGACGCTACGTATCAACCGGGGTTTTAGTCCGGCCCGTCGTCAGATTTCCCTTTTTTTTATCGTCATTCTCGCTGTTTTCATTGGCCGAGTGTCCCAGAAGACGAGTCAGAGACCCAAACTTGCCGCGATACAGCAGAATCAGATAGGCGGGAACGAGGAGCGGCCGGACGACGAACGTATCGAGCAGCACCCCAAACGCCAGGGCAAAGCCCAATTGCTGCATTCCCACCAGTGTCCCGAACAAGAGGGACGAAAACGTTCCCGCCATGATGATCCCGCAGCTCGAAATGATCGTTCCGGTGCGGAGCATGGCGATGCGGATGCCTTCGACCGATCCATGCCGTTTCTGTTCTTCTTCGATGCGCGTCATCAGAAAGATGTTGTAGTCTTCGCCGATGGCCATCAGAATCGTGAACAGGAACATCGGCACCTTCCAGTCGAGGCCGCCAAAATTCTCAGGGTCCTTGAGGTAATAGTACGAGAACGTCACCCCCAGCGTCACAAAGTAACTGAAGAAGACGCTGACGATCAGGTACGCCGAGATGGCCACCTTGCGCAACAGGATCACCAGGATGAGGAACACGGCGGCCAGTACCGCAAGGTCGATGACGATCTGATCGTGGTCGGTCACCGTCTTGAGGTCGCGAATACTCGCGGTCGGCCCCACGAAGTTGAACCGCAGGTTCTTCAGCGAATCGAGCGACTGGCCCAGGGACTGGGCCGTCTCGTCATCGTGGTTCTCGGAAGCTTCCCTGATGTCGGTCTCGCGCGTCGTGATCATGCTTTTGATTGAATTGGTGATCGTGGCTTCCACCGCGGTGTATTGCTGAATACTTTCGCGGTCGAACGGATCGGCCTCGAACACGACGTCGACGCGCGCCACGTGGCCGCTGAGGTCGGGAACCGGGCTGACGTAGTACTTCTTGCCGCGTTTTTTCACCAGGGTATGCCCCATCAGCTCGCGCGCCGAAGCGTCCGGGCCGGGGATGTTCTTAAGACCCAGGGGAGCCGCGAAATAACGAATATCGGCGATCCCCAGCTCTTTGAGCCGGTCGATCAACTGGCCGATCAATTCTTCCAGCGTCGCCGAGCCTTCGTTCGTGCTGAAAAAACCCTCGTCGGATTCGGGCCCCATCCCGGATTTGGGCCCCTTCGCGGAATTGGGCCCCTTCGCGGAATTGGGACCGGCTTCGTAGTCGCGAACGAGGATCGTCAACGGTCCTGCGTATCCGGCGGGAAAATGCGACTGCACCGCCTTGGCTCCCTCGACGCTCTTCTTCGTCGACGGCAATTCGCTCAACAGCCCGTAGCTGAGATACTCGTAGCGGTAAATTCCCAGCAGGGCGAACGGCAGCATAATCACGAAACAGGCCGACAGAATCAGGCCGGGTCGTTTCAGCAGGACAGTTCCAACCCGTTCCCAGAGCACCTGAATTTTGCCGCGCGGCCCCAGGCGATTGATCAGCGTTGTGCCTCCGGTCGAACCGGCCTCGGCAGGAATCCTTTCAGTCCGGGCGTGGGGCCAGAACGCCCACCGACCGCACAGCCGCAGCAGTGCCGGGGCCAGGGTGAGCGCTGCCAAGAGGCCGACACACAAGCTCAGGGAGATGCCGATCCCCGCTTCGCGAAATTTTCCGAACTGGGCGAAAACCATCATTCCGATGCCGCAAATGACGGTGAGCGCGCTGGCCGTGACGGCAGCCCCGACCTGCGATAATGTCGCCGTCAAGGCTTTGGGGAGCGGAAAGCCCTTATCCAACTCTTCTTTGTAGCGGGCAATCAGGAACAGACAGTAATCGACCCCCGTGCCGTACGTCACCACGGTAATATACGTTTCCATCCCGAAAAATACGCGGTAGTTCAGCCCCGGAACCTGGGCCAGCAGAACCACCAGTGCTTTGGCAATCACGACCGATACGGCGACGGTGACCAGGGGAATCGCGGCCAGTATTGGCGCCCGATAAATAATCAAGAGCAACAGGACAACCAGAATGACGGTGGCGCGTTCGGTCGACCTGGCGCTATCCCTGCCGGCCACGAGCATGTCGCGCCCGACGGTCGCCGAGCCGCTCATGTGCAGCCCCAGGCCCGTCGGAATGACCGACTTGTGCATTACGGGGTCGTCGGCAAGTTTGATGTCCAGAAGTTCCTCGACGTCTTCGATAATGGGCCGATTGCCCCATTCCAGGAATTCACTGCGCAAGGGCATGATGACCAGCGAGGCTTCTTTGTCGTCGCTGACAAGGAGCTGTCCCATCTTCGCGTCTTGGAACGTAATGATCGGCAGTATGATCTGCGGGTCACGACCAAGATTGCGCTTATCCCGAATCGCCTCCAGCCGGGGTTTGAGCACCTCTTCGATGAACGCTTCGTCTTCGGGCTGCAGCGGCTGATCTTTTCGCCGCACGACGATCACCACACTGCTTTTGAGGAGATCTTCGGGGAACGCCTTGGCCAGAAGCTGTTCGCCCAGCAGACTTTGCATTTCAGCAGGCAGGAACGCAAATTCACCGTCCGTAGCCACCTGATTGAATGTCTTGATCTGCGCGCCAAAGAGGCGATTGTACCATTCCCGATGAACACCCAGCGCAACCAACACGGCGACCCCCCACAGGACCAGGATCACCTGCCAGCGCCGCTCAATAATTTTGCCGAGCCAATCGAACATTCGATCTGAACCTCAAAGACTTGAACTGGTTACGGTACCGAACACCAGGGAGAGCGTCAACAATCTCGGCGGAGCCGGTCCGACTTACGGCGGCAAGAATTCCTGGCGACTTGCGGGGAAGCCGAACTCGCCAGAGTTCGGAAACGTGGCGACGAACTGAATTCTGGCGAATTCAGCTACCGCCAAAAATCATTGCCGCTCTCGAAAGCTCGACCTGCATTCCCGATTCTTGACGTTCGCACGTCCAACGGCTACTTTGGACAATTCACCGCTTGGCCCCCATCGTCTAGAGGCCCAGGACTCCGGGTTCTCAGTCCGGAAACAGGGGTTCGAATCCCCTTGGGGGTATTCATCCGACAGTTATGGCCCGCCACAAAGCCCAGCGCGAAGATCTGATGGCCGAGGCGACAGCCTTGTGCGAGCGGATCGAATATTTTGGATTCGCCGGAATTCAGATCGCTGTCTGGATTTGCGTGAACTCTGTTGAGTTCGGCTATGGGCAATCGATGCGAACTCTGAGTTGCACTCGGCTGCGCCTCGCGGCTAAACGGCGACGACTGGCTAGTCGTCGCCGACTTCGAGAACCGAGAGAAAGGCTTTTTGCGGGATTTCGACCTGCCCAAACTGTTTAAGGCGTTTCTTGCCTTCTTTTTGCTTGGCCCACAACTTGCGCTTGCGGGTGATGTCGCCGCCGTAGCACTTGGCGGTCACGTTTTTGCGCATCGCGGCAATCGTCTCGCGGGCGATGATGCGGGTGCCGATCGCCGCCTGGATCGGTATCTCGAACTGGTGCCTCGAAATCTCTTCTTTGAGGCGCTTGCACAAGCCCCGCCCGCGTCGTTCGGCCTGATCGCGATGCATGATCGTCGCCAGGGCGTCGACCCGCTCGCCCTTCACGAGAATGTCGACTTTGACGAGCTCGGCCGGACGGAACCCGATGACTTCATAATCCATCGTGCCGTATCCGCGGGTAATGCTTTTGAGGCGATCGTGCATGTCGTAAATCACCTCGGCCAGCGGCAGTTCGTAGGCGAGCTGAGCACGGGTGGGGCCGAGATATTCGGTCGTTTTATATGTGCCGCGGCGGTCTTCGCAAAGCTGCATGATCTGGCCGATCGATTCGGCCGGGACGATGAAATTGACCTTCACGACCGGTTCGCGAAACTCCTTGATCCCGCCGGTAGTGGGAACGTCCTGGGGATTGTCGATGCGATGTGTCGAGCCGTCGTTCATCAACAGCTCGTACGTCACGTTGGGCGCGGTTTGAATCAGATCGATCGCCGCCTCTTTTTCAAGCCGCTGCTGGATGATCTCCATGTGCAGCATGCCGAGGAAACCACAGCGAAAGCCGAAGCCCAGGGCATCGCTCGTTTCGGGAAGAAACGAAAAACTGGCGTCATTAAGCCCCATCTTCTGCAGTTCTTCGCGGAGTTTCTCGAAATCGGTGGCCTCGATGGGGTACATCCCGCAGAACACCATCTGCTGCGGCGCCTTATAGCCTGGCAGAGCCTGGGCGGCCGGGCGATTGGCCACAGTCACCGTGTCGCCGACATGCACGCTCCCCAGGTCTTTGATGCCGGCGACGACGTAGCCGACCTGTCCGGGGCCGAGCTCGTCGCATTTCTTCATGTCGGGGCGAAATTGGCCGACTTCCAGAACTTCGTGGCTGGTTCCGGCTTTCATGAACAGGATCTTCATGCCCGGTGCGATGCGGCCTTCGCGGACGCGCACGTACGTAACGACCCCTTTGTAATTGTCATACTTGCTGTCGAACACCAGAGCTTGCAACGGAGCGTCGGCCTTTCCCGACGGTGCTGGAATGCGCTCGATCAGGGCCTCGAAAACCGTGTCGATGCCGATCCCCGATTTGCCGCTGACCATCAACACGTCGTTGGACTGAATGCCCAGGACCGTGTGCATTTCTTCGAGAACTTCCTCGGTGCGTACGATCGGCAAGTCGATCTTGTTGATGCAGGGAATGATGACCAGGTTGGCGTCGATGGCGGCGTAGGCGTTGGCAACCGTCTGCGCCTGCACTCCCTGAAAGGCATCGACGAGCAACAGCGCCCCCTCGCAGGCGGCCAGGCTCCGCGAGACTTCGTAGTGAAAATCGACATGCCCCGGTGTGTCGACCAGGTTCAGCTCGTAGTCCTGTCCCTGGTATTGATGATGGATCGCCACGGCCCGCGCCTTGACGGTGATGCCCCGCTCGCGCTCGACGTCGAGATCGTCCAGAATCTGGTCGCGAAATTCGCGCTGCGTGATCGTGCCGGTCTTGAGCAGCAGTTGATCGGCCAACGTGCTCTTGCCGTGGTCGATGTGGGCGACGATCGAGAAATTACGAATGTAGCGTGGATCCATAGACTC
>Ga0207022_10135_pt1 | contig 20265 bp, 21 predicted proteins | sample Alteio_BWMinCont_46_FD_153307 | JGI IMG/M metagenome (GOLD analysis project Ga0207022, IMG submission 153307) | Enriched cells from forest soil in Barre Woods Harvard Forest LTER site, Petersham, Massachusetts, United States -... | ecosystem: Environmental > Terrestrial > Soil > Temperate forest >... | reverse complement strand
GCCGCTGCCGAACTGAGAATCGAAATCGAGACTGCATAAAAGGAAAATCCTCGTACCCAAAGCAGAAGCAGAATGCCACTCAAGAAACAGGTTGCGAGGCAAAGGACGTAAGGCCATCGCGCATGCACGTCAAAACTGGACAAAATTCCATAGGCTACAGACGGGATGCCCGTCAACAAAATCGTAAGGCTCCGTTTGTATTTATCTTCCGCGACCGCTGAAACCGATACCAGAAATGCCACGGCCGCAGCTTGTAGAGAACCCAGATCAAAAGCTAGAAGATACGGACTCACGTCGCCCTTGGCGGGCTCCAGCAACTGCGCTACGAAATGGGTGAAGATGAGGAACCAGGCCACCATCCATAGTTGCAAGCGCGCAGAATGCGAATGACGCTTGAGCGCCAGAAAAATGCCGACCAACACAGCCACGGTCACTACCGTAGGGATCTTCTCAAGCAGCGTCATAAATAAGGAGGCCCGGACCCACAGTAAGTCAAATTGAGGAAAGAACCAAGCTGTTCCAGGTTACCAAGGTAACCAAGGTCATTAACCAGCGAATTGCCGCGTGCGCAGCCGCAACTTTCCGGGTGGTTTGGGGTTTAACCAGGTGGTTAGAGGCGACGCGTTACAAATCTATACGTTTGTGCGCTTTACAATTGGGATCATTCTGGCGATGATTTTGTTTCGAGAAGGTTCACGATCTCCGTCACAAGCATATGGGATCTCGGCAACTATCCTGGAATCCAACTTGAGGACCCTGGTTCACATCAAAGTTTTATAGTTTCGGAGAAAAACTTGAAAAAACTAACGTCGATTCTCGCTCTTTTCGTATTCTGTTTACTCGAACGACCGTTGCACGCACAACAGTTCGACGCGGCTTTTGGCTTTGGGACGCTCAGTTCTGGCGCGCCCACGACGTCGGGAGGGTTGCTCTTCCCTTCTCTTAGAGGTGGCCTATATCCGAGTATCAGCGCCGATTTCTTAGTCTCCCACCGCGTCGGCCTTGAAGGAGAATTTGCCTGGCGCGCCAGCCAGGGATTGTACGGAGGTGCGGAGCCTTACCGGCCAATCTTCTACGCAATTAATGCAATCTGGGCACCCAAGTTGACCAAAGGCGTAACCGCAGAGTTGCTCGGTGGGATTGGTGGTGAGGACCTCCGCTTTTATGGAACCCTGAACTACAACCCTCTGTCAGGCTACACCAATTACACCAGCAGCAATCACTTCATGGCGGATGTCGGAGGCGGCATTCGCGCTTACTTCTGGCACAACGCTTTCATCCGGCCAGAAGCGCGGCTTTACCTGGTTCACAACAACGTGGAATTCAGCTCCGGCTACGTGGCGCGTTATGGCGTCTCGATCGGATATAGTTTCGGCGGAAGATAATTACTTTGTCGGACTGTGATTGAAGCGGCGGTCAGGTGCAACCTGATCCGCCGCTTGGTAGTGTCTAATTTGCCTAATTCATGCTGTTGTGTTCCTCGCATATCATCCAGTCACCACCAGACAGAAGTCGGCTACAGAAATCCGTGCGATGGTGTATCCCGAAAACATCGTCATACGTGACGTTGCCGTAGACCCATATCACTTTTTGGTCATGCAGAATCGCATCCCGGTCAGCGGGTTGAAGCTGTGGCGTAATTTCAGAGTCAGTGTGAACACCTCCACCTGGTGGAATTATCCCTTTCGAGACCTTCTTAGGGATAGCGCAGTCGTATGTCTTAGGTCGTTCCGTGCCCTCTTTTGCCTCGACTGTGTTACAGGTTTGTTCATTGATCGCTGGCGTTCGCCCAGTATTTTCAAAAGCGGTCCGAACGATAAAGGGTTGTCCAACGTTAGGTATTACGCCACCGAAAGTGAATGTTTGCTTAGAAACCCAGGCTCGTTGGTCTTTACGCAACGAGGCTAGAGTGTTTTCGCTTTGCTTGGTGCTAGCTTTAAACGACTTTTCGGCACTATCGGCGATCCTTTGCTCTTGCGCAACCATGCCATCGGCGGCTTGCCTAATCCTGTCAGCGGCGTCGGACATGCTTTTCATCTTTTCTGCCTGAGTCTTGGCAGCTATAGCCAGATCGTGAGTATCGGTCCCGCCCGAGTGCATCTCGTACCATTGCAGGCAGACAAACAGGGCAGCTACTCCCGACATGCCCACAGCGAGCTTGGCTCATCGCAGAGTAGCCTTCTCAAAGCCACTCATTTGCTGCTCGACTTGTTGGAGTTGCTGGGCGGTGGCTGGCTGGCCTGTTGGGGCGTTGTCCGTCTTGGCTATCTCAGTTGGAAGCAGACCGCTATCGGATTCGCCGCCATTTTGGGAGGTTGGGGCTTGATCTGTCATGGTGGATGGCGATTAATTTACCGCGATAAAAGTGTAACACAAAAATGCTTGACACAGCGTTATTTCTGTAATACAGTAAGTGGCATGGCAAACATACTCAGTACCGACAAGCAAACCGCGATAATTGCAGCTTTGGCTGAAGGTTCTAGCATCCGGTCAATTGAGTGAATCACTGGCGTTCACCGCGACACGATCATGCGGTTAGGCGTGCGCGTCGGGAAAGGCAGTGAGATGCTGATGGACTCCAAGATGCAGGACTTGGATTGTCATTACCTGCAATTCGATGAGTTGTGGGGATTCGTCGGCAAGAAAGAACGGCATGTCAGCGTAGACGACAGTTTCGAGTTTGGCGATGCAAATCGTCGAGGTATTCGATCTTAAAGAGCCCTCCCGTAGAGCATCCCATGTGAATAGGGTCTATGCGTGGTCTTATGAGAGTGATAATCCGAACGAAGGGCCGCATCATGTCACGATCCTGCACACTCATCCAGTGAAATCGGCGGCAGACGCTGTACGTGCTTTCATCATTCAGGAGTTTTAAAAGCCTTGAGCCAGCAGAGTAAGCCAAAGAAAGTCGGGCGGCCAAAGCTACCCAAGGGTGCAGCCAAGGGCCGCATCGTGCCTGTGCGCTTCACGGCGGACGATCTAAAGGCCATCGCTTTACGAGCCAAAGCCAGCGACCAAAACGTCTCAGAATGGATACGGAGCGCGATTCATGCCAGTCTCCAAGCGTGAGGATTTTAAATTAGGACACTACTCGCCGCTTAACTATTGAGGCGGTCAAATTGCGCCGCGTTACCGTCAGAGTTGATGAAGCCGTCGATACTCTACGCAACACAATTCCGAGTCTTGATGTATGAGAACACAAACATAGCGCCAAGAAGCAAGTCGACCGCGCCGAAGACAAGGTCTGATCGATGCATGCGGCCCTGCAGGATCAGAATGACTACGGCTGCGCCATAACTCAGTTTTTCAAAGATCGAAGGAATCATTAACGGTCGATATCGCACCGGGTTCTTGGCGATGAAGAAGAACGCAATCTGCCATGCCAGTGCTGCCCCCGCAAATCCATAGAAGAATCCCGGATGCGTGATCGGAGGCGGATCGTTCCGGCTGATTAAATCAAACATAAAGTAAAGCGGGGTAATGACCAGTACGCCCCAGATTCCCGCGATCCAAAACACAATCTTTGCAAATCTCATTGTTGCCAGAGATTCTATAGGAGGCCAATCTTGAAACCAACATCCTCGTAGTGCCGCCGTCTCGGCGCTTTCGTGGGAGTGTCCCGCTCCCACCGGCGCGGGCAAGATGCCCTCCCGACAGCCGCAAGATGCCGGCCCTACTAAGTTGTCGGTTTGGTTACAATAGACGGCATGGCAGACTCATTGATCATTGCTGGCCGCGAATTCCGTTCCCGACTCATCGTGGGGACCGGGAAATACAAGTCATTTCAGGAGACGGCGCGAGCACTGGAAGCTAGTGGCGCGGAGATGGTGACGGTAGCCGTGCGCCGCGTGAATCTTGATCGGAACAAGGAATCTCTGCTGGACTACATCGATCCCAACAAATATTTTCTCTTGCCTAATACAGCGGGCTGTTACACGGCAGATGAGGCTATTCGCGCCGCGCGTCTTGGCCGTGAAGTTGGCCTCTCCGATTGGGTGAAGCTCGAAGTGATCGGCGACCAGGCCACGCTTTACCCGGACGTGCAGGCCACCCTCGAAGCAACTCGTGTCTTAGTGAAAGAAGGTTTCACAGTGCTGCCCTACACGTCGGATGACATTGTATTCGCCAAGCGTCTGCTCGATGCCGGCGCCAGCGCGATTATGCCGCTGGGTGCGCCCATTGGCAGCGGCTTGGGAATACAGAATGCCGCTCATATCCGCATCTTGCGCGAGATGATTACCGGGGTGCCCTTGATTCTGGATGCGGGCGTGGGCACTGCCTCGGACGCGGTGATCGCGATGGAACTGGGAGCCGATGCTGTATTGATGAATACCGGCATCGCCGCTGCGCAAGATGCCGTGCTGATGGCGGAGGCGATGAAAAATGCGGTGTTGGCTGGACGGCAGGCTTATCTTGCTGGACGCATGCCGAGGAAGCTCTACGCAACCGCGAGTTCGCCGCTGGAAGGCGTTGTGCGCTAAGTTCCACTCAAAACAAAAAGGGCGGATTTTAGCCGCCCTTTATCTGCTCGGCAATCAGACTTTATCATCAGAGCATTTTGACATTTTCAATGTGAATGGAGTCTCCGGTCATTTGCCCGGTGACTGCAACGTGATGTCCCTCGTGTCCCTTGAGCACATCCGGATTGTCAACATTCACTATTTTCTGGTCGCTGTCGGTGACAATAACCGCCTTCGCGCCTTTTCCCAAACACTTAGTCATGCAGGCGGCGTGGCTCGCGTTGGCGCCTTTGACGCCACAATTGGAGTCGCTAACATAACCGTTCACCGTCGTCGTTTTGTCGGCCGCTGAGGCTACTGCAACCATGAGGAACATAACTGAAACCGCAGCAAAACTTATCAACACTTTTTTCATAACACACCTCTCTTATAGGTTGAACCGCAGATTTGTGAAACGAATTTCGCCCCGCGGCATACGTCCGAACCCACAACGCGGCTGGCAACCCACTGGTCTGCCGCCGGCAAAGCGATTCGACGAGAACTATATCACAAACATTTGTGACTAGGACGGCCGGATGGACATCACTTCTGGGCGGCGTTTGTTCCTGGAGTCGATGGACGCAGCGGGGGCGGCGCAACATACACCACTTCTCCCGGACGCGCATAGTGCAATTGCTCGCGAGCTTCTTTTTCAATGGTGGTGGGATCGGGCGTCTGTAGCGACTTCACCTGACGCGTATAGCGGTCGTTCTCTTTCTGCAGTTCGTCGATTTGCTTTTGCAGGTTTTGGTATTCGGCCTTCTTCTGCCGGTAAACCACCATGCCGTTCGCGCCGAACATGACATGCGCAAACAGCCATAAGGTGAATACAACAACGCCAGCGGTAGCCAAGCGGCGTCGCATGCCATACAGCGTGGTGAGTCTGGGACGAATCGTTGCCATTCTTCGATCCGCCCATGCTTCTGCTTGTGGCGCACGATCTACCAGCGTGCGTAGGCTGGTTTCGGGTCGCGACAAGATGCGGATTTTTGGGAGACGCCCTACTCGAAGATCCATTGTTTGGCCGCCGCGCTCAGCTTTACCAGTTCTGCGTTACTGCCCGCCTCGGAATAAACCCGCACTACCGGCTCGGTGCCGGAAAGGCGATAGCAGACCCACGAACCATCCTCGCAGATTAGCTTGAGCCCATCCGTGCGTACCACTTCTTTCACTTTGCGGCCAAAGAAGTCGCGAGGATTCTGTTCCAGTTTCCCAGTGAACTTCTCTTTTACATCCGCCGTCAAGCGGAAGTTCTCTCGCTGAGGATAAAAGGAACCAACTTTGACAAATAACTCCTGCAATTGCTGCCCTAATGATTTGCCTCTGCGCGCTACCATCTCGCAGCAAAGCAGGCCGGCGAGAATCCCATCTTTTTCCGGCACATGGTGGCGGATGGAAAGTCCCGCGCTTTCCTCACCGCCAATCGCAACCTTGTCCTGCTTGATCAGCTCTCCAATGTATTTGAAGCCTACGGGGGTTTCATGGAGCTCTACGCCGTGGTGCTTCGCCAGAGCATTGATCATGTTGGTCGTGGCTACCGACTTGACCACGCCATTTTTCCATCCCCGGCTTTCCACCAGATAATCGAACAGCAGCGCGATGATGTAATTCGGCTGGAAGAAAGTTCCGTCTTCATCGACAATGCCAAACCGGTCGGCATCGCCATCGGTCGCGATTCCGATGTGAGCCTTGATCGCCCGCATTTTCTCGCGCAGATCCTCCAGCAGATGATCATCAGGCTCGGGAGCATGTCCGCCAAACAGGACATCGCGATAATCGTGGACCGAAGCGACTTCAACGCCAGCGTCTCGTAACAGAGAGTCCGGATAACCGCGTGCTGCTCCCCACAGTGGGTCGTAGACCACGCGCAGTCCCGCCTTTTTGATTATGGGGAAGTCGATGATTTCCCGCAGCCGCGCCAGGTACATGCCGCAAGGATCAAGCGATTGTGTTGCAGCCCTTGATGCGGCCTGCGGCCACGGGGCGTTGGCGTCGAAGGCTGCAATTTCTGCCTCGATGCTATGGGTGGCCTCGGGCAACGCGGGTGCGCCGTCAGGCGTGGAAAACTTGATCCCGTTGTACTCTGGTGGATTATGGGATGCCGTGATGTTGATAGCGCCGTCCGCATGCTCGCGAATGACTGCGTAAGAAATCGCGGGCGTAGGCGCGGCGTCGCCGATAACCAGCGGTGTGACGCCGTGCGCGGCAAGTATTTCAGCTGCCATCGAGCAGAAAGTCTCGCCCAGAAATCGCGGGTCGCGGCCGACGATTACCCGCGCCCCGGATGGTTTCTGCGACGCCACGTAGCGGGCAATTCCGTTGACCGCTCTCCTCACGTTGGCGAAAGTGAATTCTTCCGCCATAACCGCGCGCCATCCCGACGTGCCAAACTTTATTTGCGTTGCCATAGATTCACCGTAACGCCGCCGTCTCGGCGGCTGTCGTGGGAGCGTCCCGCTCCCACCCGAGGGCAAGATGCCCTCAGGACAGCCGGCAAGATGCCGGCGCTACAATTACAAAGTGCTAAGCTTTGATGCGCAGAAATCTCAATGCGCACAAACGAAACCGCCGAAGGCTGATTCTATATGACCGATAAGAGAATCGTGATGACTACCGCCGGATCCGTCGATGAGGCGCGCCGTATTGCGGAAACATTAGTCGACCGCAAGCTCGCAGCTTGCGTGAACATTGTTCCTAGAGTCGTCTCGATTTATCGCTGGAAAGGCAAAGTGGAGGAAGCGGAAGAATGGTTACTCTGGATCAAAACCGCCGCTCCTTTTGAGAGGGTACGCGATGCCATCCTCGAAATGCACTCTTACGAGTTGCCGGAATGTTTGTCGCTCTCGATTGAAGACGCGAGCCCAGCCTACCTCAAATGGCTGGAAGATTCGACAGAGTAATGTTTCTTGTGGTCATCCCGAAGCCCCGCGCTTTTTCCAGCGGGGCGAGGGATCTGGCGGATAGCGCCGCAAGCCTGAATGAATGATCCGCGCGAGATCCCTCCCCCGGCTGAAGTGCGCCGGGGTTCGGGATGACGGATCACAAACCGCACGGTCGAGGACGCCCGCGCCTACATTGCTGATAATGATTGGTCGAGGTCGGCAATAATGTCTTCGACGTTTTCGATGCCTACCGAAATCCTGACCATGCCGTCGGTGATGCCAATCTCTTTTCTTCCTTTTTCACCGAGCCCGGCGTGAGTCATGGTCGCCGGATGCGAGATTAACGTTTCCACTCCGCCCAACGATTCTGCCAAAGAGCAGACACGAACTTTTCGCAGCATCTTGTTGGCATTTGAGAGCGAACCCGTCTCGAATGTAATCATGGAACCGAATCCGGTCATCTGCTTTTGTGCGAGTTCGTATTGAGGGTGATCGGGCAGTCCGGGATAGAAAACCTTTTTCACTTTCTTGTGCCGGACGAGAAATTCCGCTACCACGCGGCCGCTGCGATCATGCTGCTCCATTCGCACTGCCAGCGTCTTTACCCCGCGTAGCACCAGCCAGCATTCGAACGGCGAAAGAATCGCTCCTACCGTCTTCTGCACGAAACCGAGTTCCTCGGCCTGCTCCGGCCGGGTACATACGACGACGCCACCGAGGCCATCGCTGTGCCCGTTGAGAAATTTCGTGGTCGAATGCACCACCATGTCCGCGCCCAGCGCAATGGGCTGCTGGAAATATGGCGACATGAACGTGTTGTCCACAACCAGTTCGACCTTCTTCGTCTGACATATTTTGCCGATGGCTTCAAGGTCAGCCAGCGCCATCAGCGGATTGGTGGGCGTCTCCACATAGACCATGCGCGTCTTCTTGCGAATGGCGCGCTCCACGTTGCGCGCGTCGGAAGTGTCGACATAGGTGAATTCGATTCCGTATCCGGTCAGCACCTGATTGAACAGCCGGGGCACGCCGCCATACAAATTGTGTCCGCACACTACGTGGTCGCCCGATTTGTACATAGTGCAGATAGCGTTAATCGCGGCCATGCCGCTAGCGAAAACTCGGGAATCCACACCGCCTTCGAGAGCGGCGAGGTTCGTCTCCAGACGAGTGCGTGTTGGATTAGAGACGCGAGCGTATTCGTAACCTTTGTTCTTGCCGATCTCCTGCTGAACATAGGTTGAGGTTGGATGAATCGGAGCGGAGACAGCGCCGCTTTCCTGGTCGGGTTCTTGCCCGACATGAATGGCGCGAGTGGCAAAACCAGGGATGTTGCTTTTCTTATTCATGAGTTGCAGTCAGTCTTGGTTCGATGGAGGACGGGCGTCTCGCCCGTCCAGCCGGGCGAGGACGCCCGGCCTCCATCAAATGCCGCCTTCAAAGATTTTCTTGGATAGATAGCGCTCGGCGGAATCAGGAATCATGGTTACGACATGCTTGCCTGGGCCCAGCCGCTTGGCCACGGTTAAAGACGCGAAGACATTGGCGCCGCCGCTCGATCCCGCCAGAACTCCTTCACGCGCCGCCAACTGTTTCACCATTCCAAACGCTTCCAGATCGGTCACCATCAGCACTTCATCGCACACCGAAGGATCGAAGTTTTTCGGGATAAAACTTGCGCCAATCCCTTCGACTTTGTGCGGCCCAGGCTGTCCGCCTCCGAGTACTGAACCCTGCGTCTCGACTGCATAGGCGAGTACGCCGGGCAGTCGCTCTTTTAAATATCGCGCCACCCCGGTAAACGTTCCGGCCGTGCCCGAGCCGATCACCACGGCGTCGATCTGACCATCCATTTGTTCAAAGATTTCGTGTGCGGTAGTTTCGTAGTGATAATCAGGATTGGCGGGATTCTCAAACTGAGCGGCCATAAAAGCACCGGAATCGCGGGAGGCTCGTTCTCTGGCTCGATCAATCGCCCCCTGCATCCCTTCGGCATCAGGCGTGCGGATCACTTCGGCGCCGAGGGCCCGCATGATAATTACTTTCTCTTCCGAAAACGTTTCCGGGACAAAGAGCGCAACCTTGTAGCCGCGATTCACTCCAATCAACGCCAGCCCAATTCCTGTGTTCCCAGCAGTGGCTTCGACAATCGTTCCTCCCGGCTTGAGCAAACCCTTGGCTTCGGCGTGGCCAATAATGCCGATGGCAGCTCGATCCTTGACGCTTCCACCGGGATTCATATACTCCAGCTTGGCGTAAACATCCGCCGCGCCAGCAGGGACAATTCTCTTCAGCTTTAGGATCGGAGTTTCGCCAACGAGTTGGGTGATGTCGTCAGCCACCTGCAGGTGGGAGTGTTCAATCGTCTTCTGCACTCTACAGGGTACGGAAGCTGCGCAGCGGCGTCAATCGCACCAAAGGACAAAACTTGCGGTGTAAGCCTGTCCTTCGGAACACGTGCGGCACGGACACAGAAAGTCTAGCTTCGCTCGGCACAAGCTGCCGCCACCCCCGATTCGTATCGGGATATGGCTTTAGCCGTATCGGGGGAAAGGCAAATCAAATCGGCTTCAGCCGCTGGTCTTTTGGAAATCTGGGGTCACGCCGCAGAAAATCGAGCTTCGCTCGACCCGACAGCCGACGGCGGATGTCCCCACGTGGGCACGAACTTTACGATGGCCCAGTCTCTTGCCCGGGATAATACCCACTGCGGGTTCGGACTACGAGTTTGCCGTATCCCTTGGCATGGGCTTCCACGCGGATGGCTCGATATCCGCCTGCGCTTTTCGGGGTCGTCGGCTTATAACCGATGGTGTACTGGTTGCGTATGTCATGGGCGACGCTGCTGCTGATCTGGTCAACTTCGTCAAGAGTGCGGGGAAGAAATGCGATTCCTCCGGTTCGCTGGGCAATAGTTTCAAGCGCGCGTCGGGCACGGCGCGCCTTCTCTTCGCCCAGCAAGCCGATCGCGTAAACGGTAGGACCGTTTTCTTCCTGCAGGCGGCGCACCGCTTCTTCCAGGGATTCGCGGCTGGCGTTGTCTTCGCCGTCCGTAACCACGAACAAAACCTTCTTTTGCAGTTTCGCGTTCTTTTTCATGTAATCGGCCGAGGCCACGATGGCATCGTAAAGCGCTGTGCCGCCACGAGCCTCGACCTTCTCCAGCGCCTCACGCAATTTATTGATGTCGCTGGTGAACGGCTGGTCAAGGTAGTATTCGTCATTGAAGTTAACGACAAAGACCTGGTCTTGCGGATTGCTGGAGCGCACCAGATTAAGCGCGGCCTTGTTCACCTTATCCCTTTTTTCGCGCATCGACCCGGAGTTGTCGATCACGATGCCCATGGCTACGGGGATATCCTCGTGGCGGAACGAGGTAATCGTCTGCGGCTGATTGTTCTCGAAGACGGTGAACGCGCCCTTGTCGAGGTTTGTAACCAGGTGGTTCTTATCATCCATGACCGTGGCGTGCAGCATCACTTCTTCGACTTGTTTCTTAAAGACGAAGACCCCGTTATCGCTAGTCTGCCCCTGATCCTGTGATTGTTGCGTGTGGTTTGCCTGACTCTGACTGTCTTGACTCGGGCTTTTCTGATTCGGGCTCGGCGCAGCCTCAGGGGGCGGGGTTGAGATTTGCCCCGCTTGACCTTTCGATGGTTGACTTGAAGACTGCGGCGATTCGGCCGCTGGCTGGTTGGCCGCCCCAGGTTCCTGAGCTAAAAGCGCGGAGTGCAGGAAGGTTAGGACAGTAAGAACAAGCGGCAGGACCCGACTATTCCGAAGGAGCATAGTACCCCGTCTTGGCATACACCTTTAGCGGCGGCAACCCTTTTGGCGGAATCAATTTCACTTTAATTTTACGCCATTTGCCGTCGTGCCCGGGGTTTTTTGGACGGTATCCGAGTACATATTGATTGCGGAGTTCAATGCCAATTTTCGTGGCTACATCGGCTAGATCGTTGGGATTGTCAATGGTGAACGAGCGTCCTCCAGTGAGTTCAGCAATTTCGCCCAGCAGAGCCGGACCTAACGCCTCCTCAGGAGTAGCCATGTAATGATCGTAAATCCCAATCGCATAGATCAGTAAGTCGGCTTCTTTGACCGTGGATTTGATCTCGCCCTCGGTATAGCGGCTATGGTTGTCGCCACCGTCCGAGATGATCAGCAGGGCCTTCTTCTGATACTTTGCCTGGCGCATTTTGCTGACGCCCAGGTAAATGGCATCCAGCAACGCAGTCCGGCCCTTGGGAACGGTATAAACCAACTTTCCCTGTATGTCTTCGACCGAAGAGGTAAAGTCGGAGATTTCCTGCGGCCTGTCGGCGAACGCAACCATGAAGAATTCGTCCTGCGGGTTGGCCGTCTTGAAGAATTCGATCACCGCCTCGCGGGCGCGCTCGATCTTGCTGGCCATGCTTCCGCTCATGTCGAAAATTACCCCGATCGACACCGGCGCGTCTTCACTGGAGAAGTGCCGGATATCCTGCTGATCTTTGCCTTCGAACAGCTGGAAATTCTCCTTGTCCAAGCCCGTTACCAGACGGTTCAAGGGATCCGTAATCGTCACCGGTACGAGAACCAGGTTCACCTCAGACTTCATAGGCTTAGTATGAGTCTTTAGAGATGGATCGATCAGGTCATTGGGATTGGACTGGGGCGGCTGCACCCGCGGCGCCAGGTGGACGTCATCGATAGGCGTCTGCGCCAGTGCCGCCGGAGTAAGGCCGCAAATTGCTGCTGCGCCTGCGACAAGAACGAGGCACAAAATCAGGCCACGGTTGGCGCGCAGCAGATCACCTTCGGAGACCCCATAAGGATCGGTGTGGAGATTTCGGCTTGCGGTGAGGCGGCGAGAGCACTCGTGCCGGTAATGGCGGCCCACAAATACCTCTTTGCGGCTGATCCTACCACAGCTCGATCCCTGTGCAACCAGCCTTTTTTTCTTTGCTGCAATGGTTTCCCAGGTTGGCAAGAAATGTGCCATCCAGCCGGTTCCGGCGCAGCCAGCTCACTTCCACCTTATCGCCTTGATGGGAAGCCATTTGTAAAATAACTGTCAAATTCCCCGTCTCAAGCTTGGTGGCTCCGACCTCGCGATCTTCGAGTTGAGGTTCGCTGCACTGTAATCACCGGCTAGTCCCGAGAGCATCCGCCGGGCCGTTAGAGATGTACAATTCCCATTCCGGCTATGGCTTACATTGCACCCTTCCGCGCTTTGCGTTACGACCCCGCCCGGGTGGATCTGACCAAGGTTGTGACCCAGCCCTACGACAAGATCACGACGGCAATGCAAAGCAGCTACTATGATGCCGATCCCCACAATTTGGTTCGCATTATCCTGGGAAAACCGCAACCAACCGACCGTACAGAGGAAAACATTTACACTCGGGCGGCGTCGTTTTTCCAGGATTGGCGCCGGCGAGCTGTCTTCCAGCAGGATTCGAAGCAATCCCTCTACCAATACGTCCAGCGTTTCCAGCCTCCAGGCGGGGCCGGGGAATTGGAGCGTCGCGGTTTCATCGCCCTCGGCAGGATTGAGGACTATTCCGCCGGCATCGTTTATCGCCACGAGCAGACCCTGGCCAAGCCTAAAGCCGACCGCCTGGAGTTATTGCGGGCCACCCGGGCGCATTTTGGACAGCTGTTCATGCTATACAGCGATCCGGAGGGGCAGATTGATGGAGCGCTGTCCCCTGATGTAGGCGGTGCGGAGGACAGGATAGAGCTGCGGGATGAATATGGAGTCTCGCATCAGCTTAGGCAGGTTTCGGATCCCGGCCTCATCGAAACGGTTCGCGCCAAAATGCGCGACAAAAAGTTGATTATCGCGGACGGTCATCATCGCTACGAAACCGCCATGAATTATCGCAACGAGCGCCGGGGCATGCACGGGCCGACGCCGGCCGCTTCTGAACCCGCGCCTTATGAACTGGTTATGATGACCTTCATCAATATGGAAGGCCCGGGCCTGGTCATCTTGCCGACTCATCGCGTGGTGCATGGGTTGGAATCATTTTCGCCTGAGGCGCTGCTCGACCGGGGACGATCCTATTTCAGCGTCGAAGAGGTTGACCCGTCCATCGATGCCGCCCGTGCCGTCGCGATTCTGCGTGCCGCCGGTAAAGCTGGCACTGCCCTGATCGCGGTCGCCGCTAACCGCGCGTTTTTATTCGATACACCCAGAGCGCTTGCCTCCAGCCTATTTCAAGGGCTCTCGCTCCGCCAGCAGTCTCTCGATGTCGTCCAGTTGCATAAGTGTTTACTGGAAGGAGTACTGGGAATCTCGGAAGAGGCCATCCGCGAGCAGAAGAACGTCACCTACATTCGCGATGCGGGGGAGGCAATGGCTCGCGTGCGGGAGGGTGCTGCCAACGTAGCTTTCCTAATGAATCCCGTGCGCATGCAGCAAGTGCGCGACATTGCGTTTGCAGGCGAAGTTTTACCGCAAAAGTCCACGGACTTCTATCCTAAGCTGCTTAGTGGACTGACAATTTATGCGCTGGAGTAAATTGCGCCGCTTAGTAGCGCCGGCCGCCGGCCGGCTGTCGCGGGGACGTCCCGTCCCCGCGAGGCCGCTCCTAGGGTTAACGACTGCAATCCTTCTAGCCTCCACGCTTTTGCTTTTTAGCTCTCCCGAAGAAAAACGCATTTCCATCTATTCCAACGCCGCCAATTACGCTCTTCCAGTGCTCGATCGCAATGGCGACGAATATATTGGCTTGCTGGAACTCTTCGAACCTTTGGGCGCGGTCAGTGCTAAAGCGAATGGAAGCCACTGGAAATTTCGCTACTACGACGTAGAAAGCGACTTCACAGCCGGACAGACTCGCGCCCGCATTCGCGGCAGCGACTTTGATCTTCCCGCGAGCTTTTTGCTGGAAAACGGCCGCGGCCTCGTGCCGCTGTCGTGCCTGGGAACTCTGATGCCGCGGGTTCTCGGTGGCCCGGTAGCTTTCAACCAAAATTCTCGCCGCTTATTTGTCGGCAATGTTGCCGTGCATTTCACCGCCCAGGTAAGCAAGACCACCCCGCCGAAACTGGTGATGAATTTTACCGCTCCCGTGAACCCGATGATCGCCACTGAACCGGGCCAGTTGCGCATGGCATTCAACCACGAAGCCGTGGTAGCGCCCGGATCGCAGGCGCTCACTTTCGATAGCAAGATCATTCCTTCGGCCAGCTTTCAGGAAAATAATGGGTCGGCTGCGTTGGTAGTTTCGGCGACCGTGCCGCTGATGGCGAGTTTCGCTAACAATGGGCGAACCATCAGCATCGAACCCGTTCCACAAGTTGCTGCTCAGGTTCAGTCACTTCCTACGATTCCGCGCCCACCTAACAATTTCGCACCGCCACTTGTGGCGGGCGCTCCGGCTACTCGCCATTATTTCGCGGTCGTCGACCCGAGCCATGGAGGCGAAGAACGTGGCGCCTCGCTTAGCGCTCAACTCGCGGAAAAAGACGTTACGCTCGCCTTCGGCCGCCGCTTGCGGCAAGAACTTGAAACGCGTGGCCTGGCGACCTTGCTGCTCCGTGATAGCGATACCACGCTGAGCCTGGATCAGCGCGCTGGTCTTACCAACTCAGCTCATGCCGCGATTTACATCTGCTTGCATGCCGCATCGCAGGGTGAAGGCGTTCGCGTTTATACGGCGCTTGTTCCCACAGACACAGAAAGTCGCGGCCCATTTCTCAGTTGGGACGCCGCTCAGGCTGCGTTCCAACTCCTCAGCCAACCCGCTGGAACTGGGTTGGTGGCGGAACTACAAAAGAAACAGATCAGGGCGCGTGCTCTGATTACATCGCTCCGCCCGTTGAACAACATCACTACAGCGGCGCTCGCGGTGGAAGTCTCGCCCCCATCCGACGACATTTCCGAACTCAACTCGCCCGCTTACCAGCAATTCATCGCCAGCGCAATCGCCGCCGGGATTGCGAATATTCGCGACAGGCTGGAGGCTCAGCAATGATCCCTCGCCACCTGATCTTCGGCGTAGTTGTTCTGCTGGTCATAGCGTTTGGAATGAGTATGTATGTCTGGCGGGTGCGCGGAGGAGTCGATCGCGTCCCAATCCCCGAGACAAACGCTCAGCCGGTCGCGGCGCCGGTTTCTGGCGCCACTGAGCAGGTAACAATCTACGTCGCTTATAATGACGTCGGCGTTGTGCGTCCCAAGCTGGTTCGGGTCACTCTTCCGGTTGGACGCCAGGAGCGCGCGGCGCAAATCCTGCGCTCATTGCTCAACCTGTATGAAGACAAATATTCTCCGCATCCGCTAGCCCCCGGTGCGGAGATTCGCGATGTTTATCTCATCGAACCAGGACTCGCGATCATTGACCTGAATGCGGTTTTCGCCGATAACCACCGCTCCGGCGTGCTCGTCGAAGAATTGACGATAGTATCGCTGGTACAGACATTGTCGGCAAACATTCCCGGCATCACTCGGGTAAAGTTTCTGGTCGAAGGAAGGGAACGCGATACCCTGGCCGGCCACGCCGACCTTGCAAATTTCTACGATGCATCCGCCGTAACCCGCGCCGTAGCGCAATTACAAAACACCCAGTAAGTAATCTAGGCGGGTCCCGCCCGTGCGTCGGCGACCGAAATCTTTTTCATCACGTCATCCGAGTCATCACTGTCATCCCGAGTCACACTGTCATCCCGAGTCACACTGTCATCCCGAGCGAAGCGAGGGATCCAGGTGCTTGCCGGCACGTGCCGTTATCCTGGCGCAGGCAAGAACCCAGATCCCTCGCGTTGCTCGGATGACACTTTAAGGTGGATGCCTGAAATCGGGGATTGCCTGGACGCGCTTCCTCCCATCCCAGTGCTACAATCGCCCGATATGTTTTATCGCTCCGACAATCGAGCTCCCGACCAGATGCGTCCGGTAAATATCGTGCCCGGATTCATCAACACCGCCGAAGGCTCAGTCTTAATGGAGGTTGGCAACACCCGCGTAATCTGCACCGCGTCCATCGAAGAAACGGTTCCATCATTCATGCGCAATAGCGGTAAAGGCTGGATCACTGCCGAGTACAGCATGCTCCCGCGAGCCACTCTGACCCGCACTGCGCGCGAAGTGAGCAAGGGACGATCCAGCGGCCGCACTCACGAAATTCAACGCCTGATCGGACGCTCGCTGCGAGCCGCCACCGATCTCGTCCGGCTGGGCGAGCGCACCATTTGGATTGATTGCGATGTGATTCAAGCCGATGGTGGCACTCGTACCGCCTCGATCACCGGCGCGTTCATCGCCCTCGGCCTGGCGCTGGAAAAATTAGTCGATGCCGGAACTCTGACTTCGGCTCCGCTCCGTGACTTCGTTGCCGCCGTGAGCGTGGGCATTGTCGACGGCGAAATTCTGCTGGACCTGAATTACGAAGAAGATTCCCGCGCCGACGTTGACATGAACTTCGTAATGACCGCTGGCCGCAAACTGGTCGAGGTGCAAGCCACGGCCGAGCACCAGGTGTTCGACGAATCCCAACTGGCAAGAATGATCACCCTCGCCGGACAAGGCGTGCAGTCGCTGATCGCGAAACAACAAGCCATGCTGGGCACGCTAACGCTGCGCCAGTAGAAGCAGCGGCGCAGCCAGATTCCTTCGGAACTCGATTCAAAGAAATTCTGAAAATAGTTAAGATAAAATCACGAAGTGCACCGGAATCTTCATGCTCTCTGGTACTTCTCGCTGAGGTGATGGCAATGTGCCGCAACATAAAAACGCTTTTCAACTTCGATCCTCCGGTCACGGAGGAGGAGATTCGCGCAGCTTCGCTGCAGTTCGTGAGAAAAATCACTGGCTTCAACAAACCGTCAAAGACCAACGAAGAGATGTTTCTGGCTGCCGTCGAGGAGGTAGCCGCCATCTCCAATCGTCTGCTGCGATCGCTCGAAACCAGCGCCGCTCCGAAGAACCGCGAAGAAGAAGCCGCCAAAGCCAAAGCTCGCGCCGCAGAAAGATTCGGCGCCTGAGCGTGCTTGGCAGGTGTGGCGCGGGCGCCCTCGCCCGCGTACTCACTCACGCAAAAGATTAATTAACTTTATTAAGAGGTGTATAAAAACGCTTTTTCGTGTGAGATCCATGAGGCCAAAGGATAGTGTTCAGTTTTTAATCAAGCGCTCTTCTTTAAAGTGAGGGGATAGAAAAGTGACAACTGCTCTTCCACCTTATTGCTCCCGCAAATCGGGCAGACAAGGCCGCCCTGTTCGTAATCCTGAAAACTCAACTGCTTGGTGAAAGGCTTCAGGCAATCGCGGCAGTGGAAAAGGTATGACGGCAGGGTTTACCTCTCATAGAAAGCCGAATTGCAGGCCAGGTTTCCGCCGGCAAACGCTCAGGGAAGGCACCGAGCGATAAGGCCAAGGCCGACGGTTTGTAAGCCGGAAAGGCGGAGTCAACCGCCTTTCCGCGGGAAAGCTCACAGTTTTACGCCGCTACGGGAACGGCGATGTTGTGCAGAGTCGAGGTGACAACCTCAGAATTGCGAACCTGGGGCGTTCCCTCGATGAATCTGCCCAGCGTCTTCAACACTTGCGGATAGGTGTTGGAGTTGTACGCTTCGGCATCATTCTTGTTTTCCCACAGACTGATTGCAGTCACATCCGCCGCGCCGGGGCCAGCGAAGGTGATTTCGTCCTTAAAACCCTTCTGTTTACGAAGCAGCGGAAGGACGTCCTGCTGAAACGTCTGGGTGTAATCAGAAAGCATGTTGGATTTCAGATGAATCGATACATTACGTGCAAACATAGGCAACCTCCTTAGGTTGGGGTTGCTAAGAAAGAGTGCTTCAGATGGACTGACTTAGTTCAGGGGACCTGAAATGAGGAGAAGGTGGTAACCACCTCAGTTCCAACCCTAGTCTTATGTGATGGGACTGTCAAGCGCCGCCAGGAAGTGTGTAGATGCTCCAAGATAATGTCACCCCTTAACTGCAACCAGACTTTGTCACCCTAGAAGGATGGTGACAGTGAGTCAGAAAGAGTTCCAACGGGTGAAAGTGATTGAGAATGCGGTAGGCGGGCGGCTGAGCGTAAGCGAAGCAGCGCGACTGCTGCAACTGAGTGAACGCCAAGTGCAACGGCTCAAGCGCCGCTACCGTCCCGATTCCGTGGCCTGGGTGCATCACGGCAATCGCGGACGGCCAACGTCCTGGGCTCTGCCCGCTGCGCTGCGGCGGACGATCCTCGAACTGGCCGGCGGCAAGTATCAGGGCTTCAACGATTCTCATCTCTGCCAGAAACTGCACAGCGAAGAGCATCTGTCGGTCAGCCGCGAAACCGTGCGCCGCATCCTGCGCCGCGCCAAGCTGGCATCGCCGCAGAAGCGCCGTGCTCGCCAGTACCGCGCCCGCCGCTTGCGCCGTCCCCGCTTCGGCATGATGGTGCTCACCGATGCCAGCCGTCATGATTGGCTGGAAGGCCGCGGCCCCGAGCTCACCCTCGTCGGTTTTCAAGACGACGCCACCAGCCAGATCCTCTCCGCTCACTTTCAACTCGAAGCGGAAAACACTCTCGGCTATCTCCGCGCCCTGCACGCCATGGTCACTACTCACGGCGTCCCCCTCAGCCTGTACCGCGATCGCCACGGCATCTTTCAACGCAACGATGACCACTGGACCCTGGCCGAACAACTCGCGGGTAAACAGTGCCCCACCCATTTGGGCCGGGCTCTGGAAGAGCTCGGCATCCAACAAATCCCCGCCTACTCTCCCCAGGCCAAAGGCCGCATCGAACGTGTCTGGCGCACCTGCCAGGACCGCCTGGTCAGCGAGCTCCGCCTCGCTAACGCCTGCGATCTCGACTCCGCCAACCAGGTCCTCGCCCGCTTCTGCGCCGACTATAACCATCGCTTTGCCGTCCCTGCCCGCGAGGTCCAGCACGACTTCCGCACCCTACCCCCGCGCTTCGATCTCGCCCGCTGCCTCAGTTTCCGCTACCAGCGCGTGGTCGGCCCTGATCACGTCATCACCTTCGGCGCCCGCTCCATCGCGCTTCCGCCCCTATCCTCCAAACGCGGCTACGCCGGGGACACCGTCGAACTCTCCCATCACCTGGACGGCATGCTACTCGTCTCTCATAGGAAGATTTTGCTTTTGTCTTTGCCTTGGCCGTTGCCGGTGCAGGATGCCCGCCCCGCTCCTCGCATCAGCGCACAGAAAACAAAAAAAACAATGCCCCGCATCTACAACCTCGGCGGTCGCCCCGCCGTCGCTGCCGTGACCTAATTCAGAAAGGGGTGACAGAATCTCGTTGCAGTTAATACGACATTTTCTCGTTGCAACAACAGCGCCGCCAGGAAGTGGGCAGTGTCTTAATAAGATAATTCTATAGTTGTCGTACCGTAGCTATCATGGGATTGCTATCAACAGACCACCGCTCACACCGATGGACTGTTCATGCCCTCGCCCAAAGCTGTACTCGTAACCAGGTTCAACATACCAGCCGAATCTATGCCTTCCCGATGAAGGCCAGTACATGAAGTCCGCTACCGCCTCACCCGCAAGCGAGTTCGTTGTCATGCTGAACTGTCTTGCGTGAATCCACTCCGGGCCGATGCCGACCATGAACTCCGCCTTTTTGGAAAGGGTCCAAGGCTTTTTGAAAAGAAGATCAACGCTCCATTCCGTAAAGTCCCGTCTGAGAAGGGCCGTAACACCCGCCTCAATCTCTAGGCGGCTCTCTATCGGCGTAGCTTCAACAGCGACGGTGGGGCCGAAACTCGCGCCTTCGCCTGTCAAGCCACGAGAGGCGGCTCCCCCCAGCTCAACAATTGCGGCAGGCTCCTTTTCGCTCTGCTGTGCGAAGGCATTTCCAAGGGAGAGGCACAGGCCCGCTATCAGTGCCGATCTTGTCATGCTCACAAGCTAACCGCGCAAAACTCT
>Ga0207022_10134_pt1 | contig 20427 bp, 14 predicted proteins | sample Alteio_BWMinCont_46_FD_153307 | JGI IMG/M metagenome (GOLD analysis project Ga0207022, IMG submission 153307) | Enriched cells from forest soil in Barre Woods Harvard Forest LTER site, Petersham, Massachusetts, United States -... | ecosystem: Environmental > Terrestrial > Soil > Temperate forest >... | reverse complement strand
AATGGAACTGAGAATGGATATCTTCACACAAATTCAAAGAACACAATCGTATATATCACTAGAACTGATTCACAGAAAAGGCAGACCTACAACGTAAGATTTTCAGATAACAAATCTATAGTTCATTGTGGTCAATGGGCAGCCCCAAATTTCCCCTTATTCCCAATCGGAGATGTAAATCCACCTTGCTGGGGTATTTTTGAAGAAAAAATTCCTACTGCTGATTATCCCGTAGAGTCAACACTCATAGCCCGTCCGGGGTATGTTGAATTCACTACTATCAATGGAAATAAAATACGAGCTACATGGTAAGCCAAGAAATCCGCCGACCTTCGGGTCATGGGGGTTCGCCCCCCCTCCCGGCACCATATCAATAAAAATTAGGGCAGCACGATACCGCTGGGGTTGGTCCCGGCCTGGATTCCATCGCTGCTGGTGGAGGGTGCGATCTTCGTGAGCGTCCCACCATTCGATGTGCTCAGTTGGAAGAGCACCACGCCGGGAGTATTGGCACCTAATCCTCCTGAACTAGGTGTGCTGTCGATCACCGTCACATAGACGAATTTGCCGGTTGGGTCCATCGCGATGTTGCTCAACGCCGGAGTGAATGAGCTGCTGGTGACAACATTGATGGGTGAGCCACCGTTGAGCATAGTCAAAACTCCAGTAGTGGAACTCATGGAATAAAACGAAATGTCATCGCTGTTCTGATTGACTGCAATGAGAAAACTGCCCGTGGGGTCGGTCACCATGGCCGCAGGTGTGTCATCGGCTTTGATTGGATTAGACGGCATACCAGTAACAGCCGTTGAGAGCAGGCCTGTAGTGGCATTGAGGTTCCAGACTTCGATACCTCCATTCGGCGCTGACAACCCATTGGCGATGTACGCGAACTTGCCATTATTGGAGATGAGCACGGCTTGCGACGTGCCGGAGGCTAGCGGTGCTGTAACCGTGCCCGAACTCAAGGAACCATCCGCGTTGATGGTGAAAGTTTCCACGCCTGTTGAATTGATGGCAACATAAAGCACATTCAATGTGGGATGTACCGTAATTCCCGCGGGATAATCGGCAGTTGTATATCCCGTTGTAGAAATGAGAGTAAGTGCACCTGTCGTGGCATTGATCGAAAATGCTTCCACCAGCATGCTCCCTGAATCCGCAACATAGAGGAACTTGCCGGTATGGTCCACCACTAATGCCGTTGGGTTGAATCCAACGGTCGCGATTGGTGAACTTGGAACGGCTGTCAATGCACCGGTGGTAGTATCCCATGTGAACCCGGAAACGGACCCCCCATCGTTTGCGGTGTAGATGAATTTGCCTGCTGTGGTCACGATTGCAACCGGGCTGTAAGCGAGGGTATTTGAACTCGAACCTGTGGTGCCTGATGATACGTTTGGAGCAACTGTCAACGCGCCGGTAGTGGGGTTTGTAGTGAATATGGATATGAATCCCTGCCCATCTGCGCCGGAAGAGAAATTCGCATTCGCCACAAAAGCGAAATTCGAGGTAGAGATGTTGTCCGTACGCGACGTCCAAAAACCAGCGCATCCAGCCACAATGCACAGGCTTGCCAGCATGCTGAAAACGATAATGCGGTTCAAATGATTACGGAACATATGGTGTTAGACGCGCGTATCGTCATTTTAGCAGCATACGGCAGACCGCGAAAAACAACATGTCAGCAAACTTCGATTCATACCTGAGCATGACTCTGCTGCGCCACGATATACTGCAAGTCCACGCTCCAACACCATTTCCAAAGGATGATAACGGATATGCCATCCATGAACACCTCGCGCGTTTTCACATATGGCTTTGCTTCCCTGCTCCTTACGCTCTTTATGCTTCCGTTGCAGGCCCAGGGCCCCGTGGAAGAGCGCAACGTGCTCGCGCATGAATCCTTCCTCGCCAGCGACGCCCTCAACGGACGCGGCAGTGGCACGCGCGACGAATGGATCGCCGCCACATATATCGGCTCGCAGCTCCGCCAATTCGGCATCGAACCCGCCGGCGATAAAGATGAGACCGGCAAGACCGGATTCGTGCAGGTCGTGCCATTGAATGTTCAGAAATTCGCCGCTCCGCCGGTACTCAGTGCCGGTAATTTCAATTTCACCCACGGCAAGGATATGGCTGTGCTGCGCACCGGCTCCGCCACCCTCAGTGCGCCACTACAGAAACTGGCCACCGGTGGATCTGTACAGAAAGGCACGGCGGTCTATATCCATCTCACTGAGGATGCCTCGGCTGTTCCCGTGCGCCAGCAATTGTCAGCACCGATGCAAGCTGGCGCGGCCATGGTGATCGTGGCGGATTCCACGCAGATCCGCCAGCGTTTCAAGGCCGTCGCTTCGCAATTGCCGGAACTGCCGACTCGCATTGGCGCTGTTGAACCGGGCGGCTCTGCCGAACCTGGCGTCATCTTCTTGAATGACGAAGCCACCAAGCAACTCGATTCCCTCGCAGACGGCACTCCCATCACCCTGAAAGGCGAGGTCAGCAAAGCCGCGCAGTCCTACACCTACAATGCCATGGGCGTTCTTCGCGGCGCTGACCCCAAGCTTTCCGCCGAGGTCATTCTTCTCACCGCGCATCTCGACCACCTCGGCAAGAACGAGAGCATGCAAGGCGACAACATCTACAACGGCGCCGATGACGACGCCAGCGGCGTGACTGCCGTGCTCGAACTCGCGCGCGCGCTCGGTTCCTCGGCCAAACCCAAGCGCACCGTTTACTTCATCTGCTTTGGAAGTGAGGAGAAAGGTGGCTTCGGCGCACAATATTTCCTGAACCATCCGCCGGTACCGCTTGCGGCCATCGCCGCCAATTTGGAGTTCGAGATGATCGGCCAGGCGGACGCAGCCGTAAAACCAGATGAGCTCTGGCTCACCGGTTGGGAGCGCTCCAACCTCGGCCCCGAGCTCGCCAAACAGGGCGCAAAACTCGTTGCCGACCCGCATCCCGACCAGCAGTTCTTCTTCCGTTCTGACAATATCGCCCTCGCCCGCCGCGGCGTGGTGGCGCAGACCGTCAGCAGCTTCGGACTGCACAAGCAGTACCACCAGCCTGACGATGACCTCATGCACCTTGACATCAAGCACATGACCGCGGCCATCAACTCCATGGTGAGACCTGTGTTGTGGTTGGTGAACAGCGACTTCAAACCATCATGGAACCCGAATGGCAAACCGTAAAGATGGATAACAAAAAAATAATTAATCAATTGAAAAAAGCAATGCGCACTAAATGTTTAATACGCTTGAAGCGTAGGTTCGAAGACTGTTTTATCCGCGGCTATGTCACAGATATCGGGGCAGAATTCTTTATACTTGCTTTAGTCAGCGACCGTTGTTGGTATGACGGATTCGAATGTTTCCGCATACGTGACATTAAAAGCGTTGCAATCGATCCTTATAGAACTTTTACAGAATCTGCACTAAGGAAACGTAATGCACTTAGAAACAAAAAACCAAATATAGATTTGGCAAGTATCGAGAATCTACTCCTGACTGCGAACAAAAAATTTAATTTGGTTACCATCCACCGTGAAAAAGTTAAACCTGAAGCATGCTGGATCGGTCGTGTATTAGAAATAAAGAAGCAACGAGTATCTATTTTGGAAATTGGACCGAATGCAAAATGGGATAAATCACCCGAAAAGCATCGCATCAATGAAATTACACGAGTGAATTTCGGGGGTGATTATGAAAACGCGCTGTATCTAGTTGGAGGCGAACCACATAAAACATAGCGCCCCCTTTATCAAACCTATGAGTTCAAGTTCACTTCCAATTATTTTTCCATCGGCGTATTGATGAACTTCCCGATGTTGTCGTTCAAGAACTTGAGGTCCGCGGGATTGCTCGCCGCGCCTGCGGTGTGTCCCCAGAGCGATGGGATGGGCATGAGCGTCACTTTCGGAATGAATGCCGCCTCGTAACGCGCATCTCCGATGGGGAAATAGAGGTCTGTCTCAGACGGCATATAGAGCAGCGGAACTTTGATGGAGTGCAACGCTTTCTCCACATCGCCATCGAACCCCGGAGTCGTACCCACGTTATGTTTCTCCCACGTGCGCGCTTGCAGTATGTAATCGTTCGCATCGGCATTGAAGCGTTTGGCCAGGCCGTTCATCTCCTGCTCGAATGTCGTCCCCGCCGGAGCGCTCGCACGCCACAACTCTTTGCGCCACCACTCTTGCGAGAACAGCCAACCGGCCCACACCATGCCGAATGCTTCAAGGCCTTTGGTCGGGGGAGTCGTGTAATCCCCGTTCATGAATGCAGCGTCAGTGGTGATCGCGGCGATCTGTCCTTCGAGGCGCACCACTCCATGTGGATATGTTTTCGCCGTGCCTGACGTCGCCACGACCCGGTCCATGAATGTGGGATAACTCACTGCCCACTGGAACGCCTGCTGTGCGCCCATGGAGAAACCGATGACGGCGCGCAGGTGTGTGATTTTGAGCTCTTCGATGAGCAAGCGGTGTACCGCTTCCACATTGTCACGGATGGTCATGACAGGAAAACGTGGGCCGTGGAAGGGTTCTGGCGTGTTGCTGGGTGAGGACGAGCGTCCGTTGCCGAAGAGTTCAGTCGCCACCAGAAAATATTTTGTCGGATCGAGGGCGCGGTCAGGCCCGATGATCCACTCATAGCCACGCTGGTTGGCCATGTAATGTGATGGCAACAGGATGGCGTTGTCACCGGCGGCATTCAGATGTCCGTAAGTACCGTAGACGATGTGCGCCTGCGGCAGCGTGACTCCGCTCTCAGTTTTGAAATCGTGGATGACGAATTCATGCCGCTCGGGCGGTTCGATTCTCGGCGGAGCCGGAGCCTGTGCGGAAACCGTCTGCGCCAACAACACAAGCGCCATCACTAGAAGCTGAGTGGTTTTTTTCATAGTGCAGAGATTGTAACGGCTATTCTTTGCTACCGGTTCAATGATCAATTCGGCCGTTCGCTTCCAGCATCCTTGCTCATTTTCAATATGGATATCGGCTTCCTGCCTGCGAACCCTTCTTGTGTCCCATGCCAGTGCGCGATGCTGTGCGGCTCGCCCAGCTTCCAACACAGCAGGACGGTTTCGCCGTCCACCACCGCAGGGAAATCCAGCAACCCGATGTCGAGGTCCTTCACTTGAACGCCGGTGGCATGGATCTCATTCACGCAATCCTTGAGCAGTTGGATGGTCTCTTCGCGCACCGTCTTGCGTCGTGCCCACTTCGACACATCGAGTTTGATGCCGCCCATCAGGAAGATGCGGTGGCCGAGGTCCTGGAACTCTTTATCGAGCTCCGCCATGGTCTGCTTGGCGCTGATCGCCCGCTTGAGCAGGCTTTCCAGCACCGGCAACAGTTGGTTGGCTTCTTCGAGCGTGAAGGTTCTGTCTGACATACATTTTTGTGCCGGATCCAGCGTGGAAACCTTCCGGACCGTGCTGCATCACATTATAGTGTGTATTGAAGGTACGAGATTGACCGCAATACATCTATTCCCTAACATGCTTGTTTGACGCATTTCCGCTGAGAACTGGAGCTCTCATTTGATCGGCACACTGATCGCCCACTACAAGATCGTCTCGCGCATCGGCGGCGGAGGCATGGGCGAAGTGTTCGCTGCCGAGGATACGCGTCTCGGCAGAAAAGTCGCCATCAAGTTCCTGCCTGATTCCCTCTCCAAGGATGAACTCGCACTGGAGCGCTTCCGCCGTGAGGCGCGCGCCTCCAGCACGCTCAACCATCCCAATATATGCATCATCCACGAGATCGATGATCAGGACGGCCGCCATTACATCGTGATGGAACTGCTCGAAGGCCAGCCGCTCGATAAACTTCTTGATCAGCGCCGCCAATCAGCACAGCCCGTGCCGCTGGAACAACTTCTGGAGATCGGCATTCAGATCGCAGACGCGCTCGACGCCGCACACGCCGAGGGCATCGTCCATCGTGACATCAAGCCCGGCAACATCTTCGTGACCAAGCGTGGCACAGCCAAAGTCCTTGATTTCGGCTTGGCCAAGATGAGCCATGAAGCCACGCCAGTCTCTGAGACCGCAGGTGGACTCGGGAACATGCCCACACAGATCGGGTCCGCACACCTCACATCGCCGGGAACGGCCGTTGGCACCGTGGCCTACATGTCTCCCGAGCAGGCCAAAGGCGAAGAACTCGACGCGCGCACAGATTTGTTCTCTTTTGGCGCCGTGCTCTATGAGATATCGACTGGAGCGCTCCCCTTCGGTGGTAATACTTCCGCGGTTATCTTTGATGCGATCTTGAACCGTCCACCTGTTTCGCCCGTGCGGTTGAATCCGGGTGTGCCGCAAGAACTCGAACGCATCCTGAACAAGTCGCTCGAGAAGGACCCCGACCTGCGTTACCAGACCGCCGCCGAGATACGCGGGGACCTCAAGCGCTTGAAGCGTGACTCTGATTCCGGCAAAGTTGCGACCGTGAGTGGCGCTTATCCTGCTTCTTCTGGGACAAGTGCCTCACCTACCGGCGCCACTTCCACGACTGGTAGCGGTTCTCAACCGACACAGACCGCATCGGGTTCGCATGAAAAAATCAACAGCACGACCCATGAATTCATCGTGGGTGAGGCGAAAGAGCACAAGCTCGGCACCTTGATAACCATCGCCATTGCATTGGTGGTCCTTGCCGCCGCCGGATTCGGTATTTATTCCTTTCTTCATCACAATGCGAAAATCCCGTTCCAGAGTTTCAGCATCACCAAGATGACGCAATCCGGCACTGTGAATAACGCCGCCATATCTTCTGACGGGAAATACGTTGTCTATGTGCAGACAGAGAATGGTCAAGAGAGCCTATGGCTGCGCAATGTCGCCTCCGCCAGCAATACGCAGGTGCTGCCCACCGATGGCGCACGCTTTGTGGGCCTGACTTTCACTCCAGACGGCAACTACATCTATTACATCAAGCAGGACCCAAAGCGGGTGGGTGTCGGCCTGCTGTTCCAAATGCCGGTGTTGGGCGGTAACAGCAAACAGCTCATCGAAGACGTCGATTCTCCAGTCAGTTTCTCGCCTGATGGCAAACAGTTCGTCTTCCTGCGTAACAGTTCCATGAACAACTCCTCAAAGCTCATCGTGGGCGATGCGGACACAATGAAAGAACGGGAACTCATTTCCATGAGTGATTACCCGACCAATCAATATTTGTTCCCTTCTTGGTCACCCGACGGGGCATCGGTCGCGGTCATGATCCAGAAACTCGGCTCGCGCGGATTACGGTTATTGGACATCATCAATGTCTCAGACGGCAAGGTCGCAAAAGAGATCACTGTTTTCCCCGGGCTCGAAGGTGCGTTGAACAAGGTGATCTGGATGAAGAACAGCGCCGGCATGGTCAGCGTTTGGACCGGCCCCAAGGTGAACTGGAACCCGCAGATCGCATTCTTGGAATATCCATCCGGCAAGTTCCACTCCATCACCAATGAACTGAATGCATATCTTTCCCCCTCCGTGACCGTGACGGGTGATGGAAGATCGATCATCGCTGTTCAGCAAGAGGCGAGATCGCAATTGTTCCATCAGAGATCTGGCGACGGTGAAGGCAAAGATGCGCAATCTCTCTCAGGTGACAGCGCGCTCATCATGAATTTGGCGAAAACTCCGGATGGGCATCTCATCATCGCCAGCGATGACCGCACCATCCAACTTGAAGATATGGACGGCAAGAACGCCCATACCTTGGTCGAATTCAAAACCAGCAATCCACAAGTGAGCATGTGTGGAAAACAATGGGTCGTTTTCAATGATGTGGATATTTCAGGCGGCAACTTCCGAGGCGTGAATATCTGGCGCATGGACCTCAACGGCGGCAACCTGAAAAAAATCACCAATGGCACCATTGACGTTCAACCTGTTTGTTCGTCTGACGGCTCACGTCTCTTCTACATCTCGCAAGATAAGACCCGTCCCGGCCTGTGCAGCGTTGACATCGAAGGCGGCGAAACGAAAGTGTTGTACCCCGGCATTGGCGTGGGCAACCATTCGATCAGTCATGACGGCACGTCCATCGCTTTCAATTATGTGACCGGGAAGACCATCAAAGATTACAAAGTCTTGCTCGGAGTCATGCCCATCACCGGCGGAGCGGTGACACAATCATTCCCCATCGATGCCAACTTCGGAGGCGGCATCAAATTCACCAAGGACGACAAATCTCTGGTCTATATCGATGAGGTGAATGGTGTTGGGAACCTGACCCGCATTTCATTGAAAGATGGAAAACATGAACCCATTACCAAGTTCAAGGACAAACTGATCTTCGCCTATATGTTCTCAGATGATGGCAAGGACCTGTATGTCATCCGCGGCGGGACCCGCAATAATGTGGTCATGCTCTCTGATACTTCCCAATGATCCCTGCATGGCCCGCGGATGGATGTTGACCGGTGTGCAGACGCCGGATTGAATGCGTTACACTGACATTCCGTGGGCGAAGAAAAATCAAATCGCGCGGATCCGCTGCCGCAAAGAGCGTCTCAAGCACTGCCGCCAGAACTCTTCTCCGCCATGGAGCGTGGCGTCATTGTCATTACTCCGAATGAGCGCGCCGCGCGACGTCTGCGGCGACTGTATGACCTCCATCAACGATCCAAAGAACAGCCTGTTTGGCCCACAGCGAAAGCAATGAGCCTGAATGCTTGGCTCAATCGGTTTTGGAATGACGCTATCACCGATGGCCGCATCCTCTCGCCAGTGCTCATCAGCCAGGAACATGCCTTCGCTCTTTGGGAGCAGATCATTCAAGGCAGCACTGCTGGAAAAGATATTTTGAATGTCAGTGGTGCAACCGAGCTGGCGCAACAGGCTTACGTGTTGATGCAGTTATATGCCATCGCCGTGAAAGATCTCTTGCCACTTGGCTCCGTTGAAGCACGTGCCTATCAACAATGGTCGTCGCAATATCAACAGAAGCTCGAAAAAGAAAAATGGCTGGATCCCGCTGGCCTTTGCTCCGCGGTTTCTCAGGCAGTCGGAAGCAGAACAATTACACCACCTGCGGAACTTTACCTCTATGCCATGGAAGACCTCCGCCCCGTAGAGTCCGAACTATTTGATTCCTTGCGCAACAATGGATGTACGATCACCGAATTAACGACATTGAATGTGCAAACCTCTGCGAACAAGTTGGTTTGTGCGGAAGTAGGGCAAGAGATCGAATTCGCGGCAAAATGGGCACGCCAACGGTTGACGGAAGATCCATCGGCGCGCATCGGCGTTGTAGTTCCCCAACTCTCTGGACTGCGCCAGACGATCGAACGCACATTCCTGTTCGAATTGCAGCACACTACTTTCCTGGATCCCGATGCCAGCGACCGTTCCCGTGCATTTGAAATTTCACTCGGTGCGTCATTGTCCGAACATCCGCTTGTCGGCACTGCATTGTTGTTGCTCCGCCTCGCCTGCGGCAAGCTCGCGCTGCCCGAGCTCTGCTTCCTTCTGCGCTCCATTTATTTTGCCGGAGGCAGCGAAGAGCTCTGTCAGCGCAGTCTGCTTGAAGCGGAATTGCGGAAGCGCAATGTTCTTGGAATTGATGCGGAGACCCTCGCCCGTATCGCATCTGAGACGAAGAATGCAGCGACTCGGACATTCAGTTCACCATTATTGAGTGCAAGCATTTCTGGCCTCGATGGGACCGCAAAAAATGAAAGGCCCGCACAGCACCCCTCGCGCTGGAGCAGAATTTGTTTACAGTTGCTGGAAAAGGCTGGATGGCCCGGCACGCGCACTCTCAACAGTTCCGAATACCAGTCACATCAGAAATTCAAGAAGCTGCTCACGGATCTCGCTTCCCTTGATGCGATTCACTCCACAATGGATTTGTCTGATGCCGTTCATGTTTTGCAGAGCATGGCCGCGCGTCAGACCTTCCAGCCAGAGAACCTCGATGCTCCCGCTCAGGTCCTCGGCCCGCTCGAAGCCATCGGCTCCCACTTTGATCATCTTTGGGTCCTCGGGCTCAACGATGAAACCTGGCCCGCGCGCGGTGCTCCCAATCCGTTCCTCCCATTGCAATTGCAACGCAAACATCAAATGCCGCACAGCTCTGCCGATTTGGACCTTGCGTTCACGCAAGAACTCACCCAACGTCTGCTCACCAGCGCCCCCGAAGTGATCGTGAGTCATTCCACGATGGATGCCGACCGCGAACTCCGCCCCAGCCCATTGATCGATGGTCTTGTGCCCATCAACGCAAGTGATCTCGGCCTCGGTAGTGTGACCATCCAAGCTGCGGCATTTCCATCACTCACCGAATGGGGTGATGCGCCGAGCCCGTATCCACCATTACAGATGGAAGAAACTCATCACGGCGGCACGCGCATCTTCGAGCTTCAATCTGCCTGCGCCTTCCGCGCCTTCGCGGAGTTACGGCTCGGAGCCGTGCCACTTGATGAACCTTCCTTGGGTCTCGACGCGCTCGACCGCGGCAATCTGGCCCACAAGGTGATGTACCGCATCTGGAACGAGATCAAAGACAGTCGCCGTCTACGCGAACTCGCTGACGACCCGGCAAAATTCGCCGAGTGCATCCGCTCGAATGTGCAGATCGTGCTTCAAGATGAGCACTCTCTGCGCGGAGGCGAATGGCAACGCCGTTTTGCCCAGCTCGAACATGACCGTCTCTCCCACACCGTGGAAAAGATGCTCGCACTCGATCTTGAACGCGCGCAGCCATTCACCGTTGAACATAAGGAGGAGAAGGAACAGATCGAACTCGGCGGCGTGCGCATGAACATCCGCAAAGACCGTGTGGATACGCTCGATGACGGACGCAGCGTCATCATCGATTACAAATCCGGTGTGAAAAAAGTCAGCGCATGGAAGGGGGAACGTCCAGAGGAGCCGCAACTTCCCGTGTATGCCCTCACCACCAACGGCCCGCTGGCTGCCATCGCCTTCGCCAATCTTAAAACCGGCAAAGAGGGATACCAAGGCATTGCCGAAGCAGACGGTATTTTGCCTGACGTAAAAGCCGGCGAACGATCCCCGCTCAAAACAAAGTTTTCCGGTCAAGTCACCGCTTGGCGCGCGCCGCTTGAAAAACTTGCAGCGGATTTCATCGCTGGCGGCGCCAGTGTCGCCCCCAAAAAACGTGTGGAGACATGCAAATACTGTTCACTTCATACTTTATGCCGTATTGCGGAACTCAACCCAGTAGATGCAACATCAGAGGATGACAACAACGGAGGCGACGACCATGAATGACACTCGCCCCATGATCGATCAACAAGAGCGCACCCGTGCCCTCGACCCTGCTCACTCCTTCATCGTGCGCGCACCCGCCGGTTCCGGAAAGACAGAGCTTCTCGTCCAACGGATCCTGAAATTGCTTTGCACTGTGGAGCAGCCGGAAGCGATCGTGGCCATCACCTTCACTCGCAAAGCCGCTGCCGAGATGCGCCAGCGTGTGGTGGCCGCATTGGAAAATCCCGCATCATCCAAAGCCCCAGAGTTGGCCCAAGCCGCGCGCGATCATGATGTGGCCCAAAAGTGGTCGTTGATGTCGAACCCTGCGCGCCTGCGCATCCAGACCATCGATTCACTCTGTCTCGAACTCGCCTCACGCATGCCTTGGATGTCGCGCATGGGTGCGCCGTTCGAACCCATCGAAGATGCGAATGAGTTTTACACCGAAGCCGCCCGCCGCACAGTTCTTCTACTGGAACATGATGATGCACTCGGCAACGCTGTGCGCTCGCTGCTACGCAACCGCGACAACAACGTGGGCAATGTGGAAGCCATGCTCGCGCAGATGCTCGCCAAACGCGACCAGTGGTTGCCGCTCACCGGCACAGGAAACTACTCCACACAACATAAGCTCGACCTTCGCCAGCGCATGGGATCCGCGTTGCAATCCATGATCAGCAGCGCACTCAAACAGGTGTGGGATCTGTTCCCGCGAAATTTTAGCGAAGAGTTCTGCGCACTCGCTGATCACGCCGGACGTACGATTGAAAACGAAAAGAGCACGATCGATCTCTGTTCAGGCATGCACGACCTGCCCAGTGCAAAAGCAGATCGTGCTGATCAGTGGAAAGCCATCCATGAACTTCTTTTGACTGGTGAAGGCCAATGGCGGAAAACTGTCAACAAGAACCAGGGCTTCCCTTCTGGCGACGCATTGAAAGACCGCATGGTGCAACTTCTGCTGCAATTGGCTGAGGGGAAATACGAGCCCTTCCGCCAAGCTCTCGCCGATCTCAAGTTCCTTCCGAACCCTCGTTACGAAGATTCACAATGGAACCTCATCCTCGATCTTCTTCTCGTCCTACCCGCCACTGCCGCGCAACTGCGCGCGCTCTTCGCCGAGCGTGGTGCAATGGACTTCATCGAAACCTCACTCGCCGCGCTGCGATCATTGCGTGACGAGAACGGCCATCCTACCGATCTCGGCATGGCCTTCGGTCACCGCATCCAGCATCTGCTCGTCGATGAGTTCCAAGACACCTCGCACTCGCAGATCGAACTCCTCCGCGCGCTCACCGCCACATGGGACCCCGGTGATGGAAGCACGCTCTTCCTTGTCGGCGACCCCATGCAATCCATCTATCGTTTCCGCAAAGCCGAGGTCGGCTTGTTCCTCGAAGCGCAAAAGTCTGGCATAGGCGATGCGGGGCGCCCATTCCCGCTCGAGCAAATTGTGCTGCATCAGAACTTCCGCTCTCAACAAGGCGTTGTGGATTGGGTGAACGGTTCCTTCGCTCGCATCTTCACCGGACACAATGATCCCGAGCGTGGAGCCGTTGCCTTCGAGCGCAGCGAAGCATTCAAAAAGAAAGATGAAGACATTGTTCCACCAGCCGCTTTCCATCCATTCTTTTCTGCCGACTCGCACGAATACCGCAAGCAAGAAGCCGGGAAGATCGTTGATCTGATCCAGCGCTCGCAAGCCGCGGACCGCAAGGACATTGCCATCCTCGTCCGTGCCCGCACTCACCTAGCTGAGATCCTTCCTGCTCTGCGCCGGGCTGGCATCGCGTATCAAGCCATCGATGTCGATTCCCTTGACCAGCGCCAGTGCGTGCTCGACCTGCTTGCGCTCACACGGGCGCTGCTCCGTCCGGCGGACCGCATCGCCTGGCTCAGCATTCTGCGCGCGCCCTGGTGCGGACTCGAAAACTCTGACCTGCACGCACTCTGCGGCGACAGCGCCGGTCATCATACGACCGTCTTGCAATTGATGCAGCAGAACATCGCTGCTCTTTCCAGCGACGCCCGCTCTCGTGTCGAACGCATCCACAAGATCATGTTCACTGCACTTGAACAACGGCAGCGTCTGCCGCTCCATACCTGGGTTGAAAGTGTTTGGCGGCAGCTCGGTGGAGACGCCACGCTCGACCTCTCTCCCGGCAGCAACGATGAGCAAGATACAAATACGTTTTTTCATTTGCTGGAAACCGTTTCCACAACAGGCGATTTCGAGATCACCGCCACGCTTGCCGCGCGCCTCAAGAAACTCCGCGCCGCGCCAGAGAACGCAGATGCTGCCGTGCGTATCATGACCATCCACAACGCCAAAGGACTCGAGTTCGATGTTGTCATCGTCCCCGGCCTCGGCAGCCGTCCTCCCAATGAGGACCCACCCCTTCTTCGTTGGAGCGAACACACGAGCCTGGTTGGCGGCGCCGTCTTCGCATCCATTGAAGAACAAGGCGAGGAGAAAGATCCACACTCACGCTTCCTTGCTTGGATGGAAAAGCAACGCACCCGCAACGAGGCCAAACGTTTGCTCTACGTTGCGGCCACGCGCGTCAGGTCCCAACTCCACCTTCTTGCAAATATCAAACCGAAAGAAAAAGATGGTGAAGTCATTTTGGAACCCGCCGCCGGCTCTCTGCTCGCTCATCTCTGGCCCGCAGTGGAAGATATGATGACGCCTCCCGCGCAACACCCTGCTCCGAACTCGGATCCCGTGTCACCTGATCCCGCGTCACCTGAAGTGAAAAAACTCCGCCGCCTGCCAGCGGAGTTCTCGCCTTCACTGTTGCCCAACGATGTTATTTTCTCGCTCGACCGCTCTGAAGATGACGAGCCTCGTGAAAAGCCAACATTTGACTGGGCGCAAGAGACCGCCAAGATCATCGGCACCGTTGTCCATGCTTTTCTTTGCCGCATCACCAACGAAGGCGCGGCCCGATGGGACAGAGCGCGCATCACTCAAAACCATCATGCTCTTCGCGTCGCACTGCAATCTGCAGGATTGTTCGGCGATGAATTGGATAGAGCAGTACCCCGCGCGTCCTCAGCACTTGTTTCTGCGCTCACCAGCCAGCGTGGCTCATGGATACTCGCCCCCCACAATGACGCCGCCAGCGAACTCGAACTCACGGCCCACCTCAACGGCGAGACCGTGCACAAGAAGATCGACCGCACGTTCGTTGAAGACGGCGTCCGCTGGATCATCGACTACAAAGTGGGATTCCAGGAAAGTCAGAGTGAAAAGGAACTCATGAGCTTCCGCGAGCGTGAAAAAGATAAATACAGAGAGCAGCTTGCCGATTATGCCAGAATCATGCGCCTGAAAAATCCCCGCCCCATCAGGACCGCACTCTACTATCCTCTCATGGACGAATTCCTCGAAGTGGAACTCTGACCCACAAGAAAATGCAGCATTGAATCCCATTCAATCTTTCCTCATGACCGTTCAGCTTCCACACCTTGAATCCGCAATGCTATGAAGCTAACCTTACGTTAGCGAAAGCCGTGCCAGACATCATCCAACTCGCCATTCCATTCTTTTTGTTGCTGATCGTGATCGAAGCGGTCTTTGACGCCATCATGCGCCGCGATCTCTACCAGCTCAAAGACACTTCAGCCAGCATCATCATGGGCATTGGCAATGTGATCGTGAACCTTTTAGGCAAAGTGGTGGTATTCGGTATCTTGAGTTTCGAATATCGGTATGCATTCTTCAAACTCAACGCCGCCAGCCCGTGGACGTGGCTCGCCCTCTTCTTCGCTGACGATTTCACCTATTACTGGTATCACCGCGTCAGCCACCAATGCCGTTTGTTCTGGGCTTCGCACGTCGTGCATCACTCTTCGCAGAAATACAATTTGAGCACTGCAGTTCGCCAGACCTGGACTGGCTCTTTCTTCGGCTTCATCTTCTATCTCTGGATGCCGCTCGTCGGTTTCACGCCTGTGATGATCCTCACCATGCAGGCCATCAGTCTTCTTTACCAGTTTTGGATCCATACCGAAGTCATCCGCACCATGGGCCCACTCGAATTCGTCTTCAACACGCCCAGCCACCACCGCGTTCATCACGCGTCCAACGGACGCTACCTCGACCGCAACCACGCCGGCACGCTCATCATCTGGGACAAGCTATTCGGCACCTTCGAGCATGAGGACACCGCCGACCCTCCCGTCTATGGCCTCACGAAAAATATCAATAGCTACAACCCCGTCCGCATCGCCTTCCACGAGTGGAGTGACATCATTCGCGACGTCCGTCATGCGCAAGATTGGCGCGAAGCTCTCAGCTACATCTTCCGCGGCCCCGGCTGGAAACCAGATCGTCTGCGCTCTGCACATTCAACTTCATCGATACAATCCTCTTCTTTGAATTAATTTTCTATCTATGCTCCTCTATGAAATCTACGGCTGCTTTTGTTTTTGCTTTTTGACATTGAAACATTCGAAACCATGAAACTCTGAAACCTTGAATTTGCGAAATCTGCGGCTGCTATTCGACTTTGCTTTTGGTTTTGACTACTGAGGACTGAAGACTGACGACCGTAGACACAAAATTCCTATCTGCGTTCTTCTGAGAAATCTGCGGCAGATTTTGAATTTGCTTTTGTTTTAAATAAAGATTTCTCTGTGCTCCTCCTTTCCTCTGTTCCTCTGTGGTGGGTGTTGATTTGTTTTTCTGTAAACTGTTACCTCATGCCTCCCGTCAGAACCCCCTCCGACCCGCGCGTCGCCTTCGTGCTCAAGCTGAGCGCGGCGCTGCATAGTTACGGAGTGGCAACCAACCGTCTCGAAGGCGCAATGAACTCCATCCTCGAGAAGATCGGGCTCGAGGGCCAGTTCTTCATGATGCCCACAGGCCTGTTCGCGTCCTTTGGCTCGCCCGAGGAACACCGTACTTCGCTTTTGCGCATGGATGCGCCACAGATCGACCTCGGCAAAATGGCCGAACTTGATAGCGTTGCCTCTGGCGTGGTCAGCGGAGACATCAGTGTGAACGAAGGCTCCGCACGTATCGACCACATACTCGCAATGCCGCCCGTGTATCACCGCGCGCTCACCACCTTCTGTTATGGCCTCGGCTCCGGCTGCGCTGCGCGCTTCTTCAACGGAGGCATCTACGAATGCGTGCTCGCCGCTCTCATCGGCCTGGTCGTCGGCTTTCTCGCCTTCCGCTTGGGCCGCAATGAGGACGCTGCACACGTCATCGTGCCCGTGGCCGCGTGTCTTGCGGCCGCATTGTCGCTGTGTGCTTCGCGGTTGGTTGAGGACCTGAACGTTTACACCACTACACTCGCAAGCTTGGTGGTTCTGTTGCCGGGGTTCACGCTCACCACCGCTCTCATTGAGCTGGCCACGCGCCATCTGGTCAGCGGCACGGCGCGTCTCATGCAGGTCACCCTTATTTTTCTTGAGATCGGCTTCGGCGTTGCGCTCGGCGGGCAGCTCGACCGCATCATCCCGCACATTCACACGCACGCCCTTGCGCATCCACTTCCCGGTTGGACGCTCACCCTCGCCCTGCTCATCGCACCCTTCGCTTTCGCCGTACAATTCCGCGCTGAACCACGTGACCTTGGCTGGATCCTCGCCGTCACCATGATCAGCTACTGCGGTGGCCTGCTCGGCGCCCATTTGCTCGGCCCACAGCTCGGCGTCTTTTTCGGCTCGCTCTTCCTCGGCATCGGCAGCAACGTGTACTCGAGGCGTACGAACCGCCCCGGCACGGTCACGCTCGTGCCCGGCATCATGCAGATGGTCCCCGGCAGCATTGGCTTCGGCTCGGTCTCTATGATGTTGCAGAAGGAGTTCGTCAGCGGTATGGAAGCCGGCTTCGAGATGGTCATCGTCGGCATCGCACTGGTCACCGGTTTGCTGATGGCGAATGTGATCTTCCCTGCACAGAAGAAGATTTGATTTGGAGCATGGCGAATGATGCGAGAATCGATCGAACAAAACGGTTTCGCAATTATCCCAAGCGTGATCTCGTGCTCGGAAATTGACGATTTGATCAATTCACTTGAGAAACTAGCCGTTCGTAGTAAAGCAGGAGCACGACACTTGATGAAGCACTTGTCAGTGAATGCTCTTGCATATGATAAACGGATGCTGACAATCGCGCGTTCTGTATTAGGCAATAGCGCAATACCGTTCCGAGCAACTTTATTCGATAAATCTTCAACTGCGAACTGGCTTGTGGTATGGCATCAAGACACTGCCTTGCCATTGCGAGAAATTACAAAGTCAGCAGGATGGGGGCCTTGGTCCGTGAAAGACTATGTTTTTAATACTCACGCACCAACGGAAGCATTGAATACCGTGCTTGCATTACGCATACACCTCGATGATTCAACCAGCGTTAATGGCCCTTTGCGAGTCATACCCGGAACACATAAACATGGTGTACTGACCGATTCAGAGGTTGGACAGTTAGCCGCCGAATCCCAATCTGTTGAATGTATTGTATCCAAAGGTGGAGTCGTCGCCATGCGCCCTCTAATCATCCATGCATCATCAAAATCATCTTCTGATATTCCACGACGCGTGATCCATATTGAGTATGCTTCATCGCTTGCAATCACAAACGATCATCAATTGGCAATTGCGTAACTATTGCTCAGAACGGGCTCCCAAACCTCATGTTGGAGATGAAGTTATTCCCGGTTAACGTATTCAAGAATGCTGCGGGGTCGAGTTCCTGTTGCGCGCCTACGCGGGTAGGGTTACAAAGCCAGATACATATTAGACCTGATTGTTTCCATGGGATGAATTGTGCATTCTTGACCAGTTTCCACAAAGGGCATCAGAGTATGATTTGCGGAGACTCGAGCGGTTTCTTGCCGCTCGCACCTATAAGGAGACAACCCCATGAAACGACTCGGCGCCATCAGCACCACCCTACTTCTTTTGTTTTTCGGGACCATCGTCTTTGCCTATGCGCAGCATGAAGGCAAAGATCAAGGTAAGTCGCAGCCCGCTCACAATGAGCAACAACATTCACAGCCAGCCGCCAGGCCTGCGGCCAGACCGGGCCCGGCCTATGGAGGCGTCTATCACGGCGCTGTGAAATCCGATGGGCCCACCCATGGCGGGGTCCACCACAGCGGTGTGCCACAGCACCAGGGCCAGGTGCGCAGCGGCTTCGTCCAATCCCGTGCCAGATCGTGGGACTCTGAGCACCGCAGCTGGGCCCAGCGCGGCGGCTACAACGGATACCGCATTCCTGACGACCGCTTTCATCAATACTTCGGCCGCGACCACTTCTTCCGCATCCACGGCCTGCCGCTGCTCTTCGTCGGCGGATATCCTCGCTTCCAGTATGACGGCTATTGGGTGACCTTCATGGACCCGTGGCCTGAAGGCTGGAATCCCAACTGGTTCGAGACCGATGACGTCTATATGGATTACTCCGGTGACGGCTATTACCTCTACAACCGCGCCCACCCCGGCGTCGGCATCGCTGTCAACGTCTCGTTCTAGGAAAGTGAATTAGAAAACAGATTGAATTCCCCATCCTGACGTTCTAATGATGTCAGGATGGGTTTGTTGTCTGTGATTATGTTTTGCAGTTGGTTTTAACTGAAAACCGGAAACTGATAACTGGAAACTGCATCACGCCTTCGGTACCCACTTCTCCAAAAACTTCATGAACTGCTTCAGGTTGTAGCTGGGGCCGTCTTCGAGATCACTGGTGTTTTGGCTGTGCAATAGTTTGCCATCGGCATCCAAAATGAAAATGTGCGGATACCCGCGTATCTCCGGATACTTCGCCAGCAATTTCTTGTTCTCGTTCTGCCGACTCATGTTCACCTGCACCGTGACGAAATTCTTCTCCCGAAGCGCCAGTAGCTCCGGATGGTCCCGATAGAAATGGTGCATGATCCTGCACCAGCTGCACCAGTCGCCGCCAACTTCCACCAACACGTTCTTGCCCGTGCGCTTGGCCTCGGCTTGCGCATCAAGGATGTCCTGCGCTGCATCTCGTGCCGGGTCATAGACCGTGACTGGTGTGAAAGTAGTACTGTTGTTGTTGTTGGGTTTCGGTTCTTGGCCGAATGTGAATAGAACTAGAATGGATGCGATGATCAGGAATGATTTTGTCTTTTTCATATAAGTCCATTTCTGTGAGATCTGCGGATGATTTTGCCCAATATCGAACACGATTCTCTCATGTCCAGTCAAGCCAAAGGGTTGGTAGTGTCTCAGTTTGGTTTTCCACAAGAAGGTGCCCAGTGAATAGGGCATTTTCTTTTCAACGGACATTGCAATATATGGCGGGTATAATTCCGCCTCTATGTCGTCGGACTTATTCAATCACATTAAGGACGAGTGGGACGTGCTGAGAAAAGCCCCCATATCGTTTGCAGGTCTCTCAATTCTAGGAATTGCCTTGGGTTTTGGATTGGCCCATACATTTCTCAGCACCCAAATCACAACTAAAGATGGAGAGATAAGCAGATATCGCATAGCTCTGGGCATTGACACAGCTAGTAAGGGAAACCTGATTGAATTGAACAACCAAGAATTATCAGCTAAGGCATCAAATACAGCCGCCAAGCTACGTGATATATGTTTTACTCTACGCAAAAGAAGTGACGAGCTTAAAAACCTATTTGACACAGGAAAGATAAGCAAAAAGGACTTAGCTAATCGTCAGACTGCCTTAGATAAAGATATTGGCGAGGACTTCGCGCGAAATCTAAGAGCAGATGCTTTCAATGTTGATAATGAATTAAGAAGAAGACTAAAGCCGGAAGTTGTTTCAACCATAATTGGTATTTCGCCTACAGTGACCTCAAACGATGGAGCACGGATTGATATGTTACAACTTCTTCCTGCTGGATATGGAATGGATGCTCAATGGACATGCGTATTGGCTGATGGAATAGAACAAATGGCTAAGCTGCTACCGCCTGACGCTCCAAAACAGTAAGTAATAATTCCTCAATAGTCCAAAAATGGTCAGTAAGTCCTGCTTCTATCGCAGGTGTAACGCGCAGTGTTTTATGGATGCGGCAAAAATTGTAGTGCATGAAATGAAGAGCTACAGCGTGCCCATGATTCTCAATCTTTTTGCTGAATGCGTTGGTCAAACGAGTAAATCGGCGCATTCCCATTCGCATAGTCAGATTCGCCCGTTCCACATACGATGTGCTGACATGTTTTGGGTTTGGATCACCAAGAACT
>Ga0207022_10133_pt1 | contig 20547 bp, 19 predicted proteins | sample Alteio_BWMinCont_46_FD_153307 | JGI IMG/M metagenome (GOLD analysis project Ga0207022, IMG submission 153307) | Enriched cells from forest soil in Barre Woods Harvard Forest LTER site, Petersham, Massachusetts, United States -... | ecosystem: Environmental > Terrestrial > Soil > Temperate forest >... | reverse complement strand
TGGACATCAGGGATTGCGCACCGCTTCGGTTTTCAAGGTCCTTTCGAAGGTCCGCCATATGGCATTGGCATGCTCGCGGCCATTATGGTCGTGCCCATCGTCTCTTCAATTACGCGAGAAGTGATGACGGCTGTTCCCCAACAGCAGCGAGAGGCTGTGCTGGCCCTGGGGGCGACCCGCTGGGAAATGATTCGCACAGGAGTGTTACGAAATGCGCGTGCCGGAATTCTCGGGGGCGTAATCCTGGGACTTGGCCGGGCGCTGGGCGAGACCATGGCGGTAACCATGGTTATTGGAAACCGCCCAGAAATTGATCTAAAACGTAGCCGCTTGGCTTTTCAACAATTGTGCCGCGAGGTGACCAAGCTAGCCAGAAAACCTGCACCCGAAAGCGTGCATAAGTTTCGCACCAACAGCCGTCGCGTCGAGGCTGTGCTCAGCGAAGTAGTCCCCGAACTAAACCGTAACGACAGGAAGTTACTGAAGTTGTTGTCTCGATTGCGCAAAAAGGCGGGACGCGTAAGGGATCTGGATGTAGAAATCGCCTCGCTGCGCAGCTTGAAGATTCCCGGGGGCAATGGACACAAATCGCAGTTTGTAGACGCTCTGGTGCAGGAGCGCGCTAAACGCGAACAGAAACTGGCTAAGGCGTTCGATCGTCAAACCGCAGCCAAAGTAAGGAAACGTCTGAAGCGGGCGATCGATGATGTTGATATCCCGAAGAATACCGAACCGCTGACTCTGACTCTCAACAAACTGGCGAAGCTCAGCCCGGATCATATGCCGCTCACGGAGAAAACTCTCCATCAATACCGCATCATCGGCAAGCGGGCTCGATACATCGCTGAATTGGTGGACGAAAACTCCGAGGCCAAACGGGTTGTGGATCAACTCAAGCACCTGCAGGACGTCATTGGCGATTGGCATGACTGGTTAAAACTGACGCAGAGGGCGGAACAATTATTCGGCGGAGTCCGCGACTCGGCGCTTGTGGCGATGCTGCGAAACGTGACACAAGCGAAGTTTCGGCAAAGCGTGGATGCGGTCACTGAGACTCGCGCCTCGCTGTTTGGTAAGAAATCTCAAGCGATTGACGCGGCGGCAGCCCCAGCAAGAAAACCGTCGATACAAACCGCCAGCGTAAGCGCCGCAGTAGCCTGAGCGTTCAAACAAACAAAAAATTATGGCACCCTGGCAGGCCCAAGACGCGAAGGCCCGCTTCAGCGAATTGCTGGATACCACGATAAAGAACGGTCCGCAAGTAGTGACCCGCCGGGGTATTGAGACAGCGGTTCTTGTTCCTATTCAAGAGTGGCGGCGACTGCAGGCTTCTTCTCGTCCCAGTCTTAAAGACTTGCTCGTTGGGTCCGGGCCCAGGTTTGAGAATTTAGTTCACAAGCACCGCAGCATTCGTCGCCGTCCAATCGTCGAATTCCGGTGAACGGCTACTTGCTTCATCTTGGGGAACCACGTTAGGTTCAAAAACCTTCTTAGTTCGACCGGGTAAGCTATTCCACATTTCTTCCAGCTTCCCACTTTTCGGCGGTACACTGTTTCCCTTCCGCCATGCCGACCTTTGCCGCCGTTGATATTGGATCGAACTCCGTTCGGCTGAAAATTGCTCGTCTCACAAAACATCGCCTGATCGAGATTCATGAAGACCGCGAAGTTACCCGCTTGGGCGAGTCTGTATTCCGCAGTAGTTTTCTTTCTCCCGAAGCAATAGCCGTCACGGTTAAGGTTCTGCGCCGCTTTCATCGCGCAGCGCAGAATGCGGGCGCGGATTCCGTGCGCGTGGTCGCCACCAGCGCGCTGCGCGACGCGCGCAATGCCCGCGCATTCCTGGAGTGGGTGCGCTCGACCACCGGATGGGACGTCAACATCATTTCGGGATTGGAAGAAGCCCGGCTGATCCACTTGGGCCTGGTTTCAACTCTGCGGGTGAATTCCTCGCCGGTGCTGATGGCTGATCTCGGCGGCGGCAGTTGCGAGCTCACGATTTCGAGCGAAGGTCACATCCGCAATACGGTCAGCCTTCCACTGGGTGCTGTTCGTCTGACCAATGATTTTCTGCGTCACGATCCTCCCCGCAAATCGGAGATGCGTCAGCTGCGCGGATTCATATCGCGCGAGATAGAGCGCACGGCCGACCGGATTAAACGCGCCCGTCCGAAGGTTGTGATTGCAACTTCCGGAACCGCCGAGTCGCTGGCTGCAGTCTGCCACGGACTCTACAAAACCAAAGGGTCTCGCGCTGCCACTGTATCCAAGACACAGTTGCGGCGCATTGCCAAATTACTGGCGCGTCTGCCTCTCGAAGGCCGCAAGAAACTATATGGCGTGGGTCCACGACGCGCCGAAATCATCGTTCCCGGCGCCGCCGTGTACCTCGCGCTCCTCGAGCGTTGCCAATTGCAGGGCTTTCGCTACTCCCCACTGGGATTACGCGATGGGCTGTTGGCGCAAATGGCGGCGGAGTACGATCGCACCACACGATCCGGAAAACAGATCGAATCTGAACGGTGGGATTCGATTCGGGCCGCGGTGTCGCACTATCGGGTGGATATACGGCACGCTATGAATGTGCGTGCCTCAGCTATGCATCTTTTTACCGCTTTAAAATCGGTACACAGTTTACCGTTGGAGTATCAGGAATGGCTCTCCGCCGCTGCCATGCTGTACGAGGTGGGAGATTATGTAAACCGTAACGGACGGCATCGGCACACTTACTACATCATTTCGCACTCGGAGATTCTGGGCTACACCCCGGAACAGAGGCGGATCATTGCAGCTATCGCGCGCTATCTGGGAAAATCACGACCCACGCCTGGGGATGCGCCAATCAAAGCACTATCTAGCGCGGATCAGGAGTGCGTGCTTAAGGCTTCCCTGCTGCTGCGTTTAGCTCGCGCCTTGAACCTGAGCCGAACCGCTGCAGTACGCACTGTTCGCGTCCGCGTACATGAAGGCGAAATTAAATTGACGCTGGTTACCAAGCAACGAAGCAGCGTCGACCTGGAGCTGTGGGCGGTCGAGAAAGAGAAGAATTATTTTCGCGAGGTCTTTGGCCGTGAGCTTTCAGCAGCGGCGGAGTAAAGCGAGCGCAGAACCTTCGGGGTGAAACTCCAATTTAGAAGCGCAGCGTTACGGCCCATTTCCACCTTTGCCACTGCTCCCTTTTTCAACTCGGTTCCAGCTTCGCATCCGTTTTCGCTAATGGTACGTCCCAGAAATTCGCTGAGATTAGGATTGTGGCCGACAGCCATGATTGCCTCTTGCTTGGCATATTTTTCCAGCAACTTGCGGAAGTCCGCGAAGGAAGCACCTGGCCGCAGCGCATCTTCAAATTGCAACTTGCCCTCGTAGCTGAGCTCATTGCCCACCAAAGACGCGGTCTGCGCCGCACGCTTCAGCGGACTCGAAATAATCACGTCCACCTGAACATCCAACGCTGCCAGCGCGCGCCCTACGGTGCCACACTGCTCGATGCCCTCTTTATCGAGCGCGCGTTTCTCGTCCTTGTTCGGGTTAGCCAATGGTTTACCGGCATTGGCGTGACGCAGAAAGTAAATAATCATGCCGCGTTACCGCTCCTTCTTAATCAATGTTCTTCTCGCTCTCGGATGCGGCGGCTCTGGAATCGCTTCCAAAACTTGCTTGCCTTCGGCCAGGCTGATGAGGAAGTCTTGGGCACTAAAGCCTGTCGCCGGCGGTTTGCGCTTGCCCTGCGCCCGCCAGGCGCGGACGTAGCTGCCATCCTTTTGCAAAATGCGCGCCTTGATATTATCTGCCAAGTAGGACTCCAGAATCTCATGGCGAACGCGCTCTCGCAATAAAGCATCCTTGACCGGGAAAATCACTTCTACGCGTTCGTAGAGGTTGCGTGGCATCCAATCCGCGCTTCCCAGATAAACTTCTTCTTCCCCGCCATTAGCAAAATAAAAAATGCGGCTGTGCTCGAGGAAGCGGCCGACGACGCTTCGCACCCGGATGTGGTCGCTCACGCCGCGTACTCCGGGGCGCAAAGCGCACATGCCGCGGACAATGAGATCAATTTTCACGCCTGCCTGCGAAGCCCGGTACAGAGCCATAATAACGTTCTTATCCAGCAGAGCATTCATCTTGGCAATGATGTGCGCCGGACGGCCATGGCGGGCGTGCTCCGCTTCGCGGGCAATGAGCGCAAGACAATGTTCCGCCAGATCGAGTGGAGCGACCATCAGCGGCTCGTAGCTTGGGTGTTCTGCATAAGCAGTAAGAAAACTGAATACATCGTGAACTGCACCGGTAATCTCTGGGTCGGCTGTCAGCAAACTAACGTCGGTATAAACGCGGGCCGTGGTCGTGTTGTAATTGCCAGTGCCCAGATGTGCATAGCGCCGCATAACCCCATCGGGGTCCTGCCGGACCAGCAACGAGAGCTTGCAATGGGTTTTCAGCCCTACCAGACCGTGAAAAACCTGAACTCCCGCATCTTCCAAATCCCGCGCCCATCGGATGTTCGAGGCTTCGTCAAAACGTGCCTTGAGTTCAACCACAGCCGTAACTTCCTTTTTCGAAGCCGCCGACATCAGCGCGGGAACAATCAACGAATGTTCGCTGGTGCGATACAGCGTCTGCTTCATGGAGAGCACGCGCGGATCCTCCGCAGCCGCTTCAATAAAAGAAACTACCGCGTCAAAGGAATCGAACGGATGGTGCAGCAACACGTCATGCCGGCGAAGTTCTTCGAAGAGATCGTGCGATTTAGCAGTCAGCCGAAGTTCGCGCGGTAGAAAAGGCTTGAACTTGAGTTCGGGGTGCTCAGTTTGTTCGTAAATATTGAACAAGCGAGAAAGATTTGCCGGGCCATTGACGGAAAAGACCTGCCACGGTTCCAGTTCGAAGTTGGTGCGCAAGCGCTCGATTATCTCGGGATCAGCTTCCGACTCAATTTCCAGGCGGACCGCATCGCCTTTGCGCCGGTTATGCAGTTCCGTACGCACCGACTCGAGCAAATTGCGCGACTCTTCCTCGGCCAAATAGAGATTGCTGTTGCGGGTGACGCGAAACGCCGCGGAAGAAACGATGTCATAGCCGTGATACATCTGGGCAGCATGGTAGGCCACCAGATCGGCGAGGAAGATGAAATCATCGGTTCCCTCGGAAGGCAGACGGATCAGGCGTGGCAACGCGCGCGGCACCGTCACTACTCCGATATAAGTCATCGACGAACGCCGCCGACGGCGTAGCAGAAATGCAACACAGAGAGCCTTATTGATCACTCGCGGAAAAGGATGAGCCGGATCCACCGTGACTGGCGTCAGCAGTAGATCGAGTTCCCGCTCGCAGAACTCATCGACGAATGCCCGGGCCTTGGCGTCGAGTTCATGCAAACCGAGAACGCGGATGCCGTTTTCAGCAAGGTTGGGACGGAGCTTTTCATTCCAGCAGCGATATTGGTCGTCCACGAATTCATGCGTTTCCTGGGAAACCAGATCGCGCTCTTGCAGAAGCGTGAGCCCGTCCGGCCCTGCCTCGGTGTAACCATCTTCAATTTGCTGCACAAGGCCGGCGACTCGAACTTCGAAGAATTCATCCAGGTTGCTGGCAGAGATGGAAAGAAACTTAACCCGCTCCAAAATCGGATTTTTCTCGTCCTGCGCTTCTTCCAGCACGCGGCGATTGAACGCCAGCCAGGAAGCCTCGCGGTTGATGTAATAAGCCGGATTATCGAGCGACCCGCGAACCATAATTTATGACGAAACCATGGGATGCTTAAATCACGCCGGCGGTTTACTTCGGAGAGGGGGACGCTGGAACCTTCTGCGCAGCCACTGCCGCGATCCGTTTCGTGATCACGAATTGTAACTCTGTGCCCGCTAGCCGCCGCAGAAATATATAGTGCTTGTCCAGCCGTAACCGAACTTTAGCTTGGGGCACATTCCACTCGTCGGGCACTGTTTCGTCAGCGTGACGTGGGCTGTAGTCTCCAAGGTAAATGGTATCTCCCACCTGCACCGAAACTTCGAAATAGGGCTCTGCTTTGGTGACTGGCGTATCGACCTGATAATAAAGTACGCGAGTCCTCGTTTCTTGCTGAATGTCAAGGATTTTGCCCGACTGATAAAGTTTCTCAGCCGCTTGCAGGGCGGGAATCGTGACCGTTGCTAAAACTAGGAGCAAATAATATTTCATACTAGGTAACAGTATAAGGCATGGTGACGGCAAGGTTGCTTTGCAAAAAAAGACGCCTGCGCTTGGCCGGCGTCCCAGTTTTCGTAGACTCGTTGCTGAGTTATCGAACCTGTTTGATCTCATCCCTTACTTTTGCGACCACGCTTTCAGGCAGCGGAGCGTAAGTCAGATCCGCTGTCATTTTTTGCCCGTCATCGACCATCCAATTCAGGAAGTCGGCAATGATTTTGCCCTTCGCAGCGTCTTTGGATTGGGCTGGGATCAGCAACCAGGTAAAGCTCGAGATCGGATAAGCATCTTTTCCTGGAGCATTGGTTATGGAAACGCGGAAATCAGGAGGCATATTTTTGACCGATGCTGCCGCAGCCGTGACGCTGTCCAAATTCGCCTTGACGAAAGTCCCGGCCGCATTTTTCATTGTTCCATAGGGAATCTTATTCTGAACCGCATAAATCAGTTCGATGTATCCGATAGAACCTTGCATCTGACGAATCATGCCCGCAACACCCTCATTGCCTTTGCCACCCAAGCCAACCGGCCATTTCACCGACGTCCCTTTACCTACCTGGCCCTGCCATTCCGAACTCACCTTGGAAAGATAATCAGTGAAAATGTAAGTTGTACCGCTGCCATCCGAGCGATGAATTACGACGATAGGCTCGTCCTTGGGAAAGTTGACGCCAGGATTTGCGCTGGCAATTGCTTTGTCATTCCAGTTCGTAATGCGGCCCATGAAGATGCCCGCCAACACCTCTGGCGTAAATTTGATTTCTCCGCTAATCCCGGAAACGTTATACGCGGGAACCACCGCGCCCAACACTGTGGGCACGTGGAGAATCTTGGTCTTGGCTTGAGCCAACTGTTCGTCAGTCATCGGGCCATCGCTGGCGCCAAAATCGACTGTCCCGGCCAAGACCTGACGAATACCGCCTCCACTTCCGATCGACTGGTAGTTGAATTGAATGTCGGGATGAGCATCGTGGTACTTACTGAACCATTTGGAATACATGGGATAGGGAAACGTTGCGCCAGCTCCATTCAATGTGGTTTGCGCAAGCGCAAAGGCAGGTATACACAGGGCAAGACACAAAAGCGCGATGCGACGAATCACGCGTGATTCCTCCTCAGAGATTTAGTCCATTTCAGGCTGCGCGTTGATTGTTACAGGGTGGTTACAGGAATGTAAATTTCCGGTAAATCGCGAAGAAAAGCTTGGACTTACGATCAGTGCGCCGGTCGGGTATCGAGACGCGCGATTTCCTCCCCGAAGAGCGGATTTTGCGGAAACTCATCACGCAATGAAACCAAAAGCTGGCGGGCCCGCGGTTTGTCTTTTTCACGGACATAAGCGATTGCCAGCAGAATGCGCGCAAAGGGTGCGAGATAGTGACCGCGTTCAGCGGTCAATTGTAAATCGACGATTCCCTTTTGTTTGTCGCCAGAGATGCCACCTAATCGCACGAGCCAGCGTATCGGAGCTGCCATGCTGCCAATAATGTATTGGCTCACGCCCGTGGCAAGGTGGGCGTCGAAACAATCGGGGTCCACCGCCAATAATTGTTGAGCCCACGCGGTCGCATCTTTCGTATATCGCAGCGAGACGATATTGCGCTTCTCGACCAAAGCCGCGTAGTCCGCCTTCAAGCCGGATGAAATCGTCAGAGCGAACAAGGCGTCTCGATCTTTCGGAAATCTCGTCAGCCGTGAATGGGCGAGTTTGTCCGCCTGATCCAAAGCCGCATAGAAGCGGTCGCGCACGGCAGGATCAGGCGTGAGTTGTTTGCGGCCTGCGAATGCCTTGTCATCCGCGTAGAACTGAGCCGCGAGCACTCCGAGTCGACTGAACTCCGCAAAAAGATACCCGGCAGCGTCGCAAGCGGGACCCATCGGATCATCAGGATGTTGTTGCTGCCAGGAGACAAATAGCTGATGGGCCGGGGTGAATTCCAGGTTATAAAGCAGGCTGAATCCTTGATCCAAGGAAACTGCACTCGCGACAGTATCGACCGCTGGGGCCGTGCGGCACGCGAAGAGTATTGCCACGGTGCCAAGTAGCGTCGCTCGACATACCCGGTTTCTAAGTCCATAACCCATATTTCTCGTGCCTTCTTCAGCGGTTAGATGCCAGCCAGCTCTGCACAATCGTAAGATTTGCAAAAAGATTGTAAAACCCGCAGCGCCCCAGTTTGACGCACCCTCATCGCTTTGTTAGGTTGGAGGGTTTCCTCGTCCTTCTATATTGCACCTTTCAACCGCCCGAAATAGAAAGAGAATTCTCATGGCACTAAAATTCCGAGGAGTAGATTTTATCGGGTTCGACGCGCTGCTCAGCGACGACGAGCGGCTGGTCCGCGATACCTCCCGCCAATTCATCGAAGACAATCTTATTCCCATCATCGAAGAATGCAACCGCGCTAGCCGCTTCCCTCGCGAACTCGTGAAGCCAATGGCCGATCTCGGCTTTTACGGTGCGAGCCTGAAAGGCTACGGGTGCGCAGGAATGTCGAATGTCGAATACGGTCTGGTAATGCAGGAGTTGGAACGCGGCGATTCGGGAATCCGTTCCTTTGTCAGCGTGCAATCCGCCCTGGTCATGTATCCGATTTATGCGTTTGGCAGCGAAGAGCAAAAACAAACCTGGCTGCCGCCTCTGCAGAAAGGCGACAAACTTGGCTGCTTCGGACTTACTGAGCCCGACTTCGGCTCCAACCCCGGCGGTATGCGCACCCGCGCCCGCAAAGTCGGAAAAGAATATGTCCTCAACGGCGAAAAAATGTGGATCACCTCTGGCTCGATTGCCGATGTCGCCGTGATCTGGGCCAAGGTCGAGAATGAAGATAACAAGGTCCGCGGATTTCTGGTCGAGACCGACCGTCCCGGCTTTCACGCCGAAGACATCCACGGCAAGTGGTCGCTGCGTGCGTCGGTTACTTCGGGCTTGTCCATGCAGGACGTACATATCCCCGAGTCAAATCTTCTGCCGGAAAGCGGCGGCTTGAAGTCGCCGCTCATGTGCCTCAATCAGGCTCGCTACGGAATTGCATGGGGAGGGATTGGCGCAGCCATGGCCTGTTACGATTGCGCCCTGCAGTACGCGCAGTTGCGCAAACAATTCCACGACAAGCCCATCGCGTCACATCAACTGGTGCAGGAAAAATTGACGTGGATGATCAACGAAATCACCAAGGGCCAGTTGCTCGTGTTGCAAGTGGGACGTCTCAAAGATCTAGACAAAGCCGGAGCCCAGCACATCTCCATGGCAAAGCGAAATAACGTTTGGATGGCACTGGAGTGCGCGCGAATGGGACGCGACATCCTCGGCGCCAATGGGGTTGCCGACGAGTACCCTTTGATGCGCCACATGATGAATCTCGAATCAGTGAAGACGTATGAGGGAACGCACGATATCCACACGCTGATCATTGGACAAAGCGTGACGGGGATTGATGCCTTCTGAGTTTTGGTAGGGTTCGGTATCCAGGTAGCTAAACACCGTTTCCACGGTCACGGATAAGCGATAGAAATTCTGTTCTGGTCTCCTGCTCGTTGCGGAAGCATCCCAGCATGGACGACGTTACCGCCGACGAATGCTGTTTCTCCACGCCGCGCATCATCATGCAGAGGTGGCGAGCCTCGATCACTACCCCCACGCCCTGGGGTTCGATCGCCTTCTGAATGGTCTCAGCGATTTGAGTCGTAAGCCGTTCCTGGATTTGCAAGCGCCGCGAGAAAATCTCGATCAGCCGGGGAATCTTGCTCAGACCAATCACTTTGCCATTCGGAATATACGCAACGTGCACCTTGCCAAAAAAAGGCAGAATGTGATGTTCGCACAAGCTGAACATCTCGACGTCTTTGACGATCACCATCTCGTCGTAGGTCACGGTGAACAATGCTTTCTTGAGCATCGCTTCGGCGTCTTCTTTGTAACCTTTGGTCAGGTGTTCATAGGCGCGATGCACCCGATTGGGCGTACGCACCAGTCCTTCTCGCATTGGATCTTCGCCCAGTCGCACGATCATCTCGCGCACCAGGTCTTCAAAGCTGGCTCCGGTCAACGTCGCAGTTTCAACCGATGGCGTCATGGTCTCCTGATTTCAGGATTGAGTCACCCCGCACCCGATTACTCAATCGCTCGATTCTCTCCCCAGTATTCAAACGAATTCATCATGGTCTCTTCAAATCGTACCTTTTGCAGATGAGCTTTCCGGAAGCCACGCTGCAAAATATCGTAGATAGCGATGCACAGGTTTTCCGTGGTGGGCACATTCTCCGCAAACTCGGGCAGCGTATTCAGATTCTGCAGATCGAAGCGGTCCAATATCTCTTTGTGCACGAAACCATCCAGATCAGTCAGATTACAAACCATGCCCGTGCTCTGATCGACCGGACCACTGACGGTGACTTCGAAAATATAATTGTGCCCATGGCCATAGGGATTGTTGCACTTTCCATAGGTCGCGGCATTTTCACTTTCCGACATGTCGTCGTTATGCAGGCGATGCGAGGCCGAAAACATGTACCGGCGGGTCAAATATGCCTTCATGCTTCCCCGTAGAAATCGACGAACAGTTCGGATGTCTCGTACACTCGCACGCGATGCAACTGCGCAGCCTGCAATTTCGGCGCGAGGCGTTGCCAGATGGCGATTGCAAGATTCTCCGTAGTCGGAATTTTGGTGAAGAATTCGGGCACTTCTTTGTTCAAGAATCGATGGTCAAGAGCCTCAAGCACCTCGCGGCTCATTGTTTCCTTCAACTGCCTGAGATCGACCACAAAGCCGGAGCGCGGGTCGACTTCGCCTTTCACGGTAACTTCCAGTGTGTAGTTGTGTCCGTGGCCATTCGGGTTATTGCACTTTCCGAAAATGCGCCGGTTTTCCTCCGCAGTGAATTCCGGGTTGTCATAATAATGCGAAGCGGAAAACTCAGCTTTACGAGTTAGGTAGACCATTCTGTAACCTTATTCCGAAGTAGCATGATTTCGCGCAGCGACCGGTTCGTGTCGGCCCTTATCAAACCGCATCGTTTGGCCCGCCATCGAAGCGGGGTTTAGGTTAGGCGCGTAGCGACGTCCTTTCCACGACACAGTTCCCTTCTGATATGCCGTTCTTGAACGCAACAACAAATAGGAAAAAATTGGCAGTCCAAATACCGCCAACAAGTTTGCGTCCCAGGAAAAATGCGCCTGGCGGATTCTCTTGAAAAGAAAACCATATAAAGCCAGCATTACGATCAATGCAATTACAGCAGGGCGCCATTTGCCGTGTAATCTCGACGCAATCGTAATACTGAGACTGGCGATGATCAGCACGAACTCGGTCAGCCGCAATATTGCTAGTCGCACTGGCGAGTGGAACAACAGAACCAGATTCTTCGTCCAACCTTCCTTCAACTGAGCAAAGCTGCGATACATCCGCGTTCGCACGGCATCGCCGCCGTAGCGAAAAAATATTCTGCGGCCGGAAGCCTTCACCGCTCGGGCCAGCGCTACGTCCTCAAGCAAGCTCGAGCCCACCGCTGCATGTCCGCCGACTGCTTCGTACGCTTCTCGCGAAATCAGGATGTACTGTCCATTGGCTGCCGCCGCGGCAGACGCTGGATTATTCACATCCGACGGACGATAACTCGAGGCCAATTCAGCGAAGATCACCGGCATGACGGCTTTCTCCCAGGAGCCGTGAACGTCCTGTTCGGGAGAATAGGAAAGCAAAGCCGCTTTCTGCTGATGCGCTTCCGCGACGCTCGCGGCCAAAGAGCCGGGACGATGAACAGTGTCCGCGTCTGTAAACAAAAACCATTCGCCTCGCGCCTCTTTGGAGCCCGCTACCAGGGCATTATTTTTCCCGCTCCAGCCGCGCGATAACGCACCCGGACTGATCACCCGAACGCCAGGAAATGACTCCACAATCTCACGCGTGCGGTCGGTTGATCCGTCATCGACAACGATGATTTCGAAACGTACACCAGTCTGGGCAACCAGCGATCGCAGGCACGATCCGAGGCAAGCCTCTTCGTTTCGCGCCGGCACGATCACCGACACCTGAGGCTTCTCCGATACGGAATCTCGCGCCGCCATAGCCGAATTAGGTATTATAGCTTTGTGCGACGCGCCTGCGTTCTCCTTGCCATCACCTCAATTCTCCTGGGCGGCTGCTATCGCGGCTCGCGGCCACCTCGTATTGGCACCGCCGCGCCTGAATTTACTGCCCAGGATACTGACCGCAAGGTCGTCCTCAGCGAGCTTCACGGTAAGGTTGTAGTCTTGAATTTTTGGGCTACCTGGTGCGCTCCCTGCGTGGAAGAGATGCCTTCGCTGGTCCAGCTACAGCAACGCTTTAAGGGTAAGGGCGTAACTGTAGTTGGAATAAGCGTAGACGTGGATGGCGATGCTTATCACAAGTTCCTCAAAGACTATAAGATCGATTTCCCCACGGTCCGCGATCCGGACCAGAAAACCAGTAATCTTTACGGCAGTTTTAAGTGGCCGGAGACCTACGTCATCGATCGCAACGGCATTGTGCGCCGCAAATTTATCGGCGCCGTGGAATGGAGCCAACCGGAGATCGTTGATTTCCTGAGCAAGCTTTAGCTTAAAACAAATTAAAACAATTTGCCCTTATGAGATCACCCAACGCTAGCCGCAGGGGTGTACAATTCCGCTTCCAAACAGTTTTGGCGGTGGAATTATGGCGGCAAGCAAACACGGTTTTTCAGCGAAGGACTGCGCTCGTCCTCAACCTTCAATACCAGATCTAAAAATTCTCGACCAGCTAACTCGCAGTGCACAATACGCGACGGGCGCGAGCGGCGCCGCGCTAATCCTTTCGGATGGAAAGATCATGTCGTGCCGGTCATGCTCCGGTAACCTGGCGCCGCCTGTTGGCACGACTCTAAATACGGAAACCGGATTCACCGCGACCTGCGTGCGTACCGCCGCGGTCGTGCGATGCGACGACACAAAGACTGACCCCAGGGTCGATGGCTCGAGTTGCATTGAGTTAGGTATAGGTTCGATTCTGGCAGTACCCATTTTCAATGGTCCAGACGTGACCGGCGTTCTTGAAGTGCTTTCCAATACACCGCAAAATTTCACCGATAGACACGCAACGGGATTGCAGTTATTAGGGCGGTTGGTCGAGACGTTGTCCAATTATGATTCAGTCATCCTGCTTCCCTCGACCATTCCTGATGTAAAACCCCGGGAAAGTGAATCGGAGCCCGCGACCGGGGATCAGACCAAGTTAACCTGTCTTTTGTGCCGGCATCCGAATCCTTCGGGCAGCCAGTTCTGTAACCGCTGCGGAGTTGTACTGTTCAGCTTTGTTGAACCCGAAGATGCGAGCCTGGACCCAAGCAACTCGACTGTAAGCGGGGATTCGAGTGGGGACGAGGATCTTAAAGACATCGGCAAAGTTATAACGGGTAACGGTTTACCGGCTACATGGAATGAGATTGCCAAGCGGCTTTTGGCCGATCAAACCGTCGCTGCCCCCCAGCAGCCGGCTGTGGCCGCGACAGATCAACCGGCCATGAAAACCGAGTCTGCCACCAAAGATATCGGCCAGGAGGGCAGAGCGCAAGAAACAACCCGGCTTAAAACACGCATAGGAACAGCAGTCCGCCGGAGCTTATGGTTGTGACCGCGACCGTTGAAAATGGCGATTGACCCGGGTTGGCCCAACTACCGCGGGGTTTGACCCAACCACCGAGCCAGTTCATAATGCTGATCAGGCCCGCCCCAGCGCTGCCGAAAACTGAGACCAGCCCAAAGGAGTGCAAGCAATGTTGGAAAAAGGCGATGGCATAATGTCAACCTATGTAGGCGCGGTTGAAGATTTCCGTAAATCGGCCACGGCGTTCATGCAGCACGTGGATCTGTTGTCCCAGGCTCGCGAAGCATACCAGCAAGCGATGACCGCGAGTGCAGAGCTGCGCACTGTCCTGGATGCCGGTGACGAGAACCTGCGAACTCTCATGGCCCAATTGGAGCAGGCTCTTAATCTCCACATGGCAAAGCCAGTCATCGACAGGTCAGCCCTCGACAAAAAGAGACCGGAACCAGTGAAGGCTGAACCCACCAAGACTAACGGCGAAAGCTCGGGCGGGGTAAGAGCATTTCCGTGAAGAACGCTCAAGCGAGGTAAGCGGGATGAGTTGCTTTTTCTTTCGCTTGTTTCTGGTTTTATTTCTGACGCTCTCTGCCCTATCGGGGCAGAACAATCCCCCGCCTCAGGTTCAACCGCGGCCGACTCCGCCATCCCCGACGCCGGGCACGGACCGGCAGATCACCCTTGATGTACAGGTCACCGACAAGTCCGGCGCGCCTGTGCGCGGATTGCAAAAAAAAGACTTCAGTGTTTTGGACGACAAGCAGTCGAAGGCCATCCAATCATTCGTTGCTGCCGATAACGCGACTTCAGATGCGCCCGTAGAAACCGTTCTGGTTATCGACGCCGTTAACGCTTCGTTCGACGCCGTAACATACGAACGGACTGAGCTCAAGAAGTTCCTCCTGCAGAACGGCGGAAAGCTGGCGCAACCGATATCACTCGTCGTGTTTTCTGACAATGGAACCAAGATGCAGGAAGGTTCCTCTCGCGATGGAAACGCTTTAGCGTCTCTCTACGACCAATACGAAACCGGGTTGCGCTACCTCAATCGATCTCAGGGAGTTTACGGCGCGGCAGAGCGGTTTGACATGTCGATCAAAACTTTGATGTCCCTGGTCTCGTATGAGGAAAAGCGGCCTGGACGCAAACTAATGATCTGGTTCAGTCCGGGATGGCCCATGCTTTCGGGACCGAACGTCCAACTTTCCAGCAAGGACGAGCGCGAGATCTTCAACTCGATCGTGGCAGCCTCGACCGGGCTCCGACAAGCCCGCATCACTCTTTATAGCGTTGACCCGCACGGCCCGGAAGAGGCGGGCGGAATCAGGGTTTCATATTACGAGGAATTCTTAAAAGGCATCACCACCGCTTCGCGGGCGTTGCCTGGCGACCTGGGCTTACAGGTACTTGCAGTTCAGAGCGGAGGACGGGTATTCAACTCGACTAATGATCTCACTGGTGCAATCGCTAATAGCGTAAGTGATGCCAACGCTTTTTACACTCTCTCGTTTGCGTCCGCCAAGCCTGACCGCGCTGACGAGTATCATGAACTTCAAGTCAAGGTCGACAAAGCAGGGACGACCGCCCGCACCCGGACTGGCTACTACGCTGAACCCTAGGCAAACTGGAGTTATACTGTTTTTAATTTCAGTTGGCAATCGACCATAGGTGGGGCATGCTGAAAACAACCGAGCGGCATGCAGATGATTCTCCGCCCCCAATAGCGTCGAGCTGCCACATGCCTGCGTCCATTGAGTGGCAACTCTTCGATGAACGATCTCTCCAGTACTGTGCTGGCGGAGGATTCTGCTGGGCGTAGCAGTGGCGCTGTATCGGTAACCTTGACCGTGTCTCCGCTCGCACCCACCTGCATCTTGAGGTCCCGCGACGTGGTGGTTCCCACCAGCACCTGGGCATGGCTCAGCACATCGCGAAAACCTTTAGCACTGGCAGTGATCGAGTAACGCCCTGGGCTGGTTCTGGGCAGTCAGCAAGACGCAGCTGACGAATACGACGAGAAAACTCCGTATCGCTAACCGCTGACGCGCAGGAAACGAGCCGCCAACAATGATGGAGCAGACTCTCGTCTTATTTCTCAACAAGACCTTCTTCAACAAGAATTGATCGCCCACAAACCCCACCCCAGTGCGGATCTGCATATTTCTGTCGGCTTCTCGCCGCATTGCATCAATCCTCACTTCGGCTGAGGACAATGCACAACTACTTTTGCGGGACCTATTGACTAACAAAAATATAACAGGACTCATCGTGTTACTACCTCGCATAGTGCCTTAATCGAGACGTGGAAATGCGTTTGCAAATCGCGATTGTCGTCAGGCCCGAATCAGCGCCAATTCTCGAGTCAATTCGCAGGGAACCCAAAGCGCCTGCTTCTCATCCCTATAAGTAGTGCAAATGCATTCGTTGATATCCGCAAGGGCGGACACGTAATCGCCAAGAAATGTTTGCTGGAGGATTCAATTGAAACTCATAATCAAGAACTTAATTGGAGCCGCGCGATGCAGTTTCTTATTAATCTTTGCTGCGGCGAGCTTGCTTGGTCAAGACGCACACTTTCATAACGCGCCCTCATCCAGTTCCCAAGCGAAGAATCCGTATGCAGGACAAAAGCAAGCCGCCGTAGCCGGGGCAAAACTTTACAGCATGAACTGTGGTTCGTGTCATGGGAACAATGGAATCGGAAGTGGCAACGTTCCGGCGTTGAGGAAGGGACCGACGCAGACTACACCCGACGGCGAAGTCTTTTGGTTCATCACCACCGGATCGGTCAATAACGGCATGCCGTCATGGGCTCAGCTATCGGAACAAAAACGGTGGCAGATCGTCACCTACTTGAAGTCGCTTAAGAATTCGCCAGACTTGCAGACGGTCGATTCGTCGACTGCTAATGCAAAACCAACCAAGACCAATGCGCCTGCGCCGACAACCGCCCTTCACAGACTTTCGTTTTGAGGAACCGGGGAAAAGCCGCAAGATCACGGTTCAAGACTTGCCAACTCCGTACGCTACCGAGACGGCGAGCAACGGACCTAAAGTGGTCGGCCGCCCGCGCAATGCATGGCCCAAGGCTCCAACTGGATTCACCGTCCAGCAATATGCCACGGGGCTGGATAATCCCAGGTTGATCAGAACTGCTCCCAACGGAGACGTATTTCTGGCAGAAAGCGACAGCGGGAAAATCCGCGTATTCCGCGGCATCACCAGCAATGGCAAACCAAATCAGGCGGATGTTTTCGCCACGGGACTAGACGAACCCTACGGCATCGCTTTCTATCCGCCGGGAGACAATCCTGAATGGGTTTACATCGGGGACACCGACGCAGTCGTCCGTTTTCCTTACAAGAATGGGGACTTAAAGGCCAGCGGTGCGGCGCAACACATTGCGGATCTGCCTCATGGCACCGGGCACTGGACTCGCGATGTGCGTTTCACCCTCGATGGCAAGAAAATGTTCGTGGCGGTTGGATCGGCGTCGAATGTGGACGATCCCGACATCACGCCGGATGAAAAGAATCGAGCGGACATTCTGGAATTTAATCCCGATGGCTCGGGTATGAGAATTTATGCTTCTGGAATTCGGAACGCCGGAGGCGGCTTGGAGATTCAACCTAAGACAGGCGAACTATGGTGCTCGGTCAACGAACGGGACGGCTTGGGCGACAACCTCGTGCCCGATTACATCACACACGTCGAAGAAGGCGGCTTCTACGGCTGGCCCTGGTGGTATATGGGGGGCCATCAAGATCCGCGGCATGAAGGCAAGGATCCAGAGTTGAAAGATAAAGTGATAGTGCCGGACGTGCTGTTGCAGCCTCATAACGCGTCCCTCCAGATCACCTTCTATGAAGGAACGCAGTTCCCGGCAGAATATCAGGGAGACATTTTCGCCTCCCAGCACGGTTCCTGGAATCGGTCGGTGCGCGTGGGATACGAAGTAATTCGCGTGCCTCTGCACCAGACGGGCCGTGCCAACGGCGAGTACGAAGACTTTCTCACCGGCTTCGTAATCGACAATGGGCGTGTCTGGGGAAGGCCTGTCGGTATCACAGTGGCTCAAGATGGATCGTTGCTGATAACCGATGACGCCTCGAATTCCATCTGGCGCGTTAGCTACTCGGGGAACGGCGCGAGCAATGAGGCAAGCCATAACACGAATAGATCATCGAAGTAAAAAATCCGTCGTCGCGCTCGGCGCGATGTTCATCCTGGCACTAAGTGCTTTCCAGTTCGGCGATCGGAACGAACTGAACAAAATGCCATACACCGACGTGCAGCCGTTGGTCTCCGACCTCGCAAAAGCCAAGGCATTAGCCAAACAGGGGAATATCGATTTGCTAGTCGGACAAGTTGAGCCCGGAGAAACGGTGCGGGTTCGAGGCGAGATCACCGACGCAAACTGTTATCTCGGTCGCCGCGTGCACGCTTACGATCACGCATTCTGCGCAAAGCTTTGCGCCGCGGCCGGAAGCCCGCTCGTTTTCATTGCCGATCAGGACGGAAAGGTTTATCTCGTGCTCGGCGAAGAGGACGGCGTCCGGCTGCCGGAAAACGTTCTCGATCGTATAGGCGTTCCTGGAATCTTAGTCGAAGGGAAACTGCTCGAAGCCAGCGGAATCCGTGCTGTGGCGATTCGCGGGTTGGGGCAATAAACTCGCCAGCTCAAAGCGTCAATGCCCCTACGTTGCAGGACATGACCGGACGCGATACCATTAATCTCGCGATGCAGTATTCCTCAAGCATCGACATCGCCCCATAATTGCTTCACAGCGCGGAAGTGGTGGAACTGGCAGACACACCATCTTGAGGGGGTGGCGCCGAAAGGCGTGGGGGTTCAAATCCCCCCTTCCGCACCAATTTAACGCCCTCCTTCCGCGCCGACCCTCCTAGGGGCCGCGATCCATCCAACACTCGGTTTACCTCCGGACTGGCGAAACTCGTGTCCACTTCCAAAGTCAAACATCCCCGTCGGCATACATCCACCATGCTCAGCACTCGGATCGCTCACCCGTACTGCACCGCATCGTAGTCGATTCCATATTGGAGAACCTGAGAATTCGGTGGTTGCTGGCTACTGAACGCCGTGGTCAATCAGACTCTGTTTCGTCAGATTATTCGTAAGAATGAGCAATTTTGAGCAGTCTTGCCACTGGGTGCGAGTCGTACTATCCCAATATGGGAAGGGTGTCGCAGTTGGCGGCATCTCGTTGCTGCAGGTGAAAAGCTGACCGGTTAACGATCTTCCTCGGAGTAGAGCTTTTCTCTTTCAAAGCCATCCGTTTTCAATTGCAGGAAAGGCAGGATTAAAGACATGAACCGCAAACTCAAAATCGGCGCAATCGCACTTGGCATTCTGCTCGTGATTCTGATCGCATTACCCTTTCTGATCAATGTGAACAGTTTCCGTCCAAAGATCGAGACGGAACTGACGAGTGCACTGGGCCGACAGGTGACGGTGGGCAATCTGAGCCTGTCAATTCTTTCCAGCAGCGTCGTGGCCGATAACATAGCCATCGCGGACGACCCCGCCTTCGGCAAGTCGCCTTTCATTACAGCCAAGTCGCTTAAGGTTGGCGTGGAATTGATGCCACTCGTCTTCTCGAAACAACTGAATGTGACCGAACTCAAGCTGGAGCAGCCTCAGCGTTTTGTCCACCCCGTGTTCTTTAATATTGAACGAAAGTGGACTGGCAGACTGGTCAAAATTGACCAGTCGCTGCGGTGTACTCGAAAATGGCGTCAATGCGCGTTGGTCGAAGCTTGGCACCTTTCGCATTCCCGGAAATCACGAATTAGTCGTCGCCCTCATTTCATTTTCATGTTCGTGTGATCACAGGAGCACCAGAGTACGTCTATAAGTGCATTTTCATTGCAGCTTTTTGCCGAGCAATCCACCGATTGCATTCGCCGGGTTTGCCTTGGTTACGTCCTTCACGTCGCCCAATGCGCCTTTCGCCATGCCGCCCGCCACTCCCCCGATGTCAGGGACAAAGTGCGGATTCGAGGTCGTTCCCTCGATCGCGAAGGGAATGCCACCCTTGCCGCTGCCCAACGAGGCTACCTGTGTCAGGCCGCCCGCAACCCCGCCTTTGAGGTCGGCCAGCATCTTAAAGTTCAAGGCCCCTGTCGGACTCACTGTACCAGCTCCAGTGATGACACCGACCGAAGTGACTGTAAGGTTAATGTTGTCCGCTTTCGTTCCCTCGGGTGCCACGCGCGCGTTGAGGCTCGCATTCTGGATCGAAGTGTCCGGATTGGAAGCGGCTTTCCCGGCAAATGCCGACAGCGCTCCCAGTTTCGATCCCAGGTCGAACCCGGCCAGCTTAGAGTTGGTTAGCCGCACTGGCCCGGTGATCACCAGTTTGTCCACCGGCCCCACGATGCCCAGTTCCGCCGACAGCGTTCCGCCCTTCAACTGCGAACCCGAGGGAAGCACTATGCCCAGCGAGGGCAGCATTGGTTCCAGTTCATCTCCCGGCATGTCGCGCGCATCCAGCTTCATGTTCAATACCTGGGTGTCGCCCCGCGTCTGGAACGTTCCCGTCAGGTGCGCCACGGCTTTCCCGATCGAAATGTCGCCTTCTGTCAGCGTTCCCGATTGCTTATCGAGATCGACATCCACCGTGTGCTTGACGATCACCGTCGTCGGAGCGGGCGTGCCCTTCGGCGAAAACTTCAGTTTCGTGCCGGTAAGTGTGCCGACGGCTTTTGCGTGGCTGCCATTCGAGTTGAGGGTCCCG
>Ga0207022_10132_pt1 | contig 20570 bp, 12 predicted proteins | sample Alteio_BWMinCont_46_FD_153307 | JGI IMG/M metagenome (GOLD analysis project Ga0207022, IMG submission 153307) | Enriched cells from forest soil in Barre Woods Harvard Forest LTER site, Petersham, Massachusetts, United States -... | ecosystem: Environmental > Terrestrial > Soil > Temperate forest >... | reverse complement strand
TATGAGAAAGTCGCTGAGGGGGCGTACAGCCATTGCTTTAGTGATTGCGGCTGCCGTTGCAGGCTGGTTTTATTTAGGGGATGGGAGTGGCGGCACAGATAAACCCACAGATAAACCCACAGATAAACCCACAGATAAACCCACAGATAAACCTACTGATAAATCTGCTGGCGGCAGCGCGCATGGTGCAGGTGCAAAAGGGGCGGCCGTACCGGTATCGGTTGCGGCGGCTAAGACCGGAGATATTCCCGTCTATCTTGTTGAAATAGGTAATGTAACACCGCGCAGTGATGTAACGGTGCATGCACTGGTGAATGGCGAGCTGAAGGGCCTGCTGTTTACGGAAGGGCAAATGGTCAAAAAAGATGACATGCTCGCCCAGATCGATGATGGCCCCTACGCTGCTGCTTTAAAGCAGGCTCAGGGGATTTTAAAACGTGATCAGGCCTTGCTGGAAGAAGCCAAAATTGACGTAGAGCGATATACTGCGTTGTGGCAGCAGGATTCCATCGCAAAGCAGCAGCTCGATCTGCAAAAGTCACTTGTACAGCAAGATGAAGGCACGGTTCTCAATGATCAGGGGCTGGTGGATAGCGCAAAAGTCAATCTGGCCTATACCAAAATTACGTCGCCAGTCACTGGTCGGGTCGGTCTGCGGCAGGTCGATGTCGGCAATATTATTCATACGACGGATAGCAACGGGATTGTGGTTGTCACCGAGTTGCAGCCAATCACCGTGATCTTTTCGATCCCCGAAGATAATATCCCTACGCTGATGAAGCAGATTAGGGGAAGCGGAAGCGAGCGGCTGGTCGCAGAAGCGTGGGACCGCGATAACAAAAACAAATTGACAACAGGTGTCCTGACTGCTGTTGATAATCAGGTAGATCCCACCACGGGCATGGTGAAGGCAAGAGCCGAATTCACCAATGAGGATAATGCGCTTTTCCCAAGCCAATTCGTTAATATTCGCTTGAAGATCGATACGCAGAAAGGCGTGGTTACCATTCCTAATGCGGCGGTTCAGCGAGGGGTGAATGGTATTTTTGCGTATGTGGTGAAGGCCGGTGATAAAAAATCAGATGATAAAAAGCCTGACGATAAAAAGGCCGATGACAAGACGACAGATGATAAAAAAGCTGACGACAAGAAACCTGAGTATACAGTCGCTATACAGCCGATTACGCTGGGGGCTTCCGATAGTAATATCACTGCCATTACACAGGGATTAAGTGTTGGGGATCAGGTGGTGGTCGATGGAACGGATAATCTGCGTGACGGTGTCAAGATTGAGATTGCCAAGGATAAAGATGCGCCTGACAAAGACGCATCCAAAGGAGGCAAACATAAGGATGATGCGTCTAAGGATAGCGCGTCTGGCACCGCTGAAAAGGATAATACGGACGACTCTGACAAAGAGTCGCACCATAAAGGCGCTCACCATAAGCACTCTGCGACTGACGTGCAAACTCCCTAGCTACCATGAATCCTTCGCGCATATTTATTGAACGACCGGTGGCGACATGGTTGCTGATGATTGCCATTTTTTTGAGTGGGGTGGTGGGGTATCAATCGCTGCCGCTCTCTGCCCTGCCCGAGGTGGATTACCCAACGATTGAAGTGGTTACCTTGTATCCTGGCGCCAGCCCGGATGTCATGACCTCATCCGTTACTGCGCCACTGGAGACACAGTTTGGCCAGATGCCGGGTCTCAACCAGATGTCTTCAACCAGCTCGGGTGGAGCATCGGTGATTACGTTGCAATTTACACTTGCCCTGAGCCTTGATGTGGCAGAGCAGGAGGTTCAGGCGGCGATCAATGCGGCAACAACCTATCTGCCAACGGATTTACCGACGCCACCCATTTACAACAAAGTCAATCCTGCCGATACGCCGATTGTAACGCTGGCGATTACCTCCAAAACCTTGCCACTGCCCAAGGTGGAAGATCTGGTGGATACGCGCCTCGCGCAGAAGCTTTCGCAATTATCTGGCGTGGGATTGGTGTCGTTGTCGGGTGGGCAGCGTCCGGCTGTACGCGTTCAGGCGAATCCGCTTGCACTGGCAAAATATGGTCTTGATCTGGAGACGTTACGCACCGCGCTTACCAATGCGAATGTCAATGAAGCCAAAGGAAGCTTTGATGGCCCGGCGCGTGCGTCAACGATTGATGCGAATGATCAGATTTCTGCAGGCAAAGACTATGAGCAGGTCATTATCGGCTATAAGAATGGATCCCCCGTTCGTATTGCCGATATTGCTACGGTAGTTGAGGGGGCGGAAAACACCAAGCTTGGTGCATGGTCCAATCAGACACAGGCAATCATTGTCAATATCCAGCGCCAGCCGGGTGCCAACGTGATCAAGGTGGTGGATAGCATCAAGAAGCTGCTACCCAAACTTCAGGAGACTTTGCCCGCTTCAGTTGATGTGACACTGCTGACGGACCGCACGACAACTATCCGTGCGTCCGTTGCTGATGTACGGTTTGAGTTGATGCTTTCAGTGGCGCTGGTGGTGATGGTTATTTTCGTGTTCCTGCGTAATATTCCCGCCACCTTTATTCCCAGTATGGCGGTGCCGCTTTCCCTGGTCGGGACGTTTAGCATTATGTATCTGGTGGGCTTCAGTATCGATAACCTTTCGCTGATGGCCTTGACCATTGCCACGGGCTTTGTGGTGGATGATGCCATCGTGATGATCGAAAATATCTCCCGCTATATCGAGGAGGGTGATGATGCCATGACCGCCGCGTTCAAGGGGTCACAGCAGATCGGATTTACCATTATATCGCTGACATTTTCCTTAATTGCGGTGCTGATACCGCTTCTGTTTATGGGCGATGTCGTTGGACGGTTATTCCATGAATTTGCCATTACCCTAGCCGTATCCATCCTGATTTCGGCCTTTGTATCGCTCACTTTCACCCCGATGTTATGTGCACGCTTGCTCAAACATGTGCCGGAGGAACAACAAAGCAAGTTCTATCATGGCATGGGTGCGTTCTTTGACCGCACCATCGCGAACTACGGTAGAATGCTCAAGTGGGTGCTGCTCCGTCAGGGCGCAACGCTGTGTGTAGCGATACTGACGCTGGTGCTGACGGTGCTGATGTATATTTATATTCCCAAAGGGTTCTTCCCTGTGCAGGATACCGGGGCGATTCAGGTGATCACGCAGGCGCCGGAGACCGTCTCGTACAAGGAAATGGCGAAGCGCCAGCAGGCAGTGGCTGACGAAATTCTAAAAGATCCGGCGGTGGACAGCTTGTCTTCCTTCATTGGTGTGGACGGGTTGAATTCAACGCTGAACAGCGGTCGCATGCTGGTGAATTTAATCGACCATGATCAACGTCCCAATGCGAGCGATATCATTCGTCGCCTGAACACAAAATTCGCGGATAACAGTGCCATTTCTGTGTACATGCAGCCGGTACAGGACTTAACCATCGAAGACCGTGTGAGTCGCACACAGTACCAGTTCAGCATTGAAGCTGCCGATCCGAAAGCGCTCTCAGAGTGGACAAGAAAACTCACGGATAAGCTCACGACCTTACCGGCGCTTGCCGATGTCGCGAATGATCTTCAGGATCATGGGTTGTCTGCGTATGTTGACATTGACCGGGCGACTGCGATGCGGGTTGGGGTTACGGCAGCGGCCATCGACAACGCGCTCTACGATGCGTTTGGCCAGCGATTGGTGTCGACGATTTATACGCAAGCCAATCAGTATCGCGTCGTGCTGGAGGTCAAACCGGATTTCCAGTTGGGACCTGAAGCCCTGAAGCATATTTACGTTGCCGCTACGCCGGGGAATGCCATTGCACCGCCCACGGGGCAGGCCTCGTCCACGGGCGCGCAGGCAGCCGCACCAACGGGAACGGAAGTGCCACTTTCGACGGTAGCCACGTTGAGTGAGCGCGAAGCGCCGCTACTGATCAATCATCTGGGGCAGTTCCCTTCAGCAACCATTTCATTCAATCTGGCGAAGGGAGGATCGCTCGGAGAAGCAGTGGAGGCGATCAAAAAAGCAGAAACGGAAATTGGCTTACCCAAAAATGTTGAAACGAGTTTCCAGGGTGCGGCACAGGCGTTTCAGGCGTCGCTTTCCAATACCATATTCCTGATCTTTGCCGCCATTGTGACGATGTATATTGTGCTGGGCGTTCTGTATGAAAGCTATATTCACCCCATTACCATCCTATCGACGCTTCCATCTGCAGGCGTGGGTGCGCTGCTGGCGTTATGGGTTTCTGGTACGGACTTAGGCATTATCGGGATTATCGGGATTATTCTGCTGATCGGGATTGTGAAGAAGAACGCCATCATGATGATCGACTTTGCGCTGGAGGCGGAACGTGTGCAGCACCTGCCGCCCGAAGAAGCGATTTATCAAGCCTGTCTGCTGCGTTTCCGCCCGATTCTGATGACGACGATGGCGGCATTGCTGGGTGCGCTGCCGCTGATGCTGGGTACGGGCGTGGGCTCAGAGCTGCGGCATCCGCTCGGGATTACGATGGTGGGTGGGTTGATGGTAAGCCAGGTGCTTACCTTGTTTACTACTCCGGTGATTTATCTGGCGTTTGACCGCCTTGCGCGACGTATTTCCGGAAATAATACCCCATAACATCTTGGCGTCCCATGAACATCTCGGCGATATTTATTGAGAGGCCAATTGCGACAACACTGCTGACGATTGGGGTAATGCTGGCGGGGCTTGCTGCCTTTGGGGTGTTGCCAGTAGCGCCGCTGCCGCAGGTGGATTTCCCCACAATTAACGTTTCGGCATCACTTCCCGGGGCCAGCCCGGAAACGATGGCATCGACCGTGGCAACTCCCTTGGAACGTGCTTTAGGCCGTATTGCCGGGATTACAGAAATGACGTCCAGCAGTACGCTTGGCTCATCACGTATCACGCTGCAATTTGATCTGGATCGTAATATTGACGGCGCGGCGCGTGACGTGCAGGCGGCGATTAATGCCGCGCGCACATTGCTGCCATCGGGTTTGCCCAGCAATCCTACGTACCGGAAATCCAATCCGGCTGATGCGCCGATCATGATTATGTCGCTTACGTCGAAAACGCTGACACAGGGGCAGATGTATGATGCGGCGTCCACGATCTTAGCGCAGAAGATCGCACAGGTATCAGGCATTGGTCAGGTGACGGTGGGGGGGAGTTCCTTGCCTGCCGTGCGGGTGGAACTCAATCCTGATGCGCTTAATAAATATGGCATATCGATGGAGCAGGCACGTTCTGCTATCGCTGCGGCAAATCCCAATCGTCCCAAGGGTATTTTGGAATATGAAGGGAATCGCTGGCAAATATACGCCAATGATCAGGCAAATCGTGCAAAGGATTATCTGCCATTAGTGATTGCCTATCGTAATGGGGCGGCGGTAAGGCTCTCCGATGTGGGAACGGTGGTGGACTCGGTACAGGATATACGCAATGCCGGATCCGCCAATGGGCAGTCGTCGATTATCATCATTATCTTCAAGCAACCCGGAGCTAACATTATCGACACCGTGGATCGGGTGAATGCGCTGTTGCCACTGCTGCGTGAGGCTATTCCAAAATCGATTGATCTGGATGTGATGATGGACCGGACGCCAACGATTCGTTCTTCTTTGCATGAGGCGGAGCACACCATGATGATTTCTGTGGTGCTGGTGATCATGGTGGTGTTTGCGTTTTTACGTAGCGGCCGTGCGACACTGATACCGAGCGTGGCTGTTCCCGTTTCGTTGATAGGAACATTCGGGATTATGTACCTGTGTAATTACAGCCTTGATAACCTTTCCCTGATGGCGCTGACCATTGCGACCGGCTTTGTCGTCGATGACGCGATCGTCGTGCTGGAAAATATCTCGCGGCATATCGAAGAAGGTATACCTCCGCGAAAAGCCGCATTGCAGGGGGCAAAGGAAGTGGGGTTTACCGTGCTTTCGATGAGTCTTTCATTGATCGCTGTCTTTGTGCCTATTTTGTTAATGGGAGGAATACTCGGCAGGCTTTTCCGTGAATTTGCGATTACGCTTTCCGTCGCGATTCTGGTATCTCTGGTGGTTTCGCTCACGACGACGCCGATGATGTGCGCGCTGTTTCTTAAGCCTGAATCGAAGCGCCAGCATGGGCGATTGTATAACTTCAGCGAGCGTATTTTTGACAAAGTGCAGGGAGCCTATCTCCGAACGTTGTCACATGCGCTGGACCGTAAATTGCTGACGATGTTTATTCTGCTCATAACGGTGGTGTGTAATGTTTACCTTTATGTGCGTGTGCCCAAGAGCTTTTTTCCGTCGCAGGATACTGGGCGTATTATGGGGTCAATCCAAGCGGATCAGAGCATTTCCTTCCAGCTTATGAAGCACAAGCTGGATGATTTTATGGCGACGGTGCAAGCCGATCCGGCGGTGGCAAACGTCGTTGGGTTTACGGGTGGGGGTGGTGGGCCGAGTGGGGCGCGCAACACAGGTACGATGTTTATTACGCTAAAATCCATTGCCGAGCGGAAGGTTTCTGCGGATGCGGTGATCAACCGGCTGCGTGGAAAACTGGCAAAAGAGCCGGGGGCAAAACTCATTTTACAATCGGCTCAGGATATCCGCATGGGAGGCAGGCAGAGCAATGCTATGTACCAATATACCTTGCAGGCGGATGATTTGGTCCAGCTTCGCCAGTGGGCACCAAAGGTGTATGAAGAATTACGAGTCCTCCCGGAACTGGTTGATGTGAATACCGACCAGCAGGATCATGGTATTCAGACCTCGCTTGTATTTGACCGGGATAGCATGTCGAAATTGGGACTCACCATGACAACGGTCGACCAGACATTAAACGATGCCTTTGGCCAACGGCAGGTATCTACTATTTATAATCCTCTCAACCAGTACCATGTGGTGATGGAAGTTGATCCGCGCTACTGGCAGAGCGCCGATTCTCTTAAAGGTACCTACGTCACAACACCTGCCGGTGCAGAGGTTCCGCTTTCTGCGTTCAGTAGCTATTCCCCCACGAATACGCCGCTGGCAGTAAGCCATCAGGGGCAGTTTGCCGCCGCGACGATTTCATTTAATTTACCGCCCGGTGTGGCATTGGGGCAAGCGTCCGAGGCGATCACGAAAGTGATGGCGCGACTAGGTGTTCCCGATACGGTGCAGGGCACATTCCAGGGGACGGCGAAGGCGTTTCAGGACTCGCTGGGAAGCCAGAATATGTTGATCATGGTGGCGATCTTCACGATCTATATCGTACTCGGGATGCTGTACGAAAGCTTTATCCATCCGTTGACGATTCTCTCGACGTTGCCATCGGCGGGGGTCGGCGCCATCCTTGGGTTGATGGTGTTCCATACCGATTTTACGGTGATTGCCTTTATCGGGGTGATGCTTCTGATCGGGATTGTAAAAAAGAATGCCATCATGATGATTGATTTTGCCATTGATGCGGAGCGCACACACCATATCAGCCCGCTTGAAGCGATACAGGAAGCATGCACCAAACGTTTCCGTCCGATCATGATGACAACTATGTCGGCTATACTCGGGGCGATTCCGCTCGCTATTGGTTTCGGCGAAGGAGCTGAGCTTCGCCAACCGTTAGGGATTTCAATTATAGGTGGGCTGGTCATCAGTCAGTTACTAACACTTTACACCACGCCGGTTGTCTATTTATATATGGATTCGTTTGGTATCTGGTGGAGGCGCAGTAATGGCAGGGAACATCTGCGCGTGCTTCCGAGGTTTTTGTTGCGGTTACTTGTAATTGCTATCATTGTGTTCGTGGTTTGGTGGATGCTGAAGGGCATAGATATGCTATTAACGTGGATCTTTTAATGGAGAGAGTGAGATGAGATACGTAAGTTTGACAGCAATCTTACTAACAAGTGCCTGCGCGGTGGGACCGGATTATCATCGCCCGAGCATCGATATGCCTGACTACTTTAAAGAGGGTGTGCTCACTCCTCCTGCTCCAGATACGACCATAGATTTGCCTGCGCCAGTCGCTGCTGAGACGACGGCTGATACTGCGCCAGTATCGGATACTGCGTTGGCATCGGATACGGCACCCAGAAAGGTGGTGGCGGAGGCAGCACAACCCGCTCCTGAGATTGTAACACCGACAGAGAAAACAGCCGAGAAAACAGCCGAGAAAGTGCCTGAGAAAACAGCTGAGAATCCAGCGGAAAAAACGGCAGTGAGTACAGAGGACACCTCATCACCACGTAAGCCATATTTTAGCACGGTGGCATTTAATGGATCATCTTCTCACGAAGCGGCTCCTTTGCCCGCACCTGCTGAATCCACGGATGCACCTGTTGCCGCTGAGACGACGACTGATACAGTGGTTGCAGATAGCAAGTCTGCTCCATCAACAGACGCAACTCCTGCTGTTGAGCAGAAGGCCGATACGGTCGCTGCTGATGCTAAACCCGCTTCATCTACGGACGTGCCTGTTGTCGCTGAGGCGACGACCGATACAGTGGTTGCGGATGCTAAACCCGTTCCATCTGCGGATGTGCCCGCTGCCCCTGAACACGCCAAAGTGATACCGGTTGCGGATGCCACACCTTCTGCGGATGCGCCGGAGGCTGCCAAACAATTACATGCGGCGCAACCTCAGGAAGATGCTTCACGCGGGCAATGGTGGAGTGTATTTGACGATGCGGCTTTAAATGAACTTGAGGAACAGGTGGCATCGCATAACCAAACGGTGCAGGCTTCTGAAGCTGCGTTCCATCAGGCGCGTGCCTTGGTCGCTGAGTATCGGTCGGCGTATTTCCCTACCGTCTCCGGCGATGTATCGATGACCCGCAGCAAGGGGTCGCAATCTTCCGCATCTTCAGTGAGTAGCGCTGTGAGCAATCATTACAACACATCGCTGGGGGCAAGTTGGGTGCCGGATTTCTGGGGGCGTGTGCGCCGTCAGATGGAATCTGGCAATGCAACGGCAGAGGCAGGCGCGGCTAATCTTGCAGTCGCCACGCTGAGTGCGCAGACGGAACTGGCAACGGATTATTTAAGTTTACGCATTGCCGATGAGCAGAAGCGTTTGCTACAACGCACGACGGCAGCATATTCCAAGGCATTATATATTACTGAAAACCAATACAAGGCAGGGGTAGCAGCGCGTTCTGACGTGTTGCAGGCAAAAGTCCAGTTGGATACTGCCCAGGCACAGCTTGTAGATGTCGGCGTGCAGCGTGCGCAATATGAACACGCTATTGCGGTGCTGATAGGTAAGGCCCCCGCAGTGTTTTCTCTGGCTGAGGTGAATACGGTGCCGACATTGCCGGAGACACCGGACATTGTTCCTTCGCAGCTGATGGAGCGTCGTCCCGATATTGCATCCAGCGAACGGACCGTTATTGCAGCGAATGCCCAGATTGGAGTGGCCGAAGCTGCCTATTTCCCGGATATCACGCTGGCGGCTTCTGGCGGCTATGGTAATTCACATCTTGCAGATTGGTTTTTGTTGCCTAGCCGGTTTTGGTCGATAGGCCCATCCCTCGCGGAAACACTCTTTGACGGAGGTTTGCGCAGTGCCCAGACGGAAGCGGCGATTGCTACCTATGACCAGACGGTGGCCAACTACCGGCAAACAGTGCTGACCGCGTTTCAAGCAGTAGAGGACAATCTGGCAAGCTTGCGTATTCTTGCTGATGAGTCCGTCGTGCTGGAGAGCGCAGTGAAAGATGCCCATGCTTCGGCCGAGGTTTCCATGAATCAGTATAAGGCAGGAACGGTCAGTTATTTGACTGTTGTGACGACGCAGACGGCTTCTCTCAATGCAGAGCTTTCAGCACTGAATATACGCAAGCAACGCTTGCTGGCGGCGACAACGCTGATTGAGAATGTAGGGGGAGGATGGGATGTCGCAGAGCTTTCCAAGCCTAGTGTTACGCAATCAGAAACCACTCCTATTAGCATATTTCCACCAAGGGTAGAGGACTAAACTCTGGGCATTATCACCGTAAGGCGTGATTGAACCCTCTATGGCACCTCAGACAATAGAGCAATTATACCAAAGTGCTTACCATGCTGATTTGCTAGGGGATTTTCCTCGCGCAAAAATGCTGTACGGTCGTGTGCTTGCTGCGCAGCCAGATCATCCCTTTGCTCAATTGGCAGTGAGCGAATTACAGATGATGGAAAGCAATTTCAAAAGTGGTCGTGAGGGGTACGAGGCACGCTTCCTGAAGAAGCGGGAAGGGGATAATTCTGCGGACTGGCGGCATATCCCTGTCCCGCGGTGGCGTGGTGAAAACCTTTCGGGAAAGCGCTTGTATTTATGGACGGAACAGGGGGTGGGCGATGTATTGATGTTCGGTGGTTTCCTGCCTTATTTACTCTCGCAAAATCCCGCACACATTACCTTGGGTGCCCCCGATAAAATGATTTCCCTCCTTGCTCGATCCTTTCCTGCGATTAGCGTGGAGTCCATCGAGCACATTACCGACCATTTTATGGCACCGCTGTTGAAGACGCGGGATTTACACAAGGAACTGGAGACGGTTCCCGCTGAGTCGCGCCAGACATTAATCACAGCCTATGAGCGGGCATTACTGTATCAACCCTATGATTATGCAGCGCCGATTGGCGATATGATGGTATTTGGGATGCCAGGATATGTTCCAAAGCATCACCTCATATCCCATGTATGTGCCGATCCGGAACTGAAACGTCAGATGTCTGCACTATTGCCGCCGCCTGAGCAGAAACGTCGCATCGGAATTTCATGGCATAGCGGGAATCCCTATGAAGGAAGCGTACGGAGTATTCCGCTTGAGCAATGGGGGCCTATATTGAAGGTTGCCGATTGCCATTTTATTTCACTCCAACATGGCATTTCTCATGAGGAGATTCGGGCGATGTGTGACCAGTATGGAGTCAATATTGAAACGCTTCCCTTTGAACCAGTGCAGGATATTGAGCGTCTGGCGGCGATCATCGCATGTCTGGATCAGGTGATTACCATTGATAATTCCAATGCGCATCTGGCGGGGGCATTGGGTGTTCCTACGACGTTGTTATTGCCTAAAGGGCATGATTTCCGCTGGCCGTTACAAGAAGACGGTGGAACATTATGGTATAAAAGCGTTCATACTCTTCGTCAAAATGAAGCGCTCAACTGGAAGCCGGTGGTCATGCGGGCTGCAAAAAGTCTGCAAAAGATCGTTTAAAAATTCTTTGAAATTAATGCGTTGGTAATTGCGGAGGGGGTGCAAATAGACAATTTGTTTCTATTTAAGTGCGACCCGCGACGAAAAATAATATTATTAAAATACAGCATGATAAATCCAGCTGTCTCGGAAGGAGCTCTGTTAATGATGCTTAAATCCTGCTTCAGTGCAGAGTTTTCTGCGAAGATGTTCTTTTTATTTGAGTATTGCTGCCTATACCTTTTTTTATCCTGCGTTGCGCTATCAATCTTCTCTTTACCATTACATGCTAGTGTGCCCATCGATCGTAGCAGTTTTGCGTCGGTCTTATGGGATCCGGGGGGACACTAGATAAAATTTCAATAAAAATTTACCTTTATGTGCGAACCTGATTGAGGTGTGTAACGAGGGCCCTACTTTGCACTGTAGCTGCAAAATGGGGATTTCAAGAGCGGTAGATGGATAAAAAGGCCTATTGATGCGAACAAGAGAAGACAAGCAGGCGACATCACCTACAGCGGCGACATCACAGCCGCGTAAAGGTCCGGTATTGACTCCCATGCCTGAAATACCCGATGTTGACTGGGTCGATGCTGTTCCTCGTTACCCAGGTGGAGATTTCTATCCGCGGGATTTTGTTGATTTGCTGGAAGCTGCCATACAGCGCACGATTGCAGAACACACTTCAGGGGCGTTGCTGCTGGTATCCATCAACAATCTGGCCATGATTATTAACGCATACGGCCATGATACGTCTGAGATCGTAATGCATGATCTCATCAAAATGATCCAAAATGCCCTTGATGTCGACACAGTACAGCGCCTGCAGCGCGATCAGATCGGTATTATACTTGATAACAACTATCCAGAGGATACGGCGGTTATTGCCAATCGTATCCAGGGTATTGTCCAGAATTTTGGACGCGATAATTTTGCGACCGTTGCCCTGTACCTCATCTCCACGATTGGCAGTGTCAATTTCCCATTGGAAACATCCAGTGCGCATGATGCCCTTGATAAGGCCTATGTCGCAGTCAATAGCCTGTACAATATTCCCTACCGTACCTACGCGATGACCAAGCCGGAAGCAGATCAATGTCGTCAGCAGATGGGATTAGCCAATTACTTATTCAAAGCCTACAAGGAAAGCAGGCTGCGCCTTGCATACCAGCCCGTTATCGAAAGCAAATCGGGTAAGACATCGCATTATGAAGCGCTGCTGCGGTTGGTGGGAAGTAGCGGGAAAATCAGTTCGGCCGGTCCGTTGATACCGGTGGCAGAAAAAATGGGACTCATTGATATCATCGACACCATGGTGATGAATATGGTGATCGATGAACTTCGTGCAGCGACGGATGTGACGTTGGCATTCAATGTTTCTAACCTGACCACGGAAAATAGCGTATGGCTGGAATCGCTCCTGCAACGGCTGCGGGAAACTCCGGAAATTGCTCCTCGTCTCATTGTAGAAATTACGGAAACTGCCGCACTACGTGATCTTCGCCGCACGGCCTATTTTGTCGCCTCCATTCAGGCAACGGGGTGCCAGGTTGCTCTGGACGATTTCGGTTCGGGGTATACATCATTCCGGCAATTGAAAGCCTTGTCGGTTGATATGGTGAAAATTGACGGGGTTTTCATTAAAGATTTGGCGGAAAATACCGACAATCGCTTCTTTGTAAAAACCCTGCTCGATTTTGCGCAAGGGTTTGGCCTTCAGACCGTCGCAGAGTTCGTGGAAACGGGTGAAATTACGAAAGTATTGATGGAAATGGGCGTTGATCTGATGCAGGGATATTATTTCGGCAAACCAGCCAATCATCGCGCCTGGCTTAAAGACGGTGAATACGGCAAGGAATAACCGGTTGACTTTCGTGTGGATACTCCTTAATCCGTAGCCCTTGCCCATTCTGGTATGCCGCTTTAGCTCAGTTGGTAGAGCAACGGTTTTGTAAACCGTAGGTCGTTGGTTCGAGTCCGACAAGCGGCACCAATAATTTCAATAGGTTAACTCGTTTATTCGAGTCTAGGCCATCCTTCAGGAGCACTGTAGGAGCACAACTCAAAAACTCTCCATGACATTCCGTGACCGTTCTCTTGTCGGAAACTTCGGAAACCCGATGTTCCCGATAACACTATGGTCTGCAATTTCGTTAGCACCATGAGAACGCCACCTATCGGCTTCATGGAGGAAGACATGGCTACTATCGAGGTTAGGGAATATCGGTATAAGGATAAGAACGGGGAAACTCGTATTGCCGAGAAGTATATACGACAATGACGTCTATCTTTCCGGCCTCAACATCTTCCATCAGTTGTTTGAGTGCCGGGCGATTTACGTTGCCACCGCTGAATCCGCCATCGTCATAATCTGTTTTGACCATCTGCCAGCCCTCATGCCTCTGGCTGGCAATATAGGATGCGCATGCCTCCCGTTGCACGCCTTTTTCCAGTACGATGACCCGTCGGCCACACCGTGCCATTCGCGCAGCAACCGCGTACCGGTTTTGATGCCTTTATTGCAGGTTTATCCGTTCCTTTGCCAGATTTTCTGGTGATCCGAAGTTTTTCGTTAAGAGCGATGGGCTTTTTCTGAGGTTTTGGCATTGTTGTCTCCTGTTGTGTAGGGCACCGAAAGCACTCCGGTGCTTGCACTGACACAAGCCCGGAATCAGGTCCAGACGGTACCGCAAGCTGGGAGGAAGCTTGTACCACCAGCAATGCTTGCTATGCGCGCTAAGTCCAGCGAATAAATCAAGTTAAAATCGGCCATTGCTGCTGGTAAGAAGCCAAAAGAAGGGCAAATAGCATGTCGATCATGTGGTCAAAATCTGAATGAAATGGGAATAATAGTCGAGCTATACAACTGAAAGATTATTAAAAATTGTGGAATGCAACCTTGATATTTTTCTTAGTGAATCTGGGAAATGCAAAACATCTGTCGAAGTGTTCTATCAAGTTGCTTTTCCTAAAAATTATTGGAAAACTGCGTTAGACCGTAGTATCCGCCGCTTGTAACCTTGCATGAGCTTATATATATTAACGACCTGTTAACAAAATTGGCCTGCACAGCTTACAACCCTCTCGGAAATATGGCATGACAACCGACAATCCCCTTCTTACGAATTACGAAACTCCGCCGCTGGATAAAATCAAACCAGAGCATTTTGTACCCGCCATCGATCATGTCATTGCAGAAGCCACTAAAGAATTTCACAAACTGGCAGAAGAAAAATCGACACCGACCTTCCAAAACACGGTAGTACCGATTGACGGGCTGTTTGCCGATATTGAGCGTATAAAACAAGTTTTGGAGTTATTTACTCTTTCAAAGCAAAGTCCGGAGTTTGCCGCTGCTGCAGAACACGTATCTCAGGAAATATCCAATTTCAAAAAAATCGTTTATCAAAATCAGGCGCTGGCAGGGCGTTTCCAGAAAGTTGCTAAGCTATTATCTGAAACGAAAGATGACGACAAAACGCTCTATAAAAAACTTTCCGATGAGTTTGAAGGCGAAGGAGCTTTCCTTTCGCCGGAAGGACAGAGACGTATCCAGCAGATCGACAACCGGCTGATTGCCCTTTACAGCGACTTCTCCAAAAATCTGAATACAGGGCAAGAGAAGGAGGCCGTGTATTTCAATGATCCACAGGATATTGTCGGAATACCGGAGGATGTTGTCTCTGGGTTAAGAGAAAATGCACAGCAGAGAGGGGATGATACCGGCTGGTTGGTCAAAGCCGAGGGGGAACAGGTCGCTAAGCTGCTTGCAGTCGCCGATAATCGCGAGTTCAGGAAGAAAATTTATGAAGCACAGGGCCGCGTCGGCACAGACAAGTCCTTCGACGATGAGGGGAACTCCTTAAGCAACGAGCTCGTTGTCAAAGAAATCCAATCCCTGCGCTATGAACGCGCCCGGTTGCATAAACAAGACGGCGAGATCAAGTATCCCGATTACGCCGCTTATGCCCTGTCACGCACCATGACCGGTAGCGTATCCACCGCTAAGAAGCTCATGGAAGCAGTAACGGCAGAAGCCTTGCCGCAATTTGAAAAAAATGTAAAAAACATACAAGATTTTGCCTCTGCTCGCCGCGGACCACCGAAGCTGGAACCATGGGATATAAGCTATTGGATGAACCGCTACAAACAAGACAAGTTCAAGTTTGATTCCCGCGAATTTTCTGAATATCTCCCACTGAGCAATGTCACCAACGGCTTCTTCGAGACTGCGGGAAAACTTTTCAATGTTAATTTCACAGAAGAAAAAACGGGAAAATATCCAATCTATCACGAGGGTGTTAAAACGTATGAAGTGACCAACAAAGCAACAGGAAAGCTCCTTGGCATTATCTATGCCGATTTTTTTGCCCGGGCAAACAAAGACGGTGGCGCATGGGCGTCGCAATTGCAGCGTCAATCGCCGGAACATAAACAACCCAGCATCGTTACCCTGAACCTGAATTTAATTAATCCGGGGGATGGAAAAGATCCGCTTCTTAGTCAGGTAGAAATGGAGACGGTCTTCCATGAGGGCGGTCATGCCATGCATGGTTTGCTGGGTACAAATACCGTTCATCCCTCTCTGCAGGGCCCATTCGCGTCTTCAGATTATAATGAGTTTTTCTCCACGGTACTGGAAAACTGGACGAAACAGGAAGACGTTCTGAACAGTTTCGCCCACCATCATTCTGACCCCGGGAAAACTGACCCCGAGAAAAAAATGCCTAAAAAGTTGTTTCAGGCAATGAAGAATGCCAGCACTTTTTGTAGCGAGCTCTGGGCGCTTAGGGCGATTAAGGGTGGCCAAATAGATTTAGACTTTCATAGCGACAAACCCTACACAACCAGTGAGGCGCTGGAAAAATCGGCCGATTTCAAAAGTGACGTTGCAAACCTTATCCCTTCCCATAAATTGAATCGCTTTAGCCACATATTTTCCCCTGATTGCGCAATCGAATATGCTGCTAAATATAATAGCTACCTCGTTGCAAGGGCGTTATCCGAGCTTGGGTACAAGCCATTTGAGAAAAACCCGTTTGATCCTGATGCCTCTCAACGCCTGACCGAACTTTATCGCCCTGGCGCAAGCAGCTACGATAAAATGGCGGCGTTCAGTGAATATCTTGGCAAAAAACGTACGCCTGAGGAAATGGCAGAGGCCATGGCAGAGGCCATGCTGCAAAGCATTGGCATCGATAAACATCAGCCTGCTTTAGCGATTGCGGATGGTCGCCGTTATTAATAGCTACGATGCCGTCCAAACGGCTATCAATGTCTGTTATATTCCAATGGTATAAAGGATTTCCAACTTCAGATGTTCACAATGTTCGTGAAGCCATTCGCCCATTCCCTGTGATACATCCAGTCCAACATAGTATGCCATAGTTTACTCCCTTGTTAGGGGCGGAACAACCATATATCATGGCAAGAATCGCAACTATTACTATGGGAGGCAATGGCGTATGTATGCTGCAGTCATTGTGAATAGCCGTCTGAAAGTTGCGAATCTAAAATTGAGCAGCTTTTCGGCTTGGTAATTTCATCGTAATGTTGGTTTGAAATGTATCAACTAAAATAGAAAGTATGTATGAAAGATACTGAACCAAGTTATACGGCATTTATGCTAGCTGTAAGCCAGGTATTATTGCACACCCATCCCGAGGAACGAAACCGGCGCTTAGTTAATGATGAAATGGCTACCATGAGCCAATGGTTTGTTGATGAATGCGCACACCAAACCGCTGATCCAAAATTCGATGCGTCGCAATATACCGTCGAATCGGTTAACCAGGATTACACCAATCTGGTACAAGTGGATATTCTACGAAAACATGTTTTTGAAAAGAATATACGCAAAGCCATCGCCGATGGAGCGACACAAGTAGTGATCCTAGGCGGCGGATTCGATACGTTAGTGATGCGATTGCGAAAGCATTTTCCCGAAGTTCAGTTTTTTGAAATCGACCACCCGAGTACCTCTGTAGTTAAGAAAGCCGTTATCGAGAAAAAGAAAGCGGAATACCCTGATATCGATGGCCCCAATGCGCATTACATAGCCGCCGATTTTGAAAAAACATCTCTAAAAGAATTACTGGAGAAAGAAAAAAGTTTTAAGCCTGATAGCAAGACCGCATTCATGGCGGAAGGCGTCTTGTTTTATCTGCGTGAATCCACTGTGCGCGGTATTCTTACCGATATAAATACTTTGGGCGGACTTGGAAGTCAGGTGATTGTGGAAACTCTCGATGCCATAAATTCGTCCGCGCAGGATCAGCAGCTGGCAGCCGATGTAGCCTCCGTGGGAGAAGATCAGCGCTGGGCGCTGGACCCCGCTCAAGCAAAACGGTTTTTTGAGATGTATGGGTTAAGTACCCGTGACGTAAACGACCACCGTGACCGTCAAGTAGGATTCGCCACAGATGCAGAAATGGCCTCCGTACGTCAGCAGGAGGGCGCCAAAACCTATACCCTGGAACTTACTTCGAAATTAGGACGACTTTCACATTACGAAAGACCTGACCGAACTGCTGCATGGGATGCGAGCCGTTAGTTCAGTTGGCAGGTAGCTTGTCAGCTTGGTGATTTCATCGTGTCTTGCCCCCCTATAATTGGTCCAGAAATAATCTCGTGATATGAGGTTGTATTCATCAACCATTAGGGAGAAGGTTTTAAGACGATAGTAAGGCGGAATTTTGAGGGTTATTTTTTCTTGAAATAAGGCTGCAGGTGCTCAACCAAATGTTCAACTATGACGCATGCTCGACGCCATGACCCTGAAGCAGTTGACCACACTTCCAGTAGCCACATCTACGTTGCTTTTGATCCGGCGATAAGCCTAACATGATGCGCGGTAAGTCCCATGATCTGTTTGATATCTTCCTCACTCATACCGGCTTCCAGAAAATATATATAGCTATCTTTGAGCGCCCTGATCCGCTCTGGTGAAAGCTTACGGTCGATTTTTTCAGCCGTTTCGATCAAATATTCGCTGAATGAATCGTCATTCATCTCTTTTTATCCTTTTCTTGTGCGGTGCCGGTATATGTTAAGAATTGCCTATAACCGCGGTCTTTCTCATCCAATGGCAATATGCCTTCCCATTGCGCATCTAGCAACAAGGCCTTGCCCACAGTGATATTATGGTCACCATTTTTTCCTACCACTTCATCAAGTTCCGTTAAGTGAATAATATCGGCGGGTTCATCGGATCGTAATACTTTTTGTATAGCTTTTTTAGCCTTGTCAGTAATTGCATACCCACTCGTATTCCATGAATATGGCATGCAAATGGTGGAGGGATTGCCATTTTCAATGCGCATTTTTATATCTTCTTTAAGCTCTTCCCAGGCTTCTTTATCAGCCGGTCGGAAACCATATTTAGCCCAGGCATAAGCCCCCACCTGAATGGCAACAGTGGTAATATTTTTAGTGCCTTGTTCTTTGATCATCCCCACCATTTTGCTTAAAGAACCTGCGAGCAGGCGCTTGCCTTGCTGATCAGAATCTCTGACGCGGACACTATCCAGACGTATGTCGTCATGACTTGCTCCATCGTCCGGCACGGCGAAGGTATATTTAACCGCATGCTTTTCAATAGGTTTTTCAGCATCTTTCGGATCAATAAACACCGTGCATTGCATTTCCGGCTCATCTGCATCTGTTTTATTGTACAACAGCTCTAGATTTACGGTTGAATTTCCGCCTGCTTCTTTTTGCAATGTCTCATATAATTTTTTTGGAGAAATTCCACGAAAAAGCGCTTTCCATATTTTCAACTGCGATTTTGTAGCAGAGTCGCTGGAAAGCATCTCAGACGACCAAAGCTCGGACAATTCACGCTTTATCTGCTCGTCCGGCACAGGAGCCAGTACAGGAGTCTGTATAGGAGATTTTCTGGATCGTGCCATACCACTTATTCTAAGGTAATTTAATTAAGATAACGCCCATGCTCATGGCATCCATAATGGACAGCCACGCTCGCCAAATCGTTTTGATGTGGCGCTGTAAAAACGCCTGATCAATCTTGATTTGCTGGATGTAAATTAGGGAGTACGGACCTCGCTCTTCGTTTTTTGGGCCAATGTTTCTAATTGTGTCTTCAGCATATCGTGCATCCTTTCGGCAGAGCGGGGGATGGTGATAATGCCGCGCGACTCAGTTACCTGGTCACCGAGCACGGCGTTTAAGGCGGCGACGGTATCCTGAATATGTGTAAGGTAACCTAGTGGTGTAGTAGTAAAAGGAACGCTAACCAGATAATGATCGGGATGTTCTGTGACAGCGGTTCCGTTCAAGGCGCGTACCGCCTGCAGGACATTATTTGCTTTTTTATGTATACGCAAACCTGCTTGTCCACGTTCCTCAGTGACGAATCTTTCCAGCTCTTCAATGTGTTTGACGCGCTGATCAACACCTTTTCTCCAGAAACTCGGTTGCGTCATATCAAATCCAAACGGCTTAAGTAAATTTGAATGATGTTTGGTGCCACCGGCTTTGAGCAGCTCGATATATTCTTTGTCGAAATCCTGAATATTACCTTCCTTCCATTCCTCGAACAGCGACGTTGCCATAGCCTTACTCGCACGCGCTTTCTGAAACAGCGCTCCCGCCAGCGTATCGCCGACGGCATAGGAAGATACGTAAAACGGTGAATTAAATAGATGTGGGATACGCGCCCACTGATGTTCCTGCCCTTCGGCAATCTCATAGTTCGGTCCGGCTCGCTCTTCGAGGCATTTACGCCAGATAGCACTGATATCCTCAGTGCTGAGTGCACCCTCGTTGCGACGTTTCTCATGCACTTCGTACTCAAACTGTGCGTATTGCACCTGACGGTCGACCGTGCCTAACTCACCCTCGATTCTGTCCATCATCAACGCTTTGCGCTCAGCAGGAGTTTTGGCGCGTTTCATAAGCTTTTCGAATACCAGCTCCTCGCCAAAAGTAGAGGCCGTTTCCGCCAGCGTTAGCGGGGTGTCGTCCAGTAGCATGCCCTGAGCCTCGTAAACCAGTTGCTGGTGTATGTTATGTCCCAGTTCGTGCGCCAGCGTTATAACATCCCCCGGCGTGCCATGGAAATTCATCAACAGAAAAGGATGCTCCACGCCGCCGCACGGCGGCATGGCATAGGCTCCGTTGATTTTCCCCTTACGTGGCATTGCGTCGATATAACCTTTATCGAACATTTCTTTTGCATGCTTGGCCATAAGGGGGGAGAAATCGTGATAGGCTTCCAGCACGATTTCCTTCGCTTCTTCCCATGAAATTTTGCTTTCGGGTGTACCAGGAGGAGGCGCGAACTCATCGTGCGCGGCCAGTTTTTCCGTGCCCATGATCTTGGCTTTGAGCTTGTTATAACGATGCGACGTCCGTTTGTAATTGCTATGCACCGTATACGCCATGA
>Ga0207022_10069_pt3 | contig 20643 bp, 12 predicted proteins | sample Alteio_BWMinCont_46_FD_153307 | JGI IMG/M metagenome (GOLD analysis project Ga0207022, IMG submission 153307) | Enriched cells from forest soil in Barre Woods Harvard Forest LTER site, Petersham, Massachusetts, United States -... | ecosystem: Environmental > Terrestrial > Soil > Temperate forest >... | reverse complement strand
GAACGTGGCCACGCCGTTCACGGCTTGTGCACTGGCCGTCGTACTTCCGTTCGAAAACGTCCCGCTGCTGAGCATCAGCGTGACCGTCGAAGTATCTCCCGTCACAATGTTTCCGAACTGGTCTTCCACCGCCACCACGACGGCCGGAGCGAGGGCCACGCCGGCAGTCCCCGTCGCCGGCGTCTGCTGCAGGGCCAGTTGCGTCGCTGCGCCCACGCTGAAATGGGTGTGGGTCGAATTGACGCTATTGCCGTCCGTATCGCGGACCGTCAGCGAAACGGTATACGTCCCCTGCGGCGCGGCGTAAAGCACTTTGTCGGCCACAACTTTCCAGCCGGAGCCCGGACCTGTGTAGGACGTATCGGCCTTGATGCTGACGGTCGGCGGCGTGCCGGCCAGCGACGCTCCCCAATTCAGGCTGGCCACCGTGAAGTCACCGACGGGAGCGAATGGATTGGCATCGGTGAACGTCATCAGGACCACGTTCGTGTTGCCCGGCCCTCCGGCTCCGTTGACCGTCGTGGCCGGAGTGGTGTCGGTGAGGGCGGCGTCGGCCACGTTGAAACTGGTTTTGCTGGTCTGCTCGGTAAGGCCTTCCTGCGTGGTTACCGACACGGCCGTCGTGTAGGAACCTTTTTCAGCGAAAACGGCGCTGCCCACGACTTGCCAGTTCGAGACCGACGTCCGCGAGACTAACTGCACTGTCGCGGTAGGCGTGCCGATGACCGCCCCGCCCCAATTCACGCTGGGCGCCAGGAAATCGGACGGCGCCGCATACGGATTGGAATCTTGAAACGTCGCCAGCACCGTGCTCCCCGTGGTGATCCCCTCGACCGCGCTGTCGACTTTCAGCGGTGTGGTGTCTCGAATGAGCGTCGTGACCGCGCCTCCCAGGTCGTTGACCACCAGATCGGCGATCGGGCTGCCGCGGCCGGTGACCAGGTCATAACCGGCTGCGGCCGAATAATTCGGGTTCCCGGTGCTGGTGCCGCTGGTGATGTCGAGAAAATCGCTGGCGGGCATCGAGTACAGCATCGGCAATGTCTGCGCGGCGCCATCCAGGGGACCTTTGCCCGCCAGGGCTCGGCCCTGATCGGCGATCGCAATCAGCGCGGCCCATTGCGGCGCGGCGTCGCTGGTGCCGCCCCATTGTCCCCAGGGCGTCGTCGTGCCGTTGTTGTACGAGTCGTACACTGGGAAGCCCGTGGACGGATTGGCATCATACGACACGTCGGGGTTGGTGCGCATCGACGTGCTCTGCGTGACGACGCCGTTCTGATAGGCGGGCTGCGTTTCGAAGCTGCTGACGCCGCCGCCGCTGCCACTCCAGGCGGTCTCACTGAGCCAGTTGCCGGTTGCGTCCAGGTTGAGCGTTGTTCCGCCGACCGACAAGACATTGGGAGAGATCGCGGGATAAATAGGAGGCGCCCCGCGATCGCCGGAAGAAGCGACAAACGTCACGCCGCCGTGGCCCGCGGGGGTCGTGAAGCTGCCGTCGAGCGACGTTTCGCTGGAAAATTCTCCGCCTCCCCAACTCATGGACACCGCCACGACGCCGCTGGCGCTGGCGGCATAGTCGGCGGCCACGACCAAGTCGCTCCAATTGGGGCTGTTGGCCTCGACCAGCAGGATATTTGCCCTGGGAGCGATGGCATGCGACCATTCCACATCGAGCGCAATCTCAGTGATCCACCCGGAATTCGGCGCGGGGTAATTCGTGCCGCCCGTCTGATCCACTTTGGTGAAGACAGGGTCCGGCAGGCCGAACTTCGCGTCGAAATGTTGCAGGTCGCCGGCGATATTGGGATCGTCATACGCATCGACGATGGCAATCGTGCTACCGCTGCCGTCTCCGGCGACGGTTCCGCCATTGAAATAAATGTTGTCGAAACCGTAGGCGTGCCGGACTTGCGCCGGCGTGTATCCGTTCGGACTGGCGCTGGTTTGCGGTTCGGCCGCTCCGCCCTGGTGAAAGGCGACGAGGGTGGGGCTGACGATCTGACTCGAGCTGCCGGCCGACAACAGCACGCGCGTTTCGAGTAATTGAACTTCCCACACGCGATGGGGTTCAAAATCGCGTCTCAGTCTCGAGCGTCGCACTTTTCCGAAGAGTCTCTTGAAAATCGCCCGATCGACGCACGCCAACGCTCGCCAGCGCACAACCAGCCGCGCGGCTTTGATGGCAAAGGCACGGCAAAAGATGCCTTTGAGATTCACTGTTCGGCCCACAATCTCGGCAAACCTGCCCGGCAACTTCTGATTCTGCACGTCAACGCCACCTATTCTGAATGGAATTACAGGAACGAATTCAACTCGAATAGGCCCGCATTTCTAACCGACCCTTGATCGTACAACTTATGACGCGCATTAGCTAGTGATACGTCACATAAATTCGATGCAAGGCAGGTGTTGACTTTTGCCTGCTCCTGCTGTCGTATGGTGAGGGGCACCGTAGGAGCTCGCTCTGCAATGCACGAACCCGATACCGAGGAACTTGTCCGTCGCGCCGGAGCGGGCGATCGGTCTGCCGTGTCCCGACTGCTCGATCGCCACAGGCGGCGATTGCGGAAAATGGTCGCCGTACGCATGGACGCCCGGATGGTCGCGCGTCTCGATCCTTCGGACGTCGTCCAGGAAACTCTTGTAGAAGCCGTCAAGAAGCTGCCCGACTACTTGCGCGACCGGCCGTTGCCATTCTACGCCTGGCTGCGGCAGCTCGCCTGGAATCGGCTGGTCGACCTGCACCGGCAGCACGTGCTGGCCGAGCAGCGCACGATCGCGAAGGAAGTTTCTCTGGCGACCCTGCTCTCGGGGCAATCGGCGCGGTATCTGGCCAGCCATTTGCTGGCCCGCGAAAACCATCCGGGATCCCGAATCGTCCGTCAGGAACTAATCGACCGCATGCGCGAGGCGATTGGCCGGCTGCCCGATTCGCACCGCGAAGTCCTCATTCTTCGGCACCTCGAAGACTTGTCGGTCGCCGAGGTGGCAGCCATTCTCAAAACGACAAAGGCGGCCGTGACTTCGCGACATTTCCGGGCGCTGGTCGGGCTGCGTGAAATCATGGACCGCGAGTCGGAGGGGAGCGCTGGACCATGATTCGCCGGCATTTTTCACTTCGGGTAGCGGAATTCGTGAGAATTCCGAGCGCCCACTTGTTGCATTCACCTGAGCTATACAGTGTGCGGCCTCAAAGGAGGGTTTCTCAACGGGTCTCCACCGAGCCCGTGTCGGTGGGGGCCTTATACAGATTGAACGTCTCAAAAAAGAGCGCCGGCAGTAGATACGGCGTGGGGCCATTGATGAGACGTTTAAACTGCCTTGGGATGAAACCTCCCCGGTGGTGATCAATGCATGCTAACGCCGAGGTCTCTGCCGAATCCGAGCTCGACGCTGCCCTGTGCCGCCTGATCGAGGAATTGACCGAACGCATCAAGCTCGGGGAGCGAATCGACTTTGACTGCGTTCTCGCGAAACATCCGCAACATTCCGAAAGGCTGCGCCGGGTCCTGCCGACGCTGGAGTTGTTTGCAGAGGTTAGCGCCAGCGCCGCGCGGGAGGCGTTTGCCACGGCGCCGGCACATGCAAACTTTGGGCCGGATTACGGAGTGCTGGGAGATTTTCGAATTCTGCGGGAAATCGGCCGCGGCGGAATGGGTGTGGTCTACGAAGCCGAGCAGATTTCGCTCGAGCGTCGCGTGGCTGTCAAGGTGCTGCCCTTTGCGGGAGTGCTCGACGAACAAAGGTTGCAGCGCTTCAAGAACGAAGCCCGGGCAGCGGCGGGGCTGTCGCATCCACGGATCGTGCCGATTTTTGCGGTGGGATCTGATCGTGGAATCCACTATTACGCCATGCAGTACATCCAGGGACAGACGCTGGCGGAGGTCATTCGCGAGCTGCGTCCGGCGAGCGGAGGACGCAAGTCCGCCGGTGGCACGCCGCTGAGTGCAGCGTTAACAGCAGGCGAAGACCCTGGAGCAATGCCCAATGACGAAAATCAAGTCCCGGCGCGCGCCGGGAAGGAAATCCGATATCCCAAATCCGAAATCCGAAATACTTCGGAATTGACGCGTCGAGCCAGCGCCACCCACCCCCGGACTCACGTCCGGGGCTCGCCCGGCTCTCAGGGGGCGCCCCGCTCGCCGGCGCGTTTTCGCACGATTGCTGATTGGGGCGCACAGATCGCCGACGCCCTCGACTACGCTCACTCGGTCGGGGTGATCCACCGCGATATCAAACCGGGCAATCTAATGCTCGACAAGGACGGCGGGGTGTGGATCACAGATTTCGGCCTGGCACAGGTCGAGACCGACGCGGGACTGACAATCAGCGGCGACATCGTGGGGACTTTGCGTTACATGAGCCCCGAACAGGCCCTGGGCGAACGTCGGCTGGTCGATCAGCGCACGGACGTCTATTCGCTGGGGCTGGCGCTGTATGAACTGCTGACGCTGCAACCGGCATTCGGCGACGCCGACCGCCGCGAGTTGCTTCGCCGCATCTCGGTCGAGGACCCGGTCCCGCCTTCGCGGATCAACCCCTCGATTCCCGTCGAGCTCGAGACGATCATTCAAAAGGCGACGGAGAAAGACGCGGCGGCCCGCTACACGACTGCCCGCGACATGGCCGATGACCTGCGGCGGTTTCTGCGAGAGCAACCGATCAAGGCCCGCCCGGCGACGGTGCGGGACCGATTGCGTAAATGGTCGCGAAGGAATCGGGGCCTTTTGAATGCGAGCATCGCTTTTGGTGTCGTGCTGACGCTTGCGTTGGCAGCAGCGGGAATTTGGGTCGATCACGAACGTCAGCAAGTGAAATACGAGCAGAAAGCGCGTGCAGCGGACCAGACGATCGTCGCCGCGGCAAATGAGGATCTGCGAATTCTTCACTACGTAACGACCATCAACCTCGCCGAGCGCGCCTTGAATAGCGGCGAGTTTGCCGAAGTACGCCGACTTCTGCAAGATTGTCGGCCCGGCGAAGAGGAAGTCGACGTTCGGAGTTTCGAGTGGCACTATCTTTGGCACGCGGCACGGTATGGCTCGCTGGCGTTCGGAGGACACCGTGGCGACGTTTATTGCTTCCAGCTTGCGCCCGATCGGCATACGGCAGCCAGCGGGGGACACGATGGAGTGCGAATTTGGGACTTCGAGACGGGCAGAGAGCTGGCGCATTTGAAGGGACACGTCGCCGACGTGAATGACTTGAGTTTTTCGCCCGACGGCGCCCTGTTGGCGACAGCCAGCGATGACCGCAGTGTGAAGCTTTGGAGCACCGCAGACTGGAACGAGGTGCACACGATTCGCCACGAGACCGACGTTGTGGCAGTTACGTTTGCTCCCAACGGCCAATTGCTGGCGACCGGCGAGCGATATCCTCTAGCCCAGCATGCCGGCATGAATCGCGTGCTGCTGTGGGACCTGGGTTCCTGGGAACCTCGCAGTATTCTGAAAGGGCCCTCAGTCGCGCTGGGGTCGATGGCGTTCTCTGCCGATGGGAACCTGCTGGCGACAGGAGACTCGAACGGTTCGGCTCGCGTGTGGAACATTCCGGAGGGAACTCTGCGGTATTCATTTCCCCATCCGGGCGCGACGGTGAATTGCGTCGCACTCGCGAATCACCGACCGCTGCTTGCAACCGGAGGCAACGATGGAATCGTGCGACTTTGGAATACGTCCGATGGGACGTTGGAATCCTCGCTGAAAGCGGCGGCGAAATCCTTCGACTGTGTGGTGTTCGCCCCAGATGATTCGGCTATCGCAGGGGGCGGCTCGGATTTGCCGATACACGTTTGGGAATCGACGCCCGAGGGCCGCTACGTCCGAAATCAGGTCATTCCGAATCGAGGTCGGATCTGGTCAACCGCCTTTGCCGACCCCGCGACGATTGTCGGCACGACGCGTGAGGGCGGCGTGCACAAGTGGGACCGTCTGAAAAGCGCCGAGCGCTATCGGATCCAATTTGAGGGTCTTGATGCACCGGATTTTGCGATCAGCCCGGACGGCAAGTTCCTGGTGACTGCAGCCGACGGATTGAACGTCTACGACGTCGCAGACCAGTCGCACATGGGACAACTGGCTCCTTCCGAGTCGTGTGCATCGGCCGTCGCTTACTCGCCGGATGGAAAGGCTGTCGCCTCGGGGCACGAATCGGGTGACATTGTGATGTATGACCCGAAGACGTGGCAGACAAGAAAGGTGTTGCATCGGAGTCCAAGTCGAATCGGCTGGTTGCAGTATCTAGAGGGCGGCGAAATCCTGATGATCAATGGTGGACAGATGTTCTTGGAACCGGTAAGAAGTCGCGTTGTCCCCTGCCCGCTCCTCGAGTTCAGTCCAGGCGACAGCTTCACATTTGGTCCATCGGGCCGTGGAGTCTCCATCACACGGGGCCGTCTGGTCCAGGCGTGGAACCGAGGTCGAAAGCTGCGCTCGCTGCAGTTGCCGCTAAACGGGTCTTGGGGCGCCATCTCGGCCGACGGCCTGCGATTCGCTCACAGTGCAACGGACGGCACGATCCGGATTTGGAACCTCGACGACGAAAAGCCCGAATTCGTATTCGTGACTGGCAAGGATGCAGTCATTCACATGGCCTTCTCAGCGGATGGCAGATCGCTGTTCGGAGCGACGACGCGTGACACGTCTGTCAGAGCTTGGAATGTCGCCACGGGCCGTGAACTGTTGACGCTGGCAACCGGGCTGTCGGAGATTCGCAAGATCGCTGCGAGTTCCGACGGCCGCGCCCTGGTCGTTTCCGGTATCGGCAGTGCCGGTCATGGCGAAGTGACCATTTGGCAAGCGCGATCGGGGCAATAAGCGACGCCGAGCGAAGGATGGCAGGGTCAGAGCGAAAAAGCCAAAGTGCGCATTACTTTCCCATGAACGCACCGGATTTCCCTGCCGGGTGAACTGCGCGACAGACCAGCGATGGCCCTGGGGATGACGCGCGGCTCCCAATTTGGCTGCGCGCCAGTCCGCCACCGGGGCCATCGCTCGACTCTCGGCTCCGGCTACGTCTGATCTTGCGGAGCGATTTGCCCGCTATGAGGGCGTCAAGTTCGGCTGTCGCTCTGACCCCGCCACCCGTCAGATTGCCATCTGCTGGCCGGCTGCACAATTTTCCGCATTTTATCCAATTCGTCCAAATTCTCCGCAATCCGATTGCCGGGGCTGCGTGGTTTGTAGTGGAGATTTCGCGCGCACCGCCCCCCTGGTGGGACCGCGCCAGCTCAGCATACAACGCATCAATCTTCCACCTTGACCGCCAGAAGGGCCGATCGAAATGCGCATCCTGAATTCGCTACGTGGTTTCCGTCAGAACCCTCCCCGCGCAACGCGCGGTAGCGAGGACTGCAACGCATTGCGTTCCTGCATGGCGCGCAGTTTGTTCGCCGTGCTCAGTTTCCTAGCGGCGACCGGTGTATCGCACGCAGGCCCGCTAACGCCGTCGGATTTTGGCCTGTCTCCGGGCCGGGGTGGCCTGGGCTACGAAGGCATCGTTCAAGGACTGGCCGAGGACGACGCGACCGGAACGTACAATGGCATCAAAGGCGTATACGCGACGCAAACACCGGTCGGCGCAATTCCCCTGGCGGGTCCATTCTCCGCTCAGAATTCATTCTTATTCGGCAAATATCCGCTCCAAGGAAACGTGGCGTACGGTTTGCGCGCCGGGCCGGGGTACGTCGGCGTGATGACTAACGTCTCGACCGTCGGTGTAGAGGGATACAGGGTGATTTCGCCCAATTACGTCGACGTCACCGCGGTGCAGGGCGCCAGGCTGGATGTCGCCAGCAATGCGAACGATTTCATCGAGCTGGCGGTGCCGATGAACGGACGCGCTTTCTCAAGTTTCCCTTCGACAATCTCCGTAAATCTGGGGCTGCTCGTGAACGCCTCGGTAGCTGCGGCCAATGCTGGACCTGTTGCACCCGGTACTAATGGCGACTCATTCGCGGTCGGGTCAACGTTGCAATTGGGAGTTAATACCGGCAATGCGAACTTCTCAAAGACGTATGGCGAAGGCAACTCTCCGTTCCCGAACTCCTTTGTCGACCCAATTCACCAGCTCATTTCTGTTCCGGTGACGCTGGATGCCAGCGTCCTGAATTATGATGGGCTGTACAGATACTACTTCTCCCCGCTTTCAATCAGCCTTATCGCGAATTCGTCGGCATTCGGTTGGGGGTCAAGCAGCGCGGATGTCCTGGCGATGGATACGGCCCGGATCGTCGGACTTACCTTTCCCGACGCCACGACCCCGCAAAGCGCGGGCGACAGCGTTCAATTTGCGTCGGGCTTTACACTCCCCGCTGCGAGCGTTCCTGAGCCATCCAGCTTGGTTCTGTTGTGCACTGGGGCAATCGGCGCTCTCGGATTGCTACGCAGGTCTCGTGGATAATGGCCTTTCGATTTTAGGTCGCCAGCGACCGCCAATGGGCAGATCACGGGTGGCGGGGTCATAGCCGCCGTCATAGCCTCCGCCACGGTGGCCAGGTCACGCACGGCACGCGGAACCTGGAATTACGCCCCTTCGGCCTCGTCCAGCGCGTCGGCCAGCGTCAGCTTGCCCTCATAGAGCGCCCGTCCGACGATGGCTCCGACCAGGTGCGGGTAAAGCCGCGCTGCGCGAACCAGATTGCGCACGTCGGCGACCGTGGTCACACCTCCCGACGCGATGACCGGAATTTCCAGTTTGCACAACTGGCAAAGGTCGTCGAGCGTGCGCGCATCGATTCCGGTCAGCATTCCGTCGTTCGCGATATTGGTGTAGATGATGGCGGCAATCGGTACGTCGGCACACCCGCGGGCCAGCTCCAGCGCCGGCGTCTGCGACACATCGAGCCAGCCCTCCGTGGCGACCATGGAATCTCGGGCGTCGATCCCCAGCACGAGCCGCTGGGGAAATTTCTCGGCCATCTCGCGGAACCACTCAGGCTGCTTGAGGGCCTGCGTCCCTACGATGACGCGCTCGATGCCCACGTCGTCGAACATCTGCCGCATCGTCGCTTCGTCGCGCACGCCCCCTCCCAACTGGCAGGGAATGCCGGAGGCCTTGACGATCGCGCGCACGGCGTCGAGATTGACGGGTCGGCCCGCCTTGGCACCGTCGAGGTCGACCAGGTGCAACCGCGCGGCCCCTTCGCGCGCCCAGCGCCGGGCCGTCTCGACCGGGTCGTTGTTGAAGATGGTTTCGTCGGCGTAGTCCCCCTGCCTGAGACGGACGCATTTGCCGCCGCGTAAATCAATAGCCGGAATGATTTGCATCGAGGCCCTTCTCCACCCGGTCAGGCCGGCAGCCCAGCGAAGTTCTTGAGCAGTTGCAATCCCAGCTTCTGGCTCTTTTCGGGATGAAATTGCGTGGCGAACATGTTCCCGCGCTGGATCACCGAGGCAAATGTCTGACCATACTCGGTGCGACCGACAACGACCGACTCATCATCGGGCACGACATAATAACTGTGCACGAAATAATAATACGAGGCAGGCGGAATCGACGCAAAGAGCGGACATTCGGGTGCTGCCAGCACGGCATTCCAGCCCATGTGGGGAACTTTGAGCGCGCTCGGTTCAGGAAACCGTACGACTTTGCCGCGCACGACACCAAGCCCCTCCCACGTCCCGTCTTCATAACTCACGTCGAAGAGCAGTTGCAGTCCCAGGCAGATTCCCAGAAACGGCTTGCCGGCGGAGATATGAGCTTTGATCGGTTCAATGAATTCCTGCCGGTGCAGCTCGGCGATCGCGTCGCGAAACGCCCCGACGCCCGGCAGAATGAGCTTGTCGCAATCAGCGATCTCTGCGGGGCGCGTGCAGATCGCCGCCGGAACAGAAAGCCGCTCGAAGGCCTTCTGCACGCTCCGCAAGTTCCCCATGCCGTAGTCGACGATCTGAATCATGCTGCGATTGTATCGCAGCCAGACACGTCCGACGAGCGAGCGGTTCGCACGCGTAATGTAGTCATTCTCGCTCCGCGAGATGAGTGATCACGTGCTGCTTGCACGAGAACCCTGCAAGACGCCGAGATCTATACATTGGCGCGTGAAAGCTCAGGGGCTGAAAGTCGTGACGATTGAGCCAACCGTCGCTTGGACGGGAATCGGGCGATTCAAGTCACCAGTTTTCAATTTGCAATGTATTCGTTTGCCTGGGCGAGGAATTGCACGTCGAATAAGTCACGGCAGGGGGCCAATTTCAACGTTTGAGAAGACTTTGACGTCAGTGACTGTATTTTGCGTTGAATAAAGGCGTATCGACCACGCCTGATACACAGGCCAAAACGGCCAATTATGGATATCACACAGCAAATAGGGAGTCTTCTCGTCACTTCCGCGTTTCACCCAAGGTAGGCTGTCACCAGTCGTCTCGGCGTCTTTTTTTGCGCCTACGAATGCATCCCACAAATATTTTTCCTGAGTGACATAGGAACACTTACATCCATTCGCCTCCATTATCTTGAAGGCAACGTCGGTTGGCGTGCCGATCGGAACCACTCGCAGTATTTCCGTCTCCAATCTTCTGGGATCGCCCGTCCATGTGATTTTCGTCGACTCGCCCATTGCGATTGAACGACAACCTGCACCTGCGGCAAGCAGCGTCGCAGCGACAACCCAAAACAGGGCTTTCGCTGATTTCCTCGGATGCATCGCCACGCTTGCAGGGTTAGGTGCAAGATCGGAATTTTCACGAATTCCGCTACGAGCTGGCGGATTACGGATACACGACGATTTCGACGCGGCGATTCTGCGATTTCGACTGCTTCGAGTTGCTCGCGGCCAGCGGATGATTCGGGCCGTATCCCGAGACGTACAGTTGCGATTCGGGGACGCCGCGGCGTTTAAGCGCCTCGAACACGGCCACCGACCGGGCCACCGACAACTCGTGGTTGTTCTTCCACTTGCTCTTGGTGATCGGGTCGGAGTCGGTGTGGCCTTCGATGCCCACCAGGCGTCCTGAGTATTCGGATTTGAGCGCCTGCGCGATGCGGTCGAGTGTGGCGCTGACTTCGGGTTTCAGCTCGGCCCGGCCGGGGCCGAAGAGCTGGGCGCTTTCGAGACGAATGCGGACGAGATCGCCGTCTTGAACGACGTCGGCCCCCTGGATGCGGGCGATGGGCAAAGCTCCGCCATGCGAAGCGGCCCCCTGCGAAACGGACCGGGCCGAAACTCCCCGCCGGGCGACGCTGCCGCCGGTTTCTCCTGGCTGACTGCGAGCGTCGGCCAGCTCGCGCTGCGATTGCTGCAAGGCCGCCTGCATCTGCGAATTCAGTTGCTGCTGCTGGGCCAGCAGGGCATGCAATTGCTGATTATCGGCGTCGAGCGCGGCGGCACGCTGCTGCAGGTCGCGTTGCTGCGCGAACCCGGGCGATGCCGGGGTGCGCACTGCCTGCGAACCCGGCTGCATGCTGAAGGGATTAGGATTGCTGGAGAAGGGACCGCCGGCGCAACCGGACTGTGCGGCCCCGGTCAATGCCAGAAGCACGAACACGCGCACTGGGCGGGCGCTGTTGCGCATGGAATCGGTCCTGAATTGCGAGAATTCGTGGAGAAATGAGAGACGGGCGAAGCGAGAGGAGCAGGACTATATCGCTTCCGTCGATTCGCGGCAAGATGGGTTGGCGGGCTACTTCACGAACCGGTAGACGCCGTTGTTTTCCTCGGCGATCGCCTCGAGCGTCTTACCACCCTCTGGGTTCTCGAACGCGATCGTGTGAATGACCACGTTCGATTTGTTGTGCTTGCGAATCATTTTCCGCACCGCCTCAGGCTCGTCCAGCTCGCCATCGGTCAACAGAAAGATGACTTCCGGCTTCATTTCGAGGGCTTGCTGCAGGGCGTAATTCGGGTTGGTGGTCGATTCGGCGCGGCGCAGGCCGATCCAGCGGCTGGCGCGCTCTTTGTTGCTCTTGTTGGCGGGAACCATTCCCTTGGCCGGCCTGGGCTCGAAGAGAGGGAACGTCCGGTCGTTGAAAAAGAAAACGTAGAATTTCTGTTCGGCAGTGAGCTTGTTAATCGATTTGACGAGCTCTGATTTTGCCCGGGTGAACCGTTCTCCGTACATGCTGCCCGACATGTCGACGACGTAGATGAACGACTTGCCGGCCCCTTTGGTCCCGAAGAATCCAGCCCCGATTCCCGGCCCATGGCCGATGCCGGTTCCCCCGCCGCTACCTCCTCCTGAGCCCCCGTCGCCGCTTCCCGAACCCATTCCCATCCTGGCGAATTCTCCCATCTCCGACAGCTCCGACGCTTGTTGCGCCATTTCGGCAGCCTGCGTCGCCGACGTTTCAAAGGGAGTGCCTCCGCCCCCCATCGTCAGGATATCGTCCCCCAGAACGTTGTCGAACGCCTGCTCCGCCAGACCGTCGACAAGGCTCGACTCGATTCCCACCCCCTCGACTCCGCGGCCCTGGTTGAGCGCGAAGCCGCCGATGCACAGCAACACGAGGGCGTGAATGCCCCCCGAAACGAGCCAGTCCACGTTTTGCCGACTGAGCAGTTTGACGATCAGCCAGGCCCAAACGAGCTGGGCGCGCAGCCCCCGGGACCTGGGACGCGATTCCCACAGGTCCGCGGCAGTCTCCTTGAACTCCCTCTGGCGGGGAGGGGGCGATTCGATCGTGGCGTTCGACATCCGTAAGAGAACCCGGAAAGCGATGGGACGCGGAACTGTGGTTTCTCCCCCTTAGTGGTCCATTCCCGAAATAACACTGGGGTTAAGAGTTGACACTGGACGTAGACAAGGAGAGGGGGAGACAAAGCGACACGGAGAATATACGGCCTCGGAGCCGCCAGGCTTTCTCCATGTCTCCCCCTCTCCTTGTCTCCCCAGAACATCAGCCGTATTTGTGGGACAGACCACTTAGCGACAAGGGTCAGGGGGTCAGAGAAAGTGTTGCCGCGAGCCCCAGCGCCCGCTCATTCATTTTGGACGATTCTTGTAAGAATTACAAACTCAGTTCCCAGGGCGATGCCCTGGGCTGTATTGATTCAGCCTTTCAGGCCAAGGCGATTTACGACGTTGTATCGACCAACTGATATTGCGACATTCTATCTCTCCCGGTAATCTTCGCCCGCTTCTCTCTCAGAGCAAGTGCCCGTCATTCTTTTTTCCCAATATTCTCCCGGAGATGTGCCGCCATGCCCATCGCCCTGGCCCGTTCTTTCGCCTGTCTGCGCTGCCTGGTCGTCGCCGCACTGGCCGTGCAGTTCGCCGGGTGCAACACCATGAACGGCGGCCTGAACAACAACCTGGGGACGAGCTACTACCGGCAGGGGAATTACACCACCGCCGCCGACGAGTTCCAGCGGGCTGTCGCCAACGACCCCTGGAACGCCGATTACATTCATAACCTGGCGACCGCGCAGAAGCGGCAAGGGAATATCGCCGGGGCCGAACGCACGTATCGACAGGCCATCGAAGTCGACCCGGGACATCAGCCCTCGTACCACGGCCTGGCCCTGCTGTTCAAAGAACAGGGACGCACGAACGAAGCCTCAGACCTGTTGCAGGGTTGGGTCGACCAGCAACCCTACTCGGCGGAACCTTATATTGAGCTGGCCTGGCTCAAGCGCGAGATGGGTGACATTCCGGGGACCGAACAGCTCCTGCAGAGCGCGCTGCGGATCAAACCGAACGATTACGTGGCCACAGCCCAGTTGGGACAACTGTACCAGGACACGAACCAGCCCGATCTGGCAATCGCCATGTACCGCCGCTCGCTGCACGCGCGCTGGCATCAACCCGAAGTGCAGTCGCGCGTCGCCCAGTTGCAGAGGCAATACCCGAATGCGGGTTATGCCATCGCCCGGCCGGTTTACACCGCGCCCCTGTCTGTCCAGGCGCAGTATGGAGCCCCGACGACTCAGTCGTCATCGGGGTTCGGCCCGACGACCTACATCGATCCCATCACAGTGCCCCCCGTGGCCTTCGGCCCGAGCTTGCAACTGGGTTCCCCGATTGCCGACGCCGACCCGGCGCATTCCACGTCCGGTCAGATCAGCTCGGACCTGCCTGAGGTACAGCCGTATTGAACGCGGCCGTCTCTCACAGGTCGATTTCGCGTCCGAGTCCCAGTCGGCGAGCAGCGTCCAGAGCGCAGCGCGCAGCGACGGCATCCTGCACGGCCAGGCCGACGGACTTGAAGAGCGTGACCTGGCGATTGTCCGTGCGGCCCGTCTTCCGGCCAAGAACGAGCTCTCCCAACTCAGCGTGAACGTGGTCGCGGTCAATCAGGCAGGCGTTCAGAGGTTGAATCAAGTCCCCGGCCTCGCCCCAGGCGGCCTCTCGGCTGTCGACGACGACCGTGGCCCGCACCGCGGTTTCCGCCGGTATTTCGCGAGCCCCAGGCGTATACGAACCGACCGCGTTAATATGCGTGCCCGAGGCGACGTCGGCGTCTTCGAAAACCGGTGTGGAAGCCGTCGTCGCGGCGCAGATGATGTCGGCGCACTCAAGCGCCTGGCGTGGAGACGTAGCAGCCACGAGCCGAATTCCCTGGCTCGACAGATTGTCAAATTCAGCGATCAGGGCCTCGACCCGAGAGGGCGTAGGGCTGTAAATGCGGACCTCGGAAATCGTCCGCACGGCGCACACGGCTTCGAGATGGGTGCGGGCCTGGACACCGGCCCCGAGGATCGCCAGGATTCGGGAATCGCGCCGTGCCATAAGATCGGTCGCTGCTCCCGATGCGGCGGCGGTGCGAATCGCAGTCAGCGTGGCTCCTTCGAGGAGTGCCTGAGGCTGTCCGGTCTGCGGATCGATGACAAGCACGGCTGCCTGGATCCGTGCCAGACCGCGCTCGGAGTTTTTGTCGAAGACCGACACCACCTTGACCGCCAGCGCTCGACAGCTTGGATCGGCGTCGCTCACGAGCGCCGGCATGATCAGGCAGATACCCGAGTGCTGCGGGACAGCCAGATGCGTTCGTGGCGGGACGGCGGCCCGGCCGCTGCTGAAGGCCGCAAAGGCCTGCTTCATGGCCTCGACTGCCTGCGGCATCGGGAGCGACTGGCGAACCTCGGCGGCGTTGAGAACGAGCACAGTGGCGTGTTTCCCTGATCCGGGCGAAAGATTCGGGTCGGCATTGCAAGCGGAATCGACGTGGCTCATTCTATCCGGTTGGTCGCACGGTCAACCAGCGCGGCCTTCGGCCGCAACCATAGTTTTCCGTCACTTCGCGGCGGATAATAGACGGCATCGCCGTCGCGAGCAAGACCCCTGCCAGCTTGCCTGGCAGGTGAATCAGATTCCGTGGCTAGAACGTGACGGCAAATAAACTGATTCGACCCCTGCCACCTCGTATGGCAGGTGAAGAAGATTCTTACGGAGGCATGCGGCCGTTAACGCCGCCGGCATCTGCCGATTAACGTGGCGGCCTCAACTGTGAAGACGTACTTACGGTGAATACAACATGAACGCGATTCGACAATCGCAGCGTTCAGAATCTCATTCACCTGCCAGACAAGTTGGCAGGGGGCGAACTTAAAAATGCGCACAGCTTGGCTGCAAAGCGGCGGATAGTAATGCGATCTCACTGAAACACATCCGAGATCAGAAATATGAAAATCACTCGAATCCTGGCCTATCAGGTGGATTTGCCGCTGCACGAGGGGAGTTACAAATGGTCGGGCGGAAAGTCGGTTTCGGTCTTTGACAGCTCAGTTGTGGCCGTCGAGACCGACGAGGGCCTCACCGGCTACGGCGAAGTCTGTCCGCTGGGGCCGTCCTATCTGCCCGCTTATGCCCGCGGGGCGCGCACGGGAATTGCCGAATTGGGGCCGCACCTGATCGGCGAAGACCCGCTGCAACTGACGCGGCTCAACCGGCAAATGGATGCCGCATTGCAGGGGCACCCCTACGTAAAATCGGCACTCGACATGGCCTGCTGGGACATTCTGGGCCAGGCGACTTGTCAGCCGGTGTGCGTCCTTTTGGGCGGCCGCTACGAAGAAGACTTCGGTCTATACCGGGCCATTTCGCAGGAATCGCCCGAGGCCATGGCCGACAAGGTCGCCGGCTACCGGGCCGAGGGCTACCGCCGGTTCCAGTTGAAAGTCGGCGGCGACCCGCATGTGGATATCGAGCGCATTCGAGCGGCATCGGCGAAACTGGAGCCGGGGGACCGCCTGATCGCCGACGCCAACACCGGCTGGCTGATGCACGATGCGCTGCGCGTCGTGCGGGCCGTGCAAAACATCGATGTGTACATCGAACAACCGTGCCGCACGTACGAAGAATGCCTCACGATCAGGCGGCATTGCGACCATCCCTTCGTGCTGGACGAGAACATCGATTCGCTGGACGTTTTGCTGCGCGGTCATGCCGATCGGGCGATGGACGTGGTGAATATCAAGATCAGCAAGTTCGGCGGTTTGACCAAAGCGCGGCAAGCCCGCGACCTGTGCGCGTCGCTGGGGATCGCCATGACGATCGAAGACAGTTGGGGAGGAGACATCGTGACGGCAGCGATTGCACACCTGGCCCACAGCACTCCCGCCGAACTGCTCTTCACGACGACCGATTTCAACAGCTACGTGACCGTCAGCATCGCCGACGGCGCACCGCAGCGCGTGAACGGCCGCATGGCGGCCGGCACCCGGCCCGGCCTGGGCATCACACCGAAGTTGAAAGTCCTCGGCAAACCCGTGCTGGAAGTGCCGTGATCGGATTATTCACGCTTGTGACAGCATCAGACTGCGCCACAGGTCCCGTTCCATACCGCGACGACGAACGCCATTATCTGCCAACGGCGACGTCCCGGAATCGTTGACTGGCGCGCTGCGGGCCTCGCATTTCGCTGATGGGCGTGCCGCGCTTCTTCGCGAGCGGATCGATGTACCAGCGGTAGTCCCCCGCGTCGGAGGCAAACGCGAATCGCCGATTTTCCTTCCACCACGAACCCCAGGCTTGGGAATCGCCGCCGAGGGGACCTGTGGGAACGTAGCGTTCGAGCAATCGCTGCGCTCGGCCCACCAGGGCCGCGTCGTCGGAACGCAGATCTGCGAGGGCCTTGTCGAAGAATTCCGGTTGATCAAAGGCCACTCCGGACGCCAACAGGTCGTCGTCAATCTCCAGGAGCTGGTCCTCGTAGGGATGCAAGAACTGCGAGTTTTCGTCGGCCCATTGCGCCATCGTCTCGCGGTCGGGTCGTTCGGACACCTTCGCCCAGGTCTCGGGAGCCAGCAGGGACTTGCAGGATTCCATGCGGTATTCAGGATTTCGCAACCACCGCGCCAGAGTCGAACGACTGCGCGCGACGGGGCCTGCAAAGGGGGATGGAGTAATGGCAATCGGACGGTCTTCCGTGAAATGACTGATATAGGCAATGGCATTCAGCAACAGCAGTTTGCCCGACTCGTTCATTTCCTCCGGCGATTGTTCAAAACCAAAGTGCAGCAGGTTCCCCTGCCGCCACAGCCCAGCCGACGTCGGGGTCTGATGATTAACCCCGCCACAGAGAAATTCGACGTCCGGATACTTTTCGAAATCTCTGGCGTGGGCGCACCAGCCGGCACTCCAGCGACGATCACGATCGGCGACGAGCGGTAGCACCAAGATTTCGCGGTCGTCAAGCTCACTCTTGAAATCTGCGGGTGTTGGAATCGAAATCATCCGGCCCCGGTCGATTTTGAACGGGGCTTCGAAGATGCGGTGCTCGCGCAAGTCGTACGCCAGTGGATCCATGCACGTGCACCCCGAGCCCCCTTTGAGTTTCCATGTCACAGCCAGATTCAATCCCGCGCTTCCCAGCAGTACGGTGGGCTTTTTCCATTCGTCCCGCCTGCCGAGCGGGGACTTGAGCTTACGCATCTCCCGCGTTTCCGGCCCCTGCGGCCAATCCAGCAGGACGACGTCAAACGCAGCCGCGTCAGAAACGTCGAAGTCCTCGCGGCTCTTGGCCTCGATCTTGGCAACCTTCCCATACAGAAAATCGACGTAAGCCGATTCACGTTCCGACCCGACGTACAGCACTTTCAGTTCCGGCAGTTCTCCAGCGTAAGCCGAAGCGGTTGCAATCACGAAAAACAACAGAGCAATGGACAGCAATTTTGATATGTTCACGGCGTCACCTCGATTGGGATTGGATCACCAGGGGAGCAGACAATTCCAACCTTCCTTGCGGCCAGCAGAGCTCATCCGTGCATGCCTGGAATTGGAGCTCGGCGGTTATAGTCAGGTTTTCGGACGTAGAGTTCGAGACAACTCGCAGCGAGCGGCGCAAGCGCGTCAAATTATAGTACACGAGCGAGTTGCCGCGCCCTTTCTCGGGTGTCGGAAGTTGCCAGTCGCCGGCGAACTCGACCCCTTCCGGTAATGTCATCTTCACGGCAACCGGAACAAATGGCCCACCCGGATCGTCCGAGGCGTGAATGAAATGCGCCTCGGCGATTCGGATGTTTACGAGCACTTCAGCAGTCTCTCCGACAGACACGCGTTGCGGTCGAATGGACATCACTGCGGTAACGGGCTCATTGGGAGAAGGTTCACTCGACGAAGGATCGGGAACGGAGATTTCGTCGGTACTCTCTGCAACAGCAGTTGTGTCCGCGAGTGTCGGACTGACGGCTCGTTCGGTGATCGTCTCGTCGCCCACGGCAACCGCATTCGTGGCCGCCGTTTCTGAATCGCAACCGAGCAGAGTGCCGCATATCATCGCTACGAGCCACGGAAAGCAGCGTGGGTCGGAATGCCCCTGCGGCTGATGTCGTGCCATTTTCGGCTCCAACCCTGGCGTCGGCCTGAGCGAATCGCCCTGCCTGGAACGGATGGGACTCGATCCCACCGGCCCATCACGCTGCCATCCGCCAGCGTATAGGTCTTATGTGCCGCCAGGGCGCGGGCCGCTCTCCGTTCGTCGGAAAAATTGAACGGCCCCCATCAAATGACGCTCGTCGTGATTGAACGTTCACAGACGCGCAGGTTCGATTTTCTTCAAGAGTTTTCTGCCTGCCTCGCTTAGGAACTGGAGCGATTCCTGTTCTAGTACATGCAATCGCTTTTTGAGAAGCCGATTGACTACATCAGCAGGCGATAAAAAATCAGAAAATGAGCGATAGCGTACTGGCGAATTTGGCTTTTCGTCGATTTTTTTCGATGAATTATCCTGAAGATATCGCGCTACAAGTGACGCCGCGAAAAGCGGACGAAATGGTGTAAAAAGCCGACGAAAAATGGGACTCTTAAGCGTTTCGATGCGGCTGTCGTGACCGTGAGAGTGTATTTTCAAGTGGGCATCGAATACAGCTTCAATGACCTGGACAGCCTTATAAAAAGCGATTGTGGCAACCCATTCTGAGTGCGAGCCAATTTCCTTCACGAGAAACATCAATGTTTCGTGATTCCGATTCGCAAGTTCGATATTGTCAAGCTCTGCGGCCACGAAATTCTAAGAGAAAACGCTTGTCAAGAAATGAGCTGATCGCCTCTGGCGATGCTGGAGGAAGAACGATAGCATTCATTTTTACAGCGTCCAAGTCTGGATCGTTTGCAATCTCGAAGTCCAGATCTGAAACGGCATCATCTAGATCATCGTCGCATTCGACGGCGCGAGAAATCACGACAAAAGAGAATCGGGCGTCCCGCAATGTGAGATATGCAGTCTGAACTTTCGATGAGTGTTCTCGCGACCATTCCCTAAGTCTGCGCCAAAGCAAATTGAGCTGGGCATCAGCACTATTTGCGAGTTGCAACAGGCCGATCGCGCGATCCTTCTGGATCTGAAATCGCTGCTGATCCTTAGGATTAACATCAAGGATTTCTGGCGCATCGAACCAATCTACCACGATTGCATTAGAGGATATTTCCGTCGTGATTTCATTTGGCATGATTGCACCCTCGTTCAAAACTTCCCCCTTTTTATTTCCGTTCCAATTCCTTGGAAACAAGCATTCCTCGTATCTGAAACAATTTTAGCACACCCGACCGGGTGTGCTAAAACACGCTTGTATCTTACCGTACTGTGGATGTCAACGAATTAAATTATTGAATTCCATAAGTCATTTTATAGAAACACTTTAATCTTATTCATGCTGCGTGTTCGACACTTAGTTTCCTGAGTTATGCGATTGACTTTTGGCCAAATGGACACACAAAAAAAACGACGTAAGCTCGCCCTTCCCGCCCCCACGCCACCCCGGATACAATCGCGGGAAGTGTACAATTCCGGCGATGGGCGGCCGGCGGCAATGCGATCGTTGGCGTGCTGCTATTGCTGCCGGGTATCATCCCGTCGAATCCTCCAGCGCACGAGGGAGTTGCGCTGCTCGATCGCGTATTTATTCTGTCCTTGGCTGCGGTAGCCGAGCTCGCCAGAATTCGGGGTCAATGGGCCCTGGATTCGGGTGAATTCAGCTACTGCCAGGAATCAATGCCGCACCCAAGTCTGCTTGGACACGGCGAGGCTCACGATGTTCGACGTCGGCAGTTTTCGGACGCGCACCTGCGGCACGGTAGGCCGCCGGTCGTTTCTGCGCCTGGCGGGCTCGCTGCCTCTGGCGTGGGGCGTGCCGTGGACGCGAGTTTCCGCGGCCGCCACGCGGGCGCCGCGGGCGAAGTCGGTGATTTTCGTCTTCCTGTGGGGCGGACCCAGTCATCTCGACACGTGCGATCCCAAACCCGACGCGCCGTCCGAATACCGGGGACC
>Ga0207022_10088_pt2 | contig 20673 bp, 13 predicted proteins | sample Alteio_BWMinCont_46_FD_153307 | JGI IMG/M metagenome (GOLD analysis project Ga0207022, IMG submission 153307) | Enriched cells from forest soil in Barre Woods Harvard Forest LTER site, Petersham, Massachusetts, United States -... | ecosystem: Environmental > Terrestrial > Soil > Temperate forest >... | reverse complement strand
GCGCTTCGAAGCCGCTTGGTACGCCGATGCTACTTTCAGAGTCAGATCCTCCTTACCCGGCTCCGACCTGAACACGAGCGAGAACGGCAGGCCAGGCGCAGGCAGCGCCGTCGGCGTGTTGTTGTTGACGGCAATGTAACGCTTTTTGTCGGGGCTCAATTTGAAGACCGCATCGTAAGCGGTTCGCACGTATCCGGCTGGAACGAGCACTTCGGTCAATCCGGCATTGGGGCCAAATGGCATTTCACCTCGAAAATCCCCTTCGGGTTCGGGCCATGGCGCCAAGCCAATCTTTCCAGGTGGCAATGAGCTGTGCAGGCGGACGACGATGTCGAGGTGATTCTCATAGATGACTTTCATCTCGACCCGTCGCAGGAGTTCGCGTAGCTCATCACGCTCGGCGATACCCTGGCGTTCAGCATGTTATCGACCTCTTCCCAATTCTTGAAGGCCGCGCGCTGATCGTCGCCCCAGAATTTGGAACGTGCGTTCAACGCAGGCCAATCGATCAAGGTCTCCACGAAACCCCGCGCGCGCCAGTCCGCGGCACGCCGTTGGGCATAATTCATGAACATGTAGTGGAAGTTCATCGATTCCGCTTCTTGCTGGATCACGCGAATGTTGAGGTTCTTGGGGATCGGCACACGCCCGTTGGTGAGGGCCTCCATGTAATCGATGGGTTTCATGGTGCCGGTACCAAATGTTTTTCCAGATGCGAACTCAGTTGGCTTGATGGCCGCGGCAAACTCAGGGAAGAGAGGTTTGCCGTCCTTGGTCAATCGATAGAGGATCTCCGGGAATATGAGCGGCACGATCTGCGCGAGCGCCTGAGAATACGATGGATTCATTTTCTGTAGCTCAGGATCGGGTTTCCAGTCCGGGTCGACGGACTCGACGAGCGTTGCCCCGAGGTGCTTACCGAGCACTTCCTTGATCTCCTTGTTGGCGGCCTCAACGATTGGCTCGTCGGCTTTCACCCCGGGGAAGGTCAACATCGACTCCCGAATGATCCCGATACGCATCCCTTTCAGCGAGCCAGGCTTGCCAGACATCATGGCGGCGGCTGCGTAGGATTTGTCCAGAATGCTCGAGCGCGGCACCGTAGTCATAACATCGCGCGGGTCGTAGTAGCCGTTGACTGGATCGCGTAGTGCATCGAGCACTTTGGCGGCGTCCCTAACTGTTCGGCAATGGATACCGGCCCGATCGACATACATATCCGAACCAATGGCCCCGCCGGCAAACGAAATCATCGCCTTCTGCGGCAGAATCAGCGCATCGGAATTATGGTTGGCCGGTCCACGGCAAGATGCACGCGATTCCTCGCATATGCCGCACATCTCCAGATTGGCGCTTACCGATGCGCCGGAACCGGAACTAGATCCCATCGAAGCGGCGCGAGTCGAGTCGAACACACTCGACGGATTTCCTCCCCACGTGCTGCGCTGATAACCCAGGTCAGACAGCAACACCTTCGCAGGTTTGTTTTTGCCGCCCGGATCGCCACCGCGCCCGTTGTACTCGGTCAGGACTGACTTGGCATAAATGATTGCGCCCTTCTTTCTCAATTCCGCGACGAGGGTGTGATCTCGGGCAGGAAAGTCGATGTCGTATCGCGCGTCAGCGCCCCCTGTTGTGTGCATGTCCATCGTGTCGTAGGGGTCCTTGAACGCAAAAGGAATACAGTACATGGGCAGCTTCGCAACATCTGGGTTCCCGCCGTATTGGGCATCCAGCTGCGCCGCTCGCTCGAGAGCGTCGGGCTGTTTTCGAAATTCTTCGCAGACTTTAGGAGCGGCCGCGGGCAGTGGGCCGGTGGATGGATCGGCATCAAAGGCGCCTTTGCAAGTCACGGAGCGCTCGCCGCGGATGTTGATGGTTTGCAGGGCGTTCACCTGGCCGGCGTTTGGCATGCCTACGGTCATGCCGTATTGCTGATAGACGGATGGATCTGTTGCCGTCGTCTCCATCCGGCCGAAATCGAAGGGCGTCCCGGCATACTGATCGAAATCTGGAAGTATGGTCGAGGCTTTTACCGTCTTCGTCGGAAACTTTAGCGGCGAGCCTGCGCGGACAACCCCCGAAACAGATGGAACGTCCTTACCGTCCTTAGTGACCAACTGATTGGTTACTCCGTTGTAGGCCTTAGCGCGAGCAAAGTAGGCCGAAATCAACCCGTGGCAGGTAATCTGGCCTTCTCGTATCGCGCGATGGACGTCATCGATTGTGGCTTCCTCAAGATGAAAGTGCCACGCGCCGCCAGTGTTGCTCGAAGTCTTCTGACCGTCATTAGTGGCCTGTGCGAGGCCCGCTAGGGGCAGGAGCATTACCAATGCAAAAAGCAATGCTGAGGGTAGCGTTCTAATTCGATTATACGGTGCGCGACCGGTACTTGGATTTATCACTTCAATTCTCCTTGACGAATTTGGTGTGCCTGCAGTGACAGCTCAATAGCTTGAAATCTTGGTCAGGAACTCTCTGCGGCAATCTTCACGACCGCATTGACCGCGAATTACCTGGTTTCCGCGCAAGTTCCCGCGCGAGTTTCCGAACACTGATACTCACGCTGTGCTCGCCAAAAGCGCCTGCGCTGTATCCGATCTCTCAGCGGACGGAAGTCTTCGTTTTCACGGCTCGCCTGGAATGGGGCCAAACGCAGGCGGAGGAATGCGTCGCTTCGACGCTGATTCGTAGGCCGAGGCCGCCTTAAGGCTTCGCCGCTCCATGCCAGGTTCGCACCAAAACGAGATCGAATATGGCAAGCCTGGAGGCGCTAAAGTGGTCGGCACGGTGCTCGTCTTGCTGCCGTAGAACTTGCGACCGTGGGAGTCCGTTCGCAATTCGAATGTCGGATCGTAGACGGTCTGAACATACCCAGCCGGTATGAGCACCTCGGTCCATCCCAGATCTGGCCCGAGAGGGAAAGTCTGGGTTCGATCGTTGATCGTCGGTTCAGGAGCCAAGCCGATTTTTCCCGGGGGCAGTTGGTCGTGCACATTGATGAGGATGTCGAGTTTGTTCTCTTCGATCACCTTCATGACCACGCGTTGCAACAGTTCTCTCAATTGAATGCGTTCTGCGATTCCCTGGCGTTCATTGAGAGGCTCGCGAAGATCGGTAACCTCCTCCCAATTCTTAAAGGCCGCTCGTTGGTGATCGCTGTAAAACTTCGAGCGCGCATTGAGCGTCGGCCAGTCTACAAGTCCTTCTGTGTATCCCCGGTCGGCCCAGTCTTTCGCACGGCGGTAAAGGTATTGGTCGATATGAAAGCGGAAAGTGTTTGAATCCGCCAAACCGAAAAGGCTGCGGAGATTGAGATTGCGCGGCGTGGGTTCAAGCCCATCGGCCCATCGGATCATCCAGTCAGCCGCTGAGAGTGTTCCCGTTCCTCTGATAACTCCGGGCGCGAATTTGGTTGGTTTAATTTTGGCGGCGAAATCAGGAAACATCGGCTCGCCTTTGCCGTTTAGGTGAAACAGCAAGTCGGGATAGAGCACAGGCACGATCTGCCGGATGGCATCGTCAAACGTGGTGGTCATCTTTTCCATATCAGGATCATCATTCCACCCCGGCGTAACGGACTGAACCAACGTCGCCCCTAGCTGATTACCGAGCACCTCCTTCATCTGCGCATCCACGGCATCTACAACTGGTTCGTCAGCCTTGGTCCACTTCACCATGAATTCACGGACGATCCCAACGCGCATGCCACGAAGTGCACTAGGAGTTCCCGCTGTTATCGCGGTGACGTACGGTTCTGATGGATAGTAGGACCTCGGAAGAGTGGTGAAGATATCGCGCGAATCATAATAACCGTTGGCGGGATCCTTGATAGCATCCAGAACCTTCGTGCAATCCGCGATCTTCCGGCAGTGAATACCAGTTCTATCGTTGTAAATATCGGAGCCGATGCCACCCCCAAGAAACGAAACGAGGGCTTTGGCCGGCAAGATGAGAGCAAGCGAATTGTGATTGGCTGGACCGCGACAAGACTGGCGGGTCTCTTCGCAAATGCCTATCGTCACCATATTCGAGCTCACTGAAACCGCGGAGCCTGAGCTCGAGCCCATCGACGGAGCCCGCGTCGTATCGTAGACGTTGCTGGGATTCCCGGCCCAGGTACTTCGCGAGTACATCTCGAGGTTCAGGTGTTTCGTTTCAAAGTTCTTACCTCCAGGGTCGCCACCGAGCCCGTTATATTCGGACGTAACCGACTTGGCGTAGATAATCGCCCCTTTAGCTCGTAGTTCGTTGACAACGGTGTGATCTCTCGCAGGAAAATCAATGTCATAGTGCGCGTCCGCTCCCGCGTTGCTATGCATGTCCTTTGTGTCAAATGAGTCCTTGAACGAAAAAACCACGCAATACATCGGTAACTTCTCTAAATCCGGATTGCTGCCATACGTGTCATCTAGTGCTGCCGCTTGCTCCAGAGCATCGGGCAGTTTTGCCAGTTCGCTGCATACTTTAGGTGTCCCGGGCGGGTCGTCCTTTTGGTCGAGATCCCCCTTACACGTTACCGATCGCTGACCGCGAAGGTTGATCGTGGCGAGTGCGGACGTCCTCGGTGAATTTGGAACGCCTTCGATCCAGCCGTACTGCTGTTTCACGGTTGGATCTGTTGCCGTTGGTTCCATCCTCCCAAATTCAAGCGGCACCGTTTTTCTGGGATCGCCAACAAGAAGGTCCGCCGTCTTCTCGACGGCAGCTTTATATTCGCTGTACTTTGGGAAGATTCCCGGCGCCATGTCCTCCGTGACAAGCCTGGTGCCTGGGCCGTTATAGGCCTTCGCGCGGTTGATGTACCATTGCACGACTTGCTGGCAAGTGATCTGCCCTGAACGGATAGCCTGCTGGATGTCATCGATCGTAGCTTCTTGCAAATGAAACTGGGACGGTTGAGATTGCGGGTGCGCGGCGGGCGCAGAAGCAATCAAGTGCACTAAACCAACTGCAAAGACCGTGAGCGTAGCGGGTATAAGATAATTCCTCATCAGTTGTCCTTAATCCTCCGAGAGTCTTCTTCATCGACGACGAACTGCGCCAGACATCAAGCTATGCCAAGGAGCGCGCTCCTACTCGCGCTCCTTCGCCTGGAACAACGCTTACCAGAGTAGTTTCAGGCCCAACTGAATGTTCCGCGGTCCACCCGATCCAAGCACCGGGTTTTGCCCGCCTTCATCCATCGTGACGCAGCCGCACCCATAGCCCGGTCCGGAGGAGGGGTCGTTGGCGCCGGAACCGCCGCTCGGGCCTCCGTAGGGATTGGCAAAATCGGGATGGTTGAGAATGTTGAAAAACTCCACGCGGAACTGTGCCCGGAGACGTTCCTTGAAGGTAAAGCTCTTGCTGATCGAGAAATCCCAATTCTTGAAGCCAGAGTCCCGGAAGATGTTGCGGCCGACGGGACCGAGCGTTCCATACGCTGGGGGAATTAGAATGGAGTTGCCCAAAGCAAAGCACCCGGTGTTAGCGAGCGCGGCCTGGGCCAAGCCGACTGCTGCTCCACCGTCCAGTTTCTGGGCCGCCGCAGCGCAAGCCGGGTTGCTTGCTCCGGGATAATAAGGGACTCCTCCAGTGCCGCCTGTGAGCACCCCGCCGTTATAATTGGTAAAGCCGTGAATCATCGTGAAGTCGGAGGGGTTGCCGATAAAGTCCCACCCCTGAAGCTGGCTGGTCCTATTGCTTATTTCGCCAGTTCCGCTGAAATCGTTTGAGGCATCCCCAGCGCCCCACGGCAAACCGCTTTGAAGAACCACGGCGGAGTTGACTGACCAACCCTCTAACATGTGCGCAAACCCCTTCCTCCCCGGGAGCGCGTAAGTTGCAGTAAGCGTAAATCGATGGCGAATGTCGAAATCGCTGTTTGTATATAATGCCTTTTGTGCGCCGATGGGAACTTTGAGAGTGCCCTCATTGTCCGACGAATCGTCTAGCGCGTGGGAATACGTATAAGCCGCCACGAAGGACAGGCCGTGGGACGTCCGTTCCGTAAGGGTGGTCTGGAGGCCGTTATAGTTCGAGGTATCTCCGTTTCCCAGTATGTCGATGTAGCTCAGGTACGGAAACTTTGCGTTGTAAGGCCGGGCGGCTTGTTCCGCCACCGGGTCAGGCGAGCAGTTGCCGTAAGCTGGCGCGCTCATGAGGCACGCGGCTATAGTCCCCGACGGACCCGGTGTCCAACCGGCGCCGATGGGTGGTTCGTTGACGTCGGTCAGGGAGATCAGCTTCGTGCCATGGTTACCTACGTAGGCAACCTCCAAGCCGAGGTTGTTGGTGATGGCGTGTTCCAAGACCAACGTCCAAGTCGTAACGTAGGGGGACCGAAGGTTAGGATTGACCCCAGTGATCGCGCACTGAGTAGCGGTGATACCGCTGTTCAGCAGAACATTGTTGCCGCACGCCGGCGATACGTCGCTGAAAAGGGGATTAGTCGCATTAGTCTGCCAGTTGTACGCGATGTCGCCGGGTCCGCCACCATTGGCTGTGCTACCAGTCAATGCTGTGCCGTTATAAGTCGTCGCAACTGCGTTGATCGTGCCACCGCTCTGAACTGGAGTATTGGGGTTGCCGGCGTACAGTGGGACTCCGGTCGGAACGGCGGCTAACCCGGCGCCACCCGCGGCCCCCCCGAATACGTCGTTGGTAAGCTGTTCGAAGATGATGTTTCCACCCACGCGAACCACGGTCCTCCCATCGCCCCTGACGTCCCAAGCGATACCGATCCGTGGCGAGAAGTTGTGATGGTCGCCGGTGTAGAGAGAAGTGATTCCCGCGCCGGTTTGGACCAAACCGGTCGCAGAGTTTGGATTGAAGTTACCCAGCAGGCCGTTGGAGTCTTTGATGACCGTGTCTATCTCGTACCGCACTCCGAGCCTGAGTTGAACTCTTGGTTTGAGGTGCCAATCGTCCTGAAGGAAGGCGGCGTATCCCCCGGTGCTGAAGTGCCTCAGGAGATCTGCTCCTCCGAGAACACTTGCTTTGTTTGGGACGCCGTTGAAAAACGTCGGAAGGTTCGCGAAGCGAACGCTGCCCTTGGAGCTTCCTATGGACACGGGATTTTCCATGTTCAGAACTTCTCCGCCAAATTTGAAGGCGTGCTTGCCTCGTAAAACCGAGACGTTGTCCACGAGGTCCAGGATACCGTCGGGGCCTACCAGTTGGTAGCTTCCCGCACCCAGCGCGTAGGAGGGCAGATTTTGAAAGGTGATGGAAGGAAACCCAAAAAAGGCTGGGTTCGTCCCCCCGGTGTTGAAATTGTACGTGGAGCCGTTGAAGCTGTAGTCGGCGGGATTTTGGGTGCTATCGTTGGTCAAATACTGTTGGAAATAGTAGGAATAGCCGACGCGAGCCTCGTTAACCACGGACGAACTCTTCGCCCAAATCCAGCTCACGGCGGCTACTTGGGACCGTGCGAACTGGTCCGAGAGCCAGTTGGTAGCGATTTGTTTGGGAGGGTTGTCGACCACGACTCCCTTGCCTTGGCTAATGAAATAAGAGCCGTGCAATTGCTGCTTGTCGTTAAGGTTGTAGTCAAACTTCGTCACGCCGGAGTCTATCTGACTCGTGGTATTAAAAGCTGTCCCGATTTCCTCGGCTCCGGTACTGTTGGGCAGAAACAGGCCGGGATAGTTCGCCAACGGCACGCAGCTGGTACTCAGACCCGCCATTTGTGCGCTCAAAGCTGCGACACCTGGCGCTGCGACGCCTGTGCCGGCCAAGGCGTTCTCGCAGGCACCTATTAGCCCGGGTATCAGGGTGCCTCCTGAAGTCGTGTACACGGTGGCGTTCGCGCCCCCCGTGATTGGGGCGGTATGCTTCGCCGGACTGCCGACCAAGTAGCGTTGGTCTTCGTAATCCGCGAAGAAGAATAGTTTGTCCTTCTTGATGGGACCGCCCAAACTGCCTCCGAACTGCTCGAGCGACAGCGGAGGCGCTGGCGCTGGCGCGGGCGCCGCGAAGTAGTCCCGCGCATCGAAGGCCTGATCGCGGCCGTACGCAAATGCGGAACCATGAAGGCTGTTGGTGCCCGACTTGATGCTGACGTTAACGACGGAACCAGGCCTCCATCCAAACTCAGCCGGAGGATTGACCTCCGACCGGAACTCGTCGATCGCTTCGATCGGCAGCATGGTGCCGCCATCTCCCGCCAGCAAAGGTGCGTTCATCACGCTCATGGCGATCGAGGGATCGTTGCTGTTGATGCCGTCGACCAAATACATCTGGTCATGCGGACGCAGGCCGTCGGTGCTCTGCGTCCAAGAGCCCCCGCCCGGATAGATCGTCATGCCCGGACGCATGGTGATAAGGTTCTGGAAATTGCGGCCGTTTAACGGAAGCTCGTTCATCACCAGGTTCGGAATTGTTCCGCCTATTGCGGCGCCGGTGGTTTCGATTACCGGAGCGTCCGCGGAAACCTCAACCTTTTCGGTCTCGGCGCCGATTTGGAGTTGAATGTCGACGCGAAGATCCTGATTGACCTCGAGCGTAAGACCGGTGCGTTCGGTTGGTCTGAATCCTTGCGCTTCCGCGCGAACGGAATAGCTGCCCGGCAAAAGGTTTGGAGCGTTGAACTCCCCTGCATCATCCGTATTGAGGGTTCGGGAAACGCCCCGCTGCGTGTCGGTGATGGTTACACTGGCGCCGGCCACAGCGGCACCTTGCTGGTCCGCCACGACGCCCAAAATGCGGCCCGCATTGCCTTGCGAGAACATTGGAGCGCATATCAGAAAGACTGCGGCCGCAGCAGCCAAAACTTTTACTGGAATGGCCTTTCTAATTATTTTTGCCGCGCCGACAGCGATTCCCCGAATTAGTCTGAAGCGGTACACACATCTACCTTCCACACGAGAATCCATGTGCACGTGTCCTCCTATTTGCTGTGGCGGGAGCCCATGCGGCTAGACACACGGATACTCACGCGCATTCGTATCAGAACTGCTTGGATTCTCTCGACGGGGAGAGGAGGCCCCCAGAGTGACTGGCCTTGCGGAGAGCTAAGCTACCAAAGCGTTGCGCCCAGGTGGAATTTCCATTCTGTCGCTGCTAACGCCGCTTTCTTCCGCAAGCACCCATCCACTTTGAAGGTTCGGCCGCAACCCTAGCCTGCCAGAATTTTTTTGTCAAACGCGATATATCAATTGGCTCCATCGAAAGTTTTTCTCGACGTGTCACGCTGTGTTAATGTTTCGGTTAATCCAAACAAACGTAATTTTGGACGCGACAAAGTTCAGTTTGCAGTTGAGGCAGTGCGAATCGCTGTGTGAGCTACTCTCAATTTGCGTGATTGCTTTTACGTGATACTTGTTTCCGTCTTGTATTTTTTCTGTTTCGCCAAAATGTTTTTAGATACTGCGCGCGATGATATTGTGCGTGCCTCTTCCCGATGTGGAATACTGATTCCACTACACCAAAACAAGTGGCCGGGCGGTGACATGGGTTGAATGCAGCCCAGTGAGCTTATTGTTTCGAACTAAATGTCAGAGGGTCGCTTTCGCTCGAACCGCCTGTGGCGCTTGCAGCCCGCGACGTCGCAGCCCGGCCTTGCTCTTAGCGTCGAGAATGACTGCCTCGGCCACCTCTCGCAAGGGCTTGCGTAGCTGCCGGCTTCGCCTTTGCAGGGTGATGTAAGCTTCTTCCTCACTCAGCCCCAACTCCCGTTGCACGATTCCTTTCGCCCGCTCCAGCACTTTGCGATTTTCAAGCTCCTGAGAAAGTTGATCGTTCCTCTCCTCTAACTGCGCGATCTTGATCGCAGCTCCCACGAGAAATCCCAAAGTGGAGATAAACTGGATCTGTCGTCGACTGTAGTTGTGCGGTTCACGATGCTGCAGGTTGATGACGCCAACTGCCTTGCCGCGACAGAGAATTGGCACGGACAAAAAAGCCTCATAGCGGTCTTCGGGTAATTCGTTAAAAAATCGAAACCGCGCGTCACGAAAAGCGTCATGCGCCAGAGCCACCGGTTCCAGGTGTTCTGCCACCCACCCTGTGATTCCTTCTCCGACGCGCAATTTCAATTGGTTGACTGCATCGTTGCGAGGATTCTTGGAGGCGCGCAAGACAAGCTCATCTCGCTCCAAAACGTAGACAAAGCAGGAGTCGCAACTTACTAGGGCTGCTGCGAACTCTACGATCCTCCGCAAGATTTCATGTAGGGGACTATCGGCGGCCACGTGGCTTTCAACTTCATGTAACCAGTCGATAGCCGCTTTTTCTGCCCCTTCGGAAACTCGGACCTTCGCTGCACTCTCATCGACCATGGCCGTTGTACTTGTCCCGGGAGTGGAATGGCTATCCGTGGAATGTGACTTCTACGGTCAACTCAACTGGTGTCGGCTCGCCATCCAAGATCGTCGGCTCGTATTTCCTCTGCGACACAGCTTTGAGCGCCGCAGCAACAAGCAACGGCTGCCCACTAATCGCCCGCGCCTCGGTGACGTTACCGCGCTCATCGATAACCGCCTCGATGACCACGATCCCGGCGATGTGCCATTGCTTGGCCAGGAGGGGATACTCGGGCGCTGGCGAGTAGATAAGCCGCGGCGGCTTCACTCCGCTGGTTAGGCGCACCGGCCTTTTCGGTTCGGACACCGGCTTGGGTGCAACCGGAGCGCTAGTGACCGCGACGTTCAGCAAGCCGTCAACTTGGCCGCCGCCTAACCCTCCCGGAAGGCCGCCAGCTACTCCCCCAGCGAACTCCTGATCTGCCGGCGGCGCCTCATCGGCAACAACAACTCTCTTCGGAACAAACGTTGGAGCCGTCAGTTGACCCGCTTTCAGAATCTGCTTTGGTGGCGTCCGAGGTGCTCGAGCCAAGACAGATGGAGGCGCAGGTGGCGCGGCCATTGGGGGAAGAGGAGCAACTAGAAATGTGGTTACATTTTTGTGCAAATCAAGGCCTACGGTGAACAAAAGCGGGATGAGCAACAGGACGCCGAGTACGGCGAAGTGAAGAGTTAGCGAGACGGCCAAATCAAGCGGACGTCTGCGCCGATGCGTCGTAACGTCGTCCAGTATCGCTTCTGCGAGAACGTCACGTTCCTCTGAACTCTTGCGAGGCAGTAAAACGGGCCGACTGCGCCGCACGTCTGGACACACCTCTGCTAAACACAAAACTTCTTGAGTCAACATCGAGTCCTCCTCTTTGTCGTCCGAGTAGATCTTGCGGACACGACGTGGTGGTCCGTGAAACTGCTACTTTCACGAAGCCGCAGTGGAGGCCGTTTCGACGTGGAAAGGCAGGTTAGCCCACTTGCGCCGAACTACTTTGCCAAAATCAGTTTGCGAACTCTCCATCCAAAAAGGAAACTCAAAATTCAAATGCGTAGAATCGAAATCACGATTCGCCGCGCTGCAATCAACCTACCTCGGGGCAATCCGTCCGGTCCTCGCAACGTGGTTAAGCTTGACTGATTGAATCAGGTTAGTTTCGGATCGGTTCGTTCTATAAAGTCGCCTCCTGCAAATGGGATCTTGCCTCTCAGAACATAGCCCCGGATTCCACAAAATGTAACTATCGTCATTCGCAACTGGTCGGCCCACCTGCTCGACCCAAAAACATGTGATTCTGTTGAAAAAGTAGTTTGAGGAACGATTTTTCTCGAGCGACTAGAGGCTGTTGTGCTACGTGAGCGTTTAGGAGGAACGCTGACAATGATGGGACAGCAGCCCACGCACTGAGCCGCTGTTTTATTATTTCCGCTTAGAAGATCAAATTCCTTAAGATCATCTCTTGAAGCGCCTGGACCGCTGCATCGATTTCGCATTCGTGCGGGAAAGGTTGCGAGATACCTATAGTGCTATCGGCCGTCCCTCGATTGACCCAGAAGTCCTTTTGCGCCTTTTGATAGCGGATTGATTGCAATGCCGCCCACAGTGCCGTGGGAAACGAAACTACTGTGGACTTCGAACGAGGAAGGTTCCTTCAGAAGGAGAAAAAAAGCCCGATATAGCTGACCCTTCGCTAAAGGGATCGATTTCTACCAAGAAGCCGGATTCCTCGCCTATATAACCCATGTGGTAATGAATCATATGGTTGTCAGGTCCGATGGGGTCGCCTACGTAACCACTCGTTCGATGCCAATCATGGGCTGGATCATTACTCTCTTCTAGCGGGCCACCGAGAAGCCGCTGTAGTTTGCGTTCCATACTGAGGTCATGGGAACGCCCGTCCTCTGTACCAGTAAAATTGGCGAAAAACGTGCGTAGTTCACGGACAGTCGCAAGTCGCCAACCCTCGAAAGTGCCACCGGGCTGAAGAGCTTTCCGCACCTGGTTATAAGAAAGATTCGCGGTGAAGTTAAGCCGCAGCCACTCAAGGTGGGTGGCACGGTCGAGCAATGCTGTCTTCTCCCCAAATGATGAATCGACCAATTCAAACGAACGCCTCCATTCAGTGTACTCAGGCACTCGTGACGTGTTTGAATTTGGAACGCCAGCAATGTTGATATCGACGGGACCAGATTTTGCAGTGACGAACGGTTGTTCCAAATCGCTAGGAAGCTCACCAGGGACCGCATCGGAGCTGACAAACCGGGTCGTATAGGGTTTCCAGACGGCAACGATCTTGTAAGCTCCAGGATTCGGAGGCAATAGGCCGATACGCCGCAGATTCCGATCCAGAGTTACAGGTACGCCACGTACGAAGGGCGCTGGACAAAGCGAGGGACCACCGCCAACCCGCCCGATTAAAACCGAATTCACGTCCAGCCTCACGGGCAGAGGTCCGTCTTCATCGAGAACGGCTATTTGCACACTTCCCATCTCGGCATCGTAAGCGGGCCTCGGTCGGAATGGCTCGCCGTATACCGGCTGTGAGTCTGACACGTTCTCAAGAAATACGTGGATGAGGATATCCTCCCCAAGCTCGTACGTGAGCTTATCGGCTGAGACACCAACACGCACACCGCTTTGCTCATCGCCCCAGTTGATCGTCCCGTTTGTTTGGGTAGGCGTGGCGTTCTGTTGAGCGTTCAAGGATACGGAACTGAAAAAACAAATGCACAAGATCGTCCCAAGGAGATGGCGGAACCCACTACAAACTTGGCGTGTCCAAACCGGCATGATTAATCGCCTGGTGCAGAGCATACACCAAGTATCCAGGCGCAGCTGTTCAGGAATCTGCCAATCAATTGCGTATTGATTGAGATTTTCGCTTCCCTTTATGGACATGCTCTGATGTTGTGACCACACGCCCAGCCAATCCCGACGGCGATTATCAGCCAATAGAGAGCCATGGGTGCTCCGAGGAGAAACCACAGTCCTCGCCACCTGAATTGCCATAAAGCCAAGATCAGTAAGCCGCTCCAAGCGACGCAAAAAAGATCAGTCAGGTATAGGAAATGGAAAGGATCGACGGGGTCAGCAAGGTAAGGCACCACGGCGCTCGCAAGAGCGACGGCGAGCGAGGGAGAATCGAAACCACGTCCGAAACTTGGGACAAAACCAGAACCGCATGCTTCGGGAGTTTGGTGACTCCCGTTTTGTTGAACCTTTTCAACCCGAGCTCCAACCCGAGATCAGGCCGGCTTGCGCGTATCTACAAGTACTTGGCAGTCCCTGGCGGCCTTGTAAGTTGTTGTAAGTACTTGTCGTCAACGCGCTGTCACGGCGGAGGTCGCGGGTTCGAGTCCCGTCGTCCCCGCCACTCATTTTAGTAATTTCCGAGAATTGCACAGACTCCACAGGTGAATTTGTGCCATTGTTGTGCCACAACCCCCGCCGAAGCCCCTAATCCGACTTCCGGGGAAATCGAAATGTCTTCATCCATAAGAAAGCACGCGAGTCCTGTCCCTGCGAGTGAGCAAACCCCGATCCCTGAGCCTTCGTTTGCCGAGCGAGCGCGTACCTTGCTCTACTTGGGCCTGATTGGCAGCCTCTCGACACTTTCGCGCAAACGGCCTGGGTTCCCGTTCGGATCGGTGATGCCGTACGGGTTAGATGACCGTGGGCGCCCCATTTTCCTGATCAGCACGATGGCAATGCATACCCAAAACTTGCTAGGTGATCCCCGTGCCAGTCTCCTGGTGACTCAACCTGATGCCAGCGGTGATCCTCTAGGCGCATCGAGGGTGACGTTGCTTGGAACCGTCGTGGCGATAGCCAAGCCCGAAGTGGCGTCTGCACGTAAGCTCTATCTTGAACGCTACGCGAACAGCAAACATTGGGTCGATTTCGAAGACTTCGCTTTCTATCGCATGGAAATTGTGGACGTGTATTACGTCGGTGGCTTCGGCGTGATGGGGTGGGTCGCTCCTTCGGAATATGAGGGTGCGAAACCTGATCCGCTTGCCAACGCTGCGGCAGGCATCATCCAGCACATGAATGCAGACCATCGGGATGCGCTCCTCTTGATCGCCGGTGTATTCGCCGGCGTCGAGGCCCAGGCGGCAACGATGACTGCTGTTGACCGCCTCGGCTTTCACGTGCGCCTGATGACGTCAGACGGAATTCGTGGCGCACGCATCGCATTTTCCAGGGAAGTGAGAAGCCCAGCCGATACCAGAACGGTTCTGGTCGAAATGACGCAGCAGGCGAGAAAGGCGAGTGTTTCGCGTCATCCCTAACGCGACCGACACCACATCGCATGTTCTCGGGCGCCTAGCGGCTCGTGCGAGTCATTCCGCACGCCATTCGTTATCTCTTCTTGGCGATCGCCTTAGCGATCATCAAGAATCCGCGAGATGCGGATCTCGCCTGGTCATCTTTTGTGATTAATGCATAAACCCGCAGACAGCTCGTTCGGGGCCTGTGGCATCCCTTACGCTATTGTCTGAATCTACAAACTATGCCCAGTCCAGAGTAGGCTAGCGTTAATTTCGGATGTTATTGTGCTTGGGACCAGGTCGGTCTCCCTTAATTCGAAAAAAGGATACTTTCATGCTGACTAAAATGAAGGCGTTAAGCTGCGCTTGCGCAACTTTGTGTGCGGCTTTAATGATGATCATCGCTCTGCCGCAGCGAGCTGCAGCCGACGGCGACGATCCGCCGGGGCGTGTCGCCCGGCTGAGCTTCCTTCGCGGAGCAGTTTCGTTCCAGCCGGCAGGCGAATCCGATTGGGTGCCGGCCGCCATCAATCGGCCCATGACGACAGGCGACAAGCTTTGGGCCGACATGGATTCACGCGCCGAACTGCATATCGGTTCAGCCGCGATTCGCCTGAACGGCAATACCGGTTTCTCGTTTCTGAACCTGGACGACCGTACCGTACAGATTCAGCTCTCCGCCGGCACGCTCAATATCCGCGTGCGACGCCTTGAAAGAGACGAAATTTTCGAAGTCGACTCGCCGAACCAGGCCTTCTCGATTCTGCGGCCCGGAGAATATCGTCTGGAGGCCAGTGAAGATGGAACCGGCACGATTGTGAAGGTGATTGACGGCAAAGGAGAAGCAACGGGTGCCGGACGCAGCTACACGATCGAGTCACATGAACGGGCTTCATTGACCGGCAGCGATACTCTTGATGCCAATATCGACAGGCTCGAGCGAAGCGATCGCGACGATTTTGACGACTGGTGCGAGGAACGCGACCATCGTGACGAGCGGTCGCGGTCGGCGCAATATGTCTCTCCGCAAATGGTGGGCTACGAAGATCTCGACGAGAATGGAGAGTGGCGCCACGATCCCGAATATGGCAACGTTTGGGTGCCGACCGCAGTAGCCGTCGGTTGGGCTCCTTACCACTATGGCCACTGGGCCTGGATTGCGCCTTGGGGCTGGACTTGGGTAGATGACGCGCCCTGGGGTTACGCGCCTTTCCATTATGGACGATGGGCCTATGGCCGCGGAGCGTGGTTCTGGGTGCCGGGCCCTGTTGGTGAAAGGGCCGTGTATGCGCCGGCGCTGGTGGCGTTCGTGGGTGGCCCGTCCTTCGGTGTAGGCATCGCTGTTGGCGGTGGCGCGGCAGTCGGCTGGTTCCCGTTGGGCCCGCGAGAGGTATTCGTACCTGCGTATCGGGTCAGTCCAGCATATGTAAATCAGGTGAACGTTTCGAATACGAACGTAAGCCGCACGACCGTGACGAATGTCTACAACACAACGGTCGTCAGCAACAACACCACAGTCGTGAACAACGTAAACAACGTGACTTACGTGAATAGGACGGCGCCGGGCGCGGTAACCGCCGTACCCAGCAACACATTTACGAGCTCTCAGCCCGTAGCAAGCGCGGCCGTCAAACTAAACCCGAACCAGATTGCAAACGCACAGGTCATGACACGAGCCTCGGTAGCTCCTACGCAAAATAGCGTCATGGGGCCTGCCGGACGCACGCCGGTCAGAGCCGTGCCGCCTGCCGCCGTGGCGAACCGGACAGTAGTCGCAAAAACTGCGCCGCCACCACCTCCCGTTTCGTTTGAAAGGCAACAGTCGGCGTTAGCGGCGCACCCAGGCCAGCCTCTGGCGCGGAACGAGGTCGAGAACGTTCGTCCTGCAAACGCCGAGCGCCCGCTCGTCAGGCAAGCAGCGCCGAGCCAGCCGGGGACTCCAAATCGCGGTGGGGGCCAAGTGGCGGGAACGCCTGGCGCGCCTAATCGCCAGCCGGTAAATCCAGCCAATGCTCCTGCCAACGCTGCGCCCAATCGTCCGGTGAGCAGTCCGTCGGTGAGTGTGCCGCCGCGTAACGATAGACCTGCGTCAGCGCAGCCCGATAATCGTCCGGCACTGGGCGAAGCCCCGAATGCGCGTCCTTCGAATGCTCAACCTACTCGGCCAGGACAACCCGCGGCCGTCGAGCCATCGAACAATCGCCCGGCGAATGTGCAGCCCAGCTATCGCCCGCCATCACCTGAAAATCGGCCGAATCCTGCTCCGCCTTCCAACGCGCGGCCTTCGATAAATAACGAACAGCCGAATAGACCGGCCACTGAGCCATCGAACAATCGTCCGGCGAATGTGCAGCCCAGCTATCGGCCGTCATCGCCCGAAAATCAACCGAATCCTGCACCGCCTTCCAACGCGCGGCCTTCGCCGAATGTCCAGCCGCGGAGCGCGCCTAGCGAGCAACCCAACCGTCCCGCGACTCCACCGCCGGCACAAGAAAATCGGACCGCAGCACCTCGTCCTGAACCGTCAGGCAACGTCCATGCTGCTCCCCAGAACAATGCCCGTCCGTCGAATCCCACTCCTACCAGATCGAACAACAATTCGTCTGACAAAAAGAAGGAGAACGAGAAGAAGAATTAGCTGCCTTCGACACACACAATTGTAAGCATCGCGACTTGCGCCGGAGAAGAATCCTGCAATCGGCCGTTTTTTTACCGAGCGCAAGAAACAACCCGGCTAGTCTGATCGGCGTCTGATTCGAGAGGGCAAGAGCGCCGTGGACCCGTGCCGGGTTGCACCCTCGCGGTTTTCGAAGCCTCCATAAGCGTGAGAATGAGTAAGCTTCTTTCCCGCCGCACAAAACTCGCGCTGCCAATGATTGTTCTCCTTGCGGGCTCAGCGATTTTTCTAGCGCGAGCTGCTTCGGCCCCTGCGCAGGAGAGTGGGGCTGGTAAGGGCTCGTCCCCAGTCAAAATCGGGACCCAAACTGCCACTCCAAGCATGGCGCCCACCTTCTACAAGGACGTCCTTCCGATTTTGCAAACGCACTGCCAAAGCTGTCATCGTCCGGGAGAAATCGGCCCGATGCCGTTCCTGAGGTACGACCAGACTCGTCGATGGGCGAGGGCGATCCAACAGGCCGTTGAGAGCAAAAAGATGCCGCCGTGGTTTGCCGATCGGCAGTACAGCCAGTTCGCAAACGATCCCTCGCTTTCGCCGCAAGAGATCGAAACACTCGGAAGGTGGGCAGCAGCGGCGAATTCACCGGCTGGAGATCCGCGCGAGGCCCCTCCGGCACGCCACTGGACAAAGGGCTGGAACATAGCGATGCCGGACGAGATTGTTCGAATGCCAAGGGCAGTGCCTCTTCCCGCACGCGGCGACGTGGAATATACGTATGAGATCGTGCCTACAAACTTCAGCGAAGACAAATGGGTGCAGATGTCAGAGATTCGACCGCTGCGGCGGGAAAATGTGCACCACGCGGTGGTCTATATTCGTCCGCCCAACTCGCAATGGTTGAGGCATGCCCCGGTCGGCGTGCCGTTCACGGCCTCGAGTCTCAAGGACGAACAGGATCGGCGCGACACAGAATTCACGATCAGCGACATTCTGCTGGTGTATGCGCCGGGGAGTTCACCCGACCGGTGGCCAGAGGGAATGGCGAAATTTATTCCTCGAGGATCCGATCTGGTGTTCCAGATGCACTACGTGACCCGAGGCCACCCAGCCGCCGACCAGACGAGCATCGGATTGATTTTTTCGAAGCAGGCGCCCAAGCAACAGGTGCTGACGCTTCAACTAACCAACAGCCGCTTCGTCATTCCGCCGGGCGTGGACGATTTTCGAGTGGAAGTTCACGGCACCTTGCCGAACGATGCTTCACTTCTCAGCTTTTTTCCGCATATGCATCTTCGAGGAAAGAGTTTCGAATACAACATCGTTCAGCCTGACGGGCGCGCGGAGACATTGTTGCGGGTCAACTACGACTTCTACTGGCAATTGAGCTACCGGCTAGCTGTTCCGCGCTTTTTGAAAGCGGGCACGGAATTGCAGGCGGTCGCCTCGTACGACAATTCGCGCAAAAATCCGCATAATCCCGATCCGGACAGCGCAGTCCATTGGGGCGATCAGACCTATGACGAGATGATGGTGGGTTTTTTTTGATATTGCTGTTCCAGCGGGCATGGACAAAATCCACTATTTCATTCGGCAGTCTCAAGCGGAAGGGCGCGATGGCAATTCCGGCCGATAACTCTGCTATTCAGCAGCGCAAGGGATAGGGAAAACAGCCTTAATGATAGTGCCGGGGTTGCCCGCGGCAACTTCGAACTGGCCGCCCAACTGCAAGACACGTTCGCGCATTCCGGCGATACCCACGCCAAGCTTTCTGTTCTTCTTTGGCTCTTCGAGTGTGGCTTCGGACGGCATTCCTTTACCTTGATCGCTGATCGTAAGGAAGATTTGGTTGCCGTCCAAAGCGAGGCGAATGCTCGCCTTGGCGCTGCCGGAGTGACGATGAATGTTCGTGAGGGACTCTTGTATGATGCGGAAGATCGCGATCTCCAGCTCCCGAGGCAACCTCGCAAAATTTGGCGAGATTTCAAGTTCCGTTTGAATGCCGCTTCGCTCGATGAAGCCACCCACGAACCAATGCAATGCGTCCCGCAGGCCCGCCTCGTCCAACAATGGCGGATGAAGCAGGTACGAAAGCGTACGCGTCTCCTTGATCACCTGGTTCGCCAGGCGAATGCTTTCCCCCAGGCGGTGAGTCAGGCTGGGAGCGATTTGATCCTTGATCGCCTCCTGCAGCGATTCCAGATTCATATTGAGCGCTGCGAGGATCTGCCCGGCGCCATCGTGAAGCTCGCGGGCAAGCCGCCGGCGTTCGTCGTCTTGCACTTGCAGTAACTGACCTGAGAGCCGGCGCAGGCTCTGCTGCGCCTTTTCGAGCTCTTCGGCGTGCTGCTGAATGCGATCCATCAGGAGTTTGCGCTCGGTCATGTCGCGCGTGATTTTCGAGAAGCCAATGATGTTACCGGTGTCGTCGCGAAGCGCCGTAACCACAACGTTGGACCAGAACCTGGAACCGTCCTTCCTGACGCGCCAGCCTTCGCCCTCGTAATGACCTTTTTCGCGCGCCGTCTGCAAGACTCGAGCGGGGAGATCCTGCCTGAGGTCTTCCGGAGTGTAGAAGCGCGAAAACTTTTGGCCAATAATTTCCTGCGCCGTGTAGCCTTTGATTCTGTGCGCACCGGCATTCCAGCTGGTGATCACACCCTGAGGATCCATGGAATAGATCGCGTAGTCCTCGATGCCGTCAACCAATAAGCGGAACCGCTGCTCACTCAAGCGCAAGGCGACTTCGGTTTCCACGGCCTCAGCTTTCTGCTGGAGGTGAGCGACGGTACGCCGTCTTTCTTCTTCTTCGATTACCGCCATGTAACTTTCCGTGGGCAAAACGCTGGAATGTTCGGCACAAATCTTCAAGAAAGGCTCGCTGTGATCTCGGCGGGAAAAATTCTTCATCGGATACGCGCAGTGCAGGGAAAAAGAGTGCGTCTCCGCCAGGGAGTTCCAGAGCTGCTCGAGCTGGATGGCCGCGTCTCTTTTTCCTTCCGCCCACAGGAGAGCCACCATCTCTCCGAATGCCGCGACGCGCGCGCCCTCGCGGCCAGCGGCCTTTCTCGCGCGCTCGACGACTTCTCCGATGACGCTGGTGAAACGCTCGCGATCAGGCTGGCCAGCGATCATAAAGTTCGCGAGTGTTTCAGCGGCATCCAAAGCGAGATACCGTCCCTGAGCTATCGCCATGGTCACATTCAAACCATGCGATGCTAATTGTTGCGCTATCCCATCCCGATGAGGTTTCGTGGCGATGACGATTCCGGAATCGCCCGCACCAATGGCCGTGCCAATAAAACGACCTACTTCGGCGACCATGAAGTCATCGCGCTCGTAAAACTGAACGATGTGAGCGTGTTGATCGCTCTCGCGCCAAGCCGCGAGCGCATCGGCCACGTCCGTCACCTCCGTCGAGCGGGCTTCCAGCGGCTCAAAATCGCTCATAAGCTCTTCCCCTCACCTTCTTTTCGATCGAGCAGCAATTAGCATCGCATGGTTTGAATG
>Ga0207022_10131_pt1 | contig 20698 bp, 24 predicted proteins | sample Alteio_BWMinCont_46_FD_153307 | JGI IMG/M metagenome (GOLD analysis project Ga0207022, IMG submission 153307) | Enriched cells from forest soil in Barre Woods Harvard Forest LTER site, Petersham, Massachusetts, United States -... | ecosystem: Environmental > Terrestrial > Soil > Temperate forest >... | reverse complement strand
CCAGCGATTAATCTGCTTGAGGGATGAATAGCCGCCGCGAGCCAGCGTCCGCAGGAAGTTGAGCGTGGCCGCACCCTGATAGTAAGCACGCAGCAAACGTTCAGGATCGGGCGCACGGCCCACATCTTCAAATTCCATGGCATTGATCATATCGCCGCGGTAAGCGGGTAACTCTCTGCCGTCTTTTTTCTCGGTATTATCTGAGCGCGGTTTTGCAAACTGGCCAGCAATACGGCCAACCTTGACCACTGGGCAGCCGGCACCATACATCAGCGACATCGTCATCTGTAGCAGGACGCGGAAGAAGTTTTTGAGGTTCTGTTCACTGAATTCAGCAAAGCTCTCAGCACAATCACCACCCTGCAATAAAAACGCTTTGCCATTGGCGGCATCGGAAAGCTCGCGTTTGAGGGCGCGCGATTCATCTGGAGACGCGAGCGGCGGCAGGGTTTTGAGCGTCTGTTCCACCTCAAGCAGTTGCTCAATATTTTTGTATTCGGGTTGCTGCTTGATCGGGAAGGTGCGCCAGCTATCAGGGGTCCAGAGTTTAGTCGTCATTTGCATTACAGTAAAAACATGTTATTCAGGGGCTTCCTATGTAAGGTTTATATTCTATTATGTCCAGCGCTACCACGGGAAGAGATTAAAATGGAACTTTTTGCCAGCGTGCTGGCTAATGAAATCAAGCCGGATGAGCAAGCGCTGTGGCAGGAACAACCTGATCCGGAAAAACTTGTAAAGGCAGGTATTACCAATAAAAAACGGATAGTGGCCGTAACTTACTTAATAGTTGGGGTTCTTTTCCTCGTTTTTGCCTATTTAGCCTACAATAGCTACGATAGAGCCCCCTTTGTGATGTGTATTTCCGTCGTAATTGTGTGTATGTTGAGATTAGCCGTGATTATCCGGGGATTAATACAAGCTTTTAAGATTGCCCAGAAAACTCTTTATGTCATTACAAACCAACGTATTCTTACCTTCTATCTTTGGCCCAAGACAATCATTGTGAGTTATTTCAGAAAAGATTTTATTAATGGCAGTTATACTAAGTTTTATAATGCAGATGGATCAGGAACCATAGTTTTGCGCGGCAAAGAGAAAGTCTTCCTTACGGCGATAAAAAATGTAAACCAGGCTTCCAGTATAATTGATAAACTAATCGAGGATAAAATATAGATGTCAACCAACGTATCTCCTTTAGAAGCTGACGATACCATCGCCTTCATGGGCGCGGTAGGGTCCAATTCTGATCTTGCCTGCCGTCAGTCATGCCCCTATATGCACACGCTGCCTTGTCCCGGGTTTGAGGATGTGTTTGAGGCGGTTAGTACAGGGAAGGCTGCGCTAGGCATGATCCCGATTGAAAATTCGCAGGCAGGGCGTGTGGCCGAGATCCATAACCTATTACCACGCTCCAACCTGCATATTGTCGGGGAATATTTCCAACATATCGAGCATTGCCTGCTCGCTCCCAAGGGAGCGACGCTTGCCACGATCAAGGATGTGTATTCGCATCCGCAAGGGTTGTTGCAGTGCCGTGAGCATCTGCGCGAGTTAAAACTCACAACGCATACACACTCCAGCACGGCGCAGGCCGCCGCCGATGTTGCCCAGTGGAAAGACGTCACTAAAGCAGCAATCGCTTCTCCGCTGGCGGGGGAACTATATGGTCTTTCCGTGCTGAAAGAGCACATGCAGGATTCCGAAAATAATGTAACGGTGTTCATTATTATTGCCCGTGAGCCGATTGATCCTGAGCCCCAAGAAAATGAAAATTCTGGCAAGATCATGACGACATTGCTCTTTACCATCCGTAATATTCCAGCAGCGCTTTACAAGTCGCTCGGCGGATTTGCGACCAATGGCGTCAATATCCTCAAACTCGAAAGTTATATTCCCGGCGGTACCATGCGTGAGTCGGCACAATTTTTCCTGACGCTGGAGGGACACCCGCGCGAACGCAACGTACAGCTTGCGTTAGAAGAGCTGGGATTTTTTTGTAAGAAGGTCACAGTACTCGGCGTCTACCCCGCAGATCCTAAGCGGTTTGACTGATGGTGCGGGTAGCTTCAAAAAAGCTGGTTTATATCAGTCTTTTATTGTAGAGTGCCCCTGCCTATGAAAAAAGCCTCTACGAAGATGAAGCCAAAGACTTTGGCCGGTAAACCGTCTGGTTCTGGCGGTGGTAAACGCCCGCCGGCAGACCCTGACCTCGACCTTGCCGATAAGGTTCGCAATGGCGAGTATTTCCGCGAAGCCAGGGTGATGTTTGATACCAGTATTCATGATCCAATGTCTGAACGCTACCTGTATGTACTGCTTACGGTAGTATCGATCGTTGTTTTTTACATTGCTATTCAGGCACAGCAGGATTTTTATCCCCTGAACTCCATGGTTCCTATCATCATAAACGGTGATGATAACGGGGAAGACCTGGCACACATTCAGCCGCTGATGCAAAGTAGGAACGATACCCCGAAAATGTCGATGTTACGGTTCCTGGTGAAGAATTATGTCAAATCATGGGAAGAATATGACATCCAGACATTTGATCGCAATGCAGGAAGTGTCAAAACACAAAGTTCTCCCGAACTGGCCAACCAGTATAATAATTTTATTGATCCCCATAATCCTGAGAGTCCGATTACACTTTATCAGCGGCATTCAAAGCGGAAGATTGAGATTCTGTCGATGAGAGAGGGTCCTGAGAGCATGGAGGTTATATTTGAAGCAGCAGTGGATAGTCGCTCAGAAATAAAAAAATCTCGTTGGCGTGCAAATATTTCTTTCCAGTTTGGAGGCCTTGCGCTAGACGAGAAGACGAATAGTGCGAAGCCTGTCCGTTTCGTGGTCACCGAATATCACAGCATACGACTTCAGGATGTAAAATGAGTTCATCGTTTGTTAAGCGCTTTATATTCGCCCTGTTCATGGCGGCTTCCGTTTTTTCTGGCAGCGCTGCCTTTGCGCTGGTTGAGCCGCGTTCGGTAGGGGTGGATCATCGCGTACGTTTAATGACCTTTCAGCCCGACCAGGTATATAAGTTTACCGGGCATTATCGGTATGCTTCGCAAATTGAATTTGGTTCTGATGAAACGATCAAAACCATTACCATGGGTGACTCGACGGCGTGGATGCTGAATCCAGCGGGTAATAAGCTGTTTTTGAAGCCGGTTGAACAGGATGCAACTACGAATATGACGGTGCTCACTGACAAACATACCTATTTGTTTGAGCTGCATGCACGGGAGACTGATGATATTGATGATAAAGAAATGACATTTATTTTCCGCTTTGCGTATCCTGACGGGTCTGGGATTTCAGCTGATTCCCTTGGCGGTGGCGGGGGAACAGTCAGCCGTTTCCTTGATACTGTTCCTTCTCCGGATGATGATCCTGAATTGTACAACACCAAGTACACCATTTCTGGTACGGAGGATATTGCCCCCATCCGTATTTTTGATGATGGGTTATTTACGTATTTTGAGTTCAGAGGAAAGAATGCGGATCTTCCCGCCTTTTATATTGTTAATTCGTTGGGCGAAGAAGCCATCGTCAACTACCGTACACGTGGCAACTATATCGTGATCGAGCGTGTGGCGCACAAATTTACGTTGCGGCACGGTTCGGATATTGTCTGCGTGTGGAATGAAGGGCCGGTGCTTGGCCCGCTTCCTACCCCTGATCAGGAACTGCCTTCTGGCCACACTAGCCATTAAGCCTTGTAGGGCCTTGATATGAATCATTCCAGTTACCGTGTAGGCATTATTGGCGGCGGTGCGTGGGGTACGGCGCTAAGCATTCTTGCGAATCGTGCTGGTAGTACTGTCATGCTCGGTACGCGAAACAATAACGTCATACAATCTATCCTTGATCGCCGTACGAATGATACGTATCTGCCCAATGTTTTTATTGATCCCAATATTGCGGTTACGGATAAACTTGGTGAGACATGCGGTGGCGATGTGTTGATTCTCGCAGTGCCGTCGCATATGTTGCGTTCTGCTTGTATTTCCATATCGGATATGTTGCCGGTCCACCTTCCGATTATGATTGCTACAAAAGGTATTGAGCGCGGCAGCCTGATGCTGATGAGCGAAGTGTGCAAATCGATATTGCCACATAACCCCGTTGCCATCCTTTCCGGGCCGAATTTTGCTGATGAAGCGGCAGGCGGCCTTGCCACGGCGACTACCATTGCCTGTACGGATGAAACGTTGTGGAATATGCTGACCTATAGTATCGGCGGACGCTTTTTCCGGCCTTACATGACGGACGATATTATTGGGGCGCAGATTGGTGGGGCAGTGAAAAACATTATTGCGATTGCCTGCGGGATTGCGATGGGAAAAAAACTGGGCGAAAATGCCCGCGCGGCCATTGTCACACGAGGGTTTGCAGAGACTTCCCGGCTCAATCAGGCCAAAGGTGGAAGGTATGAGACATTGATGGGGTTATCCGGGTTAGGCGACCTTATCCTGACGTCTGGGAGCCCGAAATCACGCAATACATCGTTTGGGATTGCGCTGGGCGAAGGAAAAACGAAAGAAGATATTCTGATGCATCGCGGGCGTACTGCGAATGAAGGGGTAACCGCAGCGGAGTCTATCAGCAAGTTAGCGAGGAAATTAGGTGTTTCCATGCCTATCTGCGATGCAGTACACCGTGTGCTTCATGAAAATGCATCGGTAGACCGCCTCATTGAGGAATTATTGGAACGTCCTTTTACGCAGGAGATGTAGTCCTAATATGCCGACGACTGACGCACTCACTTCTTCCCCTCATGCCCGCATCGACTACGAAGCGGAAATTGGACGTCTGCGCGAATCCATGAATGCCGTTATCCTCGCCCATTATTATCAGGATGATGAGATTCAGGATTTAGCGGATTACGTGGGTGACTCGCTGGATCTGGCTCGCCGGGCGGCGGAAACCGCAGCGGATGTAATTGTGTTCTGCGGGGTTCGGTTTATGGCCGAAGGGGCCAAATTATTGAACCCCGGCAAGCTGGTGTTGATCCCGGATATGAAGGCCGGATGTTCACTGGAGGATTCCTGCCCGCCGGACGCGTTCCGTGCGTTTACGCAGCAGCACCCGGATCATCTGGTGGTGACCTATATCAACTGTTCTGCGGCGGTAAAAGCGCTCTCTGACATTATTGTAACCTCTACGAATGCAGAGGCGATCATCCGCCAGATCCCCGCCGATCAAAAGATCATCTTTGCGCCGGATAAATATCTGGGCTCGTATCTGATAAAAAAAACCGGGCGGGATATGCTGCTGTGGAACGGGACATGTATGGTGCATGAACGTTTTTCAGAGCAGGAGCTGATTAAACTTAAAACCCGCCATCCGGAAGCGGCTGTGATTGCGCATCCTGAATGTCCGCCTCAGCTCCTGCGCCATGCAGAGCATGTGGGGTCTACGTCATCGCTCATCAACTACAGTGCGGAGCGTCCCGGCAAAAGCTTTATTGTGCTGACAGAGCCCGGCATCGTCCATCAGATGAAAAAGAAATCACCCGGCAGTACATTTTATGATGTGCCAGGGATGGGAGGCGAGGGCGGGGCGTGCATTGCCTGTAATACATGCGCCTATATGAAAATGAACACGCTTGAAAAAATTTATCTGTGTATGAAAAATAAAACCCCGTCTATCGAGCTTCCGCCGGAGCTTATGCAGCGTGCTCGCCAGCCGCTGGAGCGAATGCTGGAGCTGTCGAAGGCAATTGCAGCGAAGTAGTATCCTCTAGCAGCTCTGCATATACCTGAAGCGTCTGTATGCACATCTGTTCCAGGGAAAAGCGTCGTGCATTTTCCACTCCCTGTTCGGCCATCCAGTGTAGGGTGCTTTCTTCGAGCGTCAGAGCATGTTCAATACATTGCGATAAGACATCCACATCGTTTGGCTCAACCAGCCAGCCCGTAGCGTTATGAATCACTGTTTCCTGAGGGCCGCCCTGATTGGTGGCGATAACGGGTTTGCCCATCGCCTGTGCTTCCAGCACAACGCGGCCAAAGGCTTCCGGTTCAATCGAGGTGGAAACCACAAACCGCGATAGCTGGTAGGCCTCCCTGATAAAGCGGGTATGGTGAGCGATGCGGACGTGCCCTTCCAGATTAAGAGTGGTAATCATGGCCTCCAGTTCCTCGCGGTAGGTTTGGTGTCCCTTATCATCTCCGAGGATGACGGCGAAGAAATTCCGGTGTGGCAGTTGCGCGAGTGCGCGCAGGAACACGTCTTGTCCCTTCCAGCGTGTAATACGGCCGGGGAATAGGATTAGCGGGAGTTCCTCTGGCATACGCCATTCCTTGCTAAGCTGAATCATGCGTTGTGGAGCAAGGCTGGTGAACGGATCAAACAGCCGTAAATCCACACCACGGTGAATTACGCGGATTTTTCCTGGATCGGGTGCGTAATTCGTCGCGATATGCTCGGCAATAAAATGCGAAATGGCGATGATACGCTCACCACACGTCATAATACTGTTATAGCGTTTTTTCCATTTGCCGCCGAGCCCGTAGGTTCCATGAAACGTTGTCATAAAATGGCAGTGACTGCGCCGTGCCGCCATCCATGCGCTCCATGCGGGTGCGCGCGAACGTGCATGGATAATATCGACCTTATATTTGCGGATAATACGGGAAAGCCGCCAGCTATTGAGCCATATTTTCAGCGGATTTTTGCTCGCGAGCGGCAGTGTGATATGCATTATATCCGTCGGCAGGCCGGAGAGCATTTCCCCGCCTTGCGAGGCGATCAGCGATTTGCCGCCCGCTTTGGTAATGGCGCGTGCAATTTCGAGCGTGCCACGCTCTACGCCACCGCTGCGAAGCGCAGGCAGGACTTGAAGAATAACGGGTTGCTTTTGCGTCATAGGTTTGTCATCATCCGTTGTCACAGAAGCCACAGTTTTCCTCTCTATGCAACCTTCTTTTCTGAGTTTACCTGATGGACGTCGCCTGGCCTATCACCTGAGTGAAGGTCAAACGTCGAACGCTGGGCCGTGCGTAGTGTTTTTGGGTGGTTTCCGCTCCGACATGACCGGGACAAAAGCCATGGCGATAGAGGCTTACTGCCAGCGCCGTGGGCAACGTTTCCTGCGTTTTGATTATACGGGGCATGGTCAGGCTTCTGGCGATTTTATCCATGGCACGATTGGCCAGTGGAAACGCGACGTAGTGGATATGCTGGACAGTGTCGTAAAAGGACCTTGCGTGCTTGTGGGGTCGAGCATGGGCGGGTGGCTCATGCTGCTGGCGGCACTTGCACGTTCAAAACAGGTGGTAGGCATGGTCGGCATTGCCAGTGCGCCGGATAAGCAGGAGAAAACCAAAAAAGCGGCTTAAGGCAACTCCCTGCCTTGCGACCCCTCTCCAGTTTCGCCGTAACTCCAGCGGAACAAGGAGGGGGGAATTATTGAAGATGCTATGCCACGCAAAGGGAACAAAACATGAAGATTGAAAAAGTCATCTATCGGGCAGAAACGGAAGTGGTTGGGGGGCGTAATGGCCGTGCCGTTTCCTCGGATAAGCATTTGGATGTGAAATTAAGTACGCCGAAAGAGATGGGTGGTACGGAAGGAGAAGGCACAAATCCCGAACAGCTTTTCGCTGCTGGTTATGCCGCATGTTTCTTGGGTGCCATGCAATTCGTGGCAGGCATGAAGAAGATTACCTTGCCACATGATACTTCGATCCGGGGCGTCGTTGGGCTTGGGTCAATACCAGGAGGCTTTGGCCTCGAAGTGGAACTCAGGATTTCCATTCCAAACATGAATAAGGCAGCGGCAAAAGATTTGGTCGAGGCGGCGCATCGGGTTTGCCCTTATTCAAATGCCACGCGTAATAATATCGAAGTAAAACTGACGATTATATAGGAAACAGGAGATATCATGACAGTCTCAACGGAATGGAAAACGGTGCGCGTTTCGGATCACGGCGACATGCGGGTATTTATAGCCAAGCCGCAAGGCGCTAAAACACCGCTTCCAGCAGTGCTGGTGCTGCAGGAGGGCTTCGGGGTCAATGCCCACATCCGCGATGTGGCGCAGCGCATCGCAGCACTTGGATTTGTCGCCGTAGCGCCGGAGCTTTTCCACCGCACTGCGCCGGGATTCGAGGCCGGGTATGATGGGGATATGCAGGATGTCATGAAGAATTATCAGGCGGTAACCGATGCCGGTCTAGAAGCCGATTTACGCGCAACACATGACCTGCTGGCGAACGACATGCAGGTGGACAAGGCGCATATCGGCGCGGTGGGCTTCTGCATGGGCGGGCGCGCTGCCTTTCTTGCCAATGCCATCCTGCCGTTGGCCTGCGCTGTTTCCTATTACGGCGGCGGTATTGCCGAACTGCCGTTGTCACGCACCTGGGATCAGCACGGTCCTATTTTACTGTTCTGGGGTGGTAAAGACGCGCATATCGAGACCAAGCAACATTCCGCCACGGTGAATGCGCTACGGCAGACAGGAAAGTCTTTTATCAATGTTGAATTCTCGAACGCCGAGCACGGCTTTTTCTGCGATGAGCGAAAAAGCTACGATCCCGCCGCTGCCAGCGAATCCTGGGCGCTCATGACTGCGTTCTTTGAACGGCATCTCAAAGTCCGAAATGGCTAGTATCAACCAAGGAGGTTGTTATGCATCTGAAAGCTAAAGTAGCCGTGGTCACTGGTGCAGCCAGCGGCATCGGAAAAGAAATCGCTTCTACCTTCGCTGATTTTACGCTGCCTTACGGCGAGGTGCTGCTCGATTAGGCGGCACACTTTCCACAACCTTAGCTATCTCTTCCGTAAGCAGAAGTATGAGGGAATGTGCTTTTGTTTGCAAAGGCTTCGAGTTCATCTACCTTATAGCGTACTGAACCACCAATTTTGGCAAACTTCGGGCCACCGCCAGTAACGCGCCATTTATTTAATGTACCGTCTGCAATTCCAAGGTACTCCGCTGCCTGTTTATTGGTCATATAAGTATTAACAGGCGCGGGCCTATGCGGTGCGGCAGTGGCACTTATCTTTTCTTTGGGCATTTGTTGTTGGCGCAGATAACCACTCAAAGCTTCCGAGGTTTTTTGCCAGAAAACAGCCTCTTGCTTTGCAATAGCGCTCTTTATTTCCATCGCTTCTTGCAGTTTTATAAGCACTTCTTCCATATAATCATGCCTCCATAAATATAAGGTGGAAACAGATACCTCATAGACCACCGATTGCAAAAATATTTTTGAATCCTATGGATTATTATTGGCAGTAGAAGATGTCATCCCATGGGCATGATGATCACCAACAGTAATAACCCTGTGGCCGAGTTGTTCGTATGCTGCCTGCAATTCAGTGTATAAATTATACTCACGCGTAAGACGGGCCATATCTCGTATGAGCACATAATGCGGTGCAGATGTCTTTTATAGAAGCTGCATCATTCCCTGTAGCCCTGGGTGGTTGATGCTCATGCCGGATTTACCACGATCATGGAACACATCAGTGACTTTAAGCCTATGCTTTGCGGCATAGGCTCTACACTCTGCCTCCTGCGCAAGAAGAAATTCATCCATTCATGGTGGAAGAGTATGGCGGTAATTATCAGTTCAGCAAAGCATCGGCTAATGGCGCAATTGAGAAACTATCTTTTCGGCGTGAGAAAGCAGTCTTCCATATGATCGTTCAGCATGCCAACGGCCTGCATATATAGGTCAGCATCTGCCGCTGGCGTTCCTGGCGCCAGATATCGTCGAAGCCATTATAGCAGGACAACAGCCGCTGGAGCTTACGGCTGATTCGCTTCTTAAGCGCATTAATGTGCCGATGAGATGGGGAGAACAAAGAAAGTTATTAACGTGAGACGTAAATCGCAATATAGTTGTATTTTGGATGCTTATTTCGGCAGGTATAGCTATCACAAAAATAATTTAATAAATTCCAATGGTGAGAAGTTATGTCCGCCGGTTCTTATGTGGGAAAATACGAACAAGAAATAAACGATGCCGAGATTGCAGTAGATAACTATTTTAATAGCTTGCCTCTGCCAAGCAATAGGCTCGATGAAGCTATTTTGCATCTATGTACGGTATCAGAAGATCGACTTAGATTGATACTTCATGAAATGGGCGATCATACTGGCTGGCAGGGCAGCGCAGGAATAGAAAATTATAACCGCTTAATTAACGACACCAAATTTTCGCTTAATTACGCGATAGCGAATGTATGTAAAAGGCTTACAAAGCATGGATTGCCTCAGCAGTATACTATATGCAAAGAATCTTATGAATGCTCCGCGAATCTCTTAGATAAAGCAAGAGATTATTTTTTTGCTTCGATACTTTTTATCGGCAAAAAAAGAGGCCAGTTCAATTCCTTTATTGAGCCTCCCAACAAGGTCTTTTTTATAGATTCAATAGCATCCAGCAGAAATTATTCACAGTTAGAAAGAACTATACTTAATGGCCCAGGTGCCCACCCCATAAGTTATTTTTGCAAGTTGTTTATGGAACCTGAATTGATTCCTATTGAGCTAAAAGAAATTTATGAAAAATCTAAATTTACCAATTATCAAATAACTTATAAATACTTCCCGTCTATTGCGCGTATTTTGCTTTCTGAAATGGAAGCGGGAACCATTATTCCTGAAAGTTGGCAGTTTCCTTGGTGTACGACAACGGAATTTCGCGCTTTCTTTTTGGCACTAATCACCAGAGCCTTTTACCATTTAATATGCGTCCATTTTGGCGCAGGCACTCATGGAATAAATGGAGGTGGGGTAGAATGTTTATGTTTACGAATTAGAAAATCTGACCTTATAGCCCAAATTTCTGAACTTTCCTTACTGGATAAGCATACGACCATTAAAATGGTAAATGCGATTTGCTATGGGGAAAAAACAATTACACCAGATATTGCACTTCAACCTCTTATAGCTCTCTATGATAATACAATTTTGATTGCGCCTCTAAACCTAATTTCATCTAATTTTGAAAGAAATGGCTTAACTCTCCATGCCCGCGTTGATCCATCTTCATTTAACAAGCAAAGTCATCAATTTGAAAATATTATGCTGAATAAGGCGCTATCCAGCATTAAGCAGAGATTCTCACATGCTTATCCTCGCCTCCTGATTCCAAATGCCCCCGAAACAGGTGATATTGATTTGGCTATTTTTGATTTAGAGTGTTCTACACTATTAATCTGTGAGATGAGATGGACACTGCATTGAGTTGATCTCACAATTATTAGGTTTCAAAGATTGGAATACGGCTTCAGCAGCATTGAGGTCAAAAGTAAATCAACCTGTTTTGCCAGTTAAAATTAAGACAGTTGGCGATATGAAGAGGGCTTTGGAGCCATTTGAAGATTCAGATATGATCGATGCCGATTATGACTTTAAACTCGGAGAATTCCTAGACGAAATGGAGCCAGATGCACAACCGGCAGATATAATTAACCAAGAATTTTCTCTCAGTTTGAAAAGGTTAAATGGTAATATAGTCACTTTTGAATTAAAGCTTGAGCACGAAAGTATGACTACTTACTACTGAGCCGATGTTGGTTATGCTCGCACGACCGATCAGGTGAAAGCCGCCATTGGTTGTTTACGGTTTTTGCTCCGGTAATCGCGCGCCTGGCTAGTCATATAGCAGCGTAGTACCCGGTCTTACGTGCGCCTACAAAATGAATCAGATCTAAATCCACTAACCCCTCCATATCATATTTGGCAGTACGGGCAGATACATCCCATACAACCATTATGTCGGTTGCTTTTATTTTGTGCCCCTGCTGCACTAATCCCAGATACCATAATTGCCTCTGGTTTAATGCTCTAGCCTTCTCGGTATCGATGGTCACATTTATAGTGCAAGATTTTGCACTATAAATTTTCTCGGACGATGGATTTTCTGCCGTATCGACAGCAACATTTAGCAAGCTAATATTTTGCTCATAGACTGCCCATAAATCTGAACGACCGATCAATTTTATAACCAAGTGTAGCACTTCCTGATAGTGACTGGCGAGCAGCAGGAGATGTACTGATTTAGGGGCTTTCCGGCCTTCGTACCAATTGCGTATTGTTCGCAATTCGAGACCTGTTTTATTAGCGATTCGTTTTACAGCAGAACCTCGATTTTTATATTCCTGCCGTAGTATTTTTTGAATCAAAAAAGCGAGCTCCTTATCCGTAACAGTAGGTGGTAAAATTTGGTCATTTTTAGAAAAAGACATATGGACTCTCCGTTATTATAATTAACGGAACAGCAACTAACCCTTTGGCATCTCATGGGCATTCCTATAACGGGCACCAACTGTGAAAAATAATAACACCACCAATAAAAACGATACTAACTCTCCTACCCGGCGTGCCGCCATGTATGTGCGTATGTCTACGGATCACCAGAAATATTCCACGGAGAATCAAGCCGATGCCATACGGGAATATGCTGATCGCCATAACATAGAAATCATTGAGACCTATACTGATTCTGGGAAAAGCGGCCTGAAGCTCGAAGGCCGTGATGCGCTAAAGCGACTGATTGATGATGTGCAGGCAGGCACTGCCATATTTTCCATGATCCTGGTGTTGGACGTTACGCGCTGGGGGCGGTTTCAGGATGCCGATGAAAGTGCCTATTACGAATACATCTGTCGCCGCGCCGGTATCGACGTACAGTATGTCGCTGAGCAGTTCGAGAATGATGGTAGCCCGGTCTCTACTATTGTTAAAGGGGTTAAGCGCGCCATGGCCGGAGAATACAGCCGTGAGCTTTCCACAAAGGTATTCGCAGGTCAATGCAGGCTGATTGAGCTTGGCTATCGCCAAGGCGGACCAGCGGGATATGGTTTGCGGCGGGTACTAATTGACGAGCAGGGTCAGCAGAAAGCGGAACTGAAGCGCGGAGAGCATAAAAGCCTGCAGACCGACCGAGTGATCCTGGTGCCGGGTCCAGCCGATGAAGTGGAAACAGTACAGTGGATCTATCGAGCCTTTACCGAAGAGGGAATGCAGGAAAGCCAGATTGCTGCCATTCTTAATCAACGGAAGATAGTAACAGATCTTGACCGCCCGTGGTCACGCGGCACGGTACATGAGGTGCTGACCAATGAAAAATACATTGGTAACAATGTGTTCAACCGCACATCCTTCAAACTAAAGAAGCGCCGGGTAGTAAACACACCTGAGATGTGGGTGCGTGCGGATGGAGTATTTGAAGCTGTGATAGAACCCAGTCATTTTTATACAGCTCAGGGTATCATCCGTGAACGGGGGAGGAAATTCAGCGATGAAGAAATGCTGGGAAAGCTGCGCAAGCTGCATGAACAGCATGGCTGGTTATCCGGCCTTGTTATTAATGAATCAGAGGATATGCCCTCAAGCAGTGTGTATTCCCATCGCTTTGGCAGCCTTATCCGTGCCTACGAGTTGATTGGCTATACTCCTGAGAGAGACTACCGCTATATCGAGATTAACCGGCACTTGAGAAAGACCTATGCCGCAATTGTCGAAGATACTATCCGTAAAATTAAAGCACTTGGTGGAACCGTGCGCCGCGAGATCACCTCTGACCTATTGTTTATTAACGATGAGCTAAAAGTATCAGTTATCATATGTCGGTGCCATCAGACACAGGCTGGGAGTTATCGCTGGAATATACATCTCGATACTGGATTGCTGCCCGATATCACCGTCGCCATCCGTATGGATGCATCTAATGAAACAGCACTCGATTACTATCTGCTGCCTGCCATTGACATAGAAAACCCTAAGATGCGCCTCGCTGAAAATAATGGTCTTGGCCTTGATGCGTATCGTTTTGATGAGCTGGAGCCATTCTTCATGTTGACGGAACGCGCCGCCGTATCAGGAGTCGCATGAGCAAATCCAGTACTCCTATCAAAATGATCCTGATTGAGAAAATTAACATTCTCAATCCGCGTGTACGTAATCAAAAAGTTTTTGATGGCATTGTGCATAATATCACTCAGGTGGGATTAAAGCGCCCCATTACGGTTACGAACAATACTTCGGCTGCTGGAAAGGAGTATGACCTCGTTTGCGGGCAGGGGAGGATTGAGGCGTTTCTGGCCTGTGGCCAGACAGAAATTCCAGCGATTATTATTGATGCCAGCGAGGAAGAGGCACTGGTTATGAGCCTTGTGGAGAATTGTGCCCGTCGCCATCACCGCACTATGGATCTTATGCGGGCAATAGAAATACTACAAAAGCAGGGATATGACGATAAGGCCGTTGCCGCAAAGACCGGGCTTGGTCTGGATTATGTACGAGACATATTACATCTCTTTAATAACGGGGAAGAAAGGCTGCTGACTGCCGTTGAGGCTGGTAAGATTCCTATTACTGTTGCTGTAAGAATTGCCGACACTCCTAATACGGAGGTACAGCATGCCCTGCAAGAGGCCTATGATAGCAAGCTCCTGCGTGGCAGTAAACTTCTGCAGGCAAAGCGTCTAGTAGAGTTACGGCAGAGAGCGGGCAAGATGATGGATCATCGCAAGCGCCCGAAAAACAACCCTGAAAAGATGTCCGGGCAGGATATCGTTAAGATGTATCGAAAAGAGGTCGACCGTAAGCAGCTATTAACTCGCAAGGCAGAGTTTGCAAGTAATAGAGTGGTTTTTGTTGTAGAGGCCCTCAGCCGGATATTACAGGAGAAAGGTTTTCAGACGATACTGCAGACGGAAGGGCTTGCCACACTACCCAAGCAGCTTTCCAATCTGATCAAGGGAAAGGTTTGAGATGAACAAACCACGCAATCAGAGCCATAAGGGAACCAATGTCAAAATGGGTTTCGATACGAAAATGATCGATGTGCCAATCCATCAGATCATACCGCTCAAGCTTATGACCAGTCTCATACGCACCAGCGCTAAATATGTGCAGATAGTAGCCTCTGTACGTGAGATTGGCATCATTGAGCCACCTGTTGTCTCCCGGGACGCAAAGATAAAAAATCGTTTTATTCTGCTGGATGGGCATTTACGGGTTGAGGCACTTAAAGACCTAGGCATGGACGAAGTGACATGTCTTCTTTCCACGGATGATGAATCTTTCACCTATAACAGGCATATCAGTCGTCTCTCTACTATTCAGGAACATCGCATGATCGTGAAGGCAGTAGAGCGCGGCGTATCAGAATCAAGAATTGCTAAAGCCTTAAATTTAGACGTTGCCAATATCGTCCGTAAACGTAATTTACTGGAAGGCATATGTGAGGAGGCGGCTGATCTACTCAAAGACAAAGTTGTATCGGGTGGAGTTTTCCCGATACTCAGACGCATGAAACCATTTCGCCAAATTGAAATGGCAGGACTCATGAATGATTCGGGAATTTATAGCATTTCCTATGCAGAGGCATTTTATGCAGCAACACCGAAAAACCAGCTAGTAGAATCCGACAAGCCCAAAAAGGTTAAAGGACTTAATGAAGATCAAATGGCACGCATGGAGCATGAAATGGCAAATCTGCAGCGTGAGTACCGGCTGATTGAGGAAAATTACGGCACGGATGTGCTCAATCTGACCATAGCAAAAACATATCTCGTTAGCCTACTGGGAAACGTGCGGGTGGTACGCTACCTGGCGCAGCATCATCCGGAAATACTGACACAGTTTCAGAAAATCACGGAGATAACATCGCTGAGCATTAAGGCAGCGATGGCATAGATACGCATGGTTGAAGTTCGGCGTGAGCCTTGAGCGCCCATGCGTGGGGACCGGGACCCATAAGCGCCGGGACCGCAGGAGAAGCCGTACGAGATGCGGATCAATCGCGGGAGTGGGGATGGCGGCGTACCCGTTCGGAGCCCACTAGACTTGGGGACATTTTAGCCTGTGTTGTTCTCTCTAGCCCCATAAAAATTTATGCCGGATTTTTGAGAAGGGGGAGATAAATGTTTATAGTTCATGCTGCCCATGCTCCTTTCTTTCGTCCGCGCTTACGTTCTTGAGCGGCTGCACCGTTCGGCCTTATCTCGCAATCCAGGTCATCAATAGAGCTTTGGAGCATGTTAAAATTACAACTCTGTGAGTCGGGATAACTCTTGTAATAGAAACCCGCTTGTAATGCGGCGCAGATTAAGCTTCCCGTGCATACATAAGCCGGTTTAGACTCTTCACCATCGGGATAGAAGAAGCTGACATTCTCAGCGATGTGCTTCAAGTTATAAGCGCCTCGCTTTGTGGTAATAGTCCTTGTGTGGGTGATTCTGGAGACAAGGCTATAAGAGCGTAAGAACTCCACAACAGAGGAATCTAATAGCATATCCATACGTTCGCGCCTAAATCTCTCCACATACTCCTGCGCGGTTTCACCTTTGTGGTGATACGTATTGATACCTATTCCTTCACGTGTCAGCTTGGGCTCAAGTCCGGGTACTTCCAGTATAAGTCTTATTGCTGCTCTACCAGCCGCAAGATAAAGCGGCTTCGCAGTGGGGTGGAAACCTTTTTCCTTTAGATAATCACTGAAAGCCAACCAATTAACTTCAGTTAGGATAGGAGATAAGAATAGGTCTCGAGCACGCAACGCGGCATATGTCTGAAATCCCAAGGCTCGCGCCAAGGCTTCAACGCGGTGAGAAGATTTGATGTCAGGAAGAGATTTAGTAAGATCAGCCTTCATCGAATCAATTTGTTCGGTGAAAGCAATATGAATACGGAAGGTAAACACGGCTGTGTCCTTTCTAGGATAGGTCAAAGTTTGCCGATTACGCTTCAACCCGTTGAAAGGGGCAGACCGATTTTATCAGTACAATACTGTGGACGTTTGACCCGGCAACAGGTCGCAGGTGTCCATACCCAGCCAGGAATTTACTATAGGACGCTGGATTTTTCAAGACACTCTTGGATTATGGAAACCTCATATAACCCTAATTATGAAAAAATTGATGGCTTACTAATCCCAAAGCCCATCCCAGCCCTCTTTTTGTTCTTTTGGAATTAACTTATGATGCTGCAAGCAAACAAAAATAGGTTCTACCGTTAGTACCGCCATATACCCTAATTCTGTAGGCTTATGATCTGAGATCAACACCTGGGTAATTAATCCAATAGCGAAATCCCATTCTATTAAGCAAGGCCCTCCGCTAAAGCCGCCGCGCGCCATAGCAGAAATGACTAAATGTGGGTGCCCACCAATATATTGGTCAACTACAGCATTTATTTCCGCTTTAGCAGCAACTAATAAAGGGTATTTTGAGAATGGGATGGGTGGGTATCCCAAAGCTAAAACTGATCTTAGAATAAAATTATGGTCATCCAGCATGTCGTCTAAATTAGATCCCAATGGAATCACGGCTGCATCTAGCCCATCAACTACCAAAGCAGCAACATCTATTGAGTTATCTGGATGAAAATATGGGCCAGATTTTATGCTCCCTATAATTGCATCATTACGCAGCCTGCCATCTTGGCTAACAGTTGTACCAATAGCAATTATTTTATGTCCTTCGATAACGTGTCGAGCCGTTACGAAAACGTTTTCTCCTACATGAAAAGCAGAACCTATATTTTGATCGCCATTTGGTTTTTCAACAACAATATATGCAACGGCGCTTGCATAACGTTGATATAGTTTCTGAGGAGGTATAGCCATTTCTATATAATTTGCTATATGCTAAACTTTTTTATGAAAACGTCCCCTGATTTTCATTTAACAACCTTTTCTATTTAGCAATTAACTTCTGTCCCACAAATAAGATGGATTAAAGTGCTGCTCGGACTATATTAAATAAGTTCAAAATCGTTTAATCTTACGGTTCTTGCTAAAAATACACCTATAATTTGATGGGTAGGAAAGCGCTGAGATAGAATGTATTGTGCTGCTTTAAAATGTGTGCCAGCTGTTAACACATCATCTATGGTTACAATTGTATCCTTTATATTCTGAACGAGGCTTTCATCAATTGTATAAACGTCAATTAGTTCAGGCACTGTAAGTCTTGTAACACCGCTAGCATGTGAACTTCTAGTAGTCTCTGTCTGTACTATCAATTCTCTGTAGTCCACAGTGATATGTTGGGTCATTTCATGTAAAAGACGTATTAGACGATCGTCATACTCAGGATCAACTTTAGCGCGAGAGGGAGGTATTGGAACAAGAGTGATGCCACCAAAAGAGCCACCAAGCGCTTCTCTCAGTTCTCCCGCTAATTTATTGATAGCTTGCACTTTATATCTGTAGGAAGGACTATCTATAAGTAAAACAGACTTTTTAAAGTTTAAAATAAGACTATTTGTTTCGGAATAGCTATAATTTTGTCCAGAAGTGTATTCGCGCAAAAAATAACACAAGTCACCAGGTGCTAATCGAGAATGATCACCAATGGTCAGCTCATCGATTTGACTAAGACTTGGCATTCAAATGTTGCCTTATATCATCGTAGGTATTGACGCGAATCGCGCCTAATTTTTGATACTTGTGTGGCCAAGTTAGATTTGAATTTTCGAAGCAGCTATTTAAGATAAATAATTTCCTCCCTTGTTCCAAAGCGGCTTTGGCTTGCACTAGCGTACCAGAGGTCTCACCAGCTTCTACAATGATTGTACCCTCAGATATTGCCGACATCGTTTTATTTCTTTCAGGAAAAAATAACCTATTCTGTCCAGGATGTTGAGAAAGATATCTACATACAGGAATTTGACTGATTAATAGAAAATTCTCTCCAATATAATTTTGTAGTTCAATATTTTCCTTTGGGTAATATTCAGATATTGGGGTTCCTATGACGGCTATCGTTCGCCCTTTATGTTCAATAGCGGTTTTATGTGCAACGGTATCTACGCCTTTAGCAAGACCGGAGACTATCGTGTACCCATCATCTACAAGTTTTGTAACCAGCTGTTGAGTTCGTTTAATTCCTGCCACACTAGGTGATCGAGTGCCTACCACAGCTATTGTTGGGGACTCAATTAAATCCCAATTGCCGCGAAAGTATAGAAACTGGATAGGATATCTAGCATCTCGTAATTTTTGTGGATATTCCCATGTTCCATAAACACGCACACCAAATCTCTTAATACCTTTGCTTTTTATAATATCGAAAACTTTATGAGCATATTCATAAGCTCGTGCGTCATTATGGACACACGCAGATGGTAAAAAGTTTGCAACAGTACTGAATAATTCAGCAGCTTTCTTAAACGAAAAGTTGTGTTCAAGCCACAAGGCTTCATATGCCCCCAATTCTTTAAAAGGAGAAATGGCGCGGTATTCTTGACTGTTGTGGGTAAATCCAAGCTCTTCTTGCATAAAGCAATTTTACCTATCTAGGTGCATATTTCAATACAATACTAAGAATTTTAAGATCATCCTTAGATATTTGAGGAAAAGCATTAGATAAGCTGGGACTATTTTGCCACCTATTTAGAAAATAGGTACTTACCAAGTCCGTGTAATACTGCGGTGACAATAATAATTAAAAAAACTACCCCATTTATGGCATTCCATAATTCGCCAAGCTTGGGGTAGAATACCCAGCCATAATTAAAGATCCCCAGGATAAGCAGCAAGGGCACCAGAAAATAATCCGAGCTCGTAATCTTATCTATCAATTTATTCATCAGTTTAGTTTTCCCTGAAGTTCAACATTACGCAAATCATCAATGGCACTCATAATCGAAAGCCAGACCCCAGACCCTTTGGCGTCATCTTTCTCAATTAGTGCGAGCATCTTCTGGAAGGCATAATCTTCTGCCTTATCCCCATGATGTTTAATTAGCAACTGTGCGGATATAAATATATCTTTTTGACCAACCATGCTCTCATCATAGGGAGTTTTTGATGCTCTGGAAGGGTAAAACTCGTATTTGGTGAGGGGGCCTCTTATGTTTCTGAAATGTAAGTGCTATAATCGCCCGTTGTTCCTTGGATTTAGGCTGTATAATTCGCATGCTTCCGTTTTTTTGGGACTTACATCGCTTTAGTATAGAGAGCAACTTTATAAGGATTATGACACCTATGAAAAAGGTCAACGAAGAACCACCCCCCAAATCAACTGATCTAGACGGTTGGCGCCAAGCCATCACTGATAACAGATTGAATAATTTGAGATTAGAAACGATAGCAGCAGCTTTTCAGGATCTGGGGGAGCGTGATGTTAAGGTGCGGAATACACTAGCAAAACATCTTTCTGACAGCATTATTCATATGCTTCGCGGACGCGTGGGTACCAATCACCCGAACAGGGGAGAGGACATCATATTACGCATTCATGGACAGATTTTTGAAGCATTGCTCCGTCCAAAGTCAGCCGACGGCCGAAACCTCCGCGAGGCCTTCGGGTGTAGGGTAATTTACCGTATGAAAGATGCACTTGCTGCTGAAGAGCGGGCACGGAGAGTTCCTGATGAAGACAAGCCAAAGAAGAAACATAAAATCGAACAGGAAGAAGCCCCCAAAGACGCAGAAGAGGTGGAGATTATAAATTTAGCGAAGCACCCAGATTTTTCAGAGGAATCTGAACTTAGGGAAGGTGAAGCAATGACTCCGCCAGAAGTAATGCGTGATGCCTCATTGCTTAATAGCATAAGAGACACAGACGAAAAAATCGACGTCGATCGTATTTTAGAATGCATCAGCGACTATAAAAAACGGTTGGCTTTTTGGCTTTTTATGAATGATGTGCCATATGCATCCAAAAGAAAAGGGGTCAGCTCCATAGCACAGGCTGTAGGCATTAGCGAGAAAACAGC
>Ga0207022_10057_pt2 | contig 20710 bp, 14 predicted proteins | sample Alteio_BWMinCont_46_FD_153307 | JGI IMG/M metagenome (GOLD analysis project Ga0207022, IMG submission 153307) | Enriched cells from forest soil in Barre Woods Harvard Forest LTER site, Petersham, Massachusetts, United States -... | ecosystem: Environmental > Terrestrial > Soil > Temperate forest >... | reverse complement strand
TTGCCAGACAACTTGATCACGATCAGTTCAAGTCTGTTCAAAGCGGTCCCGCGTAATGTGATCATTTTGCCGATATTATTTGAAGACCGCGTGAAAGCAGTGATCGAACTGGCTTCGTTGAGCGCCTATACGACATCGCACCTGGCATTCCTTGAACAACTCACTGCAAGCATCGGAATTGTTCTGAACAGCATCGAGGCCACGATGCAAACGGAAGGACTGCTCAAACAGTCCCAGCAATTGGCCACCGAGTTACAAACACAGCAAAAAGAACTGCAGCAGACCAACGAACAGCTTGCCCAGAAGGCCCAGCAATTGGCTGAACAAAACGTGGAAGTGGAACGAAAGAACCAGGAAATCGAACAAGCACGTCGCGCACTGGAAGAAAAAGCCAAAGAGTTGGCGCTCACTTCCAGGTTCAAGTCAGAGTTCCTGGCCAATATGTCCCACGAGTTACGTACGCCTTTGAACAGTATCTTGGTTCTGGGGCAGCAGTTGGGTGACAATCCGGACGGCAACCTGACGCAAAAACAGGTTGAGTTCGCCCGGACGATCCACGGCGCAGGAACCGACCTGTTGAACCTGATCAGCGACATCCTCGACCTTTCCAAGATCGAATCCGGAACTGTATCTGTAGAAGCTGAGGATGTGTTCTTCGAGAGCTTGCTTGATATGATCGCCCGGCCCTTCGGGCACGAAGCGGAGAACCGACACCTTCGGTTCGAGGTGGTCACCGATCCAAACCTATCACGCAGCATCGTCACCGATTCCAAGCGTTTGCAACAAGTGCTAAAGAACCTGCTCTCCAATGCATTCAAATTCACTGAACGCGGCGGCGTAACACTGTCCGTCAGTATCGCTGAAGGTGGGTGGAGCACAGACCACCCCATTTTAGGTGCCACTGGGACTGTTGTGGTCTTTGAAGTCAGTGACACTGGTATCGGTATTCCACTGGATAAACAAAGGATCATCTTTGAGGCATTCCAACAGGCGGATGCCGGGACAAGCCGTAAATACGGAGGGACGGGATTAGGTTTAGCGATAAGCCGCGAATTGGCCGGTCTATTGGGTGGAGAAATTCAGTTACGTAGCGAACCCGGCAAAGGGAGCACCTTCTCGCTGTATCTGCCTCTGAGGTATGTCGGTCCCTCCAACGACAACCTTTCTCCGATGAACCGGAAATCTATAGTGCCGGCACCGCTCCAATTGTCCGGCGCGAGTTTGATGCTAGCTCCCAAAGAGCAGGTAGAGGATGATCGGACCAATATCCAAGCAGCAGACAACGTACTTCTGATCGTCGAAGATGACCCGCACTATGCTCGGATCCTATGTGACCTGGCTCATGACAAAGGGTTCAAGGTTTTGGTCGCTTTGCGAGGATCGGAAGCGCTTTCATTGGCCCATGAGTACCACCCCACCGCTATTTCTCTCGATGTCTTCCTGCCTGATATGTTGGGTTGGTCGGTTTTGAATCACTTGAAGCAAGACCCTGCCACCCGGCATATACCCGTGCAGATGTTGACGTTGGATGAAGACCGCCAACATGGGCTGTCCCGGGGTGCATTCAGTTTCGTGACCAAACCTTCTACACCGGAAGGGCTGGAAGTTGCGATGAGCCGTCTCAAGGAGTATTCGGCTCCACGCCGTAAGCGCTTGCTTATTGTCGAAGATAACACTGCAGAACAACTCAGTATCAGTACGTTGCTCGATCATGATGATATCGAGATCGTGATCGCTGGCGATGGTGATGCTGCTCTAAATGCCGTGAACGACCAGCGATTTGATTGTGTGGTCCTCGATCTGCGCCTTCCTGACATGTCTGGGTTCGAAGTGTTGGAGCGCCTGCGTGACACCCCAACACTCGCTGAACTACCAGTCATTGTTTTTACCGGCCAGGAACTTTCTGCCGAGGACAGTGCCCGTCTGCATACTCTTGCCCGCAGCGTAGTGGTCAAAGGGGTGGAATCACCGGAAAGATTGCTGGATGAATCAGCTCTATTCTTGCACCGTGTGATCGCACATCTACCGGAAGATAAACAGAAGATGCTGGACCGGCTCTATCACACCGATGATGCTCTGGTGGCCAAGAAGGTGCTTATTGTTGACGATGATGTGAGGAATATCTTCGCTCTCAGTAGCGTACTTGAACGGCGTGGCATGATCGTCCTGACTGCAGGTACGGGCAGAGAAGCCATAGAAGTGTTGGAATCGACTCCGGAAGTAAGTATCGTTCTCATGGACATCATGATGCCTGAGATGGACGGTTATGCGACCATGCAGATGATCCGCCAGAATCCCAATATGGGCCGCTTGCCGATCATCGCACTAACTGCGAAAGCGATGAAGGGTGACCGGGAAAAATGTCTTGAAGCAGGCGCTTCTGACTATTTGGCTAAGCCAGTCAATACCGACCAGCTACTTTCCGCACTACGTATATGGTTGCACCGGTGATGACATGGTCCTGAGGTAATATTTGAAGTTCAATTGCTCAGGGGATGGAAAAGCAACATGAGCGAGAAAGAGAAGATCAATATTCTGATGGTGGATGACCAGCCTGGCAAGCTGCTCACCTACGAAGTCATGCTTGCGGAGTTGGATGAGAATCTCATCAAGGCTACTTCCGGTCGCGAAGCGCTGGAACATCTGTTGAAACATGACGTCGCTGTCGTGTTGATGGATGTAAGCATGCCTGAGTTGGATGGCTTTGAATTGGCGGAGATCATCCGTCAACATCCACGGTTCCAGAGAACGGCGATCATATTCATTTCCGCAGTCCACCTTACAGATCTGGACCGTTTGAAGGGATACCAGAGAGGAGCTGTGGATTACATTTCAGTTCCCGTTGAACCTGAACTGTTGCGCGCCAAGGTCACGGTATTCGCGGAGCTCCACCGTAAAACCCATCAACTGGAAGCGTTGAACCGCGGACTTGAAAGCCGTGTGAATGAACGCACCGAGGAATTGGCACGGAAAGCTGAGGCTTTGCTTCAGCTCAACGCCGCATTGGCAAGGAAGAACCAGGAACTCGACGCTATCGTGGAAACTGTTCCAGCCATTATCTTCAGTAGCAAGGACGATGGCGTGAATGATTTTATGAACGACCGGTTCCAAGAATATACCGGCGCTGCCACGAAAGCAGCGGCCAGTTACGATTGGATGGACTATATCCATCCTGAAGACATGGAGAAAACAAAGGCAAAATGGATGCATTGTCTTTCCAGCGGCGAACACTACGAAGCGGAGTACCGCCTACAAGGGAAGAATGGTGAGTACCGATGGTTTCGTTCGCGCGCGACCCCTATCCGTGACCAGGAGGAAAGGATCGTCCGGTGGTATGGCGCGTGCTCTGATGTTCATGACAGTAAGTTGTTGGAACAATCGATACGTGATGAAACCCTCAAATTGGAAAAACTTGTGGAGAGCAGGACGGTGGAACTGCGTCGTCTCTCCGCAAGCCTGATCACAGCTCAGGATAACGAACGCCGCAGGATTGCGCGCGAACTCCATGATGGCCTGTCGCAAGAGCTTGCCGCTGCGAAGATTACCGTGGACGCCATTTCCCAACAAAGTGATCCCAATGCCAAAGAACAAGCTGCCTTGCAGGCGAGTGAGATCATTGCCGAATCTTTACGACAGGTTCGGAACATGTCATATCTGTTGCATCCACCCATGTTGGATGAGGTCGGGTTGATTTCTGCGATCCGATGGTACTTGGATGGATTCACCAAACGTAGTGGAATTGAGACCACACTTGAGATTTCGCCGGATGAAATGCCCCGATTGCCGAGGGAATTCGAAACCGCGGTGTTCCGCATCATCCAAGAATCGCTGACGAATATATTCAAACATGCGGAAGCCCATAAAAGTTGGGTGTCATTGGTGATGAACGGGGAGCATATTATGATCAGGGTCGCGGATGACGGGAAAGGCATAAAGGATCTCACCCATGACATGCAGCCGAGCAACATAGGAGTTGGCCTGGGTGGGATGAAGCAACGGATTAAGGAATTAGACGGGAAATTGCAACTGGTCAATACAGCGCCAGGCACGTTGGTGGAAGTTTTGATTCCTTTGAATATCTCCGTTCCAAAAGTTTCGCATGTTGCAAATGGAATGCATCCATAACACTTGAAGAACGGACGGACCGCCGAATTATCTGGACTATTGCCGGATCACTCATTTTATTTCTACTACTGGCGCCAACATGGTTTCTTACTGATTTCACCTGATGGGATGGGTTTCTTCATCGATTTAGTCTGGTATCGGTTTTAGGTGCATTGGTCGGTCCATGTTTTCGCTGAACTCTGGAACATATGTGATCGATGAATGTACCGGGTATGTACATCCAGAGAGTGGGCAGCTTCCACATTGAGAGAAGAATGACATCGTTGCGAATATTAATTTGCGATGACCACGAGTTGGTTCGCCAAGGGCTTCGTACCATTTTGGAAGAGCAGGAAGGATGGGAAGTTTGTGGCGAAGCGGTCGATGGGCAGGACGCGGTGAATAAAGCCGTGGAACTCAAACCTGACATCATCATTCTTGATATTAGTATGCCCAAACTTAGCGGTCTGGAAGCCATGGACGGGATCCTTAAGGCATTGCAGAACACGATCATCTTGATCTTGACCGTGCATGAATCGGAACAGCTGGTGCGCGATGTCATGGAAGCGGGGGCATCTGGGTACTTGCTCAAATCATCCGCAGGACGCGATCTGAAACTCGCCGTGCAGTCTCTGTTACGTCTGAAAAATGATCGCAACGATGCTTTTTCGGATGAAACGGGCGGCCAGATCATGTTCCAGGGCAGCGCGCCTTTCACGTATGAGAATTTGACCATGCGGGAGCGGGAAGTGTTAAAGCTGTTAGCAGAAGGGATGAACATAAAAACTCTTGCAGTCCATCTTGGAATGAGCGTGAAAACTGCGGATACGCATCGCAATAACATCATGCGCAAATTGGATATTCACTCAATTGGCGAATTGGTCTTATATGCGGCGCGGAACAATATCATTTCATTGGCGCAATCCAATTGAAATGAAAGTTGGAGCATCAAAAAGAACGCAAGATGAATTATGCGATGCAAACGGCCCTGTTCAACTAGCCGCAGGTAATTGTGGCTTACAAGGGCAGGGTTCATGACGGTTCATTTGCAGATGTCGCATGGAATCCCAATACTGACCGGTAGAACAGAGGGGGACTATGTCAAAATTCAGCATTATTGTTGTCGATGATCATGATGTTGTGCGCCAAGGTATCCGCACGGTCTTGAAGCCCTTTTCGGAGTGGGATATATGCGCGGAGGCCAGCAATGGGAGAGAAGCCTTACAACTTTCAGAGCAACTGAAACCCGACTTGATCATTATGGATATCAGTATGCCAAAACTCAATGGCCTCGATGCAACCAGCCAGATCATTCGGATGGGCCTTGGCATCCAAGTGCTGATACTGAGCATGCATGATTCGGTTGAGATCGCGTGTGCAGTCATGGCCTCAGGGGCCAAAGGGTTCGTGTTGAAATCGAATGCGGGCAATGAACTGGTGTCCGCTGTACGCGCTTTACAACTGAATGGAACATATTTTTCCACCGAATGCGGGACGATGGTGATGAATGAATATTTGAACCACCGGACCGAATCCGTAATGGATAATGAACCGGTATTGACACTGCGAGAGCGTGAAGTGTTGCAACTATTGGCCGAAGGTCATGGGAATAGAGAAGTTGCCTCCGTTTTGGGTTTGAGCGTGAAAACAGTTGAAACCCACCGCTCGAATATCAACCATAAACTGCAACTCCATTCCATCACTGACTTGGTTTTGTATGCCATCCGCCATCATATTGTGCAGATGCTGCCGGTCCCACGGCAGAAGATGGACAACGCTAAGTTGGACAATGGCCCGTGTTGACCGGGCAGGGAATGTGTTGTTTACGAAATGAACATGCAATTTCAGTGATTATTTCTACGTCTGGTTGTCCCACAACAAATGGATTGATTTATTATCTCGCGTCCCGTTGCATCTCCAATTCTCTTTTCAGCTTTTCAGCTTCGCTCTGAAGATGCAAGAGTCCTTCATCCACAACGATATCCAGGATCCCACGAATGCCGTTGAGTACGCCAACAACGACAGACGATAGACTGATATACATGTTGGCCACGATTCGGACGAACATATTGGTCCCCTTCGACATTAAATCCAGGGAATGTACCGGCTGATACTCGATCATCCCCTGTTCCACCCGGTTTGAGATGATCGTTATTTTTTCTGTGGCTGTGCTCATTCTGGGTCTCCTCCATTGGAATCAGCGATTATACTGCCCCTACACCGAACAATGGTGATCATGAATTGCACTCCATGATCATTCTGAATGAAGCATAAGAAATAGTATGGGGCCAAACAATCAGGTAAAACCCGCAAAGATTGTTAGAAGGGAAAATCGCATGGCTAGAGCGAATCATGTATCTCGAAATGAATGCCCGGAGTGGTTCCGGGAACACTGAATTCCATGCTGTTCGGTCCCAGATCCAACACCTTCACCGTTATACCGATAGGTCAATGGCCCGTTGGAAAATATTCAATCCAATGTGTTTCTGAAACCAAATAGTATGTCCTTGAATAACATGAATCAGGTGTTCTAGATGTCCCACTCAGGTGTTTCAAGTATGGGAATATATATAGTAATGAAAGAATATTACTTCAAATGATTGGACCTTCTTCATAGGTATGTTGCAATCCGGATGGTCATTATGCGTTTGAGCCTGCGATTGGTCGTCTCTCTCGTTTTAGGGATCACGCTTGTTTCAACTCTGTTCACATACTACGAATACCGCGAAGAAAAGGGTCGTCGTGAAGCGGAGTTGGAAAAACGTGCTGCGGACATTGGAGAAAGTTTGCAACAAGCAGTGCAGCCCGCTCTTGCGAATGGTCAACGCCGTGTAATAACACGCATTGTGGAAAAGTTCAGCAACCGCGAATCCCTGGCTGGCTTGGCAGTCTATGACACACAAGGAGTGCCCTTAGCGATCACACCTCAACTGCAGGATCGTTTCGTGGCCGAACCGGAGATCTTAAAAACAGCGGTCGCTAATTCCAAGGTCATAGGGCAATTCGCGCAAATGCAGGATGTCACGTTGCATCTTTATGCTCTTCCACTCCATGACGAAGATGGAAGACCACTCGGCGGAATCGTCATTGTCCACGATGCAACCTTCATAGAATCTGAGTTGAAAGACATGCTACGCAATACCTTCTTGCATGCCCTTGTGCAAATGCTGACAGTTTCGCTGATCACATTGATCATCGTCCGGTTGAGCATCCAAGGGCCGGTTACGCGTGCGGCCCAATGGATGAAAGCCCTCCGCACAGGAAGACTCACGCCCCATGCTGCAATCCCTGATTTCGACCTTTTTCCACCGCTCGCTTATGAAGTTGAAAATTTCGCCAACAGTTTACAAGCAGCTCGCGCCTCAGCTTCGGCGGAGGCACGGCTGCGTCTGATGGCAGAATCATCATGGACAGCAGAGCGGCTTGCAGTCTTCGTTAAAGAAAAACTGCAGGGAAGCCGGCTCTTCGTGATCTCCAACAGGGAACCATACATTCACCAGAAAAATGGGGACAAGGGCCCGAAAGTGGTGGTGCCGGCCAGCGGACTTGTCACTGCATTAGAGCCGATCCTTTGTGCTTGTGATGGCACTTGGATCGCACATGGAAGTGGTGACGCCGACCGATCAGTAGTGGATTCCCACAGTCGCCTAAGGGTACCGCCCACGGAACCGAAGTACACGTTACGGCGGGTCTGGCTGACCAAAGAAGAAGAGGACGGATATTACTACGGATTTGCCAACGAAGGCCTATGGCCGCTCTGTCACATTGCCCATACACGGCCTCTCTTTCGCATACAGGATTGGGAACATTACAGATCAGCCAACCAGAAATTCGCAGATGCGCTGATCGATGAAATGAGTTTCACAGTGAGCCCAGTGGTGCTGCTGCAGGACTACCACTTTGCCTTGCTCCCGCGCATGATCAAACGCGCACGTCCTGATGCCAAGGTCGCTATTTTTTGGCACATACCGTGGCCGAACCCGGAAGCATTCAGTATTTGCCCTTGGCAGACAGAATTGCTCGATGGCATGCTCGGCGCCGACCTCATCGGGTTCCATATCCAATCCCATTGCAACAACTTTCTGGAATCCGTGGATCGTACCCTGGAAAGCCGCATCGAGTGGGACCACTTCACAGTGAAACGTGAGAACCACATCACAGCAGTCCATCCTTATCCGATCAGTGTTGTGTTCCCTGAAGTGCCGCCATCCTCTTTGGTCGAAAAAAATGTGACCATGGCCAAGGCAGCGCTGCGCAAACAGTTGGGCATCGATCCGTTGTTCCTCGGCGTGGGCGTGGACCGCGTGGATTACACCAAAGGCATCTTGGAGCGGTTCCTTGCTGTTGAAAAACTATTGGAAAGTCAACCGGCGTATATCGGACAATTCACTTTTGTACAGATCGGGTCGCCGAGCCGCACGCAGATCAAGCGTTATCACGATCTGCTCGAGGAAACCAGTTTAGAAGCCGAACGCATCAACAAGCGGTTTCAGGCCGGGAGTTGGCGTCCGATTGTTTTCCTCAAACACCAACATAGCCATCAGGAAATTCAACCTTTTTACAAAGCCGCCGATCTTTGCATGGTTACATCACTGCACGATGGTATGAACCTTGTAGCAAAGGAATTCGTTGCCGCCCGGGATGACGAACATGGGGTCCTAGTATTGAGCCAGTTCACAGGAGCGAGCCGCGAATTGCAGGATGCTGTCATCGTCAATCCTTATGACATTGGGCAGATCGCGAAATCGATCCATCTGGCCCTGACCATGGACAATGCCGAACAACAGGCACGCATGCGAAGGATGCGCAAGACTCTTAAAGAACAGAATGTCTACCGCTGGGCTGGCAACTTGATCACGGATCTGTGTGAAGTGAGGCTGGATGCAAATGGGGCCATCCATGCACTTGAGAACAAAGACCAAGATTTTGCCCAAGCTTCCTGAGGGAAAGTGCGTATGACGAAGCAGCAATTATTCAAACGACCGTTATTTACTTGTTGCGATGGAATAATTTTGGTCCAACAATCTAACGATTGCTTCTGTCACGCCTGCGCCTGTCTCCGCTTTAGTGATCCATTGGGTCATTGCTTTTACAGCTGGCAAGGCATTTGCTACAGCAATGGAAAGACCGCAGATCTTCAAAAAAGGAATGTCATTCTCCGCATCTCCGATCCCCGCCATTTGCATGATATCGATTTTGAGCTGATGCGAAGCGGCAATGAGGCCGGACGCTTTGTCTACACCTTTCGGAAGCACCATGATGGCATCGCGGTTGACCGTGACTTCAAGTTCAAGACCAAGCTCCCGGATGATGGCCGCAACCTCATTCCCGTGGTTCATTTTGGTCGCAATGACAACATTGCCGATCGAAAGAGGTTCAATTCCAGACGCCTGCAACCTTTCAATGCATGCAGCAGGCGGAGGAGGTGCCAAAATTCGCATTTCGTCATGCTCAGGGGAATAAAGCAGGCCGCCGTTCTCTGCCACAATGCAGTCGAAGGTCCGGGCATGCGGGAAAACACCCAACAGGTCCTGGAATTCACGGCCGGTATTCAGAATGAGCTTGTTTCCCGCGGACTTCCACCGTTCAAGTGCAACGACTGTGGGATCATCCACCTTCCCATCACTGGCCAGTGTCCCGTCGTAATCAACTGCGATGGCGAGCAAGCGCATGTGCAATTCCAACATCTCCCTTGAATTCTTTGCAACTATGGATACGAATGGCGCAACATCATCGGTGGACCAGAAGGCCAATAAGCCTTTTTACTTTAACTCGTCCGCACACTTGATGCGCATCGGAAGAGAGAAAGCCACGGATCTCCGTGAATTTCTAAATGCACTGCGGTCCTGCCCGGAGGAATCCATCTTCCAGCACATGTTCCAGACTTTGGAAGAGCACCACTTCATCCAGGAGGGGTTCTCGAATGATTTTGCACAATGGGTCTTCGAAGAATGCAATGAGACTGCGCTGGCGGAACGGCTGTCGGGTGTGGACATCCGTGAATATACTTCAGTCGAAGCGTTACGGGAAGTGCTCGTCGCGATCGTAGAACAACATATCAAGCTTGATTCAACATCCGCTGAACGCTCCGCGCATGAGCCGTTTTATTTTTGCTCTTCTGAGAAAGTGATCATTCCTACACCGTTCTCGGCGTACAACTTGGTTGGTTTTGCAGAGGCCTTACAAAATGTTTCTATCCATTCCATCCATCACCATTTCATCGATGCCCGGCTCCGTTTGAAACTTGTTTCCAATGATTTCTCAGTATGGTTGCAAGAGGAACTGGGGCTGTCTGAATTGGCCCGCAAGTTGGATCATGTTGACATCTACACTGCCACACTCGAAGACGTGCGTACCCGGATCGTCAATGTTGTGGAAGAAACATGTGCGAGGCGATGGGTATGAGTGAAACGAAAACAGATCGAGCTCGAAATATTGCCGTGATGAATGGCGACACCAAAGGGTCTCCAACGCCAGATTTGGGTGGTGTCACTGCTCGGAGTGCAACGCATACAGCACCGCCGGCACGCAAAGAACAAGGTGGCTTGCGGCGCACACCATCGATCCCGAATACTCCTCCGCCCCCCGAACCACCGCCATCCATTGAGAAATATGATGCTGTGATCGGCAAAGCCAGCCTCGATGAGTTGTTGTTCCTCGCTGAACGAGTGAAAGGCAGAACCGTCAAAATGGTCAATTCGACCGCTGTAGGCGGTGGAGTAGCAGAGATATTGAGCCGTCTTGTGCCACTGCTCAATGAGCTCGAGGTCAAAACAAAGTGGGAAGTCATCACTGGGGGCAATGATTTTTTTGAGGTCACAAAAGGATTCCACAACGCTTTGCACGGGGCGGAATACAAATTGACTTTGGCAGCGCGCGAGATCTTCCTCGAAAACACTGAAGCGAATCTAAAGCGCATGCATTTCGATGAGGACATCATCGTGATCCATGATCCACAGCCATGCATGTTGGTAACAGGGCGCGAGAACTCAAATAACAAATGGATCTGGCGCTGTCATATCGACCTATCCAAACCGGATCAAGAAGTTTGGGATTTTCTCCGCCCTTCGGTTGAACGCTTCGATGCAGCCATTTTTTCGTCACCGGCTTTTTCCCAGCAACTTACCATCCCGCAATATCTTCTCTATCCATGTATCGACCCCCTTGCAGAGAAGAACCGGGATATGGATGAGAACGAGATCAGCAAGGTCTGTGATGACCTCGGAGTCGACAGAAAACGTCCTATCGTGACCCAGATCTCACGCTTTGATCGCTTGAAAGATCCGGTCGGCGTGATCCAAGCCTACAAACTTGCAAAACGCTATCTTGATTGTCAGTTGGTGCTCGCTGGCGGCGGGGCGACCGATGATCCTGAAGCCTCAGCCGTGCTCGAAGAAGTCATGCATGCTGCGGATAACGACCCGGACATTATCGTTCTGAACCTGCCGGCATGGTGCGCCCGTGAGATCAATGCGCTGCAACGGGCTTCGACCGTGATGGTGCAGAAATCTCTGAAAGAAGGTTTCGGTCTTACAGTCACGGAAGCATTGTGGAAAGGTAAACCAACGATTGCTTCCGCGGTGGGTGGCATCCCCAGCCAGATCATCCATAAGTTGACCGGCATGCTCGTTCATTCCGTGGAAGGGTGCGCGTATCAGATCCGGTACTTGCTTACCCATCCTGAGTTTGCAAACCAACTAGGCGCCAGTGGCAAAGAACATGTGAAAGAGAATTTCCTGGTCACTACGAACCTCAAACGATGGTTGTTGCTTTACCAATTATTGGATCCCTAGAAAGACGAGTTACACGTAAATACGAATTCCCTGACTCTCTAACGCTTGCAATTTGTGGTCCACGGATAGGCAGATCGATTAGACCCATTTGTTCAATGTACGGATACGGGTTTTCACGGAATTTGGTAATACAGAATGAACCTGAGTGCAATGGATTGGGTCGCCACATAATATTCCGATGAATAGGGTCAATAGATCGAGTGTCCTCGTTGTATTGATTGCAAAGGAGAAACAGCCATGAAAGCTTTGAAGATCATCATCACCTCATTATTCTTTATGTCCGCATTTGCATTGGCTCAATCGCAGGCCGGAGTGCAAACTTCCGCTTCTGCTTCTGACAGGACATCTGTCAACGCAAGCAAACAAGGCGCGAAAGCGAATTCGGAGTCGTCTGTCAATGCCGGGTCCAACCTCAACGCATCCCATGAAGGACACTCTGGCAATGGATCGGCCAGCGGCTCTGCATCTGCAAATGAGCGGTCATCAGCTTCAGGTGAGGTAAGCCCGCTCGGTATGCCAGCGGGAACGCCATTGCCAGCGCAGTTGAACCAGAACCTTGATGCAAAGAAAAACAAGCCGGGAGACGTCGTTACGGCCAAAACCACCTCAGATGTGAGGCAAGATGGCAAAGTCGTGGTCCCCAAAGGGTCGAAATTGGTTGGACATGTGACCGATTCCCATGCTCGCGCCAAAGGTGAAGCTCAGTCCTCTTTCGGTTTTGAATTCGATTCGCTGGAGATGAAAGATGGTCGAAAGGTGCCCATTCACGGCACGCTTCAAGCCATCGCAGCGCCTGCTGCAAGTGCGGCCGCGTCCCATGATGATATGTTCGCTTCCGGAGTGGCTGGCGGATCAGCCATGGGCGGAGGAATGGTCAGCGCTCCCGCTCGCAGTAGCGGTGGTGGTGGTTTGTTGGGTGGCGGCGGAGGCGGTGGAGTCCTAAGCGGGGGTGGCGGTGTAGCCAGTTCAACGACGGGTTCACTTGGCAGCAGTGTATCGGGGGCCACATCGAACACAAGCGGTGCTCTGAGTAGCACCACGAATGCCACCAGCAACCTCGGTTCATCGGCTGGAGGTACATTGAGCACGGCCACCAACGCCACAGGGAATGTATCCGGAAGCTTGAAAGGTGTGTCTTCAGTTGCTGGTTCAACTACGACCGGTGCAAGAGGGGTCTTCAATTTGCAAGGCGTGCAGATGATGACTTCAGGACAAGGCAGCGCTGCCAGCAGCTTGTTGGTCTCCGCGGACAAGAACATTCACCTGGAAAGCGGGAGCCAGATGTTGGTGGCCATGGGATCGGCGGTCTCAACACCGAAATAATGATGCACGTAACTCAAAGGCGAAGGACATCTGTGAATTCACCGGCTCTCTGGCAATCAGGGGGCCGGTTTATTTGTATCAACGTTTTTGTGTTGAGGGTGGGTTGAGTGTGTTTCTTGTCCCCGAGTGGGAGAGGAAAATCGAGTCAGATCAGGCAAGACGAAATAATATGTGACTAAACTGTTACATTGATATCGCAATGAAATTGCAAGAATCCCCACTGTTAAAAAAATAGCTGTTGACATGATGTTTAATGGACACGTATAAAGCCAAGAATTTATTTAATCACCGGAGGAACCGTGGACCTATCCATGCGTTTCAAGAAGTATATTTTCATTACTCTGATCTCATTGTTTTTCAATTTGCTATCCTTTGCCCAATCGCCAGGTTATTTGAGCCAGACCAATACCACTGGAACTCCGGATTATGGATCTTTCATTAGTTCAAATATTGACCAAGTGAACCTTGCCAATGGCGGGCTGACTATCAATATCCCGCTGATCTCACGCCACTACCGGGGCTTTGATCTGAAAATGGGATATCGATATGACAGCAAATATTGGGTCGCAGATCCAACGGTAGTCACTTTATTTCAAAACGCAGGGGGTACTACAAGCGGAAAAACTTATGCATGGCGTATTGATGCAGTCGATGCCGGATGGAACATATCCGCAAATTATGGCGGCAATATGGAATACGTAAAGACTGTCTATCAATGTGCCACAACCATGACAGGGAATGTACCGAATCCACCTGTTTTTAAAGTATTCATTTCGAATTTCATCTATACCGCCGGGGATGGCACGAAATATCAATTTCCAGTACGTCGGCAATTTGATATCAACAATGGATCGTGCAATGAATTTCCACCTGGCTTATTGGAACTTCCTGTAGGCCCTTCGAATCAAGGCAATATGCAGTTGGATATTTCCGCTTCACAATATAACCAAGCCACTAGTCAGGTTGATTTCGCATATACGCTTACGCATAAAGATGGCACTGTTGAGAAGTATTCTCTGCCTTCAACTGCCAATAGTCTTCCAACAGGTTCAATTACTGACAGGAACGGGAATATCCTCGGGCCCGATGCGCCATTTACAGTTGCTTACCCGAATTCCCAGAATCCATCGGTCTATCAATGGCAGTATACAGATTCCAATGGGACCCAGCGAAACATCACATTTACAAATACTGGTTTGTCTAATTTGTCTTCAAATTTTCCATCTACTCCTGCGTATGATAGTTCCAGTGGGCCAGTTCCGGCAGTTACAAACGGCATTGGTGGTAGTTTATCTGTTCTACAATCCATTCAGTTGCCCAATAATTTGTCATACTCATTTTCATATATTGACCCAACCACCGGGTCAGTGAACACGTCCGGTGAGATCATGCAAGTGAATTTGCCCACCGGCGGATATATCAAATATAAGTGGGGTTATGTCGCACAACGCGATCTATTCAATCCGATTTATATCAATTACAACAATACCTCATTGGAAGATCAGACAGCATTGGATTCACGCGTCCTGATCGAGCGTCGCGTGAGTGCAGACGGGGGTCAAACAGAACAGGTCTGGTCATATAGTTATGGTACTTCCGGTAATTCTGTGACCACCACAGTGATCGATCCCATGAATTACATGCAAGTGCATTATTTTGACCCTTTATTGGATATGAAGGAAGTGAAAACTCTGTTTTATGATACGGATCACGTTACTGTGAAAAAAGAAATTGATTATGACTGGGATCTTCAATATAACAGTCCAGTATTATTGAGTGTGAATGCCCCATCGATAAAAGATCAACAGACACAAAACAATAATAACCCCAATCTCAACCCAACTTGCGGCTACTTCGAAGTGGATTCCGGCCCGATATGCGGCCCTGGAACTACTGGCTCTAATCCACCTCCTTACTCACCCGGTGGAATAGGTTCCATCGTGACAGGTGGGAATCGTGATTATGCCCCATCTGGAACAACTACGATCACATACGATAATGGCATTACGGAATCTTCAATTATCCAAAAACACCTTGGGGACTGTTGGCAATTTACAAATGATAATATTCAAATTCCAGGTGGTACACCAGTTCAATATCAGAGCTGTACTGACAATCCTACAGAAATTGATGAATTCGGTTATAACTCGAGTACACCAATTCGTATCACTGATTTCAATTATTATCATCAAACGAACTCGAACATTTCCAATTTCCCCATTTTGGATTTGGTTACAGAAAAGAAAATCTATGACGAAACAACATCCCCTGCTACCTTGGCAAGTGATACGTTGTACAAATATGACACGTATGGCGCCAACAGCTATGTTTCACTGACAGCTACAACAGCTTCGAATGCGCAATCACACGATGTAACTTTTGGCACATCGATGACCACGCGCGGCAATTTGACCGAGACAGACGGCATGGTGAGCGCGAATAGTTACATTGCCAGTTACAACAGCTATGACATCCTTGGCAATGTTGTGAGCACAACTGACCCAATGTTAAATACTACGAATTTCAGTTATACAGACAATTTCACGGACGGAACGAACCATAATTCATATCGCTTTGTCACCGCCGTGACCGCACCGTCGACTAATGGGACCGCCCATGTCACTCAAAAACAATATGACTGGAATACCGGTCTTGTGATGGCCACGTGCGGCGAGAATTTCACGGGATCAAACTGTTCTGTTGGGTTAAGTGGCTTTTCTGATTACGTGACTCATGTCTATGATTATTTGAATAGGCCAAAAGATGTATATGATAGCGGCGGTGGTCATTCCCACATTGATTACAATGAGTCTTCATCATCTATCAATATGACGTTGACAACAACGCACGTTTCCGGCATAAGCGTTGTTTCTGAAGCAGTTCTCGATGGTTTGGGGCGCACCAAGCAGAAACAACTTGTTTCCGATCCACAAGGCATTGACTACACGGATACCACCTATGATGCATTGGGCCGCGTCAGCTCAGTCAGCAATCCTTATCGTTCAACCAGCGATTCGACCTACGGCATTACTGTTACCGAATACGATGCATTGAGCCGCGTAGTTGATGTTATTCCGCCGGATGGAAATGCTTTCTGGAACAATGTCTCCACCACTTACTCCGGCAACTGCGCTACCGTCACCGACCAAGCTGGCCATGCCCGTACCAGTTGTTCCGATGCCCTCGGACGTTTGACACAGGTCACCGAAGACCCGAGCGGCTTGGCCTTTGTCACAAATTACACGTACGATATGCTCGGCAACCTGCTCTGCGTCGAGCAGCATGGCAACGCATCCGGAACAGGGTGTAGCTCAAGTCCATCGAATGACTCATCGAGTCCTTGGCGAGTCCGCCGCTTCACCTATGACTCACTCTCGCGGCTTCTGACATCGCACAATCCAGAGACGGGCACGATCACGTACGCTTATGATGCCAACGGCAATGTCATATCCAAGACATCGCCGGCGCAGAACACAGCGCAGAATTCAACGTCAACAGTGACCGTGACGTATTCCTACGACGCGTTGAACCGCCAGACGCTGACCTACATCAATGACGGTATCTCGCCCTGGATGCACTTCAACTATGACGAAACCGCGCCCTTCGGCGTGACGATGCATAATTACATCGGGCGTTTGACGTCATCGGCCACGAATTACGCCGGGGCGCTCAACTACAACGTCATGATCTTCGACCATGATGTCATGGGCCGTGCCACCAACATTTGGGACTGCCGCGCGGGCATGAATACATGCCCGATATTCGAATACACCTACAACCCGGATGGCACCACGGCCTCGCTGCAATATCCTTCCGGCACGAAGTTGTATGACACCTATGACACCGCCGGGCGGCAGACCTGTGTTTCGACGGCAGCGAATTGCGGTGGCACAATCTACAAACAAGCGGTTTCGTTCTTCCCCAATGGGGCCATGCAGACAGGCGCGTTGGGCGTGGTCTCGGGCACAGCGACTGTGAACTTGACTGATTGGCTCAATAAGCGGCTGCAACGCACTGACATTTTAGCCCAGCATGGTTCCACCACGCTGCAAGACCTAGACTACAATTTCTATGATGTGAATGGGAAGAACAACGGCAATGTTTATACAGTCAATAACTGGAAGAACACCGCACGGTCGCAGAGCTACAGTTATGATTCTTTGAACCGTTTGACCAGTGCGTGGTCCACCACGCAATCGGGTAGCTCGGGATGGGGTATCAGTTACGCTCTCGACCCGTGGGGCAACATGACACAGAAGAACCTGCTGAGCGGGTATGCGGCGAATCCGGATAATATGTCGAACTCCGTGAACCTGGTCAATCAACTCACCTCTCAGGTGGGCTATGACGCCGCCGGCAACATGACCTCGTTCTACAACGGAGTTTCGAGCCTCGCGCCGGTCTTTGACGCCTATAACCACATTAAGTTTGTGGCCAGCATTGGCTATGAGTACGATACTGACGACCGCCGTATCCGCAAGTTCATTCCCAACACGGCCGACTTCACCAAAGACTACTGGTACGGGCTGAACCCGGCGCCGCTCACAGAGACTGACGGCAACCAGAACATCACCACCGAGTATTACTTCTTCGGCGGCCAGCGCATCGCGCAGAACGAGTTTACCTACAGTAGCAATCCCACCTCCACGCTACGCTATTACCTGGGTGACAACATCGGCTCGACCAGCTTGCTGATCAACTCGGACGGTTCGATCTGCAGCGAATCAGACTATTACCCCTACGGCAAAGAGAGTGTAGTTCAGGCACCTTGCACTTCAACCGAGGAGTTCAAGTACACGGGCAAGGAACGGGACAGCGAATCCGGCCTCGACTACTTCGGTGCCAGATACTTTGCCAGCTCGATGGGCAGGTGGATGTCCCCGGACTGGTCAGAGAAACCCATGGCGGTTCCGTACTCTCAGTACGATGACCCGCAATCGTTGAATCTGTATGGGTATGTAAGGAACAACCCGATTACGGGTATTGATGCCGATGGGCATTGTGGAGGAGGGGATACACCTAATTGTCAGAAGTTGCCGAACAATCCTGCGAATGTTCCTGCACCCGTCAAACAAGCAATCAACGATTCAGTGAAAGCTAGCAACAGTCCCACAGCCGACGACAAAAAAGGTGGGTCACATGAAGAGGGTGGAGTTGCATACACGAAAGACGGTAAGCAAGTCATCGCCCCTGCGGAACCCGGAAAATTCAAGGACGTTACACAACCGGGAGCAGCTCAGGTAGACCCATATAAGGCGGCTGACCCTGCCAAGCAGAAGCCCGGGGATGTTCAAGCCGATGTCGCTTGGCATGTTCATCCATCTGCAACAAGTGAGACTACGACTACAAATGCGAATGGTCAGACGGTAGTGACTACATCTTCGTTCAATCAACCTCCATCGAGCAACCAAACAGGTGGTGGAGACATTCAAAACGCTGCTCCGGCACCAACTGTTAACATCGTTGTCGGAGCAGGTGATAAAACGGTTTACGTCTATGACAGCAAAGGATGCACATGCAAAGAGAGCTTAAAGGACTTCAACAAACCGCCAAAGCAACCATAGGAATGACCTTAAGGCAGAATTCTGTAATTTGCAGCCTCGCGCTACTGCTCTGTTCGAGTGCAGTCGGGTTACACGCACAGGCAACGGCGAGTAATGTTGGGGGGAAGTGCTTTGCCATACACGTGCGCCTCAACGGCAAAACGGTTGAAGCGCCGCAAACGATTACCCTGAAGTCAAAAGAGCATGAGACACAATTGTCCTTAGAAGGAGCCTGCTTCAATGTGCCGTCTTCCGTGCTCAAAGAAAAATCAGTTGATATTTTTTTCACGGTGCCGGGAAACAAGGTTTACCTATCAGCGATTCCAACGGGCTTCTTTGCAGGTTCATGGGACATCGACCTAGCAGATAAAAAATTCGACAGAGAAGTGGTTCTCCCAAAACATACTCGTATCAGAGAAGCATGTGCAGTTGTTTTCCATGGAGGAGAACCCGAAAACGCACTTACTCAGACCGGATGTCGCTCACCTCTCCCTACAAACAAAACGAAGGCAACCGAATAATCAAAACCGAACCAAGCTAGTCAAAAATAATGGTTTCTTGCAATATCATTTTGCTCTTAAGCACTGCTCCAACCATTCTCCGGGTATGCCTTCAAGTTTATAGACCGGGTCTCCGCCATGATAAAAGCCTACCTTCTCAACCTTAGCGGTTCTATTCGCAAACGGTAGCTGTTCAGACTGGAGTTTGTGATGGAGCTTCCAATTCGTTTTGAAATCGTCCAAGAATGCGGCATCCGCAATACGAACTTCCGTACCCTCGGGGAACGCTTCTTTGTAAGGAACAGGTTCGTTTGAATTCATTACTCTAGCCTCCGGAACCGGGTGGTGGTGGTGTTTTGACAATTTTCGTCGGGTCAATTTGAGTTGGTTGTTTCAACTGATATTGAGTGGCTCCTCCGCTTGTTGTGGCTCCATTTTCTGGAACTGCCAAGTTTGATTTTGGAGTATTAAAAGTAATTGAGTTTGAACCTTTACCTTCGCCAATTTCTAAAGCGCCTTCAACTTCTGTACTGGTAGCACCCGCAGGAATCTGAGATGGTGTTGTCACATACGTTCCTGACCGCAAAACTCCACCTGATTCTGTTATACCAGCAACACCTGCATCACTTGTGAAATGAGTAACAGCAAGCGTACCATTTGCCAACGAAGCATCCAAAACCGCTGGTGCGGCAGGGCGGGTGGCCCACCTTTTCGTGACAGGTTTTGATTTTCCATTCCCAAACCGAGTAGGGGGTGCCCCACGTTTTCGGTTTATGAAAACGTGGGAACTCAAGAACAATGAATCCACGGTTTTGATCTGTGGCTCTTCCGCCCACGCTTGGTACACAATGGGCAGTGTTTGGGGCATCAGCTATCAGATCGACGCATGGGGCAACATGGTGCAGAAGGACGCGATGAGCGGATACTCCGCAAATCCCGATGCGATGTCGAACTCGGTGAACCTGGCCAATCAGCTCACCTCTCAGGTGGGCTATGATGCGGCTGGCAACATGACCTCGTTCTACAACGGAGTTTCGAGCCTCGCGCCGGTCTTTGACGCCTATAACCACATTAAGTTTGTGGCCAGCATTGGCTATGAGTACGATACTGACGACCGCCGTATCCGCAAGTTCATTCCCAACACGGCCGACTTCACCAAAGACTACTGGTACGGGCTGAACCCGGCGCCGCTCACAGAGACTGACGGCAACCAGAACATCACCACCGAGTATTACTTCTTCGGCGGCCAGCGCATCGCGCAGAACGAGTTTACCTACAGTAGCAATCCCACCTCCACGCTACGCTATTACCTGGGTGACAACATCGGCTCGACCAGCTTGCTGATCAACTCGGACGGTTCGATCTGCAGCGAATCAGACTATTACCCCTACGGCAAAGAGAGTGTAGTTCAGGCACCTTGCACTTCAACCGAGGAGTTCAAGTACAC
>Ga0207022_10130_pt1 | contig 20781 bp, 11 predicted proteins | sample Alteio_BWMinCont_46_FD_153307 | JGI IMG/M metagenome (GOLD analysis project Ga0207022, IMG submission 153307) | Enriched cells from forest soil in Barre Woods Harvard Forest LTER site, Petersham, Massachusetts, United States -... | ecosystem: Environmental > Terrestrial > Soil > Temperate forest >... | reverse complement strand
GAAGGCGCTACGCTCATTGAAGCGAAGATGATGCGCATGAAGGGACACGCCATGCACGATGCGGCGTTGTACGTCCCTAAGCCGTATTTTGAGTATTGGAAGCGACGCGATTGCATCACGCGCTTTGAAAAATACCTGCTCGACCGCGGATGGCTCACCACAAAACAGAACGAAGAGCTCATGAAGAGCGTGGAAGACCAGATCAACAAAGAGCGCGACGAAGCGGACGCTTCCCCGTTCCCGAAAGCTGAGGACATGGCCGAATCGGATGTCTTCCTCGACAACTCAGTGAAGATCCCTTTCAAGTACGGACAGCCGAAGGTGAAAGCAGTGGCGAAGGACGTGAAGATCGGCGAAGCGAGCAACGTGTCACATTACAAGTGAAGCATGCCATCAGCTTGTGAAAGCCCAACACAAGAATCTGTTCATAACTGAAAATTAGAAACTGGAAACTGACTTCATGGCCCCTGTAACGTATCTCGAAGCGATCCGGCAAGGCATCTGGGAAGAGATGGTGCGCGACCCCGCTGTCTTCTGCATCGGAGAAGATGTCGGCGTCTATGGCGGCGCCTTCAAGATCACCGAAGGGTTCCTGAACCACTTCGGCAAAGAGCGCGTGATCGATACGCCCATCAGCGAGGCTGCCATCGCCAGCGCGGCGTTCGGCGCGGCGCTCACCGGCATGCGTCCGGTGGCGGAGTTCCAGTTCATGGACTTCATCAGCTCGGCGCACACACAGATCGCCAACGCCATCGCCAAAGCCAACTGGCGCTGGGGCGCTCCGGCGCCGCTGGTGCTGCGCGGGCCTTCCGGCGCGGGCGTGAGCGGCGGGCCGTTCCACTCGCAGAACCCTGAGATGTGGTACGCGCACACTCCGGGGCTGAAAGTCCTCTGCCCGGCGACCCCGACGGACGCGAAAGGGCTGATCAAGGCTGCCATCCGCGACAACAACCCGTGCCTGTTCTTCGAGCACAAGTATCTCTACCGCCGCGTGAAGGAGGAGATGCCCGAAGGCGACCACGTGGTCGAGATCGGCAAAGCCCGCGTACACCGCGCCGGACACTCGATCAGCGTGATCACCTACGCTTCGATGGTCTATGTGGCCGAAGAAGCCGCGAAGACGCTGGCCCAGGAAGGCATTGAACTTGAGATCCTCGACCTGCGAACGGTCGCACCGCTCGACCAACAAGCCATTGAAGACACGGTCAAGAAGACCAACCGCGTCATTGTGCTGCATGAGGACAACCGCACGGGTGGCATCGCGGGCGAGATCGCAGCCATCATCAACGAGCGCGCTTTCGAAGCGCTCGACGCTCCGATCACACGCATCTGCGCGAAGGATACGCCTGCTCCGTTCTCGCCTCCACTGGAAAAGTGGTTCCTGCCGAACGCCGGAGATGTGGTGCGGGAAGCGAAGAAGTTGATGGCGTACTAAGAAATTGAATTATTTCAAATCGGACATGATATCCCTCAACTGTTTTAGAAGTTGAGGGACATCTTTTTGCGCTGTTTGATAAATGATGGCAGGATCCACATGAAAATAGGCATGCACGATGATGTTCCTCATTCCTGAAATTTCCTGCCAGTGTATCTCCGGATGTGACTCCTTGTATTGGGCAGAGACAGACTTGGCCGCTTCACCCAAGACCTGAAAATTCCGCGAAATGGCGTCCAATGCCATGGGGGACGAAGCTAGATTTTCTTTGTTGTCTGGCAAGTATTCCAATATGCGTTCGCATGCAGTCAGCATGTGACGTAGATAGACAGCATCATTCTTCACAATGCTATGGCCTCTGACAGGACCTGTTTGCGGACTTCAGGTTCCAAACCGGATTCAGTGACAATATCCACGCGTACCCCAAGAAGGGATTCGAGTTCAGCATTGAGACCGCCCATATCGAACAAAGTCCTTCCCGGCGCCATTTCAACCAAAAAATCAATATCACTGGTTGGACCTTCAGAACCACGCGCCATGGAACCGAACAGTGAAATCCGTTCCGCGCCGTATTTGTGCGCGGCGCGCAAAATCTCCATTCGTTTAAGCATCAACTCGTTGCGTCCCATATGAGCCTTATTCTGACATGGAATCGATGGATAGCCAAATCCGTTCCTTATATCGACGACTGATTTATAATTGACTTCTGCTACCCCGTAATCATTTTTAATCTTTCCGGCTCACGCCGGGCACGAAGGAACGCACAATGCCGACTGATGTCATCATGCCCCAGATGGGCGAATCGATCTTTGAAGGCACCCTCACCAAGTGGCTGAAGAAGCCGGGCGACAAGGTCAACCGCGACGAGCCGTTGTTCGAGATCTCCACCGACAAAGTGGACGCCGAGATCCCCTCGCCCGCCAGTGGCGTGCTGGTCGAGATCAAAGTCCAGGCTGGAACGACCGTGCAGGTCAACACCGTGGTCGCCGTGCTTGGCGAAGAAGGCAGCGCGGTCACTGCATCAGCGCCAGCAGCGGCAGCACCGGCTCCGACACCAGCGGCACCCGCAGCGGCTCCGGCGAAAGGTGCGCCCGCACCTGCAAAAGGAACACCGACTCCAGCTCCGATAAGTTCTGGTGATGCTGATGGCGAATCAAAGCCGGCGGCACCGGCTTTTGCTGCACCTTCCACTCCGCAGACTCCAGCCGCTCCGGCGAAAGCTGCAGCGCCTGCTTCGACTCCGGCGATGTCCATCGCCGATGGTGCGAATGCGGCGCGCAATGTGCGCAGCAGCCCGCTCGTACGCAAGATCGCGAAGGACAATAACATCAATCTGCAAGCTGTCGGCGGCACCGGTTCAGCCGGACGCATCACCAAAGATGACATCCAAAACTTCCTGACAACACACGGAGCCGGCGCAGCTGCGGCTTCGGCTGTTGCACCAGCGGCTTCCGCATATTCGCAAGCTGCATCCGCTGCGCCTGCTTCTGCTCCGGCAGCGCATGTTTCTGCGCCCGCGCTGCCTGCTCCCACGCCGGGCGAAGTCGTGCCGATGTCGAAGATGCGCGCCATCATCGCCAAGCGCATGGTGGAATCGAAACAGACCAGCGCGCACGTCCACACTGTCTTCAAGGTGGATATGACCCGTGTGGTCAAGATCCGCGAAAAACAGAAGGCCAGCTTCGAGCAGCGCAACGGCGTGAAACTCACCTACATGCCGTTCGTCACGCGCGCGTGCCTGGCGGGCATCAAGGCCATGCCGATCGTGAACTCATCGGTCGAAGGCGAGGCCATCCGATACCACAAGAACGTGAACGTGGGCATCGCAGTTGCGCTCGATTGGGGATTGATCGTTCCCGTCGTCAAGCAAGCCGAAGAGCGCAGCTTCCTCGGATTGCAGCGCGCCATCAGTGACGTTGCCGAACGCGCGCGCGCGAAGAAATTGCAGCCCGATGAAGTGATGGGTGGAACATTCACCATCACCAATCCCGGGGCCTTCGGCCCGCAGTTCGGTTTGCCCATCATCAACCAGCCGCAGGTCGCAATCCTCGGCATGGGCGGCATGTTCAAAGAGCCGGTCGTGGTCACGGACAAGGACGGCAATGATTCCATCGCCATCCGCAGCATCATCCGGCTGACGCTCGGCTACGACCACCGCATCATCGATGGCGCGGACGCAGACCGCTTCATGGTCGCGGTTCGCAACTACCTTGAGAACTGGAGCGAGGAGATCGGGTAATTCGCAGCTAGTAGTCAGTAGCTAGTAATCAGTAAAACCAAATGCAGCCGCAGACCCCTCAGATGAACGCAGATGAATTTTAGTTTTATATTCAAAAAGCAAAATCAACACCTGCCATAGAGACACAAAGACACAGAGGAAACTCACTTAGTTCATGCAAAGAATGCGGACTTTATCAGAGTCCGCATTTTTTCTGGAAACCTAGAACTGGAAACTGTTCCATGCCCATCATCGAGACGATCCGCGCGCTGCCCATCACCGGACTGGTGCATGAGCTCACGGAAGAGCATCCGGAGAACATCACGGAGCGGGCGCGCGCGTTCTACACCAAGATGATGGAGAGCTCCTTCGCCGTCTCGGCGGCGATCCTCAGCCGGGCGGAACACCACCGTGGCCGCGCCGCATGGGACACACTCGAAGCCATGACCGTGGCGCCGTTCCTGGAGGAAGCCGAGCTGGGGCGCTTCGAGAGCGCACGCAGCATCGGCGAACAGGCAGTCGCGCGGCTGTGGACGCTGGATCCGAGCGGCGCGCTCTCGCCGCAGGAGTGGTGGCGCAACGTCCTCGATTATGAGTTCGCCATGTTCCTACAGTTCTCCACCGACCCGCTGACGCGGGCAGTGCTGCGTCCGATGCGCGGGGCGAGCGCGACGCTGCGCACCTATATGTGGGACATCCGTGCGACCATCAAGAAAGCCGGGCCGAAAACGGTGGCGCTACCAGCATCACAAGCGAATTTGCTATCGGCTTTGTCACCGGTCGCGGCGATCGACCGGAAGCAGAGCCACGCCGAAGGGTTGGCAAAGCTCAAGGCCGCCATCCGCGAGGATGAGTTCGATGCGACGAAGTTCGCGCCAACGATCCCGGGCGACAAGAGCCATCGTTTGTTGTTCTCACGCGATGCGGCGAACCAGGTGAACATCAGCGAGCTGACCGCGCCGGAAGCAGCGCTGTTCCGTGAGATCAATGGCAAGCGGACCGTGGCGGAACTGGCTTCCGAAACCAGACAGGAAGAGCGCGCGGTGAGAGCAGCGCTGCAAGAGTTCGCGGCGAGCGGCGCGGTGCTGGTGCCGGAGAGATAGTAGCTAGTGGTTGGTAGTTAGTTAAAGATCAAAAACAAATGCAGCCGCAGATTGCTCAGATGAACGCAGATAATTCTTCCGTTGAATCAAAATCACAATTGGAAAGACCTCAGGCAATGGCAAGGTCGCTCGGCTCGCAAAAAACGCTCGCTCGGGATGACTACATCCATTTTTTATTTTGGACAAACAGATATCAGATCCAAACAACTCCACTACATAAGGACTGTCATTCCGAGCGATGAGCGCAGCGACAAGCCGAGGAACCGCTACCCTGAACAATAACTCGCCTATGGAACAAACCGGGTTGGTTCGATCTTCTTGACGATCAAATCCTGGGGTGAACCGTAAACACTTAAATCCCGCCAAGAGGGATTTACGGACTGGATCAAAGCGATCTTTTTTTGGCGTCGCCACCGTTTGATCTGTTTTTCGCGGGCAATCGCCTTTAATACATGCGCATGCCGCTCAACATAGACCAGCCTGTCGGTTTTGTATTTCTTTGAAAAACCTTCGAACGCGCCATGCTTGTGTTGTTGAACGCGGACATCCATATCGCTGGTGATCCCTATATAAAGCGTCCCAGAACTGCTGGCCATGATGTAGACAAAATAGATCTTCGGAGTTCGCATCGGTAAAAACTACATCATCAACTCGTGGTTGCTTTATTTCTTATATTCTGTTCGGATTCTGGAACACAGAACTACGGTTCGGGGTAGGGGTCCCTCGGCTCGGCTTCGCCTCGCTCGGGATGACAACGCGTGCTGCGCGGTTGGGGTAGGGGTCCCTCGGCTTCGCTTCGCTCGCTCGGGATGACAACATCCATTTTTTATGGATGGAGAAAAAGCTCGAGATGACACGGTTAATTGAAGAAGTGGTGGCAGAGTACGGCGTTGAGGAGCCAGAACGAAACCTGAACTGAGACGATGGGCAGAGACCGCCTCAGCGAGGGCAAATGGATCGCGAAGTAAGCCAGAATGAGCGGGAGTTGGAGGACCATGAGGATCTGAAAGATGTGAGCGTGCCACTCTTCGTCGGCAGGAAGGGGTCGGTCGTGGAAGACGATGATGCCGTGGATGAGCGTAGCGAGAACGAGCACTGACATGATGATGGGTGCGAGAGCGAGGGAACGTTCGAGGGCAGGGTTCTCCATGGCGCAATGTAACATAAATTACTTTGTGATGCAAACCTATTAGTAGTTAGTAGTTAGTAGTTAGTAGTTCGTTGAAAAACAAATGCAGCAGCAGATTTCGCAGAGGAACGCAGATGGGAATTAGGTTGTAGGTTGTAGGTTGTAGGTTGTAGGTTGTAGGTTGTAGGGAAAAGCAAATGCAAGATCAAAACAAATGCAACCGCAGATTTAGCAGAGGAACGCAGATCAATCTTGAGTTGAAAACCAAATGCTGGTCGTCAGTCATCAGTCTTCAGTCTTCAGTCTTCAGTCGTCAGTCTTCAATCGTCAGTAATCAAAACCAAAGAAATAGGCCGGCAGTGGGCAGGAACAATGGCATGGCATTTGGAACCAATGGCAAGCTTTTGGAACCAATGTCCAGCGACCAATGACGTAGTGCCGGTGTTCAATACTGAACAGTCCCAACCATTGCGATATCCCATACTATGCAGATGATCGAGAAGAGGTCCCCGAAGGCCTTGACCGTTCAGTGCCCTACCTGCGGGGCTGGACCGGGTGAGCCATGCAAACTAGATACAGACAAACGACGCCACACGCCCCATAAAGAACGGCGCACCCTTGCCCCGGACCATGAATTCATCGAATTGATCTGGAATGTGTTCGAGTAGTTGAAATCAAAAGAAAAAATCCGGAGGCGGCGAGAACGCCGGCCCGGTCATTGATTTGGCATCCGGGGCCTAAAATCGCGATAAGTGTTCAATATTGAACAGCACCGCCATTCACCGAACATTCATACTGCGGAGATGTTCAAAAGGATTTTCAAAGAAGCCCTCACTGTCCGTTGCCCCACGTGCGGCGCCAAACCCAAAGAAGAATGTGAACTCAACTCAGGCCAACCGCGGAAAGAACCGCATCGGGACCGGCGCGTGGCCGCGCCGAAGAAACGTAGTCGATGATTCCTGCCCGGTGGTCAATCACCCCAGCCAGTTCATAACAAGAGCAACCCCAGCGCTGAAGCGCGGACATGTTTGAGGACAAGTGACGCGGGGCAAATGCCCCGCTCTTCCACCAAAACAAAGAAAAGGCCGCTCACGGAATCGGGAGCGGGACGGGGATGCAATGGTGGAAGAGCGGCACTTTTGTGCCGCGTTCAGTATTCCCACCTTTCAGTGCTTTAGCGCTGGAAATGATCCGGCATAGCATCCAATACCATGTTGATCGAAGACCATGGATAGTCCTCCGCATGCAATACCGTCTTCGCCCGTACCGGGTTCTGGTGAATATAGTCGCGGTGATGATCATAATCGGCTGCATCCTTGATGCGATGTTCCGTGAAACTTGGCTGCCAAATGGGATCGTGATACTCCAATTCCACCTTCGCCCGATAGGAGAACCCACCTTTCATGTATTGCATGGATTTTTCCAATGGGGATCTGTGTTCCGGGGTGAGTAAAAAGTGAGCGTGGTCAGGCATGATCACAAATGCATGAAGCAAGTATCTTTTCTTGGCCCGGTTGGCCAGAACCACATCCATCAGTAAGGAAGCCATTTTGTCGACTTGGAAGATACGGCGACGTGGATGAGTGACGGTAGTAGTAAAAAATGTGCGGATTTCTTGCGGGGCGAGATATCGCATGGGTAGAGATTGGCATGATGTCATGGGGAAAAGCGAAATGAGATGGAAGTGTTCGGGTTCCGGAACACGGAACATCCCAGCGCTAAAGCGCGGCCATGTTCGGGGGCTCGTGACGCGGGGCAAATGCCCCGCTCTTCCACCATCCCTGCACTAAAGCGCGGACATGTTTGAGGACATGTGACGCGGGGCAAATGCCCCGCTCTTCCACCCAATCAAAAGAAAAGGCCGCTCACGGAATCGGGAGCGGCCTTGGTTGATTTTCAAATTCGAGTTATTGGATCTTGATCATGGTGACGCTGATGCCAGAGCCGCTCGGACTCGCAACTGCTATTGTTGCACCACCACTATCCTTGATCTGGAAATGCAATTGATCTGTTGCTGCAAGTGGAACTATGAAACTTCCAGAAAACGGGGTGTAGAATCCACTCGCATCATCCGGCGTAACTGTCACATTTGCACCAGGAATAGGGGTTGAATTATTCACTGCCTGGAAAGTCACCGTGGTCACCCCAGAACTTTCCTGCCACAATACAACTGTAAAGTTGACAAGATACACACCGGCAGCATTGGGTGTGAATGTATTTGTTCCCGCAGCATATGTCCAAGTTTGCGAGGCAGCACCAGGGGTATTAAAGGAAAGGTCCGTGAAACCCGATGAACTTACAGTTTGTGTAGATGTGTCATAGGCATAATTGTAGTAATTGGCAGCGGCATTGATGGAACCACTGGTTGTGATATTGCCATTGTTCAAAACTGTAAACGTTTGATTGACAGAGGTTGCACTACTACTATTTGTATTAAATCCAGCGATCAAAGCACCACCAGCATTGTCATTGAATAGCGCCAAAGCTGTACCAGTAGGATTGGCAGTCTCAGCAGCAATGGCGGCGTTCAATGTACCTGTGTTTGCATTGTTCTTCACATACAGAGATGCGGCATTCGAAGTACTCACGTTTGCAACAATGCTTGCACTACCGTTACCTACGATCATTGTTCCACTATCAAGTCTTGTGGTACCTATAACATCCAATTTGAATGTAGGCGATGGATTGTCGATACCGACATAACCGCCCGCCCTTATGGTGATGCCATTGGCGAAGCCTGAACCACCCTGATTGGGGGGGTTGATGGAGAAGCTATCGAAACCATGGGCCGCATCAGCTGTCGCTACGAACTCCGCCACATTAGTTGCACTGCTTGTATTCGGCGCTGTGAACAATGCCTCTTGCACCTGCGTATTGGCTGTGCCAGACGTTGAAAAGGTCTGCACACCGGTCCAAGTATTGGCAGCAGACAAGCTAACGCCGCATCCATTGCAACCGCCGTTAAATGTCACGGGACCATCGACGATCAATCCACCGTTGTGGACGTGGAGATTGGCATAGACATCAGAGACCGTATTCAGACCGGGGAAGAAATCGAATCCGCCAGCACTGGTTGCACTGTTGCCACCGATGAAGTTGATGACGCCACCGACTCCGGCGCCGCTGTTGATTGTTCCGACTTGAATGTTGATATTGCCGCTGTTGAACCCGCCGCCGGAAGCGAGGGTGAGGGTGCCGCCATTCTGACTATTGTTCCCACCGTTGCCATTGCCGGCGCCGATGACGACCGAACCGCCGCTGCCATTCGAAGAACCGCCGCCGGTCAGACTGATGCTGCCGCCGGGCAACGGAGTTGCGCTGTGACTGACGCCGCCTGTGATGGCGATATTACCGACTGATGAACCTGCACCAGACGCGCTATCGCCGGACTTGATGGAGACCAGACCGGCTGCTCCGCTGGTGGACCCGAATGCGTTGCCAGAAGATATGCTGACGCCGTAGCCGCTGCCGTTCGTACTGTTTCCATTCGAAGCGGCGAGAGTGATGTTCGTATTGACGCCAATCGTAGAAATATTCCCCGTGGTCCCGATCTGAAGATACTGCGTAAAGCCTGTATTTGCATTGACATCAGGAAGCACAAGATTACCGTTCACTGTGACGTTGCCGAATGCATCCACATTGAATTCTTGTGTGGAAGCGTTATTCACAGTCAGTGCACTCCCACTAGCGACGGAGATGGACTGGCCCGCCATGAAGAGGTTATCGGAGTTGGGGTTGAAGCTGCCGCCGCTGCCGAAAGTCTGATCGGCAGAGAAGTTGATGGTAGCGGCGGTGGCGTCCACGTTACCATGCAGAACGATGGAACCAACAGGTCCATCAAGTGCTTGACCGGGAGCGATATCCACGTTGCCTGCGCTTTCGCCGGTGCCACCTTTGAGGTAAAGAATTCCGCCCGTATTGTTAGACGGTCCGGCTTGGATGGTGATGTCAGTGCCATTTACGGTCTGAACCTTTACATTGATGCCTGTCGAATCATAGATAACGTTGCCTAACGTCAAATCCGTGGCGGTCAATGTAGAAACAGTTGACCCACTCGTCACAGTCACGGGAGTTGTGAAGGCAGAACCACCGCCACCACCCGCGCCGCATCCGTTACAACCAGCGACGTTGATAGTCCCCAAGATGGTGAGGTTGCCCTGGTGATCGAGGGTCATAGTATTGGGGACAGTGACGCCATTGTTGACAACGTCCCAAGCGAAGCCGTGGCTGCCAAAATCTGTGGAGGTTATGGTGTAGGACCGGAATCGCGCCGGCGTATGGTTAGTACCGGTACCTTGGAAGACGATGGCTTCTCCGGCACCGCTAGAGAAATTCTGAGGGGCGATCAAAGTCAAGACATCGCATCCATCTTGGCCAGAGGATCCGACTGTACAAGGGCCATTTGTATTGATAACCGTGACGGCGTTGCCCGCCTCGCTCATGAATTTCGCGGCTGGACCAGAATCATTTTCAATGTTCAGTGAAGTACCACCCGAATCAGAGTAAATGTCCAAGACTGGGGCGGTATTGGAGTAGCCCTCGAAGTGTGCGGCAATACCACTGTAGTTAATGACCGAGAGCCCCGGGGTATTCGCGTTCGAGTCATTGCCCTGGATGGAGACCGAGATCCCCGCTGGCGCATTGAACGAATTGTTGCCGATGAAATTATTGTTGTTGGCCTGGAAGACGTCACCGGTACCGGGGAAGCTCTGTCCGGGGGCAAAGCTTACGATGCCGTTGGAGTCGATGCCGAAATAGGTAGCAAAAGGAGTGGGCTCACCATAGGCGAGGACCAGCTTTGCCGGCGTGAAGGTCGGCGAAGCTTGCGCATACCATGCAAACGTCTGTGGCTCTACGCTTATACCGTCGAAATACGATGCCTGCATATTCAGGGCGGGCGAATTGACGCTGGGGTTGACGGCAGTGGCGACCTGCGGATTGGAGAGGGTGATGTTGGCGTTGTTGTCCACGATCATACTGCCATTGGTGGAATGTGCGTAAAGGATGTTGCTGCCGCCGAACTGATTGATATCGAGCCCGTTATTCGCCCCATTCTGGGTGACGGAAAGTGCAGTATTGCTGGTCGCGTTGGTGACCGTGACGTTGGAATTGAAGACACCAGAGCTTCCTCCCGCGCCGCATCCGGTGCAACCAAAGGCTGTGGTGAGCGTGCCGGCGATGTTGACGTTGCCGTTGGAATCCACCGTGAAGACAGACATGGCGTTGGTGTTATTGATGACGTTGATGGCATTGACGATAGGACCGGCCCCGTCACCGCCGATGTTCACGGTGAGATTGGCGCCTAGGTTGTTGAATTGTCCAGCGATGCCAGTGATGGTCGATGTCACACCCTGCAAACCGATGCCTTTGGAGTTCACCAGAGACGTGCCGCTGACGCCGATGACACCGATGCCGCTGCCGGAATCAGAGCGACCGATGAGGCCCGCGGAGGTGACGCTGGCTGTGACGTCCGTGTCATACGCCAATATGGCGGCTGGCGGAGGAGTGGCGAATGAAGGCGCCGCGACCCCGACCGTGTTGATGATGGCACGCATGTTGCCGGCCACGTCCAACATTGCTCCAGGCGAGGATGTGCCGATGCCGACGTTGCCGGTGGGATCGATGTATAGCCGAGTCACGCCTGTCACATCGTCCACGAAGGACAAGTTGTTCTGGGAGAAGCCGCCGGTGTCAGTGAAAATGTCCCACTTGCGCACACCATTCGCTTGAAATTCGATCCCGGATTGAAAGGTCGTTGTGGTATTGAGGACGAGGAACGGCTGTGAGCCTGTAATACGCACGGCGCTGGTGCCGTTCGCCCCAGCGATGTCAAGTACGTCCACCGGTGTAGCTGTGCCGATGCCGACGAACCCGGCGTTGTAATAAATGTTGGGACCGGAAGTAGTCCACTGGCTGCTGCCGCCGCCGCAACCGTTGCATCCGGCGGCGTTGACCATGCCGGTGGTGTAGATGTTGCCGTTGGCGTCCACGCGGAAGACGTTGGTGCCGTTGTTCGAAGCGTCAATGAGATCGGCGGTGGCGCCTACTGCCTTGTTCTGGATGAAGAGCGGAGTGGCGCTGGGCGAATTGACGGTGCCCTTCAATGCGAAGCCGGCGCCGGTGGTTGCCATGTTCTGTCCATGGACGCCGATGCCGATGGGGTCGAGCGTGACGCCGCCGACTCCGTTGGAGCTGTTGCCGCCGGTACCGGTGAAGTTGGAGATGCCGATGACGCCGTATCCGCCGCCAGCGTTGATCTGACCGATGACGCCGACGGCATAATCGGTGTTCACAGTGTCGTTATTGACGCCGTTGACCGCTGTAGGCGGAAGAAGAGCACCTGTAGGTTTGGTCGGAGTGCCGCTGGCTTGCACGACTTGAAGAATGTCAGTGGAAGTGGAGGTGGAGAAAACCACTTGTCCGTTGACATCGAGCGGGCGGCTGGGGATGGTGTTGTTGATGCCGACGAATCCAAGATTGTAATAAATGTTATTACCGGTGGAGGTCCATTGGCTGGAGCCGCCACTGCCAGTGCCGCCGGCGAAGAGCGTGCCGTTCACATACAAGCCGCCGCTGTTGAGCAAGTTGATGTTGAAGTTGTGGGCGGTGACGTTGACGTCGCCGGCATTCATGCCGTTGCTGCCGGCGCCGGTGTTGAGATTGATGCTGCCGCCGATGCCGGCACCTCCGGTGGCGGAGACACTGCCGCCGTTGATGTTGACCGGCGCGCCGTTGTTGGTGCCGTAGGTGAATCCGGCGCCGATGGTCATCGAACCGCCTTGCGTACCCGGGACCGTACCGTTCCCTGATCCGGCAAAGATCTGGACGGCGCCGCCGGGTTGGCTGGCATTTGCGGTACCCACGGAGAGATTCAAAGCCGCGCCGGGAGCGGTGCCGAGATTGAAGCTCGATCCGAAGTTCTGAAAGACCCCGTTATTGCTGTAGGTCGTGGTATTCGTGCCACCGCCTGTGGAAGTAAAGTTGTAGCCCTGCACTGTTCCGGGAGTGGTGAAATTGCCGTTGCTGGCCACGGACGTGGTATTCGCTCCGGAAGTGAGAACGAGGAGATTGCCTCCGTTGCCGGTGACGGTGAGGACGTTGCCTGCGCTGGTGGTGCTGATCTTGACGAGCCCGGTGAAATCAGCGGAGTCGCCGGTGCCGAATTGGGTGACATTGACAGCCGGCACAGCTGTGTTGGCGGTGAATACATTATTCGTTGTGAAGGAATTGGAGCCAGCGAAGGTGTTGCCGATGTCCTGACGGGCGAAGTTAGCGGCGGGAACTCCGTTGAGTTGGGAGGCGCTGGTAGCATTGGCGACCAACCCGGTGAATGTTCCGGAGATGGTGCCGCCGACATTCAGACTGCCGGAGATGTTGGTAGTGCCGTTGACCTGCACGATCCCGAGAGCGCCTGTACCGAATTTGTTTCCGGGAGTGAGGATGATGTTGCCACCGTTGCCGGTGCCTCCAGTGGATGAACCAGCGTTGATGTTGACATTGCCAGCGGTGACGCCAGCGCTGGTGCCGCTGTTGCCTGCATTGATGTTCACACTACCGCCGGAGCCGCCGGGCGTGCCGGGGCCTCCGTTGGCGACTGTGGTGGCGTCTTCGGAGCCGGCAAAGAGGTTGATGTTGCCGCCATTGCCGGTGCCCAAAGCGATGCCTCCGAAGAGAGCGACGTTGCCGCCGACATTGGCTCCGCCGGTGGGTGAGTTCGTTGATGTGGCCGAGTTGCCGTCACCATTGCCACCGAACAACTGAAGGTTGCCGCCTGCGACGTTGAAGGAGCTGTCACCCGGGGGCAATGCGCCTTGCGCATTGACATACGCACCGTATGCCATGTTGTTGAGTCCGCTGGCGGTGGCCGGAGGATTGAATGTGGCGTTGTTATACGCCGGGCTGGCGGTGATGGACTGAACATATCCGCCAACGAGTTGGGCGATGGAGCGGGCCTGAACCGGGCCGAAGGCCGTGTTGGCGGTAGCGGGAGTGTCCCCGGCGGTCTGACCTGCGATGAGGAAGACGTTGCTGCCTCGGGAGTGGGAGCCGGTCCCACCTTGGATCTGGATGGCTGGCGCAAAACATGTCCCTGCTGTATTGCAAGTGGCGGAGTTGTTGCTGCCGGATTGGATCTGTATGCGTCCGGGCATCTTCGCGGCGGTCGGGTCGGTGCTGTTGTTGGATTGCAGCCAGAGCGAAGGAACGCCGGGCGTCAAAGTGTTGTCAAAGAAATTGAGGAACTGGTTGGATTGGGAGGCATTTCCGGACACGCGATACACAGAAGTGGCAGCGGCGTTGCCGTTCTGGTCCACATTGAATACGTTGCTCGCGCCATTCATGACGTTGATGGCATTGGTGGACGAGACGTTGATGGTCTGCGTGCCGTTCAGGATGTTCGGAATGTCAAGCCGTGCGTAGTTCGTGGCGACGATGCCAGCGAGAGTGCTGGCGTTCGTAGCGTTGGCCACGGTACCGGTGAAATTACCGTTGAAGCTGGCGGCGGTGACGTTGCCAGCGGCGTCCACACGGAAAACTTGTTGGAATGTGCTGTTATAGCCCTGAATGAGGTCGCCGCCGCCGCCTGATTCGAGTTCCAGACTCACAGCCAAAGGACTCATCGCGGAAGCGTAGATGCCTGTGCCAACACCCGTGGTGTTCTGGGAAGAAGCTTCCACACCGGTGCACTTGATACAAGTTGCGATGCCGATGACACCGTTCCCGGCGTTGGTGGCGGTGCCGGTGGAATTCACAATGCCAACCACACCGAGCCCGTCAGGACTGGTCGATTCACCGATAATGGCGGCGGCGAAGTTGCCAGCACCTGTCGCGGTATTGATGGCTTGGAACGCAGCCGGAGGAATCGCCGTCAAAGAAGGCTGTGTGGTGGTACTCGCATTGGAGTTGACCGTCATCGCGGACGTGACGTTGTTGGCAACGTCAAGACGCGCGTAGTTGGCTGCTGCGACTCCGGCGAGTTGGGTGGCGTTCACGTTGGTCAGTGCACTGCCATTGCCATTGGTGAGCAGATAACTGGCCGCTGCGATCCCGCCAAGTTGAGTCGCGTTGGTCGCCGTAGTTGCAGTGGTAGCGTTCGTGGCGGTGATCGCGTTGGTCGCGTTCGCAACCGTTCCGGTGACGTTGGCCCCGGTCAGGTTCGTGAGTGCAGCGCCGTTACCAGTGAACACATTCGCGGCGTTGGTAAAGGAATATGCGTTGGAATATGTGCCAGCGGCCAATCCACTGGAGACAACTCCTGTCAATCCTGATCCATTACCAGTGAATACACCGGTGAACAAATTGCTCACGTTGGTGAATGCATATACGCCGGAATATGTGCCGGCGGCAAGCGTTGCGGTCACGCCGGTGAGTCCTGCCCCGTTGCCAACGAAATTGGCGGCGGTGATGGCGCCGTTGGCGGAGACATTGCCTTGTCCGGTGACGATGAATTGGGGCGCGCCACCATTGCCTTTGCCCACAATGATGTTGCCGCTGGCGTTATTCGAAACGAACTCACCTGCTGTTCCGGTGGGGCTGAAGACTTCACCATGCACTCCGACGGAAGCGCCGGATGCAGCCTGCGCGATGCCTTCCGCTCCGATCCCCGCCACGGCGTTGTTGGATTCTCCGATCACGCCGACGCCGCCGGGGCTATTGACCTGTCCGGTGATGCCGATGGTGGAACCTGAAGTATTCGTATTGACGCCGACCACGCCGGTGCCGGTGGCGCTGGCGCTCTCACCGCGCACACCGAAGTTCGCGCCCAATGTGGATGTTGCGCGTCCATAGACGCCGATGCCAGTGTTGCCGATCGAATCACCCTGCACGCCGACGGACGAACCTGTGCCGCTGGCCGAACCATAGATCACAGCAGCGCCGTTGATGCCGGGACCTTGTCCAAGAACGGCGGAGGCACCGGAGCTCACAGCCTGGATCGCAGAGCCAGTCCCATTCTGTTGCACCAACACGACTTCGACCGCGCTGGTATCCGTGAATGAAATGGCGCCGTTCGCGGTGCCTTGCACTGTGTTGTTGCCGTTCACGCCGATGGGTTTGCGCGGAGTGGGATTGTGGATCACGTTCGCTGTGTTGCTCTGGCCTTGTTGTGCGCCAGCGGCATTGGCGATGGCGGCGGAGACGGCCGCGTCAAGTTCCGCAGAGAGGACGAACTCATTGCCGAAATGTCCGTTGAGTTTTTCTGTGTCTTCGGCTTTCAATGCGTAAGGAACGCTGACCAGAAGCTGGCGCGAGACATTCGAATTGGAGTTCGATGAATTCGTGGTGACGGCGAGCCAGCGAGCGGCACCATCCTGGAACAGATCGGCCGGAAGGCCTTGCGAGGACGTAGCACCAAGAGTGGCGGTGAAACGGCCTTGTGAATCCACTTGCACGGTCTGGGTCTCGATCCATAACGGACTGACCGTGGATGCATCCGCATACATCGTGAACGTGACTTGAACCGGACCTGCGGCGGCGCCGATGAGGCTGCCGGAATACTTCACCAATCGCGGAACCGGGGCGGTGGCGCCGGCGTTCCCTTCCAGACGCAGATCAGACGTAGCGGCAGGGTGCAGATCGGCCTTCGGCGTATTCCCACCATCGGGAACGACCTTCAGAGCACCGCTGACCGGAAGCGTCTGCAGCGCGGCGGATGTGATGGCGGAAGAAAAGACGAGAAGGACAAGAAGGGAGCGGAAATTCTTTGCCAAGGACATAACAACAGCCTCCAAAGTGCCGGGTGTTCGGTGTCAAAATGCAGCGGAAGAAAATGCCTACAGAAGTCGTGAGTCTGCGGAAAATCAGGGGCAGACAGGAACACAAAAAACGCACCCGCAGCATTCCGTAACGGAAGCGCAGGCATCCTAAGACAATACGGCTTCGATGCACTGTAATCAAGGGTTTTATGATGGTCGGGGCACATCTCGCAAGTAACCGGAGGGTAACTTGGAGTAACAGATCATCCGGTGACGTGCAGAGCGCGGAATGGCAGATGAAAACATGACCGCAAAGCAGCGAACAGAGATGTGATCGCAACTATAATCGAAGCAGCCATCCAAAGGTAGAAGGAACTCATCGACTTTGAACAAGACCGTCCATGCCGCATGTCCACACGATTGCCCAGACGCGTGTGCTGTGCTCATCCAAGTGGAAGATGGCAAAGCAACGAAGATCGAAGGTGACCCGGCCCATCCGGTCACTCGCGGGTTCCTCTGCGCCAAAGTCACAAAATACCTCGACCGTGTGTATTCGCCGGAGCGTGTGCTGTATCCGATGAAACGCATATCGGCAAAAGGCGCGGACCACTTCGGCCCAACTGCTTTTGCACGGATCAGCTGGGATGAAGCCCTGAACATCGTCACGGAAAAGCTGCGAACGATCAGTGAAGAGTTCGGACCGGAGTCGATCCTGCCATATTCGTATGGGGGAACACTCGGACAGCTGAACAACGCCTCCATGGACATGCGGTTCTTTTACCGGCTGGGAGCGTCACAACTTGAGCGCACCATCTGCGCAACGGCAGGCGGAGACGCCATCAAGACCGTTCTGGGGAAAAAGATCGGGACCGAGCCGGAACAGTTCTCACATTCCAAGTTCATTCTGGTGTGGGGCGCGAACATCCACGGGAACAGCATCCATCTCTGGCCGTTCATTGAAGAGGCGAAACACAAAGGCGCAAAGCTGGTGGTGATCGACCCGTATCGCACGCGTACTGCGGCCCTGGCGGACTGGCACATTGCGATCAATCCGGGCACGGATGTGGTTCTGGCATTGGGGATGATGCGCATCATCATCGACGAAAACCTTCACGATGCGGATTATGTTGCGAAGTACACGCATGGATTCGACGACCTAGTGCGCAAGGTGCATGAGCCGTTGTATGAGTTGCAGAGCGTGGCGCGCATCACGGGGATCGCTGCGGAAGATGTGCAGCGCTTGGCGCGGGAGTATGCAACGACGCGCCCGGCGGTCATACGCGCGAACTACGGACTGCAGAGGACAGCCAATGGCGGCATGGCCACGCGCGCCATCACCATGCTCCCCTGCATCACCGGATCATGGAAAGAGGTCGGGGGCGGAATGGTGCTCTCGACCAGTGGGAGCTTTCCGCTCAATGACGATGCACTCACGCGGCCGGACCTGATGATGAAAAGTCCGTTGCGGAGGAACGCACGCAAGGTCAACATGTCAGAACTTGGTGAAGCGCTGAACAATCTGGGCAAAGAAGGCGACCGTGACGACCCAAAAGTTAAAGCGCTGTTCGTCTATAACAGCAATCCGGCGGCCGTTGCGCCCAACCACAATTCCGTTGTGCGTGGATTGTTGCGCAAGGACCTGTTCACCGTTGTCCATGAACAGTTCTTCACCGACACTACGGATTACGCCGACGTGCTGCTGCCTGCCACTACATTCTTCGAACATAAAGAATTGCAGAAGTCGTATGGGCACTACTACCTGCAACTTTCCCAACAAGCCATTGCTCCGCTCGGAGAATCGAAATCGAATGTGGACCTGTTCCAACAGCTGGCATTGAAAATGGGCTTCGACCAAGGTGCGAATGGTGATATGTGCTTCCGCCAGACCGTGGACGAAATGATCGACGCTGCCCTGAATGTGGATGCCATCGATCCACGAGGGTGGTTGCGAGGGATCACGCGGGAACGGTTGGAGAAGGAACCTTCACTGCGATTGAACTTCAATGGAAAAGGCCAGGAAGATGCCAAGGCAGCGCCATTTCTGCCATTTGCCGAGGGCGGGTTCTTTACCGCGTCAGGCAAAGCCGAGTTGTATAGCGAAGCAGTCAAGGCGATGGGCCTCGACCCGGTGGCCAAATTCATTCCGCCGGAAGAGTCACGCCACTCAGCCAAAGCAAAAAAGTTCCCGTTGGAGATGCTGGCGCGGAAATCAGACAATCATCTGAACTCCACGTTCTGCAACATCCCAGTACACCAAAAATTCGAAGGCGATGCGCCGAACATCGTGGAGTTGTCCGCAGCGGACGCCGAAACGCGAGGGATCCATGACGGGGATGAAGTGCGCATCTTCAACCATCGAGGAAGCATCGTTCTGCCCGCGCATGTGAATGGATCGGTGCGCAAGGGAGTGGTGGCAGCGAAGCTGAATTGGGCACGGCTGACTCCGGGCGGGAAGAACATCAACGTGCTGACGTCAGAGAACCTGACCGACATCGGCGGCGGAGCGACTTTCTATGCTTGTCTAGTGGAAGTGGAAAAAGTCGTCTGACTTAATTCATCGTTTTTGTCATACATCCATTTTGCAGAGACGAACGCCAACAAAAGAAGATCCAAGGCAAAGAGGAAATAGAGTTGGCTGGCGTTCGCTATGGTCTGCAATGGCAACAATAAGAAGAAGCCGATCCCAGTCAACACCCATACCCGCCCTTTCTTTGCGATCACGATCGCATATTCGAGCAGAAACAGAAAAGGAATGATGAGTATCGTGAGATCATAAGGATATACATGATAGGCCACAAGCACGGTTGAGATAACGCAGAATGAGAATTCGATGTTCAATCCCCCATCCGAGTTCCGTCCATCTGCGGGAGGGTGAATTTTAAGCAATTGAAGAACACACCACGTAAAAAATATCAACGAAATAATGATGATGATCAGAAGCAAAGGGAAAAAAGAAAATTGAGATGCAAGCACAGATTGGATCAATCCGCGGAGGTCGGCCATCAAATGCGGGTTGAAGAGCCAGGTGCGGTACTGTTGCGTCTCGGCATTCAAACGCAGGAACCCGCGAAGACCATCCATTCCCGAAAGCCAAAGTGAGGAGCCGAGGACCAATGCTGCGCCGACCGCAAATCCTTGTGCGGCTTTCCACCTGCGGCGCACGACGAAAAACAATACAGCGAATGGCAAAACCAGATGTGGTTTGAAGCATCCGCACCCAAGCAAGAGTCCGCCGAAAAACAAATGGCCGCGCCGGATGGCATGGAAGCTAAGCGCATAGAGCAGTAACAGAAGGATGGAGTCCTGGCCGAGGAACAGACACATGACCACGGGATAAAACGCCGCAGCCAGGAGCATGAGAGGAAGACGGACCTGGGTGTCCCATGCGGGCATGGCGCGGCGGCAGAGAAAGAGTGCAGTGAACAACATCAGAACATTGATAACGAAAAAAATGTAATACGCAGGCGTTGTAGCAACCAAGGCCAACGGAAGGAACACGAGCGCTTCCGCGGCAGGATGGTTATACGGGAGCGGGTCGTTGCCTACAGGGAACAAAGGGTAAATGAGTTGTTGGGTATGACTTTGTGCACCGAGGTCGTAGAGTTGCGAAGCATCTCCATCATGGACCATATGCGCGGCGGTCATGTAGATCTTGAAATCGGCAGCGCCCGCAGCGTAGTAAACATGCATGGCTCGATACGCCTGGAGATTCATTGCCACGAAAAGCAACAGCAGCACGACCGAGGCCGGCCGCAAGAACAATCGAAAAATGGAATTCAGAGTATTCAAGTGATTCACGGTACGGATGAATTATAATGAGTGCGTGCAGTATCAGGCTTGGGACGCATGTGCTTCCGGGTTCTGGTGTGAAGGCATACTAGGCTGATAGCGGTTCATCCCGTATAATTTTTGTTCCGCAGTCGCTTGCAGGTCGCGTTGGCAGCATCCAAGCATTGAGAGGAAATCATTCGCTGTTCGTTGCAACCATTCCCAGGATTGGCCCAGGACCGATAATCGTGCTGCTCTCCCATTTCCGACATCGCCGCGCCCTGCGCGGCCTTGCCATCATGTTGATGCTGGCGGCCATCGCGTATCCGCTGGCGGCACAACAGAAGTTGGTGGAAGAGATCGTGGTGCATGGCAACCGCCGCATCCCAGCGGACACGATCCGGGCACGCATCTTCACCCACGCTGGCGATGCTTAT
>Ga0207022_10126_pt2 | contig 20793 bp, 20 predicted proteins | sample Alteio_BWMinCont_46_FD_153307 | JGI IMG/M metagenome (GOLD analysis project Ga0207022, IMG submission 153307) | Enriched cells from forest soil in Barre Woods Harvard Forest LTER site, Petersham, Massachusetts, United States -... | ecosystem: Environmental > Terrestrial > Soil > Temperate forest >... | reverse complement strand
GGCGCAGATAGCCTTTCAGCAAAGCGCAATGAACAGGCAAAATTTCTTAGCGGAGTTCGACCGGATCGCTCATGGGGAAGCGGCATGGGAAGCACTGAAGGCCAAAATATGCCCACCGCCGTCGGAGAATATAATCGCCAGCGCCGGTAATTTCGTCACCAAACTCATTTACGACAGCGATAAAGGCGGCTTTCAGTGGCTGGGCACGGCGGCGGCGGCTTTAGGCGGCTTTACCATGTTCCAGGCCATGGGCGGGCAATTAAGCGTCATGGGCAGCGGCGCCGCCATAGCCGGCAGCGTGATTGCCGGCATCGCCGGCAAATGGATCAGCGGCATCGTCAACGACCCGGCCAGCGGCACCACCACACCGCCTACCATAACCGAGCGTACTCCCCAAACGCCGCAAAAAGGCCTTGTCCAAGCCCCGGAGTTACCCCTGGCGGTTCAAAATGCAAACCCGGCGAACCTGCTTTCTTCCCCCTCTACGCCCACGGTGGTCAACCGCCCGCAGCAGGGCGGCCCAGGCAATAGCCCCGCCCGCGCCTGAAACGGGGTTTTTAACAGAACTGTAACAATTCAAGGCGTAAAATGACCCGCCGGTGGCCAACCGTCACAAAAGCTTCACTTGAGGGAGCGGGCGGATGGGCGATAATGGGGATAGATGAACGACCAAGTTGCCGGTGAACCCGGCGGTAGAAAAGGATAAAGGTTATGGCTATTCAGGAAACAATCGAGGGCTATGTAAAAAGCGTAAAAGAGTGGATAGATGCCACTCCTGCTAAAGCCAATGATTTGTCGAGTGATGCCAAGAAACTTTTTGCAGAGTACAGCAAGTATCTTTCCAATCCCCCTCAGGGTGCTCCTTTAAAAAGTTTCAAAGAATGGACGGGCAGCCTTGGCGATGGGATTAAAGATTATGGAAATGGCGCCGTCGAGGCCGGCAAAAAAGCAGTCGGTGATGCCTTGGATTTTTATAACAAGTCTGACACGGCAAAGCCTGTACGCGAAGTTGCCGATAAAATAATCGAAGGCGGTCATGTTATCATAAAACAGGTAACGGAAGGCGGCCGTGCCCTCTACGATGCCGTCGTTCCAAAAGGCTTCATGGATACAGTCGGCGAGTTCTTTTCCGATCTATGGAAAAATCATAAAGGCAAGGTCATCGGCGGCGGCCTGGGATTGATCGGCGCCATGCTGTTCGGCAACGTGTTGGGCGGTTTATTTGGCGGCGAAGGCGGCATGGGCATCATGGGCTTGCTGCTGCCACTGCTCCTGATCGGCGGCGGCATCGCCGCGGGGCATTTCATGAATGATAGTCAGCCAACGCCTCCGCCAGCGGATGCCCGCGTAAAGCCGAGTCCTGTGGTCAATCCCAAGATCGAAAAGGGCGCCCCGGCAAAAGAGGTGAAATTCCTGCTCGACAAGAATGGCCAGGTTCTCGTGAACGACAAAGACGATCTGGATGTATCCCCCAAAGCCCAGGAAGCTGCGGACAGAATGGTCACCGGCATACATATAGATGACGGCAGCAAATTCAAAATCACTGGCATGGCTGTAAAGGACAAAGACGGAAAATTCGTCTCCCAGGATGTATCCGCTCATAACATCATTATCCCGTCGGATAAAGCAGACGGATCCATCAAGCTGAATGATTCGGTGAATGTGAAACCCGGACTGGATAAGGCTGCGGAGCAGGCCATACGGCAACAAACACTCAATAAATTCATATCCGATCCTAAAAAAGAACCGGTGATTGATCTCATCAAGAATGGCAAAGAGATTACCGTAATCTATGCTGGTCCTAACCCTGATAAAAAAAACGAACCTGCGACGCGCACCATTGGTACTAGAATTGAGGGAAACGATCTGGCCGTAACTTCACTCCGCGTGAAAATTAAAAACGATGTTCATAGCGGCCCAATGGAAGACAAGGTTATATTTGAGAATGTAGTTACCAATGGCGAAGTGGATATTAATAAGCTTAAAGCCAATGAAGTTTTTAAAAAAGCTATTCACGATCTCAATAAAACAGATTTAAAATTACCGGCTGACGCCTCCGTCGTTCTTTCGCAGCCCACGCCGCCAGGCAATCGTGCCCTGATGGAAAAAGGCGCAGGCCTATCTCCTATCGTATAGAATTCGGGAAAATTTTAAAAACCGCCCCCTGATTCCGGGCGGTTTTTTTATTTGCATTGATACGTAAATGTGGTTATACTCATTTAAGTAAATACGTAAAAGGAGAAATTATGAGCGACATGATACGCATGAGCATCGACGTTCCAGCCAACCTGCACCGCTTCGTCAAAATGAAGGCGGCCTCCCGCCACCAAACCATCCGCGCCTACGTCATCGGCCAGATCGCGCGCGACGCCAAAAAATCCGCCTCGGTGCGCAAGCCTGACCGACGCAGGAAACCCAACCGCCTGACTCACGAAACCATCGAAAAATCCCTGCGCGGAAAGGAACTTGTATACAGTAAAAATCTAGATGAATTCTTCCGGACGCTTGACATATAGATAGCCATGCGCCGGATTATCCATACAAGGCAATTGGAGCGGGACATAAAGCTGTGCAACAGGCGCGGCAAAGATATGCGAAAATTCCGTGAGATTTCTGCCTTCCTGGTGCAGGAAACCGCATTACCTATAAAATACCGCGACCATAAGCTCGTTGGTAATTATACAGGCTGTCGCGAATGCCATATCGAACCGGACTGGCTACTGATTTATAAAATAGACGGCGATTCCATTATTTTTGAGCGTACCGGTACCCATTCCGATCTTTTCTAACCCTTCCTCCCCTTCACCAGCTCCTCGACAATCTCCGGGTTGGTCAGCGTTGAAATATCGCCCAGATTTCCCGTTTCGCCCTCGGCGATTTTGCGCAGGATGCGGCGCATGATTTTTCCCGAGCGCGTCTTGGGCAGCGACGGCGTGAAATGGATGTGGTCGGGCGTGGCGATGGGGCTGATCTGCTTGCGCACCCATTGCACCAGTTCTTTGTGCAAAGCCTCGCTCGCATCGACGCCCACGTTGAGCGTGACATACGCATAAATCCCCTGCCCCTTGATGTCGTGCGGGAAGCCGACCACCGCCGCCTCCGCCACGTCCTTATGCGCCACCAATGCGCTTTCGATTTCCGCAGTGCCCAGCCGGTGGCCGGCGACGTTGAGCACATCATCGACGCGGCCGGTGATCCAGTAATAGCCGTCGGCGTCGCGCTTCGCCCCGTCGCCGGTGAAATACATACCGGGGAATTGCGAAAAATAGGTCTGCTCGAAACGCGCATGGTCGCCGTAAATCGTGCGCGCCTGGCCGGGCCAGGAATCATGGATGCACAGCATCCCCTCGCACACACCCTCCAGAATTTTCCCCTGCTGGTCGACGATCACCGGTTTCACGCCGAAGAACGGCACCGTCGCCGAGCCGGGCTTCAAATCGGTTGCGCCGGGGAATGGCGCAATCATGTTGCCGCCGGTTTCGGTCTGCCACCAGGTATCGACAATCGGGCAGCGCTCTCCACCCACCACGCGATAATACCACAGCCACGCCTCCGGGTTGATCGGCTCGCCGACGCTGCCGAGCAATCTGAGCGATTCCCGCGATGTTTTTTTGACCGGTGCGTCGCCCTCGCGCATGCACGCGCGGATAGCCGTCGGCGCCGTGTGGAAAATCGTGACCCTGTGCTTGTCCACCACCTGCCAGAACCGTCCCCAGTCGGGATAATTCGGAACGCCTTCATACATAACGGTAGTCGCGGCATTGAGCAACGGCCCATAGACGATATAGGTATGCCCCGTCACCCAACCCACGTCCGCAGTGCACCAGAAAATATCCCCCTGCGGGGGATAGTGATCAGTGACTAGTGGCCAGTGGCCAGAAGAATCGTCTTTTTTCTTACTGACCACTGGCCACTGCTCACTAGCCACTGGCGGATGATAATCAAACGTATATTGATGCGTAACCGACGCCCACACCATATAGCCCGCAATCGTATGCAACACGCCCTTGGGTTTGCCGGTGGAACCGGACGTATAGAGAATAAACAAGGGGTCTTCCGCATCCATGATTTCCGGCGGGCAATCGGCGGAAGCTTTGGCTGTTTCCTCGTGATACCACACGTCGCGCCCCGCATCCCACGCCACCTTGCCGCCGGTGCGTTTCACCACGATGACGCGCTTTATATCCATCTCTTTGATCGCTTCATCGACATTATTTTTAAGCGGCACTTTTTTGCCGCCGCGTAAGCCTTCATCTGCCGTGATGACGATGGTGCTGCCGCAATCCTCGATGCGCCCGCGCAACGCATCGGCGGAAAATCCCGCGAACACCACCGAATGCACCGCGCCGATGCGCGCGCAGGCGAGCATGGAAACCGCCGCTTCGGGAATCATCGGCAGATAAATCGTCACGCGGTCGCCTTTTTTCACGCCGCAATTTTTCAGCACGTTGGCGAGGCGGCAGACCTGCTCATGCAACTCGCCGTAAGTGATGCGCTTCGATTCCTTCGGGTCGTCGCCTTCCCATATATAAGCGGTCTGGTTGGCGCGCGCGGGCAGATGGCGGTCGAGGCAATTTTCGGTGATGTTGAGTTTGGCGCCTGCGAACCATGTGATCGACACCGGGCTTTTGAAACGGGTGTTTTTTACCGTGTCCCAACTGCCGCGCCACGCGAACGGCTGCGCCTGCTGCGCCCAGAAGCTATCGGGATCGGCGATGGAATCGTGATACATTTTTGTGTAGCGCTCGCGGTTGATGTAGGCATTTTTCGACCAGGCGGGCGCGACGGGTATAATGGCATCTTGCATTTATTCCGCCTCCCCAAACCTATTTTCCACTAATTCCTTGAGCGCAGTGAGCGCCGCCGGCGCCTGCTCGCCCTCGGCGGTGAGTTGCAATGTCGAACCGGGATCGGCGCCCAGCATCATCAGCCCGAGGATGGAACCCGCTGCTACCGGCGGCGAATCTTCCTCGCCATTCTGCCCCAACTTCACCACCATGACCTGCGCATGATATGAAGCGGCGGTTTTGACAAACTTCGCCGCTGCCCGCGCGTGCAATCCTTTTTTATTGGCAATCTCGACGGTAATGGCGGCCATCACGGCTCCGCTGTTTTCCATGGTATCACCAGCACCACCGTATTCGCTATTTTATCGTGCCAGCCCTGGCGACGCTTGTCGAAGGCGATCCAGAAAAATCCGAGGAAGAAAAACAGCGACGATACGCAATAGCCGCAGAGCCTGAAGGCAATCTGCTCGTCGGTCATGGGTTGTTCGGTGGCGGCATCGGCCACTTTGATGCGCAGCAGCATCTTCCCCGGCGTCGCCGACCAGAAATGCCAGCACACGGCGGAAAACAGGAAAATCACCAGCGCCTGCGCCGACACGTTCATGACCCAGCTGGTGATGAACTCGCCATCGGTCAGCACCCGGATCAGCCAGCGCCGTGCCGCCATCGGATCGGAGCCGTCGATCACATATTTCTGTACGGCCTCGCTGCGGATGGGAAACAGTTTCTCGATGGGCGCGGCGGTGAAAATCATCAGGATCAGCGAATCGATGGTCGCCGCCAGCATCCGCCGGTTGAACGTCGCATATTTTTTATCCGGCCCCGATTTTTTCCGGCGCGGGAGCATCGCAGCCTTCAGAAAATCGAAGGGCGCATCTTCCGTTTCCATCGTCATATAAAACTCATGGGTGGCACCTGTTTCCATAATTCACCGCTGGCGGCGAGACGGGGTATTGTTACTACAGGAACCTTGCCGAGTAAAAACTTTTCGAGCGTTGATGCCGTATCGGGCAACGGTACGTCGCCGGACGCCGATTCGCTGACCACCACCGCCTTCACCGCGATGCGCCGCGCGCGCAGAGCCTCCCACGCTGTCAGCGCATGGCTGATCGACCCCAGATAGCTTCCGGCCACCAGTATCACCGGCCAACTAAGCGCTTCCATCCAGTCGAGCACGGTGTGACGATCATTGATGGGAGACATGACACCGCCGATGCCTTCAACCACTGTATAATCCCCTCCCCCTCCCTGACAGAAACTGCACAACTCCTCCAACTCCACCTGTGGTTTTTTTTCTTTGGCCGCCGCCATGTTGGGCGCGAGCGGCGCGGCATAGCGCCATGGCGAAATCGCTTCCACCATCGCCTGCGTATACGGCAACTCGCAACTTTGCAGAATTAGTGCCGTATCGCTTTGCGCGTCGTTTGTGTCGTAGCCGGTGATGAGCGGCTTCATCGCCATCACTTTTTTTCCGCGCTCGCGCAATTGCCAACATAATGCCGCCGTCACCAGCGTCTTGCCAATGTGAGTGCCGGAGGAGGTGATGAAAAATGATTGCATCATTTTTTCTGCACCACCAGATACAATACCTGCCACGTCGCGGGCAATCCCTGCGCATTGCCGAATTGTTTCGCGTAAGCCCGCTCGACGCTTGCCAGTTGCCTGAGCGTCATCAGACCTTTGCGCCGCCCGGCTTGCTTATGGCTGGCACCGATGGATTGCAGCGCGCGCATCAACGCGACGGCATCGGGATAATATTCCACCACCCTTGCCTGCTCGGCGGCCACCATGCTAAACCCCGCTGTCGCAGCGCCTTCCAGCACCTCATGCGCCTCCAGGAAATGGCTCACATGCGGTGCCGCATCGAGGATGGAAAACGCCTGGCGCAATTCATGCAGTGTTCCGGCAGCCAGCGTCGAAAGGACGACGCGCCCCTGCGCTTTCAACACGCGCGCCATCTCGCGCCACACCGCTGCCGGATCGCCCGCCCATTGCAGCATCAGCGAAGAAAACACACCGTCGAACGCGCCGTCGGCAAAGGGCATGGCGGCGGCATCGGCATTGACGACGCGGTCATGTTTCCCCCGCGCAAATTCGCACATGCCGAAGGAAATATCGAGTCCGGCGATGCGCCAGTCCGCTTCCTGCGCCAGCACTCCCGTCCCGCTGCCTGCATCGAGAATATGCGCATCCTTAGGCCAGCATTGTTTAGCCAGCGCGATGCACCGTCCGCGCACCCACCGCTGCAAATGCGCCTCTGCGTCATAAGCGGACGCGGCGCGGCCGAAGGATTCCTTGATGGCTTTTCTATTGAACGGTGAAATGATGGATTGCATTAACATAGTACAAATTTAGGATGGAACGGGCTAAGAGCCTTCCACAAACCTTATGCGGTTGCCCCCGAATAAGATGGTGATGACGATTTTGCCCGCGGCCGGATGGCGGATGTCGATGGCGCCGTTATGCAGCACGATCAGTATCTTCGCCAACTCCAGGCTGAGATCAGCGCGTTCCTTGAGCAAATCGTCCATCCGCGAGGGGCGGTACGGCGCGCCCATCACGCGGTCGGCCAGCGCGATCAGTTCCGCTTGCGCCAGCGGCTCTTCTTCAAACGTGCTGATGGTGACGGCGAAAAATATCCGGTCCTTATTCTCGTTCACCACGCGGGTTTCCAGGACGGCGGTGCCATCGGGCGGCATGTGGCCGAGCGCGTGCAGCAACAGGTTCATGAGAATCTGCTGCAGGCGGAATTCATCGGCGATCAGCATCGGCAGCGGATCGGACAGCTTGACCTTGACGCCCAGCTTCTCCACCTGCATTTTATCGGCGATGAAACGCAGCGTCCGGTTGATGACAGCCCCTACGTCCACCGGCTTTTCCTCCAGCGTCAGGTAATCGGTCTCGGCTTTGGATTGCGTCAGCACGTCCTGCGTGGCGTCGAGCAATTGGTTGCCGGTGCTGTAGATGTCGGAGGCGTACTGGCGGTATTTGCGGTTTTCGATCGGGCCGTAAAGCTGGTCCTTCATCACCTGCGCCGCGCCGATGATATTATTGAGCGGCGTGCGCATCTCCTGGCAGACATAGGCCAGGAATTCCGATTTGCTGCGCTTGTCCAGCTCGGCCTGTTCCTTGGCTTTCTTGAACATGAACATCTTGTTGCGCAACTCGTCCTCGATGCGCTTGTTCTCCTCGATATATTCGCTGATGCGGCGAACCTGCGCCGATAACCCTTCCATTTCCACCGGCCCGCCGCCGGGCAGCGGCGCGCACACCTCGCCCCGGGCGACGCCCGCCGCGATCGCCGTCATGTCCAGTATCGGCCTAATCATGCGGGCGCGGATGATCCACAGCAGCAGCACGAAGAATCCGGCCATCACCACCATCTGCAGCAGGCGCGACCACAACTGGCCGCGAATCGCTTCATCGCTGTAATGCATGTCGTAGCCCATCAGCACGACATAGGGATAATCCTGGGAGACGCGGTAATAGCCGTAGCTGCCGGTACCCCAGAAGGGGCTGCCCTGCGCGATCAGGCCGCCGGAGCTTTTGGAAAAATCGGCACCCATTAGTTTTTCGGCAGGAAAATTATTGCTCATGAAATCCTTGTCGTCCGACACCTGCGTCAGCGGCACCAGCGAATCCTTGCTGACGATGGCGAAACTGACGCCGTCGCGCCGGACCAGTTCGCTGATGCGTTCGGTGAGCGTATTGATGTCGATGCTGAGCATGATGGTGCCGATGAATTTGCCGGTATAATCGGTGAGCCCCATCGCCACCGGGATGACCCAGCGTTCCGACACCCGTCCTTCGATGGGACGACCGATGACCATTTTCCATGGATCGGCCAGCGCTTCCTTGACGTAATCGCGGTCGGAAATATCGACGGGTTTTTCCAGCACGCCCTTATTGCTGCTGACGATCAGCTGCTGCTGGGGATTGACGAAAGAAAAAAGCGTGTAGACGTAGCCCTTGCTGTCGTAGGATTTCAGCACCTGCGCCAGCTTGACCGGGCTGTGGTCGGACTCGATGATGATCTGCTTGCCGAGCGCCGTGAGCAGGTAATTAGCGCTTTCCATCTGCGTCGCCAGCATACGCTCGGTGCGGGCGGATTCCTTGGCGAGATCGGCGGCGACGGCATCGGCATGGCGGGCGTAGGTGGTGTAGGTCACCCAGGCGGAAATCAGGAATAGCAGGAACAGCACCGCCGCCGACAGCAGCGCAAAGTCACGCGATAGCGATGGTTGTGCCCAGGAATTTTTCATGCTTTTTCACTATAAGCGGTTTTCAGGATTTAGGCAAATGGGCAGCGAACGCTGCCTATGCGCCCATACCGACGGGTATCTCGGATGCTCTGGCCTTTTCGCCGGCCACGGTTTCGGCAAAACTTCCGGAAGGCGACAGGGAACGGGCGGAAGGCTTGTATCGGCACGGCCGGCATGGCGCCGTTTCGGCGGGCGTAGTGGAAAATTCCTTCGTTTCCATACCCTCTTTCGACCCGGCATGGGCATCATCCTGCAACGAACCTTGATGGTCCTGGCGCTTCCTGGCGGATTTCCTGCTGAAAAAACTCCAGATAATGATGCCGACATTGGTGGCATAGAAATCCAGCGCCGTAATCCTGCCGAACTGGTATACCTTGTTCTGCTTCTGTAGATCGGTTAGCTCCTTGCTGAGGGGAGTGTTCCATAACTCCTTACCTTTTTTGGTAAAACCGGCCAGCCACCTGCCAAAGCCCTCTTCGTATTGATCGAAGCGATATTTATCGGTGCCACCCTTGCCAAAAAGCCGACCCTTGCCCAGCACGAAGTCGATGCTCGCCATGGCGCCAAAAATGATGCCCCAGGCCACCAGACGCCCCTTGATGACATCGCCCCAATTTTGTTGCGGCTCGTCCTTGAGCCGCTCATGGGCAATCTCGACGTCACCTGGTTTGCCCCAGCGTTTGTTATACCAGTTGGCAATATTCTCGCGGTTGTTCTCCAATTTTTTCATGATCGGCGCAAAAACATTACCGCCATGGAATAAGACCATGGTACTGGCGGCGGCACCGACCAGACGACGCCATACTTCGTATTTCTGACCTTCAGGTATGGTATAGAGTGGATTGGAAACCACTTTTTTGCCGAACCAGTCATTGAATATTTTGAAAACATTCGGCACCGGCCCGTACCACCGACTGCCGTATTTGGCAAGAAAACCGAAGACGGCCGTTGCGGCGATAATGGCACCTTTGCCGCCGATCTGCTGAACTCCGTCATAAAACCATTCGCCCTTGGTTTTCGGTAGCTTGGATAAATCGTCCTCTGTTCCATCCGGCACTATGCCGGGCGCGGCTATGGCAGGGTCCCTGGCGGGCTGGGACTTTTCTTCGGGTGCGGATAGGGCGGGGGTGGGTTCCATAACGCCTACGGAGCCAAAGAGTAATCGGGTTCGCCCTCGCGCCGGGCGGCAACTTTGTCGCTTACGGCAAATGCGGGCGGCTTTTCCAGAATCTTCTTATGCGCCGGGCCGGCGGGCAGTATGGCGCTATCGGCTTTTTTGTCCTCGCGCCCGGCAAACGGCCTGGCATTTTTCGCCTCGGGCAGGATTTTGAGTTCATCGGTCTCGGCCATCACGGGCGGATCGAAATCATCCCCGATTTCTTTCGGCATCTTGCCTGGACCCGCGCCGTTGGTCATATGCATGACTTTGGAGGTGATACCGGTATAAATGGTATCCAGCGCGGCATAGCCCATGTAACGTTGTAAGGCAGTATCGTCGGCGACAAATTTCTTACTGCCCGACACATAATTAAGCCCCTTATTGGCACCTGTGGTTATCCAGCGGGTAAAGCGTTTCGTGCCGTCTTCATGGTCAATTGGCTGGCCTAATCCATTTATTATTCTGGGCTCATTCGCATCCAGTTTTCTTCGCAAAGCCCAATCAGCCACCAATCCGGTGACAATAGTCGCGCTGACTGCCTTGATGCGGCGCCAAATGACACGTCCCCAGCTTTGCGGCGGCTGTTCCTGCTCGATATAAATTTCATCGGGCGTTTCCTCGTGCCCGTCGGGCGCAAGCTGCTTTTCCTTGAATATATGTTTATTGAGCCAATGGACGACAGGCCGTTTGCGGTCTTCCAGCCATTTCATCGGGATAAGAAGAATATTGCCTCCGGTATTGAGGGTGAACGTCGCCACCGTCACTTCCGAAGCGCGATAGGCAGCGTTTTGATGTTTATGGCCCATAAGGGTAGTTAATCCGCTAGTTAGCTGATTAAGTCTTCGATCATAAAAATTTCGGGCACGCCCGAACGTGAAATCCGATTTCCCGCCTCCATGCGTGAAAATATCGGAAACATACATCGACATGGCCAGATTCAGCCAATAGTTGATCCCCTGATAAACAATCCGGTTGTACCATTTCTCGCCCGGGCTCATTTTGGCAGCCGCTTTCTCCTTTTGGATATCGGCGGGAGTAAGGGTTTCCGGGGCTAACGGGGGTTGCGCGGCACCGACGGCGCTGGCCGCTGCGGGTGGCGTTTGTGGGTTTTCTTCGCTTTTTTCTTTTATATCAACCATTTATTTCTTCCGTCTGATCATAATGCATCGCCCGCCCAACGCGGACACACTACCTCATACTGAATTTATACCATAAAAAACCAACCGGTTGTGTGAAGGTTTGATGAAGAAAACACGAGAAAAGAGTGTGAATTGCCTTTTAGATGCTTGGTTGCAGTTCGCCGGAATCGGCAATTTTCCGGGTATAGAGCGTCTGCGGCGGCTCCGCCGGTTTTTGGGCACGGGGCGCAATGGATTTTCGGTAGGATTTAACAGGCGTTTCTTCGGAGCCGGAGCCGGCGATGCCTTCCGTTGTGGCATTGAAAGGCGTTGTTCCTTTCAAGAAATCTTGGCCGTTATCGTCAAGGATTGATTTCATTTCTCCGCTCTTTTTCCTGCCGGTGGCGCGGGCCAGGAAACGGCTGATTACATAAAGCCCCGCCGTGCAGACGGAAGTATAGAATGCTTCAAATGCGCCTACTCTCCCCAATTCCTTGATGTCCAGTTTTCCAAAATGCCTGGCCAGGCTTGGCTTGCTGGCGATCCACCCGCCAAATTTTTTGCCTGGATTACTGAACAGCACATCGTTCAAGCCGGCCTTGCTTAAGAATGCGGCGGTGGGCACCACAATGGAAGCAACGGCCAGCCTGCCGCCGATGACGCTGAACCAGCTTTGCTTCGGTTCGGCCTTATAGGCTGCCATTTCGTTCTCCGGCGTCGTGCCAAGCCTGTCATCGATCCATTTGGATATTTTTTCCCGCCGATCCTCCAGCAGTTTGACCAGCGGCGCCACGGCCGTACCGTCGGCGAACGAAAAAAACACCATTTTGGACATGTCGGCCTGCTCGTGAGTCATGCCCATTTTCTTGAAGGCGTTGACTACCCCTTCGCCGCGGGTGTGAAACCATTCGCCAATCTTGCCATGGATCGGCTTGCCTTGGGCGTTACGCATTCCGCCTTTGTTGGTGAGATAAGTTGCATAGACGGACAGGCCAAATACAAGGAAATTGGTGAGGAATGGGTATAAAAAGGCGTCGAACAACCGTAGACCGGCGGTGCGACCATGTGACCGGCCAGGAGATTCGGGAACCGCATGGGCGGCATCCGGTAAGCGAACTTGCTCTTCCGGCGGCGCATCGATTATTTTACTATTATCAGACAACTGGTTAGCCTTTCTACGCTGAACACACTACTCGATTGTCGATAGTTTATCATATTTTAGCCCGAATTATTGTGAAGTTTCCGTGAAGAAAACACTAAAAAGGGCTGTGGAATCGCTCCCACAGCCCTTTTTTGGTTTATAGAGACGGACTAGAAATCCATTCCGCCCATTCCGCCCATGCCACCGCCCATTCCGCCGGCACCGGCGCCGCCGGACGAATTCTTGTCTTCCGGCTGGTCGGCGATGATGGCTTCGGTGGTGATGAGCAGGCTGGCGACCGAGGCAGCGCCCTGCAGCGCGGCGCGTACGACCTTGGTCGGGTCGATGATGCCGGCCTTGATCAGGTCGCAATATTCGAGCTTCTGGGCATCGAAACCATAATTGGTGTCGGTCGATTCCAGCAGCTTGCCTGCGACGACGGCGCCGTCCAGGCCCGAATTCTCAACAATCTGGCGCAGCGGCGCTTGCAGCGCGCGGCGGATGATGTTGATACCGGCCTTCTGGTCGTCGTTGTCGGCCTTGATCTTGTCGAGCACGCGCGAGGCGTATAGCAGCGTTGAACCGCCGCCCGGCACGATGCCTTCCTCGACGGCGGCGCGGGTCGCGTGCAGCGCATCGTCGACGCGGTCCTTGCGCTCTTTCACCTCGACTTCCGACGAGCCGCCGACTTTCAGCACGGCGACGCCGCCGGCCAGCTTGGCCAGGCGTTCCTGCAGTTTTTCGCGGTCGTAATCGGAGGTGGTTTCCTCGATCTGGGCACGCAGCTGGTTGCAGCGGGCTTCGATATCTTTCTTGTTGCCGGCGCCATCGACGATGGTGGTGTTGTCCTTGTCGATGGAGACTTTTTTGGCGCGGCCGAGGCTCTTGACCGTAACGCTTTCCAGCTTGATGCCGAGATCCTCGCTGATGACTTCGCCGGCGGTGAGCGCAGCGATGTCTTCCAGCATGGCCTTGCGGCGGTCGCCGAAGCCGGGGGCTTTGACGGCTGCCACTTTGAGGCCGCCGCGCAGCTTGTTGACCACGAGGGTCGCCAGCGCTTCGCCTTCAACGTCTTCGGCAATGATGAGGAGCGGACGTTGCTGTTGCACCACGGCTTCGAGCAACGGCAGCATCGGCTGCAGGCCGGAGAGCTTTTTCTCGAAAATCAGGATGTAGGGATTTTCCAGCTCAACGACCATTTTCTCGGCGTTGGTGACAAAGTAAGGCGACAAATAGCCGCGATCAAACTGCATCCCTTCGACGGTATCCAGCTCGAATTCGAGGCCTTTGGCTTCCTCGACGGTGATGACGCCTTCCTTGCCGACTTTCTCCATGGCTTCGGCAATCTTGTCGCCGACTTCCTTGTCGCCGTTGGCGGAGATGGTCGCCACTTGCGCCCATTCAGCCTTGGAGCTGACCGGCTTGCTCTTCTTCTTGATTTCGGCGGTGATGGCTTCCACGGCCAGATCGATGCCGCGTTTCAGATCCATCGGGTTCAGGCCGGCGGCAACCGCCTTGGAGCCTTCGGTGAAGATGGCCTGGGCGAGAACGGTCGCCGTCGTCGTACCATCTCCGGCCAGGTCGGACGCTTTGCTCGCCACTTCGCGCAGCATCTGTGCGCCCATATTCTCATAGCGGTCGGGCAGCGTGATTTCCTTGGCTACCGATACGCCATCCTTGGTGATGCGCGGCGCGCCGAAGGATTTGTCCATGATGACGTTGCGGCCGCGTGGCCCCAGTGTCACTTTAACGGCTTGCGCCAGTTTGTTGGCGCCGCGCAGAATCTGCTCGCGCGCGTCGGAACCGTATTTGAGTTGTTTAGCTGACATAGTTGTTTCTCCTTGGGTTCAAATCCTGCGAATCGCGAAGCGATTGCGCAGGATTATTGGTTGTTATTATTTACCTGATCCTGTGCAACCGCTTGCGCGGCTCACAGGATTGATACTAAGCGGCCTTCTTCTTGCTGCCGCTTTCCTCGATAATGCCGATGACGTCCGATTCCTTGAGCACCAGGTATTCCTTGCCGTCCATCTTGATTTCGCTGCCCGCCCACTGGGTGAAGAGCACGATGTCGCCGGCATCGACGTCCATGGGGATGCGCTTGCCGTTTTCGTCCTTGGCGCCGGGGCCGACGGCGAGCACTTTGCCCTGCTTCGGCTTTTCCTTGGCGGTATCGGGGATGATGATGCCGCCGACGGTTTTATCATCCTGCTCGATGCGTTCTACGACCAGGCGGTCGCTGAGCGGTTTAATCTTCATAGTCTGCTCCCTAAAAGGTTGAGTTGAATATCTTCCGATGATCCCTATCACCGGGGAACCGTGATATAGCCAAGAAGAGGGCAGGTTTCAAGGGGCAAAGCAACTTTTTATAAAAAATCAGTATAAATCAGCATTTCCGCCGGTTAAAACCTCCTTTATGGCAACATATTCGCCCCCCGATAGCAATTGCCCCCTGTGCCCGCGCCTGTGCCGCTACCGCGAACATAATCGCAAGCAATATCCCGATTTTTTCAACGCGCCGGTGCCGTCGTTCGGCAGCCTGGATGCCCCGTTGCTGATCGTCGGCCTGGCGCCGGGACTGAAAGGCGCCAACCAGAGTGGGCGGCCGTTCACCGGCGATTACGCCGGGATCATATTATATAACGCATTGCTCAAATTAGGCTTTGCGCGGGGCGAATATAAGGAGCGCGCCGACGATGGCCTGACGCTGGTGGATTGCCGCATCACTAATGCCGTGCGTTGTGTGCCGCCGGAGAATAAACCGGAACCGTCCGAAATAAAAAACTGCAATGCGTTTCTTAAAAACGAAATCGCCGCCATGCCGAACCTGAAGCTTATCCTGTCGCTGGGGCTGATTTCGCACAACGCCGTGCTGGGGGCGCTGGGGCATAAGGCATCTCATGTGAAATTCGCACATGGGGCGGCGTACCGGCTTTCTTCCCTACATTTATTAGATAGCTACCATTGCTCGCGCTACAACATCAATACCGGCAGACTGACGATTCCCATGTTCGATGCGGTGATGGAAAAGGCGTGTATTATCCTGCGGACTGCGAAGCAGTAGCGCAGGATCTCTACCAATTGCACAGGATCCTGCGCTTCGTTTCACTCACGCAGGATATTAAGCGCTGCTTCTCTCGCATCCGGCGCGGCAGTGATCGGGCGGCCGATGACCAGGTAATCCGCGCCGTTCGCCAGCGCCTCCTGCGGCGTCGTGACGCGCTTCTGGTCGCCCGTGTCGCTTCCCGCCGGGCGGATGCCGGGGACGATTAATTTAAACTCCGCGCCGCATTGCCTGCGCAGCAGCGCGATTTCATGCGGCGAGCAGACGACGCCGTCGAGACCGGACTGTTGCGCCAGATCGGCCAGCCGCATGACCTGATCCTGCATGGTATCGGTTATGCCGGTTGCGGCGAGATCGTCCCGGTCGAAGCTGGTGAGCACGGTGACGCCGACGATGAGCGGGCGCTCTTTACCGGTCATCGCCGCCACTTCCATCGAGGCATCTACGGCAGCGCGCAGCATGGCCTTGCCGCCTGCGGTGTGCACCGTCATCATGAAAGCATCGATACCGGCGGTTGCGCGTATGGCGCCCGCCACCGTGTTGGGAATGTCATGAAATTTGAGGTCGAGAAAGATAGGCAATTGGCTGCCTATGGCAATATGCTGCACGCTTTCCGCGCCGTTGGCCGTAAAAAATTCCAGCCCCAGCTTGAATGCGCCGACGCTGTCCGCCAACTGGCCGACAAGCTGCGCCGTCTGATACATGTCAGTCGTATCGATAGCGCAGATGATGGGATTATTATTTGAGGGCATAGACGGTTTCACCCCCCACCACCGTCCTGAGCGCCCTGCCCTTCACCTTCCAGTCGTCAAACGGCGAGTTGAGCGACTTGCTGACGAATTGCTTGGGATCCATGGTCCAGGCGTGGTCGAGGTCGATCAACGTCAAATCGGCGCGGGCACCCTTTTTGAGGCGGCCTGATGGCACATGGATAATGTCGGCGGGTTTGTAGGTCATGGCGGCGATGATGTCGCGCAGGGGCATGATTTTTTTATGGTAGAGCGACAGCGACAGCGGCAGCATGGTTTCCAGGCCGACGATGCCGAAGGCGGCGGATGACAGCGGCACGCGCTTGGATTCCTGGTCGTGCGGCGCGTGGTCGGTGGCGATGGCGTCGATGGTGCCGTCTTTCAATCCTTCGATCACGGCCTTACGGTCGCGCTCGGCGCGCAGGGGCGGGTTCATTTTGCTGAAAGTGCGGTATTCGAGGACGGCTTCGTCGGTGAGGGTGAAATGATGCGGCGCGGCTTCGGCAGTTACTTTCAGGCCTTTTTTCTTGGCGCGGCGCACGGCGTCGATGGCCTCTAGCGTGGAAATATGCAGCACGTGGTATTGGCCGCCGGTCAGTTCCGCCAAAATAATATCGCGCTCGACCATGACAGCTTCCGAGGCGTTGGGAATGCCCGCCACGCCGAGCTGCGCCGAGATTTTTCCTTCATTCATGCAGCCGCCGCAGGAGAGGTGCAGATCCTCGGCATGTTGCGACACCGGCAGGCCGAGCGTGCGGGAATAAGCCAATGCTTTGCGCATCACACCGGCATTCATCACCGGCAATCCGTCATCGGTGAAGCCGACGGCGCCCGCCTCGGCGAGCAAACCCATCTCGGTGATTTCTTCGCCCTTTTGCCCCTTGGTGATGGCGGCGTAGGTGCGGACGTTGACGTAGGCCGTCTCGCGGGCGCGCTTGTGGATGAAGGCAACGACGGCGATGTCGTCGATGACCGGTTTGGTGTTGGGCATACAAGCGACCGTCGTCACGCCGCCCGCCGCCGCCGATTTGCTGCCGGTGGCGATGGTTTCCTTATGCTCCTGCCCCGGCTCGCGGAAATGCACCTGGATGTCGAGCAGCCCCGGCGTGAGCAGATGGCCTTTGCAATCAACGATTTCCGCGCCTTCGGGCGTTTTGCCGTCCTTGAACAACCCCGGCCCGAAATCGGCGATGGAATCACCCATCGTCAGCAACGCGCCTTTGTTATCCAGCCCCGACTCGGCATCGAACAATCGGGCGTTGATATAGACCACTTTGCGCCTGGGGTCGTTTTTGTGGGTGGGGAGAGTGAAAGTTTGTTTCATATGTTCATACGATAGTGTCAATGTGAAGGCATATCATCATGATTGCGTTATTTTTTCAACGGTTGATTAGATAGGCATCTCTGATAAAGAGTATATTAGAGTTTATGCAATTTGACTATCTCACAATACGATCCTTGCTTTATCGTTTTGACCGACTTGTTTTTTTGTTGTTCATGGTGGTCACGATAGGCGCCGTGGCGTTTTATGGCTATTGCCTCAGTTTCCACATACTCCCCAATTGGCCGCTATCTTACAAAATACTTGGCCAAGCATTCTTGTCAGGACAAACGTACCTTACTATTCCTCCCTCCCCGAAATTATTAGCATTACCAAACCCTTACGATCCCGCATCTCACGCCCATGTCCGATTCTTATTGGATGCCAGTCTCTATAATGGACGCTATTATTTATATTTCGGTCCGGTGCCGGCGTTACTGCCGTGGATTCCTGTAAAATGGCTGACGGGCATTAGCCTCAGTGACCTGCAGCTTGCATTCTTCTTCTGCGCAACGGGAACATGCTACCTCGTGTGGCTACTTGCGGAGATTGCCCGGCGGCAACCGCCTATTTTACGATGGGGGATGTTATTTGCAGTCGTGGCGGTCTGTTTTGGCACCTGGATTCCGCAAATGCTACATCAACCCGGCATTTATGTTCCGGCTGTTGCCGGCGCTTATTGCTTTATGGCGCTTGGGCTTTTATCCCTGTGGTATGGGAGTCTATATTCAACTTCTCAGTCCGCCTACTGGAAACTATTGGGTAGCCTGTGTTTTGGATTAACGATAGGTTGCCGGATGTTTTACGCTTTCAATGCCGTCATCTTATTGGCAGTCTGGCTTGCCGCCATGCGAAATAGGCATGGATGGCGAACACCTATACGCGAAGCGCTTTATCTAGGCACGCCCTGGTCGCTTTGCATCGCCGGACTAGCTGCCTATAATTATGCTCGTTTTGGCTCTGTCTTCGAAACGGGGGTACGTTACCAGATCGGCAACGATGATTTACACAGTGGAGTTTTTCATAATTATTGGCAATTCTCCAATATCTGGCCTAATTTTTATGAATATTTTCTCAAACCATGCCCCTTGGCAACGTGGCTCCCTTGGCAGCCTAACTTCCGCACAATGCCCGAATGGGATCCGATACTTAGGCGGTACACAGTACAAGGATGGGACGCAGTACACGGGTTATGGTGCAACAATCCATTTTCCTTGTGGAGCCTATGGTTTTTATTCAATATCCGAAGATGCAAATCCTGGCTTGGGGGTGCCTACGGCCTAAGCGTGGGACTCACATTATATACCTTAGCAATTACAACATTCCTACTTCTTTACCATTATCTCTATAATCGATATGCAGTGGATTTTTCTCCGTGGATAATGCTGCTTGCCACTCTGGGTTATATGGATGCCCTACAGACCAGTTCGAAACGCTGGCACCCCGTCCTGCTGATAGCGGGAGGCATGATGGCGCTATGGAGCGCCTATACCGGCATAGTATCCGCTGCTCCCTGGTGGATGTAAGGGCGGCTGCCCTCATACTCTCCCCGCCAGCAGCTCCAGCACCGCCTGGCGCACGGCGACGCCCATTTCGACCTGCTCCAGGATCATGCTGCGGCCGATGTCGTCGGCCAGCTCGGAATCGATCTGCAGGCCGCGAATGATCGGGCCGGGGTCGAGGATGATGGCGTCTTTTTTGGCATAGGCCATTTTTTCGCGATCGAGGCCCCAGAAGTGGAAATATTCGCGCTCGGACGGCACGAACGAACTGTTCATGCGCTCGGTCTGGAGCCTCAGCGTCATCACCACGTCGCAATTTTTGAGGCCTTCGCGCATGTCGTGAAACGGCGTGACGCCGAAGCTTTCCGGGCAGGACGGCATCAGAGTCGGCGGCGCGACGATGCGCACTTTCGCGCCGAGCAAGGTCAGGAGCTTCATGTTTGAGCGTGCGACGCGGCTGTGGAGTATGTCGCCGCAGATGGCGACGTGCAGGCCTTCGATTTTTCCTTTGTGCTGCTGGATGGTCAGCGCGTCGAGCAGCGCCTGGGTGGGATGCTCGTGGCTGCCGTCGCCGCCGTTGATGACCGAGCAGTTGACTTTGCGTGCCAGCAAATGCGGCGCACCGGATTCGGGATGGCGGATGGCGATGAAATCGGCGTGCATGGCATTGAGCGTCATCGCCGTGTCGATCAGCGTCTCGCCTTTTTTGACCGACGAACTGGCCACCGACATGTTGATGACATCGGCGCCGAGGCGCTTGCCCGCAAGCTCAAAGCTGGTGCGCGTGCGCGTGGAATTTTCGTAAAAAAGGTTGATCAGGGTGCGCCCCTTGAGGATGGGGTGTTTCTTGTCCGACTGGCGGTTTTTATCGATATAGACTTTGGCGAGGTCGAGGATGGTGTAGACATCGCTGCGCGAAAGCCCGTCGATGCCCAGCAGGTGCCGGTGGGGAAAGGTTGCTGGCGTTGCGGCGGCTTGTTTGGCGGTCATCGAGGCGCGACTATAATCATAGTTTGCCATTTAGGCAAATGGTACGTTATAAATAACGTATCTTATGAAAAAACCGTATTTCCTGTTCATTATTCCCCTCCTCACCGCCTGCCAGGGCGGCGCCGGGCCTATTGATGCGCAGAAATTCCTAGGCAGCCTCGATGGGCCGAAAGTGCCCACGGTGCAGGATGCGCTGCTGGATACCGCCAAAGCAGCTGAAAAAGATGGCGATTTCCGCCAGGCGGCGCAGCTGTACCAGCAGGTGCTGGAGAAACAGCCGGGCGACCAAGAGGTGACGCTTTCCCTGGCCGATTGCACCCGCCGCAGCGGCGATAACGACCGGGCGATTGCGCTTTATGACGGCCTCTTGGCGCAGGATGCGGGTAACATCGGCGCCAAGGAAGGCAAGGCGCTGGCGCTGATCGCCCGGGGCGATTTCGTCACCTCCGGCCCCCTGCTCGAAGAGGTGATGAAAGCCGACGGCACGCGCTGGAAGACGTTGAATGCTTTGGGCATCCTGTTTACGACGCGCGGCATGGAGCCGGAGGCGCAGCTTTATTTCAAGGCGGCACTTAAAGTTCATCCCAGCAGCGCCACGGCGATGAATAACCTGGGGCTGTCGCAGGCGCTTGCCCGCCATTACGATTATAGAGATAATGGTAAAGAAGTAGGAATGTTGTAATTGCTAAGGTATATAATG
>Ga0207022_10128_pt1 | contig 20896 bp, 12 predicted proteins | sample Alteio_BWMinCont_46_FD_153307 | JGI IMG/M metagenome (GOLD analysis project Ga0207022, IMG submission 153307) | Enriched cells from forest soil in Barre Woods Harvard Forest LTER site, Petersham, Massachusetts, United States -... | ecosystem: Environmental > Terrestrial > Soil > Temperate forest >... | reverse complement strand
GGTAAATCAGTTCCCGAACGACGGCTGGCCCGATCTTTCCGACGCGGCGCTCTTGGCAACGCTGGATCAATGGCTCGGCCCTCTGCTCGATGGCATCCGGCGTCGGGACCAGTTGAGCCGCATCGATCTTGACCAAGCCCTACGGGCACAACTTTCATGGTCGCTGCAATCGCGCCTGGACGAATTGGCACCGACGCATATCGCCGTGCCGTCCGGTTCGCGCATCGCCGTGGATTACAGTGGCGACGGCGGGCCGTCGCTGCAGGTCAAACTCCAGGAGGTGTTCGGCTTGACGGAGATGCTGAAGGTCGCCGGCGGCCGGGTGCCTGTGACGCTGCACTTGTTATCCCCTGCACAGCGGCCAATCGCCGTGACGCGCGATCTCGCGAGCTTTTGGGCCAACGTCTATCCCCAGGTGCGCGGCGAGATGCGCGGCCGTTACCCGCGCCATATCTGGCCCGAGGATCCGCTCGCAGCCGTAGCCGTGCGGCGCACCCTGCAGAATCGAAAGCGATAGATTTTGGAGATTGATTCAAGCGCTTCCCCCTCACCCCAACCCTCTCCCCGCTGGGGAGAGGGTGCCGAGCGAAGCGAGGCGGTGAGGGGGCACTTTGCCTTCGTCGAATTCTGCAAGAATTACTCAAGAACGGGTCGCATGAAGCTGCGCTCGTAGCTAACTATGCATCGGGAGCGCTCAGCCAGGTCAAAGGCAGCCTGACATTCAGAATCTGTGGCCATCCGCGTCCGGTAATTTTCATACGCAGCAAGGCTGGGAAAGCTGAAAAGTGCGACGGCGATGTTATTGGCGCCTTCATGCGGCAGGAAGTAGCCATGATGAGTGCCGCCCAGCCGATTTACGAGCGGGATCCAGAGGCGCGCATAAGCCTCAAAATCAGCGGCCTTGTATGGGTGGATTACGTAGCGCAGGTAGCATGTCACCATAGCAGTTCACTCCAGCGAACGGGTCAGAGACCGATTGTGAGATAATGGAGTAATCGATACGAGAACTTCATCTCTCACTTCCGGGAGGAAGCTTGACCTCATTTGGGCGGACGAAGCCAGCGCATCGTGTGGCTTGCGCTCTGCCCGAGGCGAAGCGCCGTGGCCAGCCAATCTCCGACTTCCTTCATCGCCGCGTCAAAGCGCCACGGCGGATTGATCACCATCAGGCCGCTGCCGCGGAGACCAAGGCCGGGGGCGTCCGATAAGCCCGGAAGATCGAAGATCAACTCGGATGTCAGAGCCGGCAAGGGAATGTCGGTGGCGGCAGCGTTGAGCAGCGGGAGATGGCGCTGGTCCGCCAGGAGGGGATACCACACGACGAATACACCCTCGGCCCATTTCGCGGTCGCGCGGACCAGCGCCTTCGCCGTATCCGCGTAGTCGCTCGCAAGCTCGTAGCTGGGATCGATCACGACCATTCCGCGTCGCGGCGTTGGGGGAACCAGGGCGATGAGGGCCTCCAGCCCATCGCGGTGGTGGATCGCGATACTGCTGTCGCCGCGTGCCCACCGTCGCAAGGCTTTTCCCGCGGCGGGATGAAGCTCGTTGACGATCAGGTGATCGCCGGCGCGCAAAGCCGCTTTGAGGACGGCGGGCGAACCGGGATAACGCCGCAGGTGTCCGTCGGCATTCAGCGCGCGAACCTGCGCGAGATAGGGCGCGATGACCTGGGGTATGTTTCCATTCCACTCCCAGAGCGCCGCGATGCCGCGCTGGAACTCGCCGGTCTTCACCGCCGGAGCTTCGCTCAGGTCGTAGATCCCCTCGCCGGCAAAGACGTCGATGGCGCAAAAGGGCTTGTCCTTCTGTCCCAGGTGTTTAGCCAGGGCGGAAAGGGCGGCGTGCTTATGAACATCCGCCGGACCTCCGGCGTGATAGGCGTGCTGATAGCTCAGCATGGAAGCAGCATCCTGAACCGCGGCCATCCGGAATCGGCCGCCGTCGCCAACCTTAAGCGTTTGTCAAGGCGAGCGGGGTGTGCGGACGAAATCGTGCCGGTAGAGCATGTAACTGGCATTTTCGTGCTTTCGTGCAAGTTGGAAATATAATGTCGTTTATAATATATTTTTTGTAATAAATGCCAATATCCGCTGGCAGCGGGTAACCGGAAAGTTCCCACCCAAAAACCAGCCTTGGCGGTCTGGTCGTAGCAGGTTTGCCACGCCAAAAAATATTTTTTGCAGTGCATATATTGAAGTCTTAAGGGACCCGCTGATATAACCGGCGCGAAGGCGAAGGGGGATAAACCGAACGCCTTCAATGCGTCGCTACGCTACCGGTATCGAGGACCGCCCTGCCATACGGGGAGCAGGAGGTCGCGTGTTCTTGGTCTTCCGTTGTCGTCTTGATTTCTAACCCCGGCCGAAAAATCACCTGCCACAGATATGGCGTAATCCCGCCCTGTTGCAGACTGACTTGAGGGATACACACGGGTTACTGATCAACGTTACAACAAGCAGTGAAATCTGCGGGAAGAAAATGAGAATCCTAATCGCGCTTCTGGTCGTGTGTGTTGCTTCCGCTGCTTTCTGGGCTTCATTAGATCATCGTCTCGATGCGCCGGACTGGCAGGGGCAGTTCAAGGGACTCTCCTACACCCCATCTCATCTCTATACCGAGGCTGATCACGACGACCATCTGACCGACGCCATGATCCGGCGCGATCTGGAGCAGTTGTCGACCGTCACGAAGCGCGTGCGGACGTATACCGTCGGCGTCGGCTACGGCAGTCACGGCATGGACCGCGTTCCGTACATCGCCAAGGAATTCGGGATGAAGGTGTCGCTGGGCATCTGGCTGGGCGACAACATGCAGAAGAATGCGGCCGAAGTGGCGAGGGCCATTGATGTTGTCAAAGACAATCCCACAACGATCGATCGGGTGTTTGTCGGCAACGAAGCCATCGACGTTCGCTTCGAACTGACGCCGGAGCAAGTCGCCGGCTACATCAGCCAAGTCAAGCAGGGCATCAATAATAAAAAGATCGAAGTCGGGACCGCTGAAAACTGGAATTTTTGGGAAGAGGACCGGGCAAAGGATCTGGCCAAGGATTCAGATTTCATTGGCGTGCACGTGCTGCCCTATTGGAATGGTGTGTCGTCCGATCAGGCGTTGAACTTCCTCGCCGACCACTTTGAAAAAATCCAAAAGAAGTACCCCAATAAGCATATCGTCATTGGCGAAACCGGCTGGCCTTCCGAAGGCCGCGTGAAGCGGGGCTCGGTGCCGTCAGCGGCGATGGAAGCCGACTATCTTCGCCATTTCGCGAACTTCGCCGCCGTGCACAACTACGATTACTACATCATGGAGTCGTTTGATCAGCCGTGGAAAGGCGCCTCGGGACAGGAAGGCGCGGTCGGTGCCTTCTGGGGCATCTTTGATGCCGAAGGTGCCCCGAAGTTCAACTTCACTGGGCCGCTCACGTCGTTCTCGCAATGGCCGACATTCGCAGTCTCCGCCGCGGCGGGCACCTTCGTGTTGGGCGCTGTTGTCCTCGCCTTTCTTCCGGCGCTCGCGCTGGAGGGCTATCTGCTGGTGGCCGGAATGGTGGCGCTGGTGATCTCGGGCGCGCTGTTCATCGCCGACGCCTCGTCACTGCGCTATGTCGACAGTCACGCCATCGGCGGCGCTCTGCTGATTGTGCCGGCGGGGCTGTTCACGGCGCTCCTCCTCATCACCGAGACCTCGGAGTGGGCGTTAAGCCTCTGGCGTCGCCGGCGGGTGGCCCTTCCGTCTGCTCCCCTTGCGGTTCAGCCTCGGGTCTCCATCCATGTGCCGACTCACAATGAGCCGCCGCTCATGGTGATCCAGACGCTGAATGCCCTATCGCGCCTCGACTACGAAAACTATGAGGTCATCGTCCTGGACAACAACACCGCCGATGATCGCGACTGGAAGCCGGTCGAAGCTCATTGCGCGACGCTCGGTCCCCGGTTCCGGTTCTATCATTTCGACAAGATGAAGGGCTTCAAGGCCGGGGCGCTTAATAAGGCGCTGGAACTGACCGATCCGACGGCGGAACACATCGCCGTCATTGACAGCGACTATCAGGTTTTCCCGCACTGGCTGAAGACCGTCATCCCGGCGTTTGCCGATCCCGCGGTCGCCATCGTCCAGGCGCCCCAGGATTACCGCGACGCCCATGAAAGTCTCTTCAAGACTTTCTGCTACGCTGAATACACCGGCTTTTTCCGCATCGGCATGGTTGAGCGCAATGAGCACAACGCCATCATCCAGCATGGCACCATGTGCGTAGTGCGCCGTTCGGCCATGGACGCGGTCGGAGGTTGGGCCGAGTGGTGCATAACCGAAGACACCGAACTGGGTCTGCGCCTGTTCGAAGCCGGCTATATCGCCCTCTATACGCCTGAAACCATGGGTCGCGGCCTGATGCCCGATACCTATGCCGCCTTCAAGGGGCAACGCTACCGCTGGGTCTACGGCGCCATGCAGATCCTGAAGCGGCATGCCGGGTCGATTTTCGGCGGCAAGGCGAAACTGACCCTGGCGCAGCGTTATCATTTCGTCGCCGGCTGGCTGCCCTGGTTCGCCGACGGGTTCGCGCTGGTTTTCGGAGCTATGTCCTTGATCTGGACGGCGCTGATGGTGATCGCGCCAAAATACTTCGACGTGCCGCTGACGGCTTTGTCGAGCGTTGGGCTGGCTCTGTTCACGGTCAAATCCGTGAAGACCATATGGTTGCACCGCGCCAAAGTGGGGACGGGCTTCGCCGGCTCCATCGCCGCCGCGGTCACGGGCTTGGCGCTCGCCTATACAGTCGGCAAGGGCGTGCTCCTCGGCCTGTTCACGTCCTCCAGCCCGTTCCTGCGCACACCCAAATGCGAGGACTCGGCGCCGTGGACACAGATTCTGAAAATCTCGGCTATGGAAACATTCATGCTGACCGGAACGGCCCTCGCGATCGCCGCGACCGTTGTGAAGACGCATCTGGAAGATCCGGCGGATCTGGTCTGGGTCGCCGCCCTGGCCGTGATGGCCGTACCCTACGCGTCGGCCGTGCTGGTCGCCATGGGATCCACAATCAAACTCGGCCGCCGTCCGGTCCTCGAACCCGATCTCGCACCGGTGCCGGTCTACGCCAAAGTGAACGCGGATATCGCGGGCTGATTGCCTCCAAGCGATACGCCGAAACCGAAAAGAGCCCCGGTTGCCGCCGGGGCTCTTTTTCTATGCGCGAGAAGCTGGTCGCGACTTACCGCTCGAGCCGCATCCATCGCGTCGGGTGGCTGTTGACGGCGTTATCCACGTATCCCTTCACATAGGGAGCGACGAGATCGCGGGTGCTGGGAAAAATCAACGGCGCGACGGCGTCGTCGTCGAGGGCGATCTGCTCAGCCTGACCTAGGAGCACCGCACGCTTAGCTACGTCCAGTTCCGTCTTGGCCTGATCCAGCAGAGCATCCATGCGCGGATTATTGTAAGCCCCGAAATTGAAGCCGACGGAGCGACTATCCAGCAGGTAAAGGAAAGTTTGGGCATCATTGTAGTCGGCACCCCAAAGCGCCGTTGCCATTGTGAAATCGCCTTCTTCGATAGTGTGATAGAAGACCTTCGGTTCGTCGGCGAGTGAGTGAACGATAATCCCACAGTTCTTCAACATTGCTGTTTCTGCAATTGCAATGCGCCGACTTGTGACGGTGTTCTGGTAAAGATGTTCCACGGTCAGTGGATGGTTGATGTTGAAACCGGCCATGGCGAGCAAGCGTTTGGCCTCAGTTACGCGTTGCGCTACTGACCACGATGCAAAATTCAGCCGAGCAGTGCCGGGATAGTTGGCGATGCCGGGCGGCACGAAAGCGTACGCAGGCGTGCTACCGTCCCTCAATACTTTGGATGTGAGTAAGTCGCGATCGATGCACAAAGAGACGGCTTGTCTGACTCGGATGTCGCTGAATGGCTGCCGATGCAGGTTGAATACGTCGTACAGATTGATGAGCGCAGGGAAAATATGCGCTTCGCCAGGCATATTCTCTTTCAACCATCCAAGTTGCTCTATGGGAAACCCTCCGGTGGTGACATTGATATCGAGTTCCCTCGCCCTGAAACGCGTCAACGCCACGTTCACGTCCTCGATGGGATAAAAGATGACCTCGTCGATGGCCACGTGCGGGGCATCGTAGAAGCGCGGATTTTTCGTCAGCTTGATGTGATCATTGGGACTGTCTTCTGCGAGCACGTAGGCACCGTCTGATACCATCTGTCCGGGTCTGACCCACTCCTCGCCGAAGCGCCGGATCACATGTTCGGGCACCGGCATGGCGGTGGTATGGGCCATGAGACCGGGCAGGTAAGGCGTCGGCGCTTCAAGCGTGATTTCGACTGTGTGGTCATCGGCCGCACGAACGCCCAGGCTCTCCAACGGCATCTTACCGCTGTTCACCGCCGCCGCATTCTTGATGACATATTGGATGGAGGCGTATTTGGCCGCTGTTTTCGGGTCCAGCAGGCGTCGGAACGAGTATACGAAATCCCCTGCCGTGAGCGCCGTGCCATCGGACCACATCAAGCCCGGACGGAGTTTGAAGGTCCAGACGAGGCCGTCGGCACTGACGGCCCAACTTTCCGCCGCACCGGGGACTGGCTTCGCATCGGCCCCCTCGGTGGTGAGTCCGAGGAACATGTCGTTGGCAATTTCCGTTTCCCAGGCATTGTCGATGCGGTGCGGGTCCAGAGTGCCCGGTTCCGCCCCGTTCCCGCGCCGGAGGGATTCGCCGGCTACTGCCGGCGCGGTTCCTCCGGCCAGGACGCCGAGAGCCAGCAGGATCACATATAAGGTGCATGGCCTTTTCGGGGCTCGGTTGGCGGTCATTGGGCGGGCCATTTCCTCGTCTACCACCGTGTTAACGCCCGGATTCGGCGGCGGTTTGCTTCGCCGCAATCCGGCAGGGCCGCGTTCTGGCGATTTCGAGTGCGTACCATCACGCGAGTATGAGTCTCCGTTTAGGAGCGTAGGGTTGAAAATCAAGCCTGCCCCGACCATCAGCCCCTACCAAACCATAGTTTTGTCAGGGAAATTCCGTTAGGGTGCCCCGAATTGCCCTGAGCTCCTACGCCTTTTTGGCGCTTTCAGACAGTCTGTCCCGTGACGCAACCCAGCGACGACAAATTACGCATTTGGGACGCCTATTGGCGTGACAGCCGGCTTTATTCCGCCGGTCCCGACAGCGCGCCCGACATCGAGGCGGCGCTGGATGCTCATTGGTCGCAGCTCGCCGCCGGACTGGAGGAGGGCGCCAAAGTCCTCGATCTGGGCTGCGGCAACGGCGCGGTGGCGTTTGTCATCGCCCGGGTCTCTCAGGAAATGGCCAAGTCGTTCGCCGTCTCCGGCATTGACGCGGCCGAGATCGATCCGCCGCATTTTGTGGCGCGTTATGCGGCGATCTTGAAGACGATCGATTTTCGGGCGCGGACGCGGATGGAGGAACTGCCGTTCGAGCCCGCCACCTTCGATGCGGTATACAGCCAGTTCAGTTTTGAATTCTCCGATATGTCTAAGACCGCATCGGAAATCTCCAGGGTTCTGAAGCCCAATGGCCAGGTTGTGATCCTTGCCCTTCCGGCCACGAGCGAGGTGATCGAGCAGGGCAAGAAGCGGATCAAACAGAGCCAGTATATCCTGAACCACACGAAACTTTTCGATGTGGCGCTGGCGGTGGCGCAAGCCCTTCACAATGTCGAAAGCAGGGGCGAGGGGCGCGATACCAAGCAGTACCTCGAACGATTCAACGGCGAAGTCGAGCGCGCGATCGCGAAATTCGCCAACACCGACAGTGATCTGGTCATGGCCATGGTGATCGGGCTGCAGCGTGTCTTCACCGAGCGGAAGACGACCGATATCGCCGATCAGCTCGCGACCATCAACCTGATGCGCAAGCGGCTGATGGAAGGCGTAACGCGGGCCGAGGCGATGGAGCGGGCCGCCTTCGGCGATGCGGGCCTGAACGGACTAAAACGCCGGCTCACCGAGGCCGGCCTTAACGTGACGGATACAAAGCCGCTGTCGGTGGGCGAACACGGGACCGTGGCATGGCGCATCGCCGCCCGTAAGTAGCTTTAAAAGCCCTACCGATCCAGCCAGGCGGGAACCGGCAATCCCTTGCTCTTCAGGAACGTGGGATCAAACAGCTTGCTCTGATAGCGCGTGCCGGAATCCGCCAGGATGGTGACGATAGTATGGCCGGGGCCGAGCTTTCGGGCTAGCCTGATGGCGCCGGCGATGTTAATGCCGGTCGATCCGCCCACGCACAGCCCCTCATCGTGAACCAGACTGAAGATGATCGGCAGGGCCTCAAAGTCGGTGATCTGGAACTGATCGTCGACGGGGGCGCCTTCCAGATTGCGCGTGACGCGGCCCTGGCCGATGCCTTCGGTGATGGAACTGCCTTCGGCCTTCAACTGGCCATGGGCATAATAATGATAGAGCGCCGCCCCCATGGGGTCGGCGAGTGCGATTTGCACATTCTTGTCGCGTTCCTTGAGGCCGATGCCGACGCCGGCGAGCGTTCCACCGCTCCCCACTGACGCGACAAACCCATCGATCTTGCCGCCGGTCTGTTCCCAAATCTCCACAGCGGTATCGCGTGCGTGACCGTCGCGGTTGGCGACGTTATCGAACTGGTTAGCCCACACCGCGCCGTTGGGTTCGCTGCGTGCCAGTTCCTCGGCCAGCCGCTGGGAAAACTTGACGTAGTGGTTCGGGTCGGCCGCCGGCACCGGCTTAACCTCGCGCACGTCGGCCCCCAGGAGGCGAAGGAAGTCCTTCTTTTCCTGGCTCTGGCTGTCGGGGATGACAATAACGGTGCGGTAGCCCTTGGCATTGCCGACGATCGTCAAACCGATTCCGGTATTTCCGGCCGTACCTTCGACCACGACCCCACCGGGGTGCAATGTTCCTCGCGCCTCGGCATCCTCAATGATGTACCTGGCGGTGCGGTCCTTAATAGAGCCGCCGGGATTGGCGTACTCGGCCTTGCCCAGGATGGTGCAGCCGGTTTCCTCGGATGCCCGCTTGAGGCGGATCAGCGGTGTATTGCCGATGGACGAAACCGTGCCGCCATAGGCCTGCGAACCACGGCCGTCGTTGGCGGCGGGAATGGGATGCTGAAAGGGGAGCGGCAGGAGCATGGAGGGGATATCTCGTTAGGTAATGGAGCCCGGAGGATATTTATTCAGCCGGAACCGCGTCGCCAACAGTGTAGCCCAGGTCTATAAAGAATCGTCTTACCTCAACGCAGAAGAAACTTCCCCCAAATTTACCGTTGGCGGGGGAACTTTCTCAGTTGGCGCAATGCCTCTTCCGGCCAGACCGTGGTGGCCAGCGTCCGCAAGCCATCCCGAAGAGCCGCCCGAGAGCGTTGGATGAGGGCTTGCCGAGCCACCGGAGGATCGCCCAAGATTGCCCCGGCCGCTCTTTCGCGGTTGTTCTGATCGGGTAATCCTAGGCGATGTCTTCTCAGGTCGATACGGCCATTACTTCCGGCGCTACCGGTTCGGCCTCCCCGGGAGCGGCATTCACGTCGCGGTTTTATCAGTCTGCCGATGGCCTGCAGCTTCATTACCGGGAATATCCCGGCCCTCCCAATGCTCCTTTCACAGTTCTTTGCCTGCCGGGCTTGACCCGCAATGCCCGCGACTTCGAGGACCTGGCCCCCCATCTCGCCCGTCGCTATCGCGTGCTCTGTGCCGAATTTCGCGGACGGGGCCTGAGCGCTTACGCGCCCAATCCCGCAACCTATGTCCCGCCGGTCTATACGCAAGACATGGCCGCGCTGCTGAAAGCGGCGGGGTTATCCCAGGTCGCGATCATCGGAACCTCTCTTGGCGGGATCGTTGCTACGTTGATGACCGCCGTCATGCCGGCAAAAATTCTGGGCGTGGTCCTCAATGATATCGGCCCGGTGATCGAGCCGGCTGGGCTGACGCGCATTGCCGGCTATCTGGGGAAAGGGACGCCACTGAAATCCTGGGAGGACGCGGCCGAAGTTGTGGAGGGCATGGACGGCATCATCTATCCCGATTACGGCAAGGCGGACTGGTTGCGCATGGCACGTCGGCGGTTTGTCGTGACCCCCGAGGGCGGTTATCGACTAGACTATGACTTCAATATCTCGAAGCCGTTTGCTGGGGGTGTGACGGCCGATCTGTGGCCCTACTTCGCGCGCTTGCGCCTTGTCCCCGTCCTCGCGCTGCGGGGGGCGACGTCCGATATTCTCGCACCGGAGACCTTTGCCCGCATGGGCGCGCTGATCCCGGCGTTAAGGCGCGTCGAAGTCCCCAATCGCGGCCATACGCCCAACCTTGATGAATCCGCGGCCCTGTCGGCGATCGATGACTTTATCGCCGGACTGCCGGCGCGGCTTGGCACGATGACGCGCCTTCGCCGCAACTTGTCCGCGGCCGCTTTCCTCACGCGCCTAAAGCTGACGGGAAAGATCTAAACGGATCGCTTCACAGCAACCGCGCCATAGGCCGTGCAATGCTTGCAGGGTCGGCATTACTGACCGCCGAGCGCGGCCGGCTCGTCTATAAAAATAAATGTAAATTCAATTAGTTATAGGACGCGACCCGCGGGGGTGGGCGCGTGCCCGAGGCAAACGAAAAGCCCGCCAAGCATTAAGCTCGACGGGCTTTCCATCACAACCGGACTTGCGTCGCACACACTGTGCTGGGCTCTGAACCCTGGGAAGGTCGATCAACTTCCGTCTGCGCAGACTGCCGTACCGTTTCTGTTGTGCTGTCCCTGAGGATCGAAATTGATTTTAGAGGCTACTACTTCTTCTTCGCCTTCTTCTTCGCGGCCTTCTTCTTCGGAGCCTTCTTTGCAGCTTTCTTCTTAGCAGCCATGGTCGTAATCCCCTGTTTTCAGTGAAGTGATATAACGTAGTTCATTCGACGAAACTCAACACGTGAACAACAAAAGTTCCTCGAACACCAAAGAGATAATCTCACTTGACGAAAATTCACAAGTGTTTTCGCAAGATGTCTAAAATTTTTTCTTGATTTTTGCCGCGTTGTGATTTTCGTCCGCGCGTTCGCGCGTCAATATCGATGTGTTCATCGTTCGCGCGCGATGCCGCGCGAAGGTCTCCCCGTCGCGCGGCGCGACGTTCGCTGCTCGCGTGTGGTGTTGCGTTCACGCAATGTGATGCGGTGATATTTTTCCTGAGAAATTTCCCGGGTCGGCGCCGGCGCGTGATCAATTTGGCATCGATGCGACGCGCGTTGGCGCATTCGCGAAAATAAAGAAAACCCCTATTATTATTGCATAAGCTTTCATGTGAGGCATCGTCGCGCACGTTCGCGCTGCGATGAAGAGATGTGTGCCCACGGGTGTCGGACATTTCGCGCGTCACATCGCTCGTCAACATCGGACGACGCACTTTTTTTGCCGCCGATATCGTCGCGTTGCGTTCCGTATCCTTCGTCGTCGGGCCTCGACAACGCCTGCGGGTCCAAAAAAATCCCGTGATCGACTAGGGCGGGCGCGACACCGGCGCGTCGTCGCCTCCGGGCGAAAATTATCGAGCGAGGGGGGATGAAGTGAGCGGCGCGGGTGCCGGCGGACCCAAATTCCGCGACTCGCCGTCCTTTTCGCGGGCGAGTCGTGGACAACCATGCTTGTCGTTCGTTCGTGGGAGAGGGCCACCGGAAGCATCGTCGCGGCGACTGAAGATCGATTGGCGCCGGCGGCTCCGAGCGTGGACGCGGGATGCGCGTCGTCCTTAGTGGATGTCGCCGCTTTCCGACATGAGGATCGCCAGACCACGCGTCCGCGGGAACTGCGCCAGCACGATCATGGCCATCACCATGATCGGTACGCTCAGGATCATGCCGGTGATCCCCCAGATCGATCCCCAGATTGATAACCCCACCATCATCACAAGCGGACTGATATTGAGGGATTTGCCCGTCAACCGGGGCTCAATCACATTACCGATCACGGCCTGAACGCCGGCTAATATCGCGAATACCAGGAGGAAGACGGGTACGGAGCCGAATTGAAGCAGAGCAAGCAGCGTGGGGAACAGCACGCCGATGACTGGCCCGATATAGGGGATGAAATTGAGGACGAAGAGGAGCAGAGCCCAGAAGGGGGCAAAATCGACGCCGATACTGGCGAGGACAGCGTAGCTTAATAGTCCCGCCAAGAGGCTGACGGCGGTCTTTATCCACACGTAGGTCTCGATCTTACGGCCGATCTGATGAAGCGTCGCCCTGATGGCGCGTTCGCGGTTGTTGTCCGGGAACATGGAGGCGAGTTTACGGTCGAAGGTCCGTGTCTCCAAAAGCAGGAAGGCCACGTAGATAATGATCTGGAAGGTGTTTCCAGCAATGGATCGGAAGGCGGTGGCGATGCGCTCAAAAATAGTCTGCAGGTCGATCTGATTGAGGACCTTGGCCAGCGTGATCGGCGAACGTTGATGAAACGTTGCCTCCAGAACCCGGTTTGCATCCGCCAGTACCTCCACGAGACGCGTTTGATATTGCGGCGCGGCATCAACCACCGCCCGAATATTGCCCGCCACCAACTGAACGAGCACCGCGATCAAGAGCATGAAGATGATGATGGCGGCCGCCAAGGCGAGGCCGGGATGTAGGCGCCGGCCCCAGAGGCGCGGTACTTCCAGGGCGTGGGCGAGGGCGACGATCAGGTACGCGATAAAGATCGCGAGCACGAGAGGCACGAAGATCGCCTCGCCCATGATCAGGAGGTAGATCGAAAGGGCGACCATGACGATCACTGCCGCTACGGCCGCGAGATTAGGACCTGGTGGGGAATTCGGCATCGGTCTGGCTCGTCAGCTGGTGTGATCGGATGGGCCGGGTGCGAGAGCGTCTGAGGAGGCGCCTATCGCGTATGGACAATGCGTGAGCGACGCGAGGAATTACAGGAAAAACCGATAGCTGACCTGGAACTGCGTTTCGCGGGCATTGATTGGAAGGCTCAGATATTGCCGCTCCGGCCGGTGGCTGTCGACATAGAGGAACTCCACGGTCAACCGCTGTTTCGGTTTCGGTCTCAGGATGTAGGCCAACGTCAGGGCATAGCCATTTTCATTGTTATCGTCGGGAAAAACGTCACGGTCCTTGGTATCAAACCAGTCAACGCGAAAGCTGACACGCTGGCTGTTCCACGCTTTGCTGATGAGGGCGTATGCGGAGCGGAAGTTCGCATCGACGATGGGACCGATCGGTGTCGTGATCAGGGACGTCGTGCCCGTCATGCCCTGGGCCAGAAGATCAATCCCATCCCCGAGTCGCGTGCTCAGGCCGAAACTCCAGAACGCGGTACTCCAGGCCCATTGGTCATCGCCATAGGCCCGGTTATCGGCGCGATTGTCGTAGCGCATGACGGAGAGTTTGCCGTATCCGGCGTAGTCGAGGGTCAGGTTGGCATAATATCCCACCCGGCCATCGATCTCATGGAACGGCCTATCGTACGGGCCCTGATCGTACAGGATCCCGGTTGGCCTGGTGATCCGTATGGGCGGAAGCTTCAGGTGATCGAACAGGCCGGTGATCCGATCGTCGAACGACCACCCACGCCACGCCAGCAGGGTTCCGGCAGGGTCGTTGTACCCATAGATGGCGGCCGTGCCGGCGATCTCCAGGTCGGCACTTCGGTGCGAAACGGTGGCCTCGCCGCCGATGGTGCGCAGTTCCTGACCGACCCAGCTATTGATGGCGGACGGCGTGATCGTATAGGGACTGGTCCAGGCGAGCCCTGTATTCTCCAGGGAGATGGGCGGGAAAAATACCCCGGTGCGTCCGCTTACCCCCCAGGCGCCGGTTGGCGCAGGCTTGTACTGGAGATAGGCCTCTGTCACGTCAACGAGCGTGCGCTGGCCTTGCGCCGCGTTGAGCATGACCACACCTGAAAGATCCCAGGTAAACCTCGGCTCAATGAGCAGCGCGGCTTGGCCCACCTGGCCCAGGCCGCGGCGATCACCGTCGCCGTCGGCACCATAACGGGTTTTCCCCAATCCGCCATCTTCCGCGCTTTGCGTGTCTGACGATATAACGCCGCGAAGATCGAGGAGTCCCTTAAAGTCGACGCTTGGGAGAGTCGTGGTATCCCCGGCCCGGGCGGCACCGGCAAGGCTCGCCGTCGTCAAGACCACGGCAATGCTCCTGCGGATATGCAAGACGAACGCCGGGGCGGGGGCCATCACTATCCTCCAGCCGCGGCGGTACTTGGCCTCTCCAAGTCACCGCGCCGGTTGCGCTTCGGCGACCATTGGGAGTCGGCATAAAATGCCTCGAACGCGGCGACCGCGAGCGGCTTGCTGATATAATAGCCCTGTCCCGTTTCGCAGCCGTAGCGATCGAGGATTGCCAGCGATGCCGCATCCTCGATCCCCTCGGCGGTTACCCGTAAGCCGAGGTTATGCCCAAGCTCGATCGTGGACCGCACCAGGATCTCGTCGCCGGGATTGGAGGCCAGCTTCATGACGAACGATTTATCGACCTTGATTTCATGCACAGGAAGGCTCTTGAGATAGGCCAGGGACGAATAGCCGGTGCCGTAGTCGTCGATCGAAAGAGTTACGCCCATCGCGTGGAATGCATTGAGCACACCGAGCGCGTTGACAGGGTCCTCCATGATCGCGCTCTCGGTGATTTCCAGGATCAACCGATCGTGCCGCACGCCGTAATCCGCGAGGTGGGCGGCGAGCGTATCCGGCAGGTGCCGGTTCATGAGATCCCGTGCCGAGAGATTGATGGCGATCTTAACGTCGATTCCCTTGTCGGACCATAAACGCGATTGTTTAACAGCGGAATCCAACACCCAAGCCGTCAGGCGGCCGATATTGCCCGTCTGTTCGGCGAGGGGAATGAAATGATCCGGCGCCATGAATCCGCGAATCGGATGCACCCACCGGATAAGGGCTTCAGCGGCGGTGATCATCCCGCTGGCGATGTCGACTTTGGGCTGGAAGTAGAGCTGGAACTGCCCTCTCTCCAGGCCTTGACGTAATTCGCCCATCATCGACAGGCGCTCAGGCCGATGGGGATCGAGTTCAGCGTCGTAGATCGCGTAGGTAAGCCCCTTCTTCTTCGCCACGTACATAGCGCTATCGGCGTGCTGCAGTAGGGTGCGGGCGTTCAGGCCGTGATCGGGATAACGCGCGACCCCGACCGAGGCCGTCACGTCAACGTTGACGCCATCAAGCTCGACGGGCTCGCCGAAGATCGCAAGAATTCGCTCGATGACGACGGCTTCCACGGCCTCGTCCTCGTGCGCGAGCGATATGGCGAACATGTTGCCGGCATGGCGCGCGACGAATGTCCCGACCCGCACGCGGTCCTTGAGGATCTGGCTGAGCTTGCGCATCAGTTCGTCGCCGATGTTGTGTCCGAGCGTGTTGTTGATCTCGGAGAAGCGTCCGATCTGCAGCAGCATTATGCTGCACCGCGGTTGCCCCGTTGTTGTATGCTCGGCGAGCAGGGTCGCGACATGAACCTCGAACGCGACCCGGTTGGGCAGGCCCGTGACCATATCGTGCCGGGCCTGGAAGGCGATCTTGTCCTCGCGTTCCGCGATCCCTTCCATCATCTGGTTGAAGGTCCGGGACAGTCGGCCGATTTCATCGGCTTGTAGAACCGGGACCTTTTCCGTGTATTGGCCGATCTGAATGCGTTGCGCTGCGGCGTCCAGCCGGCGGATGGGTTTCGTGACCGATCGCGCAATCAGAGCGACAACTGCCAGGCTCGCGAGAAAGACCGCTGTTGCCAGCGCGTAGAGCTGCAGACGAAGCGAACGATAAGGCGCGAGTGCGAGATTAAGGGAGTATTGGAGTATGGCGTATGCCTTGCTGCCCTGTTGCGGACCGGGGATTGGCGCCATGACTGTGACGTAGTCATCCCCACCCAATGTGATGGTCTCAGGCGTGCTGGCCGGCGTATGCGCGGATAATGCGACGGCGAGGGCCCCGCGTCGGGTATCAGCCAGAGTGGATGCGGTGAGCGTCCACTTTCCCTTGTCATCGGCAAATCCGAAAGTGACATCGACCGGCACGGTCGATCCTCTGCTGCGCATGTCCGCGGCAAAAGAATTGCCGATTTCCAGGCCGATCGCGATCCAGGCGATCGGCACCGGTGCGAGTATGGGAACGACGACCAGTTGGTAGATGCGGCCGTCAAGAACGGCGATGGACGCCGCACGGTCGTCTTTAGCCTGCGCGGCCGCCTCGGTCATCGCCGCAAACGGGAAAGGCGCATTGGCCTTGCCCAAGGTCACGATATCGCCGCGCGCGGCGGCATCGGCCGCGGCGCCGGTATCCGTGGTGACGATGCCGTCGACAGACATCAAGATGATGCGATCGGCTTTGATACGGGTCGCGAGATTATCCAAGGCTGAGGTGATGGTGCTGTGGTCGGCGGTGGCAACCGCTTGGCGAAAGCCGAAGTCCGTGGCGAGAATGGCGGTGCCCTGCGCGAGATCGTCCGTGGTGGCGGCGATTTGCCGCTCGAGAATGCCGCGCGTCTTCAACAGTTGGTCCTGGGCCTGTTGGTCGATGGTTATGCGGATGCCGTTTTGGACGGCAAGGAAAGTCACCACCTCGACCACGGCGAAGAGCGCGACGAAAAACAACACGAGCCGCGTCTGGAAGCTTTTAAACACCGCGTTTGGTTCCCACGTGTATCCGGTCCAGCCGACGGACTTAGACCGGTCCCCGGTCAATAAGCGTTTTCGTCCGCCGCACTCGGCCGTCCCTGCTTGCGCCCGGGCTTTATGGCCGTCATCAGGCTGAGTTCGCTTCCGGCGTCGGGCGCAAGGGTGATCTGTTGCGGCGGTGGCGTGCCGCCCTTCTGGTCCGGATGCCATACCGTGACGGCATAGGTGCCGCCAGGCAGGTTGATGATTGTACCCGTTCCATCCGTTCCCGTTTTGGCGAAGTAGGGGGTGCCGACCACATAGATATAAGCCAGCATGTTGTCATGAATGTTACAACCGAGCGCGACGATGCCTTCCTTGTCGAATGTAACCGCCTCAGTCTGATTCCCGCCATAGAGCTTGAGCTCAAAGGACTTGGCGGGTGAAAAGGAATAGACGTGATGGCGGAACGGGTCGCGGTTGGGAAATTCGACCGTTGTTCCCACCTGAATCGGCAGAACAAAAGGATCGAATTGCTTGAACTGCTGCACCATTATGGCCTTCGGTCGGGCGCGGGTAATAGGCGCGACCGCCCGGGGATCGGTGGCGACCGCCGTGACGACCGCGTCGGCGAGGGGATGCCCGTTAGCTGTGACGCGGACGGTCAGTGCCGCCGCGTGGGCGGGGTCGGCGGCGAGTATGACAGCCGCCACGACGGCGGCCAGCCGGATACGTCGCAGAGTCTGTTTTGCTACGGCATTCAATGACTTGTCTCCCGTCGGCGCTATTATCACCGGCTCCGACGGGGAAAACCAGCGTTGAAGGGCGTACGGCCAAGGGCCGTATTTGGATATTGGACGATTTATAACCGGCATATATGCCTTTCGCAGGACTGCATGTGAAATTATGGGTAGCGGGGTTCTAGAAGTATGATTGGTCGTTGGGGCGTATTATTCGCCGGTTTTGCCGGGGGGCTCTGGTCTGCCGGTGCACTCGCCGAGGAAGAAATTCCCGAGATCCAGGTAACAACACAGCGTCTGGCCCCGGCGGCCAGCGAGCCAATTTTCTCAACGACGGTCGTCGACCAATCAACCCTGGGTCAGGCCGGGATCGGGCGGCTTGACGACGTATTAAGAGACATCCCAGGTTTTAGCCTGTTTCGCCGCCAGTCCAGCCAGGCCTCCCACCCGACCACCCAAGGGGTCACCCTTCGGGGCCTTGGTCCGAGCGGGGCCGGCCGTACATTACTCTTACTGGATGGCGTGCCACAGAATGACCCGTTCGGCGGCTGGATCGACTGGAGCCGCCTGCCTCCAGGTGAGCTCGGTAGCGTCGCCGTCACCCGCGGCGGCGGTGCGGGGCCCTGGGGCAACGCGGCTTTGGCCGGAACGATCCGCCTTCAAAGCCAGGCGGACACCGGCACCGGTATGAATGGCGAGATCGGCGGCAATACGTTCGGCGCGGGAGACGGACGTCTGAACATCCATGGTGATGTCGGACGGAGCCATATCACGCTTGATGCCGCCGGGCACTTCGGCGACGGGCCATATCTCATACGGGCCGATCAACGTGGCCCCGTCGATCAGCGGACGAATGATCGTGGCGGGGTCATCCGCGGCGGCATTTCCGTGCCGATCGATGATGCGACCTCGGCCACCGTCACCGGCTCCACGTCCAGCGACACTTTCGTCAATGGTATCGCCATTGCCCGGTCGGTGAGCCAAGTGACCGATGGCGCGCTAAGCGTCGTGCACGACGACGGCAAGGACCGCATCGGTTGGGAAACCCATATTTATGGTCGCACGGGAAACCTCCCCGCGGTCTTCGCCAGTGTCGCCACAGGGCGCGCCACCGTGACCCCATCCCTCAATCAGTTCCATGTGCCGTCCAGCGCGGTTGGTGGTAACGGCTTGATCCGGATTCCTGTGACGTCGACCCTTGTCGTCGACTCCGGAGCCGACATACGCAGCGTGGATGGCTCGACCAACGAACAGTTTCAATATGTCGCGCCGGCGTTCACGCGTGTTCGCGTTGCCGGCGGATCGGAACTCGTCACTGGCGCATTCTCCGAAGCGACGTGGACGCCGCGTCCTGCTGTGACGCTGACCGCTTCGGCGCGGTTCGACTATTGGCAGCTGACGGATGGAATTCGCCGTGAATCTGTGATCGCCACCGGTGCCGTTCTGCGGGACGACCATTATCCAAACCGCGACGGTACCAAGGGGAACTTTCGCGTCGGCGGCAAGTACGATATCTCCGATGATCTGACGGTACGCGCGGCGGCCTATAGCGGATTCCGCGTCCCTACATTGAACGAACTGTATCGACCGTTCCGGGTCGGCAATGTCATCACCGAAGCCAATCCGACCTTGAAACCGGAGAATCTCGACGGCTTGGAAACCAGCGCGACCTGGCATGCGGCCTCCAACCTTTCGACCACGGCCACATTCTTCCTGGCCCGGATCGATAACGCCGTCGGCAACGTAACCATACAGACAACACCTGGCCTGAATGTCGCATTCGGGGATGTGGTGCCGGCGGGGGGTAGCCTCCAGCAAAGGCAGAACATCGACCGGGTGCGGTCCCAGGGTGCCGAGCTCGAAGTGACATGGGCTGTTACATCGGCGCTCGATTTAACAGCGCGCTATCTCTACACGGATCCCAAGATCACCAAGGACGCCGCTGTTCCTTCCCTGGTTGGGTTGCAACTTCCCGAGGTCGCCAATCATCAGGCCATGCTTGAGGCGTCTTGGAAGCCCCGTGACGGTACGGTCTTTAAAGTGAGTGGCCACGCGTCCAGCGGTCAATTCGACGACGATCAGAATACAAGGCACCTCAAGGGGTACGTGACCGCCGACCTTTATGCCGAACAGACCCTGAACACGCAGGCCGTGTTTTTCATCAGCGGCGACAATTTATTCGACCGGACGATCGAGGCCGGGAAGGCTCCCGACGGAACGGTCACGATTGGCATGCCCCGCTTGTTTTCCACGGGAATCCGGTGGCGTTTGTAGGAACATTTCGCAGTTGCCGAAGGTTCTATGGACGGCCTTTCCGCCCTCCCTGTTTGCGATAGGCGCGTTTATGCTATCGTCGGTCGCCGCAAGAAATGGCGGTCAAGCTGGATATTAAGGTGGTGCCATGGAAAGCATGGACCGGAATCAAGCTTTCGAGTTCCTCGGTTTGCCCGAGGACGCGAGTCATGACGACATCATATTTAAGGTGGATGCCCGTCGACGGCAGCTTGAAATGCGTCTGCAGGCGGCCTCCACCTCCGAGCAACGTCGGCTTCTTGAGCGCGCCCTGACCGAGCTCGATGAAATTCGGGCGCTTGCCATGCTTGATCCGCGGGACCCGGCGGCCGGCCTTCCCGGCGGCGCAACCATCCTTCTCAAATCCGGAACGCTGGTCGCGGACCGCTATGTCATCAAGGAGCGCCTTGGGAACGGTGAGCGTGGCGCCGTTTTTCGCGCGCTCGATCTCACCTGGGGCAAGGACATCGCCCTTAAGGTATTGCGGCCTGAGGTGCTCCTGGTGCCCGGCACCATGGACCGGCTGGCGGCCATGTTGCACCGTATTTTGGGATTCGCCCATCCGGGACTGTGCAGCACCTACTCCCTCGGCCGTGCCGATGGCATCACCTTTATTGCCAATGAACTCGTGGAAGGGGAGACGCTGCGGCAGTGCTATGAGCGTGTCCATCACCGCGAGCTTAATGCGATCGGAATGGACGCCGCTGCCATTGAGGCTTTGATCAAACCGGTGTGTGTGGCGCTGACGTATGCGTCCGGCCACATTCCGCATCTCAATTTGAAGCCCGAGAACGTCCTGATCACGGCCGACGGCAGCATCAAGATTACGGATTTTGGCTTGGATGAGGTCATTACGGTCATCCCCCGAGGCCGCAGTCGCGCCATGACTGAACAGCGGCGATTCCGTGCGCCCGAGCAGATCCATCGCGCACGCAACCTGACCCTCGGTCAGGATCCGATCGACGGCCGGGCCGATCAATACGCCATCGCCGCTTTGATTTATTTCCTTGCTACCGGAGATGCCCCCGCCGCCGACACGGCCGATCTTGCCAACCGGCGACCCGATCTTCCGACGACCATGACCGCCGCAGTCAGACGCGGCCTGGCGGCGTTGCCCGAATCCCGTTTTGACAGCATGACCGCTTTTGCGGCGGCCCTATTTCGCGCTCCACGCCGATGGGTCCGGGGGCTTTACATTGCCGCCAGCCTTATCGCCATGGCTGCCATAGCGGCGCTGGCGTTC
>Ga0207022_10127_pt1 | contig 20914 bp, 15 predicted proteins | sample Alteio_BWMinCont_46_FD_153307 | JGI IMG/M metagenome (GOLD analysis project Ga0207022, IMG submission 153307) | Enriched cells from forest soil in Barre Woods Harvard Forest LTER site, Petersham, Massachusetts, United States -... | ecosystem: Environmental > Terrestrial > Soil > Temperate forest >... | reverse complement strand
AATGGTTTCAGCCAATCTGATAGCCATGGCCCAATTGCTGGTCATGTTTCTTTTTTCCTGGATCGTCTTCGGACTCAACATCAAACAAAACATTCCGGGCCTGATCCTGATGATTGTTGCAACAGCATTTGCCTGTTCGGGGTTCGGTGTCTTTCTGGCTTCCATCGCAAAGAGCCGCGCACAGGTTCAGGGAATGACAACACTGATTGTGCTTACCATGTCGGCCATTGGTGGCAGCATGATACCGTCTTTCATCATGCCTTCCTGGATGCAGCACATGGCGGTGGTTTCTGTCAATTACTGGAGCATACAGGGTTTCTATGATATCTTCTGGAGGGTGCTTCCGGTAACGAGCCCCGTCTTTCTGATGCGCGTGGGCGTGTTGTTTGGGATTGGCATTGTGTTGAATGCGATTGCAATCAGGCTTTATAAGCGGAATATTAAGAATATCGCCTGAGCCGTTTTGTTCAACACCTGAACTTTTTCTCGATTCTTCTGCTTCTGTCCGGAACTTTGCCGGATTCAATCTCCCGTAATTTCTGCTAACTTGCATCACCTACGTTGTATCCTCCATGAAATCAATGCCTATGCAGACCTGTTTCAGCCAAGCTAAATTAAGAACAGGATTGCTTCTTCTATCCTTCATGTTCTCTCTGGCAGGTTCTGCCCAATTATACAATGTTAAACGTTATGGCCTCGAAAATGGTATGTTTGGAAATTCCGCAAATGAGGTCTATCAGGATTCGAAAGGATATATCTGGGTAACGACAATAGGAGATAAGGTTTGCCGGTTCGACGGACTGAACTTCAGCGTTTATAATTCACCCGGATCCTATGAGCCATTTACGGAAGATTGCCATGGAGTTTTGCATCATGGTCATGCCGTCTTTGAAAACAACGCATTTGTATTGAGTAAAAACGACACCATAGACAGTGGCGAGAACAGGCCCCCTGGAATGTTCCTGTTGTATGCAGGATTAATGGATCTCTGGGGAGGGAGCTGGAAAATTTCAACCGATAAGGTTTACAGATATTTTGAAGGTAAAAACTATCTTGTTGGCAAAGACATTGCTTTTCCGAATGAAATTAAAATTTACGACCCCGGCACCCGTTTCAATCTTGTTCATCTCATCAGGGACAACAAAAACAATATCTGGTTGTCGACAAAAAAGGGTTTGTATAAATTCGACGGAAAGGATTTGAAGTATTCGGGAATTCCCAACCCGGATGTGGAATTCGTTTATGAAGACAGCCGTTCAAATCTGTGGTTTGGTCAGTGGCAGGGTTTCGGAGTATTTCGTTCCTCGAAAAACGGGATAAAAAAATATGGACTCGAGGACCTTCACATTACAACCATTTATTCTGTACTTGAAGACGGAAATCATAACATCTGGCTCAATAGCGCCCAGGGCTCCATTCGATTTGACGGAGAGAGGTTCGTCGTCTTGCCGGGCTCCAAAGGATACATCATCCGCGCAGGAGAGAACGAAAACCGAATTGTACTTCAGGGCCCGGACAATGGAATTTTTCTTGCCGACGAAAACAAAATGACAAGGATTTTATCTTCGCTTCCAATACAGGCTCACTCTCCCTGCAATATTATCTCAGATAGGGAGAACAATTTATGGGTTGCGACTGAAATAGGTTTATATCTGCTCTCCCCTTCCGCTTATCTGTATAAGCCTTATGAATCGTATGCAAATTTCAACAGAAAGAAAAGTGACATCAGATACCTGTACACAGACAAAAAGAAAAACACATATATATTCAATTATATGCGTGGGATTTACAAGCTGAAATCCGACGCATTCATTCCGATATTAGTGGATTCAGCGCTATACCCGGAAGCTATTCTGGAAGACAAAGACGGAACGATCTGGGTCAGTACAAGAGCAGAACCATCCAATAAATTTTACCATTTGTACAAAATAAAGGATGGGAAATCTGAAGTTGTCAAATCGAAAGAACTGGAAAAGCATTCGGGCACAAAAGACATCGGCATATGGCCAAAACTGATTTTAAACGAAAAAGGAAATGTTTGTTTGTTGTCATCCAGGCTTGGTGTGTTTGAATTTGACCGAAAGGGTGAAAGCCATTTATATCCCCTGCCCGAAGAAGAAAACAAAGACAGTCAAAAGCAACAAGTGAATGTTGTTGAAAACATAGCAGGCTCTAAAATTGTGTACGCTTATTACTGCAATAACCGCTGCGCTTTATATGTCTTTGATGAAGGAGATAAGTCATTTCACAAATTGCTGAACAAGGCAGACAGTATTCCTCCGGTAAATAAATTCTACTGTTCATCAAACGGGAACTATTGGTTCTTCGGCGCCCAGGATGCTATATATCTCATAAAAAACAAAAAGATTGTCCGGTTCAAATTCACCGAAAAGCTGAAAAAGAATTTATTTTTTAACCCCATACTTGTTACCGGCAGCAACCAGTTGTGGTATCAGACAGAAGAAGACAATGCCAGCGGCTGGGTTACAGGAGATGGTTTGAATGCCATTCAGCTAAGGGGAGATTCCATTTCACAGGTTAAGCTGTATGATCAGAAAAACGGACTCAGCAGCCGTGTCAATGGATTCACATTCGACTCTGATTCAAATGTATGGTTCGTAACACCCGTTGGAATTGGTAAAATAAACCGATCCAAAGGACCAGACACATTTTCACAGAACACGATCCCTGAGGATCCTGAATACAATGAAATAAGCCGATCAAATGATTCCCTTCTCGCCTATTCGCAGCATGGCGTTGTTATTCTGAATTCAAGGGCTGAATTAAAAAACAAGGTTCCTCCTCTGGTCAATATATTAAAAGCGGGCTATGAATATTTTGTTGCCGGAGACAATCACAACGCACTTTCTGTAACCTGGACAGACCTGCCCCAAAACCTTTTCCTGACCTTTGACAAGAACACCGTCTTTTTTGATGTCCGAGCCTTGTCCTTCAGAGAACATGACAAGATCATGTACAAATACTTTCTGGAAGGCTTCGACAAAGGCTGGGGCGAACCCTGCTCACAAACTTTTGTTAAATACACGAATCTGCCGGAAGGAAATTACACCTTCAAAGTATTTGCCAGCAACAACAGCGGCCTCTGGAATCTGGTTCCGACAACCTTTTCATTTCGGATCCTCCCTCCATGGTACAGAACCTGGTGGGCATATAGCGGCTATTTCATTCTTTTGATTTCTGCAATCTGGAGCCTCGTGAGTTGGCGGACAAAAGCCCTGCTTACACGCCAAAAGCAACTGGAAAAAACTGTTCAGGAAAGAACTTCCGAAGTGATGAAACAGAAGCATGAAATTGAGTCTAAGAACCAGGAGATCACAGATAGTATCAATTATGCCACACGCATTCAAAACTCCGTTTTGCCTCCTCTTGAAAATATAAGCAGGGCGCTCCTGAATTCATTCGTTTTGTTCAGGCCTAAAGACATCGTCAGCGGCGATTTCTACTGGTTTCAGGAAAACTCAAATGGTTATTTCATCGCAGTTGCAGATTGCACCGGACATGGTGTTCCCGGGGCTATCATGAGCGTGATCTGTTCAGAAAAACTGACCGAAGCTTTCCACACAAGCTCAGACAGCGGCACACTGCTCAACCTTACAAACAAAGGCCTGAAAAAGACGCTCCGGCAAACCGATCAGGACGGCTCCACACGCGACGGAATGGACATCGCTCTTTGTTTCTTCGACAAAGAAATGAAATATCTTGAGTACAGCGGGGCGAACAGGCCACTGTGGATCATCCGGAAATCTTCCAGAGAGCTGATCGAATTCAAAGCCACAAAAACAGCTTTGGGTGGACATACCCAGGATAATCAGGAATTCGCAAAAAACAGGATAGAGCTTTTTGAAGGAGATACCATTTACCTGAGCAGCGATGGATTTGCCGATCAGTTTGGCCCAACCGACAAGAAGCTGATGACAAGGGTTTTCAAGGAATACCTGATCTCTATTCAGGATAAAACCATGCCCGAACAGAGAACTCTTCTGAACGATTACCACAACAAATGGAAAGGGAATATGGAACAGACCGATGATGTGCTTGTGATAGGAATCAGAATTGGATAAACAGATTCTTCCCGGTGACCAACGAATGTCAGTTTAACATCAGGGTTTTACAGCTACCACCGAATAAACCATCGGGATCTTATCTCCCAATTGTTTAATCCTGTATTTCCTGTCTGCAATTTTCTCTGTATGACCGAAACAGTTGTAAGGAGAATAATCATGTTCATCCAGTCCTTTTATCTGCAGGCCGCTTTCGATGAGGCTGTTGATCACTTCACTCAGACTGTGGTTCCAGGTTACATTTTCCTTGCTCATGGCGGCGCCACGATCAGCATAAGTGCCCGTTTCGGTTTCAATGACCGGCCCGCTGTTGAAATAGCGATAGGCAATTTTTGAGAAATCGTTGTCGAACAACATGACCACAGGATGAAATTCAACAAACACAAATTGTCCGCCTGGTTTTAAATATCTTGAAATGATACTCGCCCATTTTTCCAGATCAGGCAGCCACACAATGGCTCCATAGCTGACATACACGATATCAAATTGTCCTTTTAAATGTTCCTGCAGATCATAAATATTGCAGCAGATAAAATTTGCATCCAATCCAAGTTCAGTATTCAATCGTTGTGCATTGGCAATGGCATTGTCGCTCAGATCGACCCCGGTTACCCTGGCCCCCATTCTGGCAAAGGAAAGTGAATCCTGTCCGAAATGACATTGCAGATGAAGTATCGATTTGCCCTTGATATCACCCAACAAAGAAAGTTCAATTTCATTGAGGGATGTTCTTCCCTTCATAAACTCGTCCTGATTGTAGAATTCGGATTTCAGGTGAAAGTCCGTGCGCTGGTTCCAGGACTCTTTGTTTTTATTCAGATATTCTGTTGGTATGCTCATGTTATTTCAGTGGTTATTGATTAACGGAATCCCTCCGTGGCCCTCCGTGTTCTCCATGCCTCCGTGGCACCTTCGACTTCGCTCAGGCCCCGGAAGATCCGTCCGGTGGTTGAGCGTAGTCGAAACCCTGGTGGTTGAGCGTAGCCGAAACCTTGCTGTTGGTTGTTCAATGCGCCTTCACAGGAAAAACCATATCCACATTCATCTTCACCAGAACCCCATTCTGCATGGCCGGGATAAACTTCAATTTGCCGACATACTTTTTCACTGCATCATCAACTCCGGAATCAATCCCTTTGAGCACAATGATATTAGCAACAGAACTGTCGGTCTTCACATCAAAACTAAGTTCCACCGTTCCTTCCACATAACGCTGAATAGATTCAGGCGGATATTTTACATTCATCAGCACTTCCTGATACAAGGCCTGTTCTCCTTTGGGATATTCAGGATCGCGCGTGTTGCTAACTTTGATGTTCTGGGGGTCGTCCTTTGTCTGTGCAAAGGTTCCTGCAGCGAGTCCAAAGAATACGAGAAGTAAATTTAGTTTTTTCATGTTGCACTAGGATTGGAGACAATGATGTATATAACAAAGCGACAAGTCGATGGTGGCTTCAATGCCTTTTACATGTGTGCGTTCCACACCATGTGAAGCCGCCACACCGGGTCCGATAAGAGCAACCCTGAAATCTTTTCCTGCACGCAGCGCCGCTGAACCATCAGAACCATAAAAGGGATATACATCCAATTTGAAAGGAATTTTATTTTTTTCGGCCAGATGGACCAGTGTTTTGCGGAAGTTGTAATCGTATGGGCCCGAAGAGTCCTTTACACAGATCGAACAACTTACTTCATTCCCTTCACAGGCATCGCCCAATACACCCATATCGATGACAAGCAGTTCTTCAATGGAATCTGAATAACCAACGGTTCCGCCATGCCCCACTTCCTCGTAATTGCTGAAGAAAAGTTCAACGGGAGCTTCAATGTTTTCTTCTTTCATGCGGCGCGCAATTTCGAAGAGGACAAAGCAGCCTGCTTTGTTATCCATAAAACGGGATTTGATAAATCCGTTTTTGTATTCCCTGTAACGGGGTTCAAAACAAATAATATCGCCGGTGCGGATGCCAAGCTTCTCTGTATCCTTTTTATCAAACACCTCCTCATCGAGACGAATATGCATCGTGTCGTAGTTCCGCTTTTCTGTTTCTCGGGTATCGTTGGCGTGAGAAGAGGGATTGTTAAGCAACAATGTTCCGGTAAGCACTTTCCCTTCCATCGTATGGATGTTTACATACTCGCCTTCGGCACTGGTCAGCGAAGGTCCTCCAAGCTTTGAAAAACGAAGGGTTCCGTCTTTGCGAATACCCGAGACAATAGCTCCCAACGTATCCACATGCGCAGCGATGGCCAGCTTAGGGTTCTTGCCCAGGGCACAGCGCAGGGCACCTTTGTTGGTGTATTCCGGTTTGTAGCCATAGGCCTTCAGAAGATTGAAAATATATTTGCAAGCTTCCCGGGTGTATCCGGTTGGGGAATCTATTTCCACAAGTTCGCGGAGTGTTTTGTATGCCGACATTGTTTTTGTTTAATTCCGCCAGGCGGAAGAGCTTCAAAGTTAGAAAAGATTGGCGGTGTTTAGGAAGGTCTTGAAAAACGATTATTCCGTGCGTTTTTCTTACTTTGCGGAACAAATACGGAATCATGAAAAAAGCCCTTTTATTCAGTCTCTTTCTATTTTCAATTCTTTCTTCTTTCTCTCAAAACTCCTTCATGAGCGATAGCCTGGACATCTATATTCAGCGTGAAATGAAGAAGTGGAAAGTTCCTGGCCTGGCCGTGGCGGTTGTCAAAGATGGAAAAGTAATTGTCTCTAAAGGCTACGGCACACGTGATCTGGCAAAACCCGAAGAGAAGGTGGATGAAAACACCCTCTTCCAGATTGCTTCCAATTCCAAAGCATTTACCGCCACTTCGGTTGCTCTCCTGGCCTATGAGAAACGCCTCTCGCTCGAAGATAAAGTGAGCCGCTGGATGCCTGATTTCAAGTTGAAAGATCCGCTCGCAACGGCAGATATACGCATCCGGGATTTGTTGTGTCACCGACTGGGGTTCGAAACCTTTCAGAGCGATCTGTTCAACTGGGGTGGAACCCCTACCCGGAAGGAAATCATTGCCAACTTACAAAATGTGGATGCTGTTTATGGTTTCAGGAGTCATTATGGTTACTGCAATGCCGGCTTTCTCACAGCCGGAGAAATCATTCCGCTGGTGACCGATACCACCTGGGATGATTTTCTCAAATACAATCTCTTTCAGCCTTTGAAAATGAATCACACCAGCACCACCTGGAACGGGATTCATTCCGACAAAAATGCCTGTTTGCCTTATACCCTGGTAGACGGGAACCTGGTGCTGATGCCCTTTGTCAATGTAGACAATCTGGGTCCGGCAGCATCAATCAACTCCAGCGTGAACGATCTTTCTCACTGGCTGCTCATGCAACTCGACAGCGGACGTTACGAGGGCAAACGCGTAATTCCGTTTGCTGTTTTGCAAACAACACGAACCTCGAATATGGTTGTACATGATCAGAACAATCCGTATTTCCCTTCCAAACATTTCCAGACTTATGGCCTTGGCTGGTTTCTGGATGATTACAATGGAAAGAAAATCATCAGTCACGACGGCGGTGCAAACGGATTTGTGACAACAACCTGTGTGATTCCGGAACTTAACCTCGGCATTGTAGTACTTACCAATACCGATGCCAATGGTTTGTACGGCGCCATCCGCCAGCAGATCATCGATGCTTACATGAACCTGCCTTACCGCAATTACAGCGAGTATTACAGGAAGCGCATGAGCCGCTCGCAGCAGCAGGAAGATGATGCAGTAAAAAAAGAAAGACTGACTGTTGCCCAAAAGAACCTACCCGAGCTTGATTTGAAATATTACAGTGGGAAATATCACAACGCTGTTTATGGCGACATTGTTATCCGGAATGAGAAAGGGAAACTGAATATCTACTTCTCGCATCACCCGCAACTCATTGGTCATCTTGAACCAAGGGAAAAAAGCACCTTCCTTTGCACCTATTCCGATCCGGAATATGGAGTAAAGGTGATTCCATTTACAGTGAAAGAAGGCAAAGCGACTTCGGTTACCATCACCGTAAACGGATTTATCGATTTCATGCCTTATGAATTTCTTCGAAGCGAATAAAGATCATGGACACCGACACTCACAACTACAGGAAAGACGGTTATGTCCTGAGTACGGACAAAGCTCTGCTGGATGCCGTTTCCATTCACGACTACCTCAGCAATGATTCATACTGGGCCAGGGGGCGCAGCATGGATGCTGTTCTGAGCACCATTGAACATTCACTCTGTTTCGGACTTTTTCACAACAACAAACAAATTGGTTTTGCACGGGTGATCACCGACCATACCACTTTTGGATATCTTGCTGATGTATACATCCTGGAAGAACACCGCGGTCGCGGACTTTCAAAATGGATGATGGAATGCATCACCGGATACCCTTCTCTCCAAAACCTCCGTCGCTTTGTTCTGGCTACACGCGATGCACATGCGCTTTACGAAAAATTTGGTTTCAAATCCCTCTCAAAACCGGAGCGTTGGATGGAGGTGTTTAAAGAGTGCTGAAGAGTTGGGGTGCTGGCGGAACACGAAATAAGATATTCCTGATTATATGAATTGAATTAATTTACACTCAACATCTAAATCCTTCTTTTAACATCAACACTCCAATACTTCAACACCTCAACACCCGTTCACCCCATTACCTCTTCGAGCACAATATGCGATTTGATTTCTTTGACAGAGGCAATGTGCAGCTGATAGTATTCAATGATCTTTCGGAGAAGATCGCGCCGCTGCCGCGAAGTGATCAGCAGTGTATGGCCCGTTTCAAAATTCACATGCAACACTTCCGAAAAAACTTTTGCTGTATCCGGTGACATGAAGTGTGCATGAGAAGGGGCATGCGATTGGAAGTTTCCTTCCGTGAGATTGAAATAAGAAGAATCCTCAGAGAATACACCGTGTGGTGAGAAGCCAAGCAGGTTTGCCAGCTGGGTCAAAAAGACCAGGTGAAAATTGGCTGTACTTTCGTGACTCAGGTCCAGAATCTGCAGGGCATGACTGATGAACTCAAAAAGTGCAGGGTTTGCTTCCTCTTCTTTGATGGACTTATAAAGCATCTCATTGAGAAATAACAGAAGAGAGCTTTTCCGTATGTCATAAGGGATAGTGGTCCAGGCATGAGCTGCGACAAGATCACTGATCCTGTGCATGGTGCTTTTTTCGCGGTTGGTCACATTCATTTCGAGAATGGCCAGTGGCTGAAAAATACTTGCTTTCACTTTGGCTTTCTTTCCGCGTGCTCCGTTGACAAGATAGGAACGCAATCCGAAAAGTTCAGTGTAGACATGCACGATGATGCTTGAGTCGGAATACCGGATTGTCCGGAAAACAATGCCGCGGGTTTTGTGCAGCATTTCAGGGGTGTGTGAAAATACTCAATTGATGAAAAGAATCTTCGTGACAAAGGTTTGTTTGCCGTCTGTATCCGAACAAAAAACAATATACACACCCGTGTGTGCACGTTCGCCCTTGAAGTTCTTGCCGTCCCAGATTGCCTGACCACCCAGAGCTGTTGTCTCATAGATGAGATTTCCGGTGATGTCTGTAATTTTCACTTCTGCGTTTGTCGTCAGGCCCTTGATGGCGATTGGTCCTTCATAATCATGCCTTACAGGATTCGGGAAGGCATAAACCTGATCGAATGTGTCTCCGCCTTCTGTTGCGTTGCTGCGGTATGAAATAATTCCTTTGTCGGTTCCGAAAAACACTTCGCCTGTTTTCTTGTTGACGGTAATGGCATTGATTGTATTTGAAAAAATCGGACTGTTATCCTTGTTGAAGTTTAAGATTTGCTGGGTTCCGTCTGCAGACATCAGATAAGCTCCGCCGTTTGCTGTTCCGATCCATTTCCGGTTGGCTCCGTCTATTGCCAGGGCCGTCACTGTTTGTGTCTCCATGAGGATCTGAACATGCGCCCCCTGCTGAATCAAAATCTGCTGCGCATCGAAGCCTGAATTTGCAAAAATATTATCGGGATTATAAAAAACACAAATCCCCGCATCTGTACCTACCCAGATTTGCTGGCTCTTGTCTTCAACCAGGCAGAACACTTCTGTGCCGGCAAGTGCACCGGAGCCTTTGGTGAAGGTCAGTCGCTTCAGGCGGTCATCGTTTGGATTGGAAAGTGTATGGTTGTCATCATAGACAAGAATACCTCTTCCTCTGGGAAGAATGGCCCATTTGTATCCGTCGGTTCCCACGATGATCGATCCGATCTCGAGCGGAGGCGCCGCGGTGCTGCAATCAAAGGCATGCCAGGTTCCGTTGGGTTCACGGCAGTTGATCAGCGTATTGCACATGGGGTTAGTTACCCAAAGATTACCGGCAGGGTCATAGGCCAGTCCGGTTACATCGGTCAGGGTGTCTGTGGGCGCTCTTTGTTTGAGCGTACAATTGCCTTTGTGCGCATTGTAGAAATTGCTGAGTGTGCTTCCATTGAATTCAAAAACACCAAAACCCAAAGAACCATACATAATATGAGCCGGATTGGAAGGATCAATAGCCGTTGCCAGAAAATCAAAATCGGTACCCAGGATCGGATAGATGTGATAATCGTAAGTCGTCCATTGTTCATTGACGAAAGTGGAAATTCCCGAATTGTTATAGGTGTTTCCCCAGTTGTCAAAATGCGCACCCGGAGTAACAGAAATCGTTCCGCCTGAATAGTCCATGGCATAGACATCTGTCTTGCGCGGACCATTAGGGAAATAGTTTGTGGCCCGATAAGAATTGTAAGCATGTACCAGACCATAAGCTTTATCTGCAATCCAGACTTCCATGCCGTTTTTGGCCATGATTGCTTCTGCCGCGTAGGGGTTGCCACCGAAAGGATAAGCATTCACCACGTTCATGATTTTGGCTGTGGTATCATAGACCTCTGCATTTCCATCAGACAGCACAAGCATGTACAAACTGTTTGTTTTGATGCTTCTGATGTTGATTCCTTTCTCGAAGACTGTCCATGTGTTTGCAGCTTCGTTGAATCTGAAAACGGTATCCTTGTTATAGCTGCCTGTGGTAAGGAGATTTGAATATCCGGCATAAATGCTTCCTTTAAAATAAACAATCTGATTAAAAATTCCTGTTGGAAGTGGATAAGGCAGATGGCCCGGAGGGACAGGCGGAGGAATAACCATGGCTGCTATCTGCGACCAGCAATGAAAATCTGCCAGAACAGGACAAGTCAGCGGAGCCGTGTAAATACTTGTCGTTGTGGCCGCATACAGATTTTGACCATCAGAGGTCACATCCATGACATTGACAAACGAGGACCCGCTACCGATAATATAGGTGTCAGAAACTTCCATTTTATCGGTATCAAACACCACAATGCCAAATCCACAGGCGAGATAAGCATATTGATTGATGAAATAGATTGAGTTGATGATTTTATTACCAACGATTGAAGATATTTTAATATCGGGAACATTGGTAATGACTTTATTGATCATCACATCCAGATTGCCGTTGTGATATGCAATAAGAAGGCGGTTGTTCCAGGGGTTGAGGTTAATGGTGCTGATGGCAATATCTGAAAGGCCATTGACTTTAGAAATTCGTTCGATCGAATTATCGGCTTTCACCAAAGCAAAAATTCCTCCCTGCGAAGCACAATATACCCGGTCGGGCCCTTCTGCAACGGCAACGGTTTCGGAATAAGGAAGGTGATCTCTCCACTGGCCGATGGCTGGAATCTGTGCAGAAACAACAAAAGTCACACACAGGGCGAGGGCCGAATTAAAAACATTGCGCATGTAACGCTTTTTCACAAGTATACGATTAATACTGGTTCTTAGCTGGTTTTATCCCGACAAATCCGGGACCAGATTGGCTAAAAATCTTTATGCCGATCATTCCTTTCCTGAATAACAAGTCCTATGATATAATACGAGAACAGGATGACAACAAAGGTAAACGGGATTTTGCCATTTTTATTGCTGTTTGGCAAATTTTAGCCTTGTTTCTTCATGTATCTGCTTCAATTGTCAATTTTTGCAAACACGAAAGCGAAACCTCAAATATCTGAACCGCTGTTAAATCCAATAAAGAGCCCGCACAAAGAGCCCGAATTGGCTATTTTAATATCTTTGCAGCTTAAGATTCAACGATTACCTGGTTCCGTAGTTCAATGCCCGCCCGGCGGACGCCAGTCGGACGGGGATAGAATGAGAGATTCCGGTTTTCTTTATTAATGTTTCAATTGTTACCAGGTTCCGTAGTTCAATGGATAGAATGAGAGATTCCGGTTCTCTTGATGGGGGTTCGAATCCCTTCGGGACCACTGATTAAATACCGGAAAGCCTTATAATCAAATGATTATAAGGCTTTTTTATTTGTTGGGTCTGGCAAAAACTCGTTCTTAAAACTGAGTTCTGACTCCATCTTCAAAGGGGGTCCAAAGTCCTGTTTTTACTCCGATCATTTTCAATCCCTCATTTGTCCACACATTGCAGGTTTTAAAAAGGCTGTAGCTACCTGTTCCTTCATAGAAACAATCTGTTGTTCCATAGGGATGACCTTGTATGTGCCATAGTTTTCCGTCTTTCTTCTTGAATCCGGTATGGATATATTCAATCAGGTTTTGGTATTGTGCTCTTGTAATCAGAAGGCGCTTGATCCATTCGCCATGCTTTGGATGGATGTGCTGGTAATTGACGTGCATGGCCGCCGAATCCAAACCGAAGGCTGCTTTGAAAGCGGTTGAAAATTTGAGATCCGACCAGGTGGGTGTATACAGGTAAAAGCCCCTGTCGCCCCAGCCAATGGATATATAGTTGGAGCTTGTGTCAACCGCCTGAAAATCGCTGCAGGGGAATTCACCGAACCAATCCTTCATACTGCTGCGCGCCGGAAGAAGGTAGCCCGAATGAACTCCGTTTGACTCAATAAATATTTCAATACCATCTTTAGGCTGGACAAAATCCCGGTTCACTCTGCAAAGCGGAAGCCAGAAGGCAAGAAAAAAATAACAAATTACAAATGCCAGGCAGGAAGCCAGGAGACGAAAGAGGTAAGAAAAAAACAATTTTAGAAAAACCATGTCGATGAATAAACCGCAATGATAACAGATTGCTGCCAGGATCGGGGTCCGGTTAAAAATCTATTTTGTAATAAAATATCGGCAGAAAACCAAGCTGGTAGGTGTTGACAACGGGGTTTGTGGCCCTGTCGGCCCCATCCCGGTTATAAGACTGTGCCAGGACATTCTTGTTGTTGGTTACATTGACCAGATCCAAGCCTATCTCATGGGTAAACCTCTTTGTATTCAGTACGTAATTGATTTTGGCATCAATTCTGAAATAGTCTTTCAACTGCAAGGTGTTGGTTTTCGGATCCACATAAACAACATCTGCAGATTTACGGGATGCTGCTGTATCGATCGGAGTAAAACGATGCCCTCCGGCTGCTGTTATTTTAATCCCCAGACTCAGCGTTTGTTTCGCCGTCAGTTTAAACTCCTTGCCTACAAGCAGGTTCGTGGCATAGTTTCCATTGAAGTCTGTGTTTCTAAGCACCCCGTCGCTTCCGGTATACGTGCTGTTAAACACTGAACCGGTAAGCATGAAGAAGAATGACTTGCTGAAGAATTTTTCAACAGTGATCTCAACACCATAGTTATCGCCCGTGCCCTTGTTGACTAGTGTATCGGCAAAGAACCGGCTGAATCCTGAGCCCTGATTCATCAGCGAGAATGCAGATGACCGCTGTTCGATAGGCACATCGTACAGGTGCTGGTAGTAAGCTTCCACTTTGATGTGCGTACCGGGCTTGATGTAATTATCATAGGATAAAGCAAAGTGCGCGCTGCGAATAAAGCCGACATTCAGGTTGTGCATATAATAATTTCCGTTTGCATCTCTTACATAATTTCCCGCAGCATCCTGCTGATGGTAGAAATACACATAAGTCGGAAGCATCTGACTGTGCATGCCCATTCCCAGTCCGAGCGATTGCTTTGCATTGATATTGTATTTAGCACCGAGTCGCGGTTCAAGTGACTTGCTTCCGTTCAAAGTCAGATACTGGGCATGAAGTCCTCCCGTAACCATGAACTTGTCATTCAGCTTGTATTTCAGCTGCACATAGGGCTGGAACAGAAAATAGGCGGACGTGTTGTCCCATCGGTTCATCCATTTGTATGTATTGATGTTGTATGCCGAATCAATTGTAATTGTACGGTACAAATCATTGAACATTCCCACTTTCATGCTCAGCTGATTGCTGTATTTTTTGTTCAGGAAAAAGTTAAAGGAATATTTCTGATCCGAAAATTTAAATCCCAGGTTAGGAACGATGGAATCCAGATGAAAATTTGTTCCCCTGTAAACAAGGCCCTGATTGGCATATGATCCGGCCTCGGAAGCGGCAGCGGTGAATTTAAAAAAGGAAGATGTACTCAGTGATTTGGAATAAGCCATCCCAACAATTCCTGTTGAAGATCCGAAGAGTTGATTTTCATTGCTTACGCCATATAAATCCTGAGCAGGCGATGTGTAATTACTCACCACGATATCAATATCACTCATCCCCCCAAGGCCAAAGAAGGAAAGGTTTCCTCCGTGCTTGAGCGGGAAATTGAGTTTAAATGAACCGTCCTGATAATGGGGAACAGCATTTGTACCTATATTGATATGTGCCGCCGAAAACAAGGCAAGTGAGGAATAGCGATACGTTGCCAGGTAGGAAGCGCCGGTTGATTTGGAAAGTGGTCCTTCAGCAGTTACCTCAGTTCCCAAAAATCCCAGTTGTGCGGTCACTTCATGTTCTTCATTATTACCATTGCGCATGCGCAAATCAAAAACGCCTGCAATGCTGTTTCCAAATTCAGAAGGAAAAGCACCTGTATAGAAATCAGAATTCTCAAGCATTTTATTGTTGAGCATACTCACCGGTCCTCCGGTTGTGCCGGCAACAGCAAAGTGATTGGGATTTGGAATATCAACACCTTCAAGACGCCAGAGGATACCGAGCGGGGAGTTTCCTCTCACCACAATATCATTCCTTGAATCATCAGCGCCCTGAACACCTGCGAAGTTTGAAGCCATCCGGGCGGGGTCTCCCCTGCTACCGGCATACCTGTTGGATTCTTCAACCGAGAAGGTGCGGGCACTTACCGTTGCCATCTCATTCTGAACTTCCCCCTGATGTCCGGATGCTGTAATTACAACGGCTTCAATTTTTACTGCCGATTCTTCCATTTCAAAATTCAAAATAACTTCTTTGGCCGTATTCACGATGATGTTGCTTCGGATCATCGGGAGATAACCAACCAGGTTTGCCTTCAGTGTATATTTTCCAAGCGGAACGTCTGCCAGACGATAATTGCCTTCTGCATCTGAATTAGCACCCGCTACAAGAGTAGAGTCTTTGAAAAGCCTCACGGTTACAATCATCATTCCGGCCTTGCTTTCCTTGTCGGTTATTTTACCCCGGATAACCTGTTTGATTTCTGTTTGCGCATGGGTTGTTTGTATTCCCGCCAGCAGGAGAATTCCAGCCGCAATCATACAGATACGTCTGTTTATGGCAAATAACTTGCACTGAAGTAAGGCTCTTTTCATAAAATAAGGTTGGAATGAATGTTCGTACAGGAAATACCCGCTAAGCATCCTGGCAGGAATACAAATGAAATTTTGTCGGGCAAGCAGATTTGCATTAAAAGGCGGTGTATTTGCTTTTAAGCAAAGATATAAGAATGTACCTATTCCTTCACAATGCATCCTTGGAAGAACGGTTGTGCCTCGTTTTCTGCTTTCCGGTTTTCTCAGAATTCCTTTTTCATTGGCTAATGAAATCACTTCATTCCAATCGCGTTTTTGAACTGGGTCAGCGACATGCTGTTAGGATCCATCTTTAGAACCGGGAAGCATGGAGATTTGTCATTTGCCCAGGTTTCGGTCTTGAACCGGTCTTCTGCGCAATAGGCTATAGTACCATCTTCGGTGATGCAGACAAGCATATTCTGCGTTTCGGGATAGTATTTGATCCTCACTCCCGAATTTCCGTTGCTGCCTTTGAACTTCTGGATGCCATTTGTTCTCCCGTCAATAAGATAGGTCGCCTTTGTCCGCAGGGCTACACCGTTTTGGTCTTTCACAGTAGCGTGTATTACCGAAGGAGAAGGTAACATGCAAATGTGATCAAAATTATATACCCCCAGGGCGACCAGCGCTACCGTCCTGAAAACAGATTCCTCTTTACCGAACTTTCCCGAAAAATTCATGCGATTCGCTGTTTGAACCGAGTCACAATGTTGTTTCCATCCGTTGTAGGTCAGTCCTTTCTCATAATCAGTCATGTGCTCTTTCTGTGCTTTCCAGAATGAGGTTTCTGAAAGATATTCTTTCTGATTTTCTTTTTTATCGCGGGCCAGCATTTTATTGAAATGCGCTTCCCGGCGCTCGAGCCTGCGGGCATAATATTTCATGATCCGGGGACTGTACTTTGCCGGATGCTCCTCTCGCTCCAGCAGCGTTGAACTTACCGGGTATGCATGCATTGTTACAAAACCCTTCAGTGATTTTAAAGTAATGGCATATCCTTCACCTTCCTGCTCAAGCCTTATGTCGTTGAAAGCGTTCCGGGATCCGAATTTTGTTCGAAAAGAAGAACGCGTTTCAGGATCTGTCAGTACCCATTTCTTACCATAAAACGCCTGCATTTCAGGAAACTCACGGCCTGTAAAAATCATGCTGAAAGCCGTTTCTCCTTTTTTGGTATCACGCACGCGGTTTATTTTTATCATGCTACGGTAATGCTTCGGGGAATTGAACATCGTATAAAGATTCGTGCCGGAATTCCACCGGAAGTCCGTTTGCTTTTTTTGCCCGGTGAAGTAATACGTGGTGTCAGCATAGCGTTGTGAAAATGAGGTGGTATCATAAAGCCTGTAGTTTCGCAGCTCACGGCAGTGATTCAGATAGGCGTATACCGCATCTGAAAAAACAGTTCTTTGTTCTGGCTTTGCCCATACGTTCGGTTTTTCTGGTTTCCCTTTGTTCACCCAGGTCCCTTTCTTTTCGTCGAGTACATAAAAATTATAGGCCGTGCTGGAGTCGTTGGAAACAAAATCCACGTCCAGTGATTTGTTTCCGGAAAGATATATCTGAGTCCCCTGCTGGGAGGCGGTGATCTCAAACATGCCCGCCGATTGAAAATTATTCTCTTTTCCGCCCGAATTATAGGTCATGGGTATACCGCTGAAAATAAAATCAAGCGGGTTGCGAAATTCCCTGTAATCGATTTGTACATCGCCGGTCACCTTCTTTCCGCTTTCGTCGACAAAGGCATTTGGCGGGATACGGATGATTGTTCCGCTTTCGCAGGAAATCTTTCCTCCGGTTATGCCGTCTACCTCATACTGCTTCTTCGGAATATCCCATGCCTTTACAGGAGGCTGAATGAGCTTGTTGGGAAGGTGGAAGGGTTCCTTTTTTGCATTGAATTCCGCTGTGACATTGCCATAAGAGCGGTCAAGACCCAGGTCATCGCTTTGCTGGGCATGCACTTTGTTAAGACAAAATAAGAAGAGGATAAGAGTGGCGAAAAGAAGATGTCCTGTTTTCATGGTCCGGGGGATTGGAGGTTAACTGGATATATACATCTATAATACGGAGACGAACCAAAAGATACAAGGTTGCTTGTCTGCTGAAATCAAAAAATTATACTGAACGATGATAGAGGAGGCTGAATCCGGAAAACGGGAAAAGGGAGATAATATTGCTTTCCCACTAAAAGAAATCTACATTTTAGGGCACAATTCAAGGTTTGTGACCGTTAGGCAGGCTTTCCGACCATTGAGCGCGTTAGTCAAATTTTGATTGACAGCTGCTTATCTGCACCGTCAAAAGATCTAATTAGTTTATAATGTAAACTATTTAAAGAATAAACTACATTTGTTCTTTCGAATACCCTTCCGGTGATGTCTAAAAAAGAAGAATCCATCTTTGATCATGTTGAGTTTCCTTTCGGGAGGCATTTGACCGCCGTGACCAAGCTTTATGTGGGGGCTTTAAGAAAACGGTTTGAGCATTTGGATCTGGAAAGGAATTACTCTGTATTGATACTCATCGAAAACACCCGGAAAAACTGTACGCAACAATTTATAGCTGATTGTCTTCAAAAAGACAAAACCTCGATGGTGGGAATTATTGACACGCTTGTAAAAAGGGGATATATCCGGCGCGTTAAAAACCCGCTTGACCGCAGGGAGCATATTATCCAGCTAACCGATAAGGCAAAAAAAACACTTCCTGAAATACACAAAGGCATTAATGAATTGAACGCAGTGACCACCAAAGGGCTTTCCAAACAAGAAGTTAAAGTTTTTCACCAAACCCTTCGTCTGATATCGGAAAACCTTTCCAAAGAACCGGGATACAATATTGTTGCAAGCTTTGAAAAAGCAAAACCGGAATAAAATCAGTTTGTCGCCTGAAAATAAAAGAAGACTATGAAGCGTATAAACAATTTAGGAAAAATATTCTGGTCTTTACTTGGCATCCTCTTCACGGGAGTCCCTTTTCAAACCGACGCCCAAAACAAAACCGCAGCCGACACAACTCAATTCCTGACGATAGATCAGTGTATTGTCTACGCCATGCAACATCAGCCTGCTATCCTTCAAACAGGTATCGAAATGGCCATCGTGCGGAAAACGAATGCCATCAATCTCTCTGGATGGCTGCCACAGGTGAATTTAAGTGCAAATGTGATTCACTACGAGGAATTACCGACGACCTTCTCATTAAACTCTCTGAACCCCGAAGGTCCTCTTATTAAAGGACATCCCGGTGTTATCAATACTGTAATTCCGCAGATATCAGCAACGCAGGTTCTGTTCAGTCCGGATGTTTTATACGCAGCTAAAAGTGCGCACTTATATGTGCAGCAGGCACAGCAATCGAACGACAGCACTAAAATTAATCTGATCGCAAATGTCAGCATCACGTTTTACAACCTTTTGCTGACGCTGGAACAGATGAATGTTTTAAAAGAAGATACGGCACGTCTGGCCAAAAATCTGCGCGACACTTACCACCAGTATGTAGGTGGCATCGTTGATAAAACCGATTACAAAGAAGCGGCTATTTCGCTGAACAATTCCAAGGCACAATTGAAACAGGCAAGAGAAAATGTCCGGCCCCAGTATGCTGTTCTTAAACAATTGATGGGCTATCCACCGGACAAAGAATTCAGCGTGAGTTTTGACACTGTTCAAATGATGAAGCAGATCGTAGTCGACACCTCGCAGCAGTTGCAATATGAAAAAAGAATTGAATTCCAGGAGCTTCAAACGGCAAAAGGATTGCAGCTTGAAAATATCAGGTATTATAAATCACAGTACCTTCCAACAGTATCCGCCTTTTACAATTACTACTATGAATACGAAAGCAATACTTCTTCAAACTTATTCTCGCAGGCCTATCCCTACTCCTATTTAGGCGCATCCATCAACTTGCCTCTGTTCACCGGATTTCGCAGGCAGGAAAGTATCGAGAGGGCTAAATTGCAGGGTCAGCTGATTGATATCTCGGAGGTTAATCTCAAATCGCGCATCTATTCTGAATACACATCTGCTCTGGCAAGCTACAAGAGTAACCTGTATGATTTATCGCTCTTGCGCGAGAATGAGTCCATGGCCAAAGATGTTTACGGTCTCGTATCCCTGCAATACAAGCAAGGGATAGTCGCCTACCTGAATGTGATCACTGCCGAATCGAACTTGATTTCGTCTGAAATGAGTTATTTAAATGCCCTGTTCCAGGTTCTGCAAAGTAAGGTGAACCTGGAAAAAGCAATGGGAAACACATCTATTAAACATTAACTATTCAATGTCCTTCTTATGAGAAGAATCTATCCGGCATTATTAAGCAGTTGCCTGTTGCTCGCTGCCTGCAGTCAAAAGCAATCTTCGCCTGTCGCTCCGATAGCTGTAAACCTGTTCACGGTAAAAACCCAAAAGGTTTTTTACTTTGATAAATACCCTGCCACCACAGTTGCTCTGAGCCAGGTTGATTTGCGTCCGCAGGTTCAGGGTTATATAACGGGCATATCGTTCATAGAGGGTGATCATGTACGCAAAGGGCAGGCCTTGTATGAAATTGACCGGCAACTATACCAGGAGGGATACGACCAGGCAAAAGCCAATCTGGATGTGGCGGAAGGCAACCTGAAACAAGCCCAACAGGACGCAGACAGGTATGCTTACCTGAATGCAAATGACGCCGTTGCCAAACAAGTTTTTGACCACGCGGTCATTTCTCTGGAGAATGGAAAGAAAATGGTTGCTGCCGCTCAGCAAACGTTAAAAATGGCCGCAACGAATCTGAATTATTCAATCATCTCTGCCCCATTCGACGGAACAATCGGGTTCAGTCAGGTAAAACTGGGAAACATGGTGACGGTTGGACAAACCATACTGAACACGATTTCTACCGATGACCCCATGGCTGTTGATTTTTTAATCTCAGAAAAACAGCTGGCTCATTTCGAAGAGCTCAAAAACGGCAGACAGCAAGCGATCGATTCTTTGTTTACAATTGCACTGCCCAATGATTCTATCTATCCGTTCACGGGAAAACTTTCGATCATAGACCGGGCTGTTGATCCACAAACAGGCACGATCAGGGTGCGGGTTGTTTTTCCAAATCCGGGTTATTTCTTAAGACCCGGCATCAGCTGCGTTTTGCGTGTACATAACCAGGAAACCGCGCCCAAACTTCTCGTGCCAAGCAAAGCCATTGTAGAACTCATGGGCGAATATTTTGTTTACCTGGTTAAAGATACTGTGGCTCCCAACCCAGGCGATTCGACACATAC
>Ga0207022_10124_pt2 | contig 21122 bp, 21 predicted proteins | sample Alteio_BWMinCont_46_FD_153307 | JGI IMG/M metagenome (GOLD analysis project Ga0207022, IMG submission 153307) | Enriched cells from forest soil in Barre Woods Harvard Forest LTER site, Petersham, Massachusetts, United States -... | ecosystem: Environmental > Terrestrial > Soil > Temperate forest >... | reverse complement strand
GCAATTTGGGCTCGGTGGGATTGGTAATGTCGAAGACGAAGCCTCCGCCCCCGCCCGCGGCGTAGAGCTTGTCCTGATGGGTGCCGGGATCGTAGCCCACGAAGAAGTCGTGCCACTGCGGAAACCGGTTTCGAGGGATCTTCTCGAAGTCAGGGATCACCGCCTTGCCGACGACGGGATGAGGATCATGACTCACGATCCGGTCGACGTCCCAGAGGTACGCCTCGGCCGACGTCGTGGTACTCACGACCAATGCCATTCCGTTGGAATGCTTGTAGGAAAACGTCTCGTGAAAGCCGCCGGGGTGCTCGGGGACGCGTACCTGGGCCACCTCTTTGATACTCGAGGTGTCCGGCAAGCCGGTGACGTCCCAGACGATCGCACCCAGGTCCACGTCCGGGCCGCCCTGGGCGAACTGGAATCCATTGAAGAAGTAGTAATGGCCGTGGGTTTTGACATAGGTCGGGGCCAGCGATCCGCTCCCGCGATGCAGTTCCGGATTGCCGATGCGCCAGGACCAGAGGATGTACGGCTTGGCGGGATCATTGATGCTGATGATGTCGAACCCGAAACTGGCGCGGCCCATGGTATTGGCGCGGTCTCCGGAATTGTCGCGGTCCATGTAGACGTAGGGCCGAGAGAGCTCCTGTTCCATCTCGATGTCCGAGACGGTGTAGGGCCCCGAGGCATTCAGGGGAGGCAGGTGGGAAATGAGCTGGATGTTGGAGCTGCGTCCTTCGCCGGGGAGCGGATTAGGGCGGTACTGCTGGGCGGCAGCGGAGCTCGCGACGAGCAGGGCGCCGGCCAGAACGGCCATGCGAGTCATTACTGAACCCTCAAGAAGTTGAATGTGCGTTTTGGCATTCGATCAAGGGCTTCGGAATGCCAAGGAATTTGCCGACAGAGTGACCCAAAGCCAATAATCCATGACCGTCGGCGATTAACATCCGCTGCTCGCGCCGCGTATTCATAGCAGCCTCAACGGTGCAGGTCCCTATGCTCGGACAATTGACGAAGAGCTACCTCGCGTTTCCGTGCACCAACTGCAACCTCCCGATCACCGCATTCTCCATCCTGGCCGAGATACCCACTCCGGAGATCACCAGCCAAAAGGCGATTGAGCTGAGCTGTCCGAGTTGCGGACACGTGGATGGTTATCATCTCAACGACGTGCGGCGCTTCGAGAAACATCAAATTCACTAGCGGCCCTGGTCGCCCAGGCTCCTGCCGGAGGCTGCTACTTCACGATCGCGCCGAGGACGTTGTCGAAGATCGCCTGCCGGGGAATGCCACGGTTGACCGGCGGGACGTTCCATGCGTTGAACACCACGACCAGGTCCTCGTCGGGAAACGCCATGGGTACCTGCCCACCGAATCCCGATCCCGCCCATGCGTATTTGGTCCCATCGCCATAGGGGTAGAGCCACCACTTGAGGCCGTACTTGATGCCCGTGCCTCGGCCCCCGACGTCCACCGCCGGCGTGGTCGACATCTTCACCCATTCGGGAGTGACGATCTGCTTCCCGTCCCAGGATCCGTTCTTCACGAACAGGTACCAGATGCGCGCGAGGTCCGCGCGCCGGATCGTGGTGGAGAGCAGCAGCGTTTTCATGGCAGCTCCGGATGCGGAACGCGCGAAGGTAGCCTCGGTGTGCCCACATGGAGTGACACTTGGCAGCAACGGCGCAAGGTGCAACGCGGCGCCATCAGCGCATTGATGCTGAAACCGGAAGCCGGACAAAGGCCTCCCCATTCACCGAAGTGATCTGCAGGTGCCCACGATCCTCACGGCCGATGAGCGAGGAGAGGTAGACCAGCAGCGCCATGTCCCCGTCACGGCGCTCGATCCGCATCAGACTGTCAGGCAGGGCGGTCATTCCGTTCACCTGTCGGTAGGCTTCCACGCCTTCACGCACCTGATCCAGCGGCAAGCGTAAAACGACCGCGCCTTCGCGCACCAACTCGAGCGCCCCGCTGTCCCGGGGCAGTCGCAGAAATACGCCGCGATCGATGGGTACAGTGACGGCGTGGGTATAACCACCGATTGGTTTCGCGGTCCGCGCCGCGCCGATGTAATACGAGAAATAGCCGCGTTGGGTGGGTGCCTCGACGCCGCGTGGCGGAAGGTAGGGTACCCCGAGCGACACCATGATCTGAGCCACCGACACATGGGTTTCGCCCGACGGGGTGCGTCCGGGCGGGATCATCGAATCGCCGAAGACCTTGGCCAGGGCCTCGTCTCCGTGCGCGCGCTGCAGATACTCGAGTGCCGAGCTCATCCGGCGCCGATCGTCATCACTCAGCGGCCGGGGGGCTCGTTGCACCTTGCCGCCGGCCAGCATGTCGTTGCGCGCGAGTAGCTGCTCGAGCCGGGCGGTCTGGTTTGCCTGTGACACGTGGTACGCACCCCAGGGCCCCGCATAGGTAACCAGCGCGACCAGGCCGAGGCTTGCGGGAATCGCGCGAATGCTTCGCGCGCGGCGGACCGCGTAGTAGAGCGAGATACCTGCCAGCCACGCCGAGAGGACGATCATGAAGTAGCGCCGTTCGGTGATCCCGTACTGGTCGACCCGTTTCCAGATGGCGAGCCATACCATCACGATGGACGGCATGATCGCGATGAAGAACCCCCGGCTATAGACCTGGATCCATGCTTGTTCGACGCGTTCTTCCAGCGGCCGCACCAGCAACCACGAGAGAATTCCGGTGATCGCGACACTGGTAACCAGGTAGCCGATCCAGCCACTGGGCCACTGGCGGGTCACGATCACCTTCCCCAGGTAGATCGTGAGAATCACCAGGTACACCGTCACCAGCGAGACCAGCACGTACCGAGTGAAGATCCGGAGCCCCGCGGGGTAATCCGTCGAGTCGTCCAGGGCGGGCAGGTCCGAGGGAACACCGCCAAGGAACACCCAGGTGTTGAACAGGAACGCGATCACGATGCCGAGGCGGCGGTAGGCGACCGATGGAACGGAGATACCCAGGAGCTTGTCGACCGCCAGCAGGGCGATCGAGAGCCCGGCGCAAAGCACGAACGAGTAGAGGCCGGACTGGAGGAAGCGAAGGAAGAGCGCCCGGTTGTACTGCCAGAAGCCTTTTTCCTCCGGGACGCCCGCATACGGCAGGAAAGCAACGGCGAGATGGAAGGCGATGGAGAGCTGGAAGTAGCGACCCACCTGCATTTCGGTGGGCCAGGTGTGCCACACGGCCGCAAACGCGCTGAGAATCGCCATCCCGGCCAGGTTGAGCAGAATGGCGCTCACGCGGCCGAGCCGATGGCGCTCCTGGATCAGCTGCAGGGCGAACAGCAGCGGGAGCCCCAGCGTGGCGCCGAGGAGCACCGCCTCGGCGATGCGATGGCGGTCCCCGGGGGACTGGGCGACGATCAGAGCCGCGGTCGTTGCCGTGGCGGCGCTCAGCAACACGACCGGGAAGCGGGCCGCGGTTCGCCTGGCCGCCTCGATCAGCTCCTCGACCGCGGGCAGCTTCACTTAGGCTGGCTTCGCTGAACGCCAGGGTGCTGCAAATGGGGACGCTTTCATGTCCTGCCTCCAGAGATCGGCCCTGCCATCATGCCGCCCGGGGCCGGCCGGGGCAAGGCGGACATGGGCGACGTGGTAAATGCGTCCAGCCGTCCGGGCCCGGATCGGTGTCGCTGGTGCGGCGGCGGGACTAGGGCTACTATGTTTTCAACGTCAGGGCTGTCCGCCGGTTCATGAAGCCGAGGTACTCCAAGGAGGGTGTCGTGATCGCCAAATGCGCTGCCCGCGGGCTCGCCCTTTTTGCCCTGTTGCTCGCCGGTTCCTCGCCCGCGTTCGCCCAGGCCCACGACATGTCGAACATGCCGGGGATGGCGGGGATGAGTGGCGGGGCCAAGATCGTGATCCCGCCGGGTTCGGGAATCACCGAGGCGGACGTCCAGTTCATGCAGGGGATGATCGCGCACCACGCGCAAGCCGTCTACATGTCGCGGCTGGCCACCAGCCACGGTGCCAATCCCAGGGTGCTCGCGCTTGCCAAGATGATCGACCAGTCGCAGATCCCCGAGATCATCATCATGCAGAACTGGTTGCGCCGCTACAATCAGTTCGTGCCCGACACGTCGTCCTGGCACACCGTGACGATGGCGGGGATGCTCTCGGACGACCAGATCAAGGCGCTCAATGCCGCGCAGGGCGTCGACTTCGATCGCAAGTTCCTCGAGTACATGATCCAGCATCACAGCGGCGCGATCAAGATGGTGAACGACCTCTTCGCCACTCCGGGCGCCGGCCAGGAGGTCGACACGAATGTTTTTGCCAACGATGTCGTCACGGTGCAGACCGGAGAGATCGGCATCATGCTGAAATTGCGTAAGGACGAGTTGCCTTGACAGTGAGTAAGCTGGTCCGCCAGTCCCCCTCGCCGGAGCTTTCACACATGTACAGAGCTTGCAGGTTGGTCGCGTTCGCAGCGACACTCATGCTGCCCCGCTTACTGGGGGCCCAGACGTACCCTACCACTGACGATCCACGGTATAACCTCAAGCCCGGCCGGTACGATGCCGGTGAGGCCATCAGCAACTTCCGTCTCGTGTCCGCGTCACGAAAACCGGCGGCGTTCGACACGGCGCGCGGACTGACGTTCGCCAACTCCGATCTCACGTTCGGCACGCACTATGTCTACCAGGGCAATTTCTCCGGCTTCACGGTGTGGGATATCTCGACCCCGGAGAAGCCCGTGGTCGCGGCGACGGTCCGGTGCGCCACCTCGCAAGGTGCTCCGTCCGTCTATGGCCACCTCCTCTTCCAGACCGCGGAGGGCGCGGGCAACCGCAACGACTGCGGCGACGGCGGTGTGCAGAACGCCAAGGACCACATGGCCGGGGTGCGCATCTGGGACGTGTCGAACCCGAGGGCGCCCAAGCTCGTCAGGAACGTCCAGACCTGCAAAGGCTCGCATACGTTCACGATGATCCCGAGCCCGACGGACAAGAACATCCTCTACCTCTATTTGTCGGGCAGCCAGGCGGCCCGGCCGGACTCCGAAGTCCCCGAGTTGCATTGCAAGAACGGAGACGATCCGGCGGATCCGACGAACTCGCTGTACATGCTCGACATCGTCAAGGTTCCGCTCGACCACCCGGAAACCGCCAAGGTCATCCCGGGCGCCCGGATCTTCACCGGCCTCGAGGCGAGCCCGCCGTGCACCAACTTCTGTGTTCCGGTAGACGCGAACCCCCCGGCTGGCGGACGCGGCGGACGTGGCGCAGCCCCCGCTGCCTCGAACGCACCGCCACCGCTCCCCACCGGGCCGCGCAACTGCCACGATGTGACGTCGTACCCGGAGTATCACCTCCTGTTCGGCGCGTGCAACAACTCCGGCATCCTGGTGGACATCTCGAACCCCGAGAAACCGGTGCGGATCACCGCCATCAGGGACACCAACAACTTCCAGGGCCGGCACACGGCCGCGTTCAGCAACGACGCCAAGAAGCTCATCGTCACCAATGAATGGGGCGGTGGAACGAGTCCGATGTGCCAGAAGGACAACATGATGGAGATGGGTGGAAACACGCTCTTCACGGTCAGCGACGACAAGAAGAAGCTCACCCAGCACGCGTACTACAAGCTTCCCGTGGCCCAGTCGGCGCAGGAGAACTGTGTCGCGCACAATGGCTCGCCGCTGCCGGTGCCGGGGCGCGACCTCTATGTGCAGGGCTGGTACCAGGGTGGCATCGCCATCATGGACTTCGACGATGTAGATCATCCAACGGAAATCGCCTACTTCGACCGGGGGCCGATTGACCAGCCGCCTTTGGTTGACGCGGGACCATCCGGGGCACCACCGGCCGCGGCACCATCCGGCGGGCGTAGCCGCGGCACGATCGGTGGCTCGTGGGGTGCGTACTACTGGAATGGGTATATCTACTCGTCCGAGATCGACCGTGGCCTGGACATCCTGGAGCTGCAGCCGAGTGCCACGCTGTCGGGGAATGAGATTGCGGCGGCGAAGCTCGTGACCTTCCTGGACTACAAGCCGACGACCCAGCGGAAGATCGTGTGGCCTCCGGCGTTCGTCGTCGTGCGGTCGTATCTCGACCAGCTGGTGCGCAACAACGGCCTGTCGTCGGACCGGACGTCGGCGATCTCGGCGGCACTGGACGCGGCCGAGCAGGCGACGGGGCTAGCGCGCGGAACGGCGCTGACCACGCTTGCGACGCAGGTGGACAAGGATGCGAGCGGGGCGAGGGATCCAGAGCGAGTGAAGACGATGGCTTCCGAGATTCGCCGGTTGGCGGCGGCTTCGATGCCGGCTTCGACCCCGGCGGTAACGCCGGCTAAGAAGTAGCGGGAACCCGCGGGAAGTTTTCGCAGGTAACTGCGACGAAGGGCCGGGCACGTCGCCCGGCCCTTCGCTTGTCATCGAGCCATCAGACGCGAACCGCCCGGCCCCGTGGCCCTGCTGAGGTCAGGAGCTTGACCGTCTGCCGGCTTGCGGTGTCGAGTTGACTGTCGGCCCCACGTTCGACTTGCCGTTGTCGGGGAACATCTCGATTTCGATCGGCTGCCTGATGTTCGATCCACTATTGAAATTGTCGAACAGGTACAGGTAGCCGGGGGCGGTCGCCTCGATGATGTGCCCGCCGTTCTCGAGGTCCGGGATCCGCACGATGCCGTTGGTATCCGTCCTGGCCTCGATCGTATGATCGATGGTGACGGGCGCATTCTTGGTCGACAGCGTATCACCCAGCTTGTGCAGATGGATCAGCACGTCCTGCGCCTGAACTGGATGCGCCAGGAACAGCGCCATCGCGGCACATGCGAGGGAGAGAATCCGAGAGGCTCCCATGAGAATCTCTTCCTTGGGGTTGGTGGTCCGGTGTCGAGAATGTCATAACGGGCCGCAGGAACGATAACCAGGCTCGGCACACCACCGGCGTAAAAACTTGAGAGCGAGCAAACCAGATTCGATTTGCTCGCTCTCTATGCTATTGGCATGAAGCAACCTCCCAAAGTCGGGACGCCTGGATTTGACCGGAATGGGACCCCCTGAACCCCATGGGCGTCAGGGGGGAGGCCAAAAACGTCAAGTTGTCGGTTTACAAAGGGTTCCGAGCATCGGCATTTTTCATTTTTGGCAGAAAAACCGGGGTTTGACGGGGGAAACAGCTACAGAAACAGCTACAAGGCGACCCCCTGATACAGAAACAGCTACACGGTGCGAGTCGTGGTTTCTATCGGTACACTTAGTCTGCTCAATTTGCTGGTGAGGCGCGCGCTTGCACCGATGCCGCACAGATTCTACAGGGTCGTATCCGACAAACATTGGCAGGACATCGCGGGCACATCACGATTGACACCCACGAACGAGATCTGGCCGCCCTATGACGGGGGGAGGGTCTATCTCTACCCGGCCAATGTTCCTCGCAAGTATCTAGACTCTCGGGCTGACGAATTATGCGATCAGGGATGGGGGCCAGCCCACCTCTTGGAGATTGAGGTGCCCGACTCCCTGTCCCACCGACTCGAACGCGACGCGTCGTTTGCAGGTTATGAGCATGCCCGCGTGTTCAGGGGAAACATTGACCCTGAAGATGGGTGCGTTATCAAACATCTTGAGCAGATGGATTGTCGCAGTAGCGCCTAACAAGTATCTAAAGGTGGCGAGCCAACGGATGCCAAGGACGCCATCTCAGAAGGCCGCGCATGTCGGTCGATGGGGAGAAAACGGTGTTCAGGCTAGTCTTGGCTTAGAATGTGTTCAGATAGACTGACACGGATGCAACCGTTCAGCTTCATCGGCTGGCCTCCGGGCCGTGCAGCGCTTGACGCCAGGGGCACTTAGTCGCCTTTTGGAGTGACTCCGGGTCGGACTAGACTGCGAAGTCCGCAGTTGGGGTGACGTGGACATCACAGCTGAATCGCAAGTTATACGACTATATGACATCGGTTTTGGGAAGGGTCGATGCTCTTCGAGATCGCGCGCGAGAATGGGACATACAAGGTGCAACCACAGGGATTAGCTCCCTCGCCTCCGTCCAACGTGGGGTTACTCGAAAAACACATTGAGCACTGGCTCGCCGATCATCCGGATATCCTCCTTCCTGGCGAGCAGGTCCTGGTCATCGCGCAGTCCGTTTCAGGCCAGTCGATGGCCGATATCCTGGCACTCGATTCGTCGGGGCGGCTGATTGTTGTCGAGATCAAGCGCGATTGGTCAAGCCGCGAAACTGTCGGCCAGCTCCTCGAATACGCAGCGAAGCTCAGTGATTGTGGATATGCGTTTCTTGAGGGGCTCGCGAGAAAATACCGTCACAACGATTCGCTCGACCTCTTTGCGACGTTCCAAGAGACGTTCCCTGATTCGCCCGCGGTGCGTGACGAGTTGGGGCAGGCACAACGAATCTTGGTTGTCGCGCCGGAAGCGGACGAAAGTCTCCGCTCGATTGTCGCATGGCTGACGAGACACCGCGTACCAATCCAGTTCGTTCCGTTTACCGTCTACGCCGGGGCGGACAAAGTCCCTCGATTCCTCTCGCTTGATGGCGCGATGGTCGTCTCGGAACGCGAGACCACGAATGACAGTTGGGCAGGTCATTGGATCTTTAACACGAACGAGGCATATGGCCCTGGGGCGTACCATCGCATGTTTGAGCGAAACGTCGCAGCGATCTACGGATACCCGAACGGGCCTCAAAATCTTGAAGGGGCTCGCAAAGACGACCTTGTGCTCGCCTACGTCAATCAGCAAGGATTGCGCGCTGTTGGGCGGGTTGTGGACGGCCACGTCGCGTCCGGCGAAGGCATATTCTTGGACGCATCAGGTGCCCCGCAACCAGCGGAGTATCACCTAGCCGTGAAATGGGAAGCGCTTGTCGATCCAGCGCAGGCAATCTCTGCTCGTGAAGCGGCGTCGGCGTTCGGCTACAACCTTCCCGTGAGGTCCGTATTCGGCAAAATGCATCAAGGGAAGCGCGCCGCTTTGCTGGAAAAGGAACTGCGAGCAAGAAGTCTGGGAGCACAAGCCGTCTAACGATCGCTGAACATGTCGCCCTCGCAGTGCGAAAGAACTCTGCGATCCCTCGGCGCAGGCCAATGAAGCGCGGAGATCGCCTCGAGGAAGAGAATCGATCACAGGTCCTGACGCTTCAACTCCAGCACCTGTAGACCCTCCCTTGCAATCATTTCCCGATTCGGCCACGTAAGCAAATCGTCGCGAATTCTGTCGGACCTGCCAAGATCAAGAAAGGCATCCTTTACGTCTTCGCCGAAGATCCCGTCCAGCATCATGGTGATCAGTGCCTCACGAGCGGGGTCTGAGATGCCAACGGAAACTCGGCCATCCTTGGCGAGAATGGTGGACCCATCCCAGTAGGCTGCTTGAGAGTCGCGCAGCACATGGGGCACCCACCCCAGTTCGTCGATGATCTTTCGATAGTGCGGGTGGTCTTTCGTTGGCCTTTTCAGGTCTCGAATGCGTTTCTTCTTTGCCATGATTCAAATGCTCCTCGCAAACTCAACCGATGGGCCCGAGGGGGAAAACTCCAAAGTTGGAGCCGCCCGTTCCATTCCATAGGATCCTTCGGGATTGTCAACAACAAGATTGTGAATCGGGAAGATCAACGTCACAGCACCTCAGAGACTACTTCTCAAGTGTCTACGTGAGAGGGAAGCTTACGACTGGGCCGGACGGAAGTCTCGCGGTGTCACCCAGTTGTCGGGGAATCTCAAGGCCCTCTTCGACACCGACTTTGTCGAAGAGGTAGACGCCGCCGCCCAGGAGTTCTTGCAGGGTCTCGTAGACCTAAGACCGCAGGCGGGGAGGATCTGAACAATGCTTGTCAGCCGACTCTGCGGCAACAGCTAAGTCCAACGCGTGCCCAGCGAGTTGGTCACGGTGCTTGGGGTTCCTCGCCGAAGAGTTCGTTCAAGTGCTTTTTCGCCGACTCCTCTTGATTGACTGCGTTCAAGACGGTGAGGACGATGCCGACGAGGAAGACAACTACGGGTAGGCAAAGGGCTCGCCCCTCGAGAGTGCTGAGCCCGTACACCGCCGTCAATCCCAAAAAGACCAAGAACACCGTCACATTGATCGAGTAGAAGGCAATCCACCGCCGCGACGGCCTCTTGTATCTCGAAGGCAGCAACTTGCCGTAGTCAGCATCCGTCAGAAACTCCTGCTCTGCCTTAGTGGCGAAGAAAAGGTTACGGCGGTGCCAGGCGTTGAGATCAATCGTCGCGTTAATACCCCAGATCACTATCAGCATTGCGAGCGAGATGCCCAGAGGTCCCGGGAGGTAGTCTTTGTGAACGCCAGCGATGACAGTTCCGGTGACGGTAATAGGTCCGAGGATTTGCCAGACCCCGTCCATAGACCTGGCCATGTTGGCCCAATAGACGCCGTACATCGCGCGCACGAACTCCAGCCGTTGATCCTTGTTCTTGTCGTCCGCCATTTGTCACCATTCCGTTCGGATCGGATGAACTATCCAGCGTAACGGATCGGATCACGAATGCCCACAGCTCGAAAGCCATCCAAGCGAAGTTGACACGAGTCGCATTTGCCGCACGCTTCGCCCCTTGGGGAAGGATCATAGCAACTGGTGGTGAAGCTGTAATCCACGCCCAATGAGAGGCCCTTCTGGATTATCTCTTTCTTCGAGAGGCGAATCAGTGGAGTGTGAACCTTCAATACCCCGTCACCTTCTGTGCCCACTTTGGTCGCCAATCGGCCCATCCTTTCGAATGCTTCGATGTACTCTGGTCTGCAGTCCGGATAGCCGCTGTAATCAATCGCGTTGACCCCCAAGAAAATGTCAAACGAGCCAAGCACTTCTGCCCAAGCCAGCGAGAACGCCAGAAAAATGGTATTGCGCGCGGGGACATACGTTACTGGAATACTCCCGCTCATTTCTCCCTTCGGTCGGTTCTTCGGAACGGCGATATTGTCCGTGAGTGCCGACCCTCCAAAGCGCCGCAAATCGATGTCTATAATGTCGTGCGCCGCAACGCAGAACTGCGCAGCGATGTTCTGCGCCGCTAGTAACTCCATGACGTGTCGCTGACCGTACCTAAAAGAGAGTGCGTAGACCTGAAAGCCTTCTGCTTTGGCAATTGCAACCGTTGTCGTTGAGTCAATTCCACCACTCAGCAAGACCACGGCTCGTGGAAGGGCGGCGCGGTGTGTCACAACGAACCGTAAGTGTAGATGATCAAGGTGCCGGGGGGGACTCTATTGTTCGCACCTGCCCGGCTTGCCGAGGGTACGGGTGTGGGCAGAAATGCCTGAAATCGCATGCCGCGCAAGTTGCCTCGTCGCCTTCAGCGCGCCAATGAGCCTTGATCGCACCACCTGCAGCTTCAGCATTGACGCAGCTTTCGATGTCGACAACCACGTCATCGAACCGCTGTGTCGCGTTGGCCTGAGTCTGGGGAGTAATTGGCTCGACTCGAATTGCTCGCCGCAACCGGAACTGCTGCGACAACTGAGGCACCGGTAAACCTCGTTGCCACGCGCTCAGGGCATAGTCGTCCGGGCTGCCGACCACTGGGGACACATCAGTAGCTCCTGCTCGGATCTCATCCTTGAGGGTCGCCAAGTCCTCAACACCAGGAGCTAACTCGTTTATGTAAAGCAGCACGCCGGCGGAGACGGGGAGGGAGCCGGGTTGCCGCGTCCGCAGCCAACCGTACGTCTGAACCTGCCAGGCCGTTTGTTGCCAGAAGTCGTCGTTTATCCCGGGGCGTCGGGTACCCTTGTAGTCGACTATCACCTCAAAGTGTTCAGGCAGCGCTGGACACGTTGCAACGATTGCGTCTCGTATCACATTCCCTGGAGCCGCTCCCTGCATGGTGACATCGCTAAGCACGTCGATAATACCGTGAAGCTCATAGCGTCTTGCCCTTAAACGCGGAATTGCCGCAGCTAGTCCTACCGTTAGCTGTCGCGTGCCGATCACGCGTTCTTCGGCCTCTGCAACCAAGGGGAACAAGTGAGGCGCTATTTCATTGATTGCGGCCTCCGCTCTTCGATAAGCAGATGCCCTCGTATCCGCGCTACGGGAGATTTTCCCCTGGGCACGAAGAGTGCTTTCCACGATGTCGCCTATGGCGCCGATGTCATGCAGAACACGATTTGCAGGCGGAGGAGCCCGGAAGACCGTGGGAGTGCAGGGCCACGGGAAAGCTGGCCGTGGGTTTCCCGAGTCCCACAGCCGGTACGCGGCTTCGAGTACGCCGTGAATGAACTCTCCAAACCAGAGCTGCACCGGACGGGAAGGTGGGAGTGAACTGCCATTGTGATATCGATACTGCAAGCCGCACCGGAGGAACGAAAGCAAATCGCCGGTAAGGCTGTAACTCGGTACGATTTCGGCTTCGCGTTTTCGGTCGAGCGTCACACGGCACCCTAGACCAGCAGAAGTGGATGTCCATTAACGAGTACTGGAACGTGTCCTGGGGCGGGCTGCCTCCACGCCCACGTGCCATCTGCTCTCCAGGAAGTTGCGACATGCTTGATCGTAGTCTGATACATGAGGCACTTCCGCAGGCCCACCAACATCAGCAGCGACTGAGGGCGGCTATAGGCCACATAGTAGAGTCGCACTAAATCGTCGAACGTCCGAGCCATGGCTGATCGCGCCTGCCTTAGGGGTCCAACAGCACAAAATGGCGCGAGATCATCCTCCATGAGCTGCGTCTGGGTCGGGCTGTCCGGAAATCTGGCAAACCTCTGCTGGGGATGGTTCGTCTTAAAATCGGAAGCAACGTCCACAATCACCAGGGGGAATTCCAAGCCTTTTGCTTGGTGAATAGTCATGAATGGAAGCCGTCCGCGCGGAATGTGAGGCATTATCTCCTCGTCTACCTCGACGGCTTTCTCCGACAGTGGGACCATGACATTCCAAATCGCAGCGGAGATGCTGTTGTCGTCATGCGGAGCAAGTCCCCGCAGGATGCTCGAACGATAAGGGGAAAAGGTTGATGCTTGCGCGACACACCGGGAAATCGCTTCGAGGTACACCTGGCCCTCTGGGTCGTCCTGAAAAAAGGGTAGCCATGTGATCAGTTTGTAGCAGAGTTCTAGGATGGGCCATTCGTCCGGCCACTGCGCGCCCTGAGCTTGGGATGTTCTCGTTTGCCACGCTGTCACAAACTGCGCCAACGTGTGCCGTCGAATGGGCGGCGGGTTTGTCCCCACAAATGTCCGGGCAGCAATGCGCCACTCGCGAAGGTAATGGCGCGCATCCGCGCGTAGGTTTTGTCTGGTCTGCTGGGCTCCGTCCGGAGAACCCGCGACGGGCGGATCAATACATTCCAGAACCAATCCAAGAAGAATCTGAACCTCAGGTATGTCCCTTAGTGCCCTTCCCCTGGGGTTAAATGCATGCACGCCGCGCCCGTGAAGCTCGCGCCGAAGGAGTTGGGGCAGTCTCTCTCTTGGGGCGGCTTGGCCGTACCGGGAACCAAACTCGTTAACTGTCCGCGAAATGAAAACAGCGTCAGCAAAGTCACCCTCGGCATGCCTCACAACCACGCCAGCGTGACCGGCTACGGCGAGTGGAAAGCCAGTTCCGCGGAAGATGCTGTGGAGGAATCCTGCTATGTCCCGGGCCAAATCTTGGCAGTCGTCGCGGAACATGCCTAGGATCGGAAGGTGATTCGTGGGTAGTCGCGTGACTATCTGTGGTTTAGGCGGCTGACCTCGGGCAGCGGCAAACGACGGATCAGCAGCTATGTGCCTATTCACAAACGCGACAATATCCGGCGTGGACCGATAGTTATCAACGAGATGCAAGCTCCTCGCGCCAGGCAACCCTTGAACCGACGCGGCTACACGGGCGGCAAAGTTGCAGAACAGCTCTACCGTTGCACCCCGAAAGCGGTAAAGCGACTGGTCGTCGTCGCCAACGACTGAAAGCGATGCCCCTGTCAGTCGAATGAGTTCAAAGTAGATGCTCTCTTGGAGGGGGTTCGTGTCTTGATATTCATCCACCAAGAGTGAACGCACCGTCCCTACAAACCGCTGCAACCGTCCTTGGCTTAGCCGATCTAGAAACACCTCTTCGAGTCCCGCGAAATCCATGCGGTTCGTCTGCGCCATGAATTGTCGATACGCTTGCAGGCTGGCGATGAGTGCCTGTCGTCCCAGGGTGTGCGGATTGCCCATCGCGAAAGCTGTTGTATCCACCCTGTCTTGAATAATTCGGTCCACAATGGTTCGACACAAATCAACTGTTTCACCAAAATTCTGGGGCGGTTGGAGATCTGATGTAAACTGGGCTAGATATGCTTCCAATGCTGGGTTGTTGCGAGCGCCGGCTGGAAACATTCCTTTCTGGCCAAGGAGAACATTTCCGACAAATCCTTCGACTAACACAGGAGGGGAATCACCTGGATCGCGAAAAGCGGTCAAAGTGTCTTCGCATAGGCTGTCCAGCGTACCGGTCACAAAACGACTTATGTCTATGCTATCCAGCCATTGCTGATCCTGGCCGGGAATGCCACGCAGATGCTCCAGAATGGTGAGCCCCCATTCGATCAGCCGGGAACGTAGCTCTGCGGCAGCTTTACGTGTGAACGTCGTTACCACGATGCTCTCGGGCAGCAGTCCATCCACAAATACAAAGCGCAAAGCCCGTAGAACGAGCACTGTGGTTTTGCCGCTCCCCGGACCGGCCAGAATCTGAAGGGGCGTTTGAAGATCGGCCTCTACGCAAGCGACTTGATTCGCGTTCGGAGGGAATTGTGCAAAGCGTGGTACCGCGGCGCGTACCAGAGGGAGGTACTTAGGAAGTGGTATCATTTGCCGTGCCCGCTAATCGGCCGCCGGAATCGAACTAGGAACGGCGTCGCCATGTAGAACCTTGTGGTAGAACACCCAGGTATTGTGCAATCCCCGGCGTTTGTTTCGGCTCGCCCCGCGATAGATCACGACGTTAATGCCGGCGCTTTTGCAGAAGGGGCAACGGCATTTGTCCCAAGGGCGATCCCTGAGTAGTAACGCGTGTTTATGGCGGAAATGATTCTCTTCACCTTTCCGCTCCAATAGCGGCCCATATTTATCGACGCTCTTGAGCAGATTGGCGACGGTGGACGGTGTGTTGTCCCAAGCTTCTACCGCTGCAAGACATGCTGCCTCCCTCTTTGCCAACACCTGCTGAGTGAGCCCGTGGCTCTCCCCGGCTGCGATCATTCGAACGGAATCCGCGATCGGGATGCGAATTGTCCCATACCAGTGGCTGCCTGCCGGATCTAGGTAGTTCTGATCAGAACGAAGCCAAGCCTTACGAAAATACGAAGCACTATCGAAGCTGGAGACACCCAGTTGCCTGAACATCGGCTGAAGTTTTGGTCTTAGAATGCCAAAAAGGTGGAGCCAGACATTTCGGGCAAGAGGACGTGGCCGAGATTGAAGCGCCCGACGAACAGCGCATAGTATCTGAAGTATGTCGGCGTCCGAGCGCGGCACCAGCCCGCCCAACGCGATATGCTCGTATCCCATATCGATGTAGTCATGTAGCCGTTGAACATAGGATCGCGCCCCAAGACCCTGGATAACTCCAAGGGGAATGAACCCGTATCCGCGACGGCGACAGACCCACAGAAAGCGATCAGCGTTATCGCGGGTCAAATACATGCGATTGTATCGAGTGGACTGGTCGAGCGGTGTTCTTTTCAAGGTGCCGTCAGCCTGCAGAACATCGATCTCCGGGAGGGGAATGTGGTCAACGGAAGCGCCGATATCGAATCCAAAATGGTGGTAAAGCGCCGCAGCGCGCTCGGGGCTGAAGGGCGGGGTCGGCTCATTCGCATACGAGAACGCACCACAATCGCCAAACAGAAGTAGTGAGCGAGGGATTTTGAGTCGTCGCCTTAGGTAGATCCGTTGTTCGCCTTGGTTTGACATCCGGTGCAAGGCGCCCTTCCCGACATGGATGTGCGCGAGGCTGAGGAGAATTCCATCAAACGGCACTCGGTCGCCACAGAGCTCATGGGCGTAGGTCCGCTTCCCTAAGGTCGTCTCTCCATCCTTGGGTGTGAACGGCTCGTAAACGAAGTCATCCCAGTCTGGAAAGAAGTAGAGATAAGGAGCCTTCTTTCCGGCTTGCCCTCTCAATCGCGCCGTTCCGTAGGGTACCTCTTGTAACCAACGCTTCATCGCTCGCATCTTCATTCCGATCGGTCCGCGTGCGTATGTGATCTTCGAGCGTGGAAACGCGCGGCTCAATCCCGCCACAGCCGGGAGGTAACCGCTGCCGAGGTTCACAAAAACCGAGGACGGAGAGGGAATCTTCGCGAGCTCCGCAATGGTGCGCCGATTGATCCGGAGCGCCACATCTGGTACGAGTCGCTGATCGTAACGCTCAATTAGTTCAGTGGCATCGATGAGTCCATATTTTGCGGAAAGGATTTTTACTTGGAGTCCTGCCGGCCACCCGCGCTCCAGGAGGGTAGCCTTCAATACTCGAAAGTTGACGCCATCATAGAGATGAATCGCAGGCACCTTGCCATCGACCGCCCTCTTTCGATCGGAGCAAGCCAGAATCAGGAGGCATCCTACAGGTTTTCTCGGCATCGCCTGAATCAGTCCTGCCAGTACGTAACGCCGTAGTTCTGCGTCTCGGCTACCCAGACTTTGGTCACTCGCACGTGATCGTTGTCCAAACACCTCTTGAGTTCGTGATACAGATACTTCGCTACGTTTTCCGAACTCGGGTTTTGCGTCTCAAATGGGGGAAGAGTGTTCAGATCGCTGTGATCGAGTTCGTCGAAGAGCGACTTTATCGCCGCCTTGATGTCCTTGAAATCGACTCCGATCCCGATGTCGTTCAACCGATCACAATGCACATAGACCTCGACAAGCCAGTTGTGTCCATGTGGCGTGGCGCAGTTTCCGTCATAACCGCGCAGATGGTGAGCGGCGGAGAAGTGCGCCTGTACACGTAATTCAAAGTGCGAATGAGCCATTCTTGACTGCCTAATCGATGAAAGGGCGGAGCAAGCGCCTGCTTGGCCGGTGATTGGGAAGACTTCGAACTGGGTTAACGTAGCACTTCAAAACGGGATGGCGACAGCCGCTAGCGGAGGCAAACGCACATGCCGTGCGGAGACTGGGAGTCGGCCGAACTGGGGGCCTGCGCAGTGGTCTACCTTGTCCTTCGAGTCGCCCAGATTGCATTGAGCGGTGGCTGGGCTGGGTCGTTCAAGAGTCTGCTCCCCCCTCGCTTTTTTCAGCGAGGGCTGCGATGTCCGAAACCTTAATGGGCACGAGATCAGGCCGCCTTCACGGCGCAACGCATGGCTGGCGGCATTCGCCTTCCGGATGACACGGTTACACCAAAAGTCCGGGCGCGATCTGCCGAAGCAGACCTGGTCCTTCTCCATTCCATGCTGTTGTGGGCCACCACGGTTCGCGTCCCACTGTCCTTTGTACAGGGTGACGGGCATTCGCTGAAGCCCATACACGGACACGCCTCCTTTCTCACTCACCTTCAGACGCGTCCCCCTGTTAATGCTTCATTCTCCTTGCGAAGCCGTTCGCTCGGAATTTGAATCGTCGCTAGGCACGTTTTTGCTACCTCACTCCAAAGGGCGACCAAAACTAGGATCTAGCATCATCCATTCTTCTCGCCGGAGCGGGGAAGCACAAGTCCGAGATCACAGAGTCCGTTTCGGCGGTTGTGGGAACCCCCTGCGAGCCGGAGTATTACAGAATAGATTCCAGGTCGATGACATCTCCAGCCAAGTCCACTTCACAGTTGCGCTGTATCGAGATTTGTGCCGGGACTGGCGGCCAGGCGCTGGGGTTGGCACTCGCGGGCTTTCAGCATGCCGCCCTCGTTGAGATCGACCAGGACGCTTGTGCAACCTTACGCTCTAATCGGCCAGAATGGCCGATCATCAATGATGACATCCGGTCCCCAGAGCGTTTCGTCGTTGAAGATCATGTCGGCATCGATCTGCTCGCCGGTGGCGTGCCGTGCCCACCGTTCTCCGTTGCTGGCAAGCAACTAGGCTCAGACGATGAACGGGACTTGTTCCCAGCAGCTATTCGATTGATCGAAGTACTCACGCCTCGGGCGATCATGTTGGAAAACGTCCGCGGTTTGATGGCTCCTCGCTTTACTGCGTATCGCCGCCGCATCCTCCGTGATCTTGCAAGCATGGGGTATGCAGATACCTACTGGGATGTCGTTAACGCATCGACGTTCGGAGTCCCGCAACTACGTCCTCGATCTGTGCTCGTGGCGTTCAGGGAGCCCGATGCCCAGAAGTTCAGATGGCCTGAGGGTGGCAAGCGTCCTCAAACGGTCGGCGAGACCCTGCGCCTTCTCATGGCGGAAAACGGTTGGCGCGGCGCAGATCGTTGGGCCGAGAAGGCGGCTGGAATAGCCCCTACTCTTGTGGGCGGATCGAGAAAGCACGGGGGTCCGGACCTCGGTCCTACTCGAGCCAAGAGCGCATGGAAGGCGCTGGGAGTCGACGCGCACGGGGTCGCCGATGTGCCTCCACCGCCGGGCTTCCCCAAGAACAAAGCACCGAAGCTTACCGTCCGCATGGCTGCTGCCCTTCAAGGGTTTCCGAATGCCTGGGTATTCGCCGGCAGGAAGACTTCAGCGTACCGGCAAGTTGGCAACGCGTTCCCACCCCCTGTCGCGCAGGCTTTTGGGGAAGCGATACGAGACGCTTTGCTTGCTACTACAAGGCTAGCGCTCGTCGATCTTTCCTCCCTGCGACGAACGAGCGGTGCCTGAGGCTAGGCGTTACCGCCCGAAGTCGCGTGCCGAAATCGCGCGAAACATGTCGGCCATCCACTCCACCGATACGGCTACAGAAATGGCCCTGCGCCACGCTATTCACCGCTTGGGCATTCGGTATCGCCTCTACTCGAAGGCCCTTACAGGCCGACCTGATTTGGTGTTTCCCTCCGCCCGATTGATAGTTTTCGTCGACGGCGATTTTTGGCATGGGCGCATTCTGAAGGAGAGGGGAGTTGCCGGCCTGCGTGCCAGCATGCGTACGAAGAACCGGGCGTATTGGCTCAAGAAGATGACGCGAAACGTGGCACGGGACGTGACAGTAACAAAGTCCCTGCGAGCAGGTGGTTGGAAGGTTATGCGACTGTGGGAAACGGATGTGAGAAGAAACGTCGAGTCAATAGCATCGAGAATAGAGAGGGCAGTCCGGAGGGCTAGAGAAGTACGCCGACGAAGGGGGAAGTAGTGACCTAGGGGTCACGGAGGATCTCAAGCAGCTGTTTCTTCTGGCTAGCAGATAAAGCCCGCGACCCTTTGATGTTGTGCCGAAGCTGAACCCGGGCAGCGTCGTCTAGGTCCTGCTCTGTTGTGACCAACACATACTGGTGTTCACCGGCAACCACACTCGCCTGAATATGGAATCCCAAGTCGCGTAGTTCCCGTAGTCGCCGTTCTGTGTGAACCTGGTCTCCCGAAATAATGCGCAGCTTTGTGCCCGGGACTGCCTTTCCCGCAAAGCTGTGCATGTAGGCTAGAAGCAGCGTGTGCAGCTCTCCGTAAGGCCGCACGCGCAGTAGGTCCTCGGGCACCACGGTGCCATACTGTGAGCGCATCACGGCTGCAACCCTATCCCTAGCGGATTTCATGATTGATGTAGGGGAGCCGAGCCGTCTTTCCACGAGGACTTTGAACGTCCGTGATAAGAGACGACGGGTCTCCAGGTACCCGTCTAGGACCCGGTCCAGATCAGCCTTGCTCCTAAGGAGGCCGGCGAGGTACTCCAAGGCGGCCGCGGCGCTCTCGGCAACGCCCCTCTCGATGGCACCAACCTCGTCAGGCGGTACCTGGCTCATAGCGATCTCCGGTACGCCGTATCGGGAGCGCAGGGGGGTACTTAAGGACGCTGGCATCCTCGCCCGCTTGTTCAACCGCTGCGACATCTTCTAGCCAATGCCTCAGGAACGTTTCTGTTTCTTGGTCAGCACCGCCGGCCCGCATGAAGGTCACCTTGTTATTCAGGCGGACTCGCACCGGCCCTTTCTTGGCGTGTGAGTCGCCGGCTCCGAGTTGATCCTTTAGTTCCAGGCCAGCCGCAAAGCGGCGAACATCAGACACGAAATCCAACACGATGACCTTTGTTTTCCCTGGTGCGAGCCGTAACCCCCGTCCCAACTGCTGCACGAAGATCCTACGGCTGTGGGTCACCCGCTGGAACACAAGGATGTTGACATCAGGGACATCAATCCCCTCGTTAAAGATGTCGACCGCGCAAACCACACCGACCTTATCATCATCAAAGTCCGCTAGGATCCGGCTTCGCTCCCACGGCTGCATTGATTGTCCAGTGGAACCAGCCGAGAAGACTGCTGCCGCCTGGCAGAAACCAAGTGCGTTGATGCGGTCGCGCATCTGAATCGCGTGGTCAATCGTCCCGCAGAAGACAATTGCCCTCGGCTTCTCCTGCTCGGCCCATACGTTCTGTAGGGCATACACAACACTGTCGTCCCATTCCGAAATAAAGAGGGCCCGGTTAATCGCTTTTGGGGTGAAGCGTGATCCCTTAATGGTGGCCAGGCGCTCCCAATCGATGTTGCTCGTATAGATCCGGTAGTCGATGTTGGCCAGAAACCCCTTCTTCATACCGGTGACCAAGTCGATTGAAATAGCGGGGGCTCCGAAGATCTCTTCGATATCGGCGCCATCCCCTCGCCACGGCGTTGCAGTGAGACCAAGTAGGAAAGGGCCGCTCCCGGCCCCGGCCGACGTGGCACTTATCAATCGTACATACATCGATGCTGCGGCGTGGTGACATTCATCCACGAGTACCATGTCCACGTCAGGAAGGGTGTTGCCGCGCTCTACGGCTCCCGAAAGCGTATCGATACATGCAAAGACGAAGTCCGCTCGCATCAGGGCATTGGTGTCTACTCGTTCGACACCATTCCATACAATTGTCTCTTGGCTGGGTCGTAACATCGGCCAAAATGCGCGCTCCAGCTGGTAGACCAGGTCGTTTGTATGCGCAATCGCGATAACCTTTAGGCGCTGCGCCCTACAGATCCGGCGAATGGCCTCAGCCGCGACAAATGTCTTCCCCAGCCCGGTCGCCATGACAATTAGGGTACGCCGGGTGATGCGGGCTTGGAATGCTCTTACT
>Ga0207022_10113_pt2 | contig 21137 bp, 17 predicted proteins | sample Alteio_BWMinCont_46_FD_153307 | JGI IMG/M metagenome (GOLD analysis project Ga0207022, IMG submission 153307) | Enriched cells from forest soil in Barre Woods Harvard Forest LTER site, Petersham, Massachusetts, United States -... | ecosystem: Environmental > Terrestrial > Soil > Temperate forest >... | reverse complement strand
CGGCACAAGGGTATGTGTCCGTGGTGCGCGCGAATTCGTTAAGCGGGGCAGCACAGCGAAGCTGATCTTCTCCGCCTGCGGGACTGCGGCGACCGGTTGCAACGGGAGATCACGCTGAAGGAAGCGGACAAGGCGGCGATCCGCAAGCATTACCTGAGCGTAGACTGCCGCCTGCAATGGCGGCTTCTGATTAATGCTGTTAAGGGGCGCAACCTAAGGGCAGCACTTGCAACTTTTCTCAGGCCATACCCGGTTCCGCTCTATCTCATGGAGCAACTGATCAAGCAGGCTTATATCCGTACTTTCAGGTAGTTCAAATGCTGCGGGTTGAAGAAGCAGGAGACCATGTCTGGAAATGTTCGCCGAGCACGGAACGCCATACGCCCAGTCCGGTCGCAAGGAATGCACCCAGTATGTCAACCAGCGGCGTGATCAACGATAACTGCCGGAAAGCGCCGGCGCACAGCACCCCAATCCCGAGCGCCATGACGGCTATACCGATAATACCTGCACCAGCCATTATCATTCCGGCCTCAAAGAATATCGCCGCCAGCGCCAGCCAGTAAATGATGAACCAGCGGATAAACTTGTGGAACAGGTACTTATACAGATCGAAGGTTTCCAGGTTACGCAGCCTTGGCCAGAGAAGACGGTGGACGTTAAATGCCTGGCAGGCGATCCGGGTTTTGCGTCCGAATTCCTCGCGTGAAGACGCTGCCGATTTTTCGTAAGCTATTACGTCCGGCGCGCGCACGATACGGTATCCATCGCATAATATGCTGAACGAGACGAACATGTCGTCTATGATATCGTCCGGCGGCGGGTTATGCAGGCCACGGCGTATCGCAAATATTGCCCCATCGGCTCCCATAACCGATCCGGTATCACTCTCAAGTTTTTTTATGAACTCTTCCAGCCGCCAGTAAAGCGATCCGGTTTTTGCCGTAATGGTTTCATCCTCGTTTACGTACTTCAGGTGTCCGCAGACACATCCCACGCCGGGGTCGGCAAAATACGCAGGCAGGTTACGCATGGACTCCACGTCCATCATGACATTTGCGTCTGTAAAAACCACGATAGAAGCCTGGGTTTTCGACACCAGCAGATTCATACCGTGCGTTTTTCCATAACGGTGCGGCGACACATAAACGTCAATATCGTTTTTGTAATTTTCGAGTATCTCGGTGGTGCTGTCAGTTGCCGCATCCACGTAAATCCGTATTTCGATATTGGGGAATATCTTTTTAAGCGCTATGAGATTTTCAGCCTTTTGGGCGATTACGGCTTCCTCATTATACGCGCATACGCAAACAGCAAAGCTTTGCCCGGACGTTGCTGATAGAGTCGGCCTACGGACGCGCAGCCACGGTCGCATCAAGTAAAGCGTGGCCGGATAAATAATAAAAGGATGAACGGCTATCAGTAGAAATAATCCGGAAAAAATAAACATCACGAGTGCCATACGCTTCTCCTGTTAATGCGGCCTTCAGGTGGATATGGATAAACACGGACAAAGTCAGCGGGTAGATCTTGGTACAGCGACAAGGATGTACTTCGATTTCAACGAAGACTATCTGCCAGTTTCACCATAGGCAGCAGACTCATAAGAAAGCGCTCGGAAAATTATTTGAAGATATAAATACGCCATAAAACAAGCAAAATACCTGCTTACCTTTTTGTACATGTGTGCTTGTGTCGTAACCGGGTTACCTGCCGTAAAATGCGACCGTGCGAAAGGGAAAGGAGAAAAATATGTATAATACTATGGCAACTATTGATGTCTCTGTGATTATTGCGACCTATAACGTAGAGCGTTACATCGAGCGTGCAGTGTACAGCGCCTTAAGCCAGCAGGGCGTCACTGTCGAGGTGGTAATAGTGGACGACTGCTCCACGGACGGCGCGGTGTTTCCGATGTTCTCTGCGTCCCGGTTCTCTCAGCTTGGTACGCTGGGTCTGGCAGATTTCATCGCCGGGAACAGCTTGTTTTTCAGCAGGGGCTATTCTCTGGGATACCTGAAACCGGTTTTTTTAGCCCGGTTCCTGCGCGACAGCAACCTGCGTTATGATACCGCCCTGCGCATACGGTGAGTGCATTTGCGAGCGAGGCAAGAATCGTGCTTGGGCAGGTGAAGACGGATGAGAAATCCAACGAGATAACCGCTATTCCTGAACTGCTTGATTTGCTCAATGTAAAAGGCGGAATTGTCTCCATTCACGCGATGGGAGCGCAAAAGGAAATTGCTGCAAAAATTATAGAAAAAGGAGGCGATTATATCCTTGCCCTCAAGGGTAACCAAAGCAGTTTGCATGATGATATAAAGCTGTTTTTTGACGATGAAATGCTTGTGAAAAGACTTCAATCGCACGAACATACCTCTGGTGGCCACGGCAGAATAGAAATACGCACATGCACGGTAACGGATGCCATCGGCTGGCTGAAAGAGAATCATGACTGGAGCGGACCGAGAACCATCGTCCAGATCAAGTCCGAAGTGGAAATAAAAGGAAAAAGACCTTGGAAACCCGCTATTACATTACCTCTTTGTCACCGGACGCAAAGAAAATGCTGGCTGCAATCCGCAGTCACTGGGCAATCGAAAACTCTCTCCACTGGGTACTCGATATGTCATTCGGCGATGACCAGTCCAGAATCCGCAAAGGAAACGCTCCAGAAAATATCACCGTCGTAAAACACCTCGCTCTCAACCTCCTGCGAAAAGCCCAACAAAAACGACAATCTATCAAAAGACTCAGAAAAACCGCCGGATGGGACGATAATACACTCAAAAATGTTATAATGTATAAAAGCATGAGGTAGCCGTGAGGGGTAGGTCTTTATGCTTGACAAGGACGCCGGAATGGCTATTTTTCCCAAACTTAATTTTTTAATCGCGTACCCCGTATGGCAAAGAAAAATATCGTTCTCATAAGACTGGCAAGCAGCGCCGACACCGGCTTTTATTACGTCAAAAAGAAGAACCCGAAAAAGCAGGCCGAAAAGCTTTCCTTCCGCAAGTATGACCCGGTAGCCCGCAAGCACGTCCTGTTCACCGAAACCAAGCTTAAATAAGCATTCCTTTATAACAGCGGAGAAGCCGATGTTGTTCTCAAGCGCCGCCATAGCCGCCGATCCTGCAAATTTCTCTGCAACACCCGAACCTCCCGGCTGGATCAATGCAGCGCCGATAGTTCTGATTGTTGCAATGCTTTACCTGTTGATCATACGTCCTCAGCAGAAAAAGATAAAAGATCACGAAACGATGGTGAAGGCGCTTCGGCGTGGCGACAAAGTGATTACCGGCGGCGGCGTCATCGGGGTCATCTATAAAGTCGAGGATGATGACGTCCTGGTGGTGGAAGTGGCCGAGAACATGAGGTTGCGCGTGATGCGCGACACCATATCGGGTGTTGTGACCAAAATGCCGGTGGCCAACGATAACAAGGCCGATAAAAATGCAGACAAAGACAAATCAAACAGTAAATAAAAGGACTTGCGGATGCTGGATTTCTCGCGCCTGAAAATCCTTTCCATACTTGGCGTGTGTTTGTTTTTCGCCCTGCTTGCCGCTCCTAACCTTTTTTCGGAAAAATCGCGCGCGGCATTTCCGGATTTACTGCCTTCGCGGACGGTGAGTCTCGGGCTTGACCTGCAGGGCGGCTCTTACCTCCTGCTGGAGCTGCAGATCGACCATTATCTGCACGAGCAGCTTTCGGGTGTGGTGGACGGGTTGCGCGCCAAGATGATCGCCGGCAAAATCATGTACCAGGGATTAGGGCTATACGGTGATACGGTGAAGTTCAGTCTGCTGAAGCAGAGTACTGATACGGATATGAAAAGCCTGGTGAAGGATATAGATCCCACGCTTGAGGTTGTAGGCAAAGCCGACGGAAACTACGAGGTTAATTTTTCCGGCAATGCGCTGTCAGCGAAGAAACTGCAGCTGCTTGAGCAGTCGATCCAGATAGTGAACCGCCGTGTCAACGAGACCGGCACGCGCGAGCCGATCATCCAGCGCCAGGGCGACAGCCGCATCGTGCTGCAGGTGCCGGGGCTGCAGGATCCGGAAAGGCTGAAGGCGCTGCTCGGCAGAACGGCGAAAATGACTTTTCATCTCGTGGATGAATCCGCCGATATGAATGACGTGGTGCACGGCAACGTTCCCCCCGGCACGCGCATCCTCTACGAAGAGGAAAAGAACGAGAAGGGCGCGCCGGTGAGAATTCCCGTCCCGGTCAGGATCCGCGTCATGCTGAGCGGCGACATGCTGATCGACGCTGCGCCGACGTTTGACAGCCAGACCAACGAGCCGGTGGTAAGCTTCCGCTTCAACACACAGGGCGCGCAGAAATTCGCTGAAATCACGCGTGACAACGTCGGCAAGCGCTTCGCGGTGGTGCTTGACGACAAGGTGATCACCGCGCCGGTGATACGCAGCGCCATCATGGGCGGAAACGGTATCATCTCCGGAAATTTCACTGCCGAGTCGGCGAATGATCTCGCAGTGCTCCTGCGTTCCGGCGCGCTGCCGGTACCGCTAAAAGTGATTGAGGAGCGCAGCGTTGGCCCGAGTCTGGGCGCGGATTCGATTGATGCCGGCAGACGCGCGTCGCTGCTCGGCGTGGTGCTGGTTATGGGCTTCATGCTGATTAATTACGGGCTGTTCGGGGTTTTCGCCAACATCGCCCTGTTCTGCAACCTGATATTCATTATGGGCGCGCTGTCGCTCTTCCAGGCAACCCTGACGCTGCCCGGCATCGCCGGCATGGTGCTGACGCTCGGCATGGCGGTGGACGCCAACGTGCTCATTTACGAGCGCATACGCGAGGAACTGCGCAACGGTAAAACGCCGTTTTCGGCGATTGAGCACGGCTTCCGCGCTGCGCGCGCCACCATTCTTGATGCCAACGTCACGACGCTGATTGCCGCCATCACGCTGTTTTATTTCGGTGCTGGCACAGTCAAAGGCTTTGCGGTGACGCTTGCCATTGGCATCATTGCCTCGATGTTCACGGCAATACTGCTTACGCGCCTGATGGTGTCCGTCTGGCTGCGCCGCACCCGGCCGAAAGTCGTTCCGATTTAATCATCTTTACTGGAATTTGAATGCCAACCCGCAGTTCTGGACATTAGCATTCTGGCTTAGGGAATATTGCTCGGTGCCGGCTGTATTATTGTTATCGTAACAGTTATAGCTCTGATAGGGAGTTGCGGTTGTAGTGGACACGCAATGCCTGCTTCCCGTGCCTTCATTGTTTGCGCCGGCCGACCATATTGGCGAGCTGGCTACTTGGTTATTGACATAGCAGGCCATCATTGCGCCGGATTGAGGCAATCCGTCATCCGCTTTACTATCAATCGTATAAGCCTGCTGGACTGTGATTCCCGGATTGGTGGTTGACTTCATGCTGCAGGCAAGTTTGGTGACAGAGGAAACCGAGAAATAATTAATGCCATTGACACTGAATGTGTAGACATAGTTGGTTGTACCGATTTTAGCGGTTGGAAGCCAGTCTTTGATGGCGGGTGTGGAAGTCAGGGTCGGGCTGGTGTTAAAACCTTGCGTGTAAGGCCAGTTGATGCCGTTCTTATCATAGCCAAGTATGGTAGCGTCAATTAGTTGCGCGGCGCTCAGGTCTTCCCAGAATACGGCATTTTCCCCTTCTCCTCCTTCCCACCCGTCATACGTGCCGGCGCAATTACCCTCGATGAGGCCATTACCATCGCCTTGTCCGGGCGATGTTCCCCGACTCTGAAATCCAAAATTTGAAGCGTAAGGGTCCGGTATATCACCTGGAAGATACCCGTATTTGATTTGAAAAGCATGAACAGCGGTGTGGTATTTTTCTATCTGGGAAATCTGCGCACGTATTTCAGCGGCTTTTATCATGTCCCGTCCCGTCAGAATACCTCCGGCAACCAAACCAATGATAACTAAAACTATGCTTAATTCTATAAGAGTGAAGCCTGATTTCATTACGTGTTTATCGAGGATAGATAGAATTTCCGAGCGCTCTGTCTCGTTCTCTTTATTATCTTGATGGCGCAGTGGATGAGGGGAAAGATGATCGCCCGCCGCCGTGATGGCCGGATATGGCTCCCTTGCACTCCTGCACAAGATGTTGGTCAACTGCCGGTCTTTTAACAGATGCCTTTTCGTCCTTCATAGGGGCAGGCGCGCCTTTTATGATGGGATCAAAGCAATCTTTCCACAGGCCGTTGCCTTCCTTCCATTCACCCACGATATATCCTGCATTTTTACACTCAGTTACGATTTTTTGACAGGCGGGATTATGCTCTGCCGCCGAATGGTTATGTCCGCCGCTCTTACTGGATTGGTCTTGCCTCCCATGGTTGCTTTGAGGTGATGGAACCAGCGGCGTTGCCATCTGGGCGTTTACACCAGCGGCAGCGAAGGCAAGCATGAAAAACGCGCCTGCGGCTGAAATCAAGGCTGATTTGTACATGCGCTTTACTCTTTTTGTAAAAAAATTAAACTCTATAAGTCTATATTATATAGGTATTTTTCAGAGTTCAACAATTAGTTGGTGCGCCCCAATAACCTGTTGCATTCGTGCGGATAATGCGTATATTAATCGTCCCTTGGAGTTCATCAGGAGTTAAGCAATGGCGCGCGTTACCGTAGAAGATTGCATTGTGCATGTTCCCAATCGTTTTGAGCTGGTAGTGCTGGCCGCGCACCGCGCCAAGCAGATTTCTTCCGGTTCGCAACTTACCGTCGATCGCGACAACGACAAGGACGCGGTCATCTCATTGCGCGAGATTGGTGACAAGACCATCGATCTTGAACAGACCAGGGAAGACATCATCCAGTCGTTCCGCAAGAGGCAGGTCATCGAGAACATGAGCAAGCCTGCCGCCAGGGAGAATGCGGAAATCCAGGAAATACTTGCCGAGGAAGGCAAGCAGGTTGAGGATGTAGACGTGTCTGAGCACCTTTCGGTCGGCGTCGTGCACGGCAAGTCCGGTCTGTCGTTTGAGACTGACAACGTCGAGGCGGAAGATTAGGGAGTGAGGGGTTAGGGATTTGAGGGTATTTTCCCGGACTTTTCCCTATGTTCCCTTCAATCCCTTGATCCCTGGATTCTTTATGGCCGGCACTGCCGAATATCTCCAAGCTCTCGAATCCCAGTCCGTCTACATATTCCGCGAGGCGTTCAATAAAATAGACAGGCTGGCCATGCTCTGGTCGTTCGGCAAGGACAGCAATGTCATGATCCACCTTGCACGCAAGGCGTTCTTTGGCCGCGTACCGTTTCCGCTTATTCACTGCGACACCGGCCTTGAAATGGATGAGGTGTATGCTTTCCGCGATAAATACGCTGAAGAGTGGGGCGTCAATCTCATTTCCCACCCGTGCCCGCCGCTGGAAGAAACCGATTCCAGCCTGCCACACGCCGCGCGTGTGGCGTCGCGCAAGACGCTCGGCCTCAGGGAAGTTCTCGACAGGCACGGTTTCACCGGTATCATCGCCGGGATACGGCGCGACGAGGAAGGCACGCGCGCGAAGGAGCGCTATTTCAGCCCGCGCGGCCAGGAAGGACACTGGGACGTGAAAGACCAGCCGCCGGAATTCTGGGACCAGTTCAAGACCGATTTTGCGCCCGGCACGTCCTTACGCATCCATCCGCTGCTGCACTGGACGGAGCTGGACATCTGGCAATATATCAAGCTCGAAAACATTCCCATTGTGCCGCTTTATTACGCAAGGCCGTGGCATGACTGTTTCGGCAAGGATTTCGGCGGGAAAATGATGCGCTTCCGGTCGCTCGGCGAAAAGGGCATCACCTTCCCGGTGGAAAGCACGGCGGCAACGATAGATGAAATCATCGCCGAACTGCGCACCACCAAAATTCCCGAGCGTGCCGGCCGGCCGATGGGCGCAGATGAAGACGAATCAAGTTTCGAAAGACTGCGCGAAGCCGGGTATATGTGACGGAACCGTTAGCGGCCTGCTACTAATTCTCCCGCCCTCTGTTGTGCGGCAACTGTCGGAGGTGGTGGTGCAGGTATATCTTCTCCGCGTACAGGTCGCCCGGCGGAAGGCCCACGTTTCTGGCTTGGAGGCTCCACAGGAGCTATCATACCGTCCTTATTACCAAATAAATTGGAAACCATTTTACCAACTTTGCCGGATACCAAACCCGACACTGCTAAAACGGGTAATGAAATTAGCCAGCTCGCGTGGAGTAAGGTTAACGCCAAAGCCACGCCGGCCATCCAGGCGAAAGACATGCCCGCCGTCCGAATCGTAGACTTTTGTTTGTCGGATAATGCCATAAAATAAAACTGACAATCTATTAACTAACTGATTATATATAATTTTGCGGTGTTATTCAAATTAAGGTTATATTACGGCAGATATTCATCCTATAAGATATTGGCACATATGGGGAAGGAGCGCCTTTCTTTTATTGACTGCAATAATAATAGCAAATAAATTGGAAAATAAATTAATTCACACTAGTTTCACGTAAATAATCGTTAAAATGGCACGTAGTCTGATATTAAAGGGGCAAGATTCTTCCGGCAATCCGCCCGCCTTTGCTGAAGCTTCGGCGAACAGGCCTGCAACCTGCAACCTGCCCCTTAAAATCGTCATCGTCGGGCATGTCGATCACGGAAAATCCACGCTGGTCGGTCGCCTGCTGCATGACACCGGCTCGCTTCCCGAGGGCAAATTCGAGCAGATACAGCAGTCCTGCAAAAAACGCGGAATGCCGTTTGAGTGGTCGTTCCTGATGGACGCGCTCCAGGCCGAGCGCGATCAGGGCATCACCATTGATACCACGCAGATAGGATTTAAGACTGCGAAGCGCAATTACGTGATCATCGACGCGCCGGGACACAAGGAATTTTTGAAGAACATGATTTCGGGTGCGGCGCAGAGCGAGGCGGCGCTGCTCGTCATCGATGCAAAAGAAGGTGTGAAGGAGCAATCAAAACGTCATGGCTATCTTTTGCACTTGCTCGGCGTGCGTCAGATTGCCGTGTTGGTCAACAAGATGGACGCAATGAATTATAGCGAAGAGATTTTTGCCAGTATCGAAAAGGAATACCACGCCTACTTAAGCGAAGTAGGCGTAACGCCGACATTTGCCATTCCGGTTTCCGCGCGCGAGGGCGATAATATCGTAAGCCCGTCGGTGAACATGCAATGGTATAAGGGGCCGTCGGTGCTGGAGGCGCTTGACGGATTTGCCTATGCTCCCGCCAGTAATAACCTTCCGCTGCGCCTGCCGGTGCAGGATGTGTACAAATTTGACGAGCGCCGGATTATCGTCGGCCGTATCGAGAGCGGGACGCTTAGTGTTGGTGATGAATTGCTGTTTTCCCCGGGGGGGGCGCGCGGTAAAAGTGGCAGGCATTGAAAGCTGGAACTGCGACGTGCCGCCCAAAAGCGCAAGCGCCGGCCAGTCCGTCGGCATCACGCTTTCCGAGCAGATATTCGTCGAGCGCGGATTCATCGCAAGCCATGCGGAAAACCCGCCGTTCCTCACCAACATTTTCCGCGCGCGGATTTTCTGGCTCGGTCACAGGCCGCTCCTTCAGGGCAACAAATACAAGCTGAAAATCGCGACGCTGGAAGTCAGCGCGGAAGTAAAGGAAATCGAGCAGGTAATAGACACCGGCGATCTCACGCGCACGCAAGCGACGTCGGTGGAACGCGGCGCGGTGGCGGAAGTGGTATTCCGCCTGCGCGGCGTGACGGGGCTGGACGAATTTTCCTCCAATCCCAACACCGGGCGCTTCGTCATCATCGAAGGGTATGACGTGTGCGGTGGCGGCATCATCGATCTGCAGGGGTTTCAGGATCAACGCGTGGGTGGCGACAGGGTGAAATCGAAAAATATCACCGCCGTCGATTTTCACATCTCGCCCGATCAGCGCGCACTCGCCAATGGCCACCAGGGGGGCATCCTCTGGTTCACCGGCCTTTCCGGCTCCGGCAAGTCAACGCTCGCCACCGAATTGCAGCAGCGCCTGTTCGCCAAAGGCTACCAGGTCTACGTGCTCGACGGCGACAATATCCGCAGCGGACTGAACAAAGATCTGGGGTTTTCCGCAGCCGACCGCGGCGAGAACATCCGCCGTGTCGGGGAGGTGGCAACATTATTCGCGCAGGCGGGTGTGATCGTCATCACCTCGTTCATTTCGCCCTACCGCAAGGACAGGAAGCGTGCACGCGCCGCTGGTGGCGAATATTTCAACATGGTCTACGTCAAGGCGGATTTAAAAACCTGCGAAGCCCGCGACCCCAAGGGATTGTATAAAAAGGCCATCACCGGCGAGATCGCCGAGTTCACCGGCATTTCCGCTCCCTATGAGGAGCCGGACGATCCCGAGATCGTCGTTGATACTGCTACGCTTTCGATCGATGAAAGCGTGACGCTGCTGATGGACTATGTGCACAAACAGTTCGTCGAGCCGGTGAAGGCTATGGAATATGTGGTTGCAGGCGGGATATGAGGAAATTAATTATATTGGTAAAGGTAATCCTGTTTTTAGCATTCTTGCCAAGTTTACTAGAATATTTATGCTTTGAACTGTTTTACATACCGGTTTTTGAAATCAGACCCTGGAATCTGGAAGATGTCTCTGCATTACTATTATCGTTGTTACGGTTCTTGTTCTTGTTTTCGCTATGCTGGTGTCTGTTAAAATATCCCAAGCCGCTTCCTAAATATATATGGTTCGGCTTGATCGCAGGAGAAGCGGCTTCGTTGGCCATATGCAGGGAAATTGTACGGTTTCTGTCAGAAAATCCTGAACCCCCCTTGGACATGATAACTGTTATTTTTGCATCTATTTCCGGGATCATTGGGGTGATAATTATTGGGATTATTGCAATTCCGGCCATATACATGAAAAATACCCCGCCTTCAAAATTTGCATTAGCAAGCATATCCGCCATAATAATAGTGCTTGCAGCAACTGCTTTAAAATATATGCAATTTTTATATTCAGGATAATACGTTAACATACACAAGATAATCTATGAGACTTGGATTCGATACCACATTTGAACACCTTTACTCTCGTGAAGGATTGATCGCGCTGGATGCGAAGTTTGTTGACAGGTTGCGGCAGAGTGATGTCGCGCTGCATAACCGGCTGGTGGAGACCCGTGCGAGGGTACGCGGAGGAGTGCTATACGACGACCGCGGGGGGGAAGTTTCGCGGAGCGAAACTGGGGGCGGCGCGCCCCCCACAACAAAAGAAGAGTCACAGCTTATCATCGATCTTGCTCCGCACGTGGAAGATTTTATTGCCGAGCTGTTCATCATACGCACCGCACTCACCAAGCTGAAGCAAAAGCATTTTGAGCTGGCACCGCTTTATACTTGCAAGCGTTTATTCGTCCAGCGCAAGGCGGCAAAAACTATTAAGGCAGAAGATGCAGAAAAACTGGATAGCGTGCAACTGGAAAAAGAGTTGATTGCGTGGATACGCGGAGGAGTTCTATACGACGACCCCGCAGGGGAAGTTTCGTGGAGCGAAACCGGGGACGGCGCGCCCCCCATAATAAATTCTTTTGAACTCACCTTCGCCCGCAACGTCATGGCATGGCTTGACGCGCCGGAAAAACATGAAAATGAGATCAGTGCCGCTACGCGCTATGCCGCATGGGCGGTACATACCGCGGAAGGGCAAGAGAAGCACAAAAACGGAATATTATTTAAAGTCCCACGCAAGCTCGATCCCCTCCATCTTGTCGCCTACGAAACTGAAATTAAAGATGGCGTGACGGTGCTCAAACCTCATGAACATCACCGCCGCCAACGCACAGGCTTCGCGTTGACTGATGAAGGCATCACGCTTGCCAGGGCGCTGGATGAAACCAATTACTGCATCTGGTGCCACAACCAGGGCAAGGATTCCTGCTCGAAAGGCATGAAGGAAAATATTATGGGGGGCACGCTGCCCCCAGTTTCGCTCCGCGAAACTTCCCCTGCGGGGTCGTCGCAAAGCGCTCCTCCACGTGTCCACGCACCGGTTAATTATAAAAAAAATTCGCTTGAGATAACCCTCGCGGGTTGTCCGCTGGAGGAAAAAATCTCGGAGATGAACTTCCTCAAGAGCGAGGGCATTCCCATCGGCGCGCTGGCTACCGTCGTCATTGACAATCCTATGTGCGCGGGCACCGGGCACCGCATCTGCAACGACTGCATGAAGGGCTGCATCTACCAGAAACAGGAGCCGGTGAACATTCCGCAGGCGGAAACCAGATCGCTGATGGACGTGCTCGAACTGCCGTACGGGTTTGAAATATATTCGCTGCTTACGCGCTGGAACCCGCTCAATTTCGCGCGCCCGATCCCTAAAGCTGAAAGTGACTGCAAGGTGCTGGTCGCGGGTCTCGGCCCGGCAGGCTATACGCTCGCGCATCACCTCATCAACGACGGGCATACCGTGGTCGGCATTGACGGGCTTAAAATCGAGCCGCTGCCGGAAGACATTTCCGGCGTGACTCAGCTCGGCAGCCGCGTTCCGTTCAAGCCGATTCGTGATATCAAGGAACTGTTTGAAAAACTCGATGAGCGCGTGCTGTCCGGATTCGGCGGCGTTGCCGAATATGGCATCACCGTGCGCTGGGACAAGAATTTCCTCAAGGTCATCCGTCTGCTGATCGAGCGCCGCGAAAACTTCGCCATGATCGGCGGCGTGCGCTTTGGTGGCACGATCACGATAGAATCGGCCTGGCAGCTGGGGTTTGATCATATCGCGCTCTGCATGGGTGCGGGCAGCCCGACCCTCATCGACATGCCGAATGGGCTGGCGCGCGGCGTGCGCACCGCATCGGATTTCCTCATGGCATTGCAATTAAGTGGCGCGGCGAAAAAAAACTCCATTGCCAATTTGCAGTTGCGCTTACCCGTAGTGGTCATCGGTGGCGGACTCACCGCGATTGACACCGCTACCGAGTCGCTTGCCTATTATCCTGTGCAGGTGGAGAAATTCCTTGCGCGCTATGAAATACTGGTGAGGGAAAAAGGCGAAGCTGCTGTGCGCGCCGACTGGAGCGCGGAAGACGCGGAAATTGCAAAAGAGTTCATCGCTCACGCCATGGTCATCCGCGAAGAGCGCAAGAAATCCAATCCCGACATCGGCAAGTTGCTCGATGAATGGGGAGGCGTGAAAGTGGTGTACCGCAAGCGCCTGATAGACGCGCCGTCCTACCGCCTCAATCATGAAGAAGTCGAGAAGGCGCTGGAGGAAAATATCGGGATCGTCGAAAATTTTGAGCCGGTGGGCGTTGAGGTGGATAAGTATGGGCATGCTTGTGGGGTAAAGTTTAGTTGCAGGTTGCAGGTTGCAAGTTGCAAGGAAGAAGTAAGTGGCGAACATGCAACATGCAACATGCAACATACAACTATCTTTCTACCTGCAAAATCTGTCCTTATCGCAGCGGGCACCAGCCCAAATACGGTTTTGCAGCGTGAAGATCCGAAGCACGTACTTTTGCACGGAAAATATTTTCAGGCGGTGGATGAGGAAGGCAGCTATGTTTCGCCGGAACACGTTGCTAAACCGGCCGTTGCGAACGTGCTCATGGCGCTTGAAAAAGACGGGAGGGCGATCAGTTTCTTCGGCGATCTGCATCCGTCCTTCGCCGGCAATGTAGTAAAAGCGATGGGCAGCGCCAGGCAGGGTTATCCGGTGGTGTCGCGGGTGATGGCGAAGAGAAGTAGCGGGTCACGAGTAGCGAGTAGCGAGTTTTTAAAAGGAATAAACACGCAATTAAGAGCGACCGTGCATGATGTCATAAGGCTTACGCACAACATTATTGAAGTGATTGTGCACGCGCCGCTTGCGGCCAAACAGTTTGAGCCGGGGCAGTTTTATAGATTACAGAATTTTGAAGTGAATGCTCTAAAACTCGCTGCCCGTGACCCGCTGCCCGGTACTACCCTTGCCATGGAAGGTCTGGCTCTCACCGGCGCGTGGGTGGACAAGGAAAAAGGACTGCTTTCGACCATCGTGCTGGAGATGGGAGGATCGTCGGATTTATGCGCCTATCTTAAAAAAGGCGAGCCGGTGATCCTCATGGGACCGACCGGGACCGCTACCGAAATACCGGAAGGCAAAAATGTCATGCTGGTAGGCGGCGGACTGGGTAACGCCGTGCTGTTTTCCATCGGGCGCACCGCGCGCGAACGCGGAAACAAAGTACTCTATTTCGCCGGCTACAAAAAAGCGGACGATAGGTATAAAATTGAGGAAATCGAAAGAGCGTCCGATACGGTTGTCTGGTGTTGTGACGAAGAAAACGATTTCACGTCCGGGCGTGGGGGCGACAAGGTGTTCCGCGGCAACATCGTACAGGCGATGGTGGCTTACGCGGAAGGCAAACTCGGAGAGGTTGCCATAAAAACCAGCGATATCGATCACATCATCGCCATTGGATCCGACCGCATGATGGCGGCGGTCGCTAGCGCCCGCCATGCTTCGCTGAAACCCTATCTCAAGGAAAATCACGTCGCCGTCGGCAGCATCAACTCGCCCATGCAGTGCATGATGAAGGAAATCTGCGCCCAGTGCATCCAGCAGCACATTGATCCGAAAACCGGCGCAGTTACATACGTTTATTCGTGTTTTAACCAGGATCAATTGCTTGACAATGTATCGTTTCCGTTTCTAAATGAACGTCTGAAGCAGAACGCGTTGCAGGAAAAAATTACCGCCAAGTGGATTGGTATTTGTCTGGAAAATATAACTCAATAGTTACGACCGCGTAGGCATAGATGATCAACAAGGACTCCAATAACGATCCCGCTGTTACCAAACCTCCTGCCGGAGAGCCCGCCGAAAAACCACCTGAAAATCCCCAGGAAGCAGCAGTTCCGGTTGGCGGTGCGGCCAAGAAGCCGGTGCGCATCGGCGATAAGCTGATAGATCTGGGTCTTATCTCCAAAGACCAGTTGCAGATTGCTTTGCAGGAACAGAAGAACTCCAAGAAACTGCTGGGCGTCATCCTGGTGGAAATGGGATTCGTCACCGAAAGCGCACTGGGTGAGGTGCTCGCCGAATCGGCGGGTGCGCAGAAATTCGATCCCAAGACGACGATGCTCGATCCCTCGGTCATCCGGCAAATTCCGAAAGATCTTGCGACACGCCATAAGGTCATAGCAGTCTCGCTGGAGAACGCGGAAGTGCATCTTGCCATGGCGGACGTGTACAACATTCTTGCCATAGACCAGGTACGGCGCAACTTCCCGAAGGGAACGAAAATCGTTCCCATGTTCTGCACCGAAACCGAAATCATGGAACTGATCGATCAGTACTATGAATATGAAATGTCGATTGACGGTATTCTGCGCGAGATCGAGACCGGTATCCGCGAAAAGACTTCCCACCTCGATGGCCGGCAGGAAGGCTACATCAATCCCACCGTCCGTCTGGTGAACTCGCTGTTGATCGACGCGATAAAAACCGGCGCATCGGATATCCATTTTGAACCGGAAGGCGCATTCCTGCGTCTGCGCTACCGCATTGACGGGCAGATGACGCAGGTGCGCAGCTTTCACCGCGACTACTGGAGCGCCATGCTCGTGCGCGTCAAGATCATGGCCGGGATGAATATCGCCGAAAGCCGCAACCCGCAGGACGGCCGCATTACCTATAATGTCATGGGGCGCGAGGTAGATTTCCGCGTCGCCACCCAGCCGACGGTGCACGGCGAGAACGTGGTCATGCGCCTGCTGGACAAGGCGAACTCGCTCGTGGCGCTGGAGAATCTCGGCTTCAGCGACCATAACATCCGGCTGCTGAAGAAGCTGCTCAAGCGGCCGGAAGGCATCGTCATCGTCACCGGCCCGACCGGCAGCGGCAAAACCACCACGCTCTATTCGGTCTTAAGCTATATCAATTCGATCGAGGTTAACATCATGACGCTGGAAGATCCGGTGGAATACCAGCTGCCGCTCATCCGCCAGAGCAGCGTTCGTGAGGGCTCGATAGATTTTCAGCATGGCATCAAGTCGCTGATGCGCCAGGACCCGGACATCATCTTCGTCGGCGAGGTGCGCGACGAGGAAACCGCCATCATGGCGGTGCGCGCCGCGCTCACCGGCCACCAGGTGTACACCACCCTGCACACCAACGATTCTATCGGTGCGATCCCGCGCCTGAGCGACATCGGCGTTCCCCCTCACCTGCTTGCCGGATCGCTGATATGTTCAGTAGCCCAGCGCCTCGCGCGCAAGCTATGCTTCCATTGCCGACGGGCGCGGTCGGCGACGCGCGAGGAATGCCTGATTATGGACTGCAATCCCGACGATCCTCCGACAGTATACGATCCGGTGGGTTGCGATAAGTGCAAAAGGAAAGGCTACAAGGGCCGCATCGCCATCACCGAAATCCTGCGCATTGACGAAGGGCTCGACGAACTTATTTCCACGCGCGCCACGCGCAACCAGATCATGGACTATGCACTGGACAACGGATTTATTCCCATGCCATTTGATGGCATTGACAAGGTGCTTAGGGGATATATAGATCTTCAGGAGCTCATCAGTACCATAGACCTGACAGACCGGTTAGTCTGATGCCCGAACTGCCGGAGGGCACATCCCTCGGTTTTTAATGATGTTGTTTCAGCCAAGTGCCTTAGGGTCGCTGCCGTTAGAGGGAGTTGAGACAGTGGGGACATTCGTCTGTCACGCTCGTTTTGCGAGAGTTGCTGTAAGGTAACAAGCGAATTATCAATACGCTCTCCCATATTTGCAATATCTATTTCCTGTCATTGTATTTCAGGACTTCTTGCTTCAAATACATCGGGAAATGTATTACCATAAACCTTGATTTTACGCCGGTTCCTGGTTTTACAATGGGGATAAGCCATATATGTGCAGGATTGCATTAGTAATAAATGCGGAGAATAATCAAGTCATCCAATTAATGTCTGGCCTACAGACGAATGGAAGCAATATTAAGCCGGAATTTAAGTCGATTGACAATAACTGGTTTGTTACAAATAGGTTTGGCGTCACTTCACAAAATCAAGAGCAAGGCGAGTATCCCTTAGAATCAGAGAAATATTTATTCGCGTATAACGGTGAAGTATATTCTTTTAAGGATGAAGTTTTTGATCCAACTGATGATTCCAGCGATGTCCATTTTGCGCTTGGAAAAATTGAACAACATGGCTTGGATGCCTTCTTTAAAGAAGCAGATATTCAAGGTACTTTTTTTATATATGATAAAGAAAAGAAAATTTCCCATATATTTAATGACCAATTAAATACATCTGGATGCTTTTATGCTCAAAACGGAAAACAGGTTATTGTTGCGCAGGAGTATTCGATTGTGCACCGTGCGTTATCGGAGTCTGGTGCGCCAGGCGATACGCCAATCCATGTACTTAAAAATGGCTCACACATGCAAATCAGCCAGGAGGGTGAAATTGCTGTATCCACATATAGAAATCAATATAATGAATTATGGTCTGGCAGGGTGGATGGGGTGGATGAACTCACTCGATCGGTGATCGATGGCTTTATTGATAACTTTAATGATACACTGACTCAGGCAGTTCATAATCGCATACCCAAAGAAGGGACAGTAGGGATTTTATGTAGCGGTGGGGTAGACAGTTCCATAATTTTTCATCTGACATACACCTATTTAAAGGAAAGAGGGCAGTTAGATAGATTAAAGGTGTTCACTTTGGGCAGCGATAACAATACTGAATTAGAGGATAAGGATAATGATCTTGCTAATGTGAGGCAGCTACTCAGAGCATATGGATTACCTGAGAATGAAACATTGGTTAAGATAGAAGATAATAAAAAGTGGAAGGAATACCTTTACAGAAATGCGGTTTTTAATGATCATCCCTCTTTGATACCCGCAAATCCAGCCAGCGTTCAAGTGCGTAATACCGTGCAAATGTCATCGGTGCTGGCATCTGCAATAGATAAATGTCCTGATTTAAAAACAATGTTGACAGGGGATTTTGCGGATGAAATATTCGTGGGCTATCCCCTTTTACACAGGGGGGGGGGGGAATACTCAGGAACTCGTCTCTAAGGCAGTTAGAAAATCGAATGATTTGCCACTAAACGATGCGGCGCGTGTAACGTTAGCCAGTCTGCAGGGGACAAGAAGATTAATTGCACATTTCATTATAAAGCCAGCACTTGAGAATCTAGGATTAACGGATTTGGCAAATCGGGTTGATGAACTAACCCCAGAAGAGCTGGAAAACGATGTTGCTTCCCATACCAGTGCCAGCTTGAATGTGGCATTGAGTAAGTTTCACCCCATAGAAATCCGAACCCCGTTTTCTTGCCATCATGTGCTGGATATTGTGAAAGCCTTGCCGCCTCAATTATTGGTTGGCAGTACGAAAGGCAGTATACACTCTAAATTTTTTCTGAGGCTATGTGCACTGAAAATGGGTATTCCAGAAAAAATGTGTTTAAGAGAAAAAGTATCATTTAATGAAGGTGGCACCGGTTTAAAGAATGCTGAACCGGATTCGCTGGCAATTAAAATCGCAGAAGAAACTTTTACTAACGACGAACTAAAGAAATTCATACTAACGAAAAAAGAACTGGTAGAACAACTCGGTTTCGGCGAAGATATTAGTGTTGGAAATATTGACGAAATAATGAGGAATAATCCGGAAGCACTGGCATTTTTGATGATGGCATGCCGGTGTGGTCTTGAAAATGTAGCCGCCGGAAATGCCTTTCGCCCCGATATGTCCGATCCCGAAGAAAAAATTACAGACGGCCAACTCTATACTCAGGATGCTTTAGTCGCTTACAATTCAAGTCCCGGCAGCAGAATGGTAAAGGACGAAACTATATACCATAGGTAAGCCCAGGGATATTCAGCTCAATTCCTTTCTTCTGCGCCACCGGTGCGCCAAGCACGCCGAACAGGGATACCTGATATATGTAAACGTGCGGTTATCCGGCATAATCTACGCGACTCCTTATAGTTGCCTTGGCAATTTTATCATTTTATCATAAAACTGTTACTGAATTATTACCAACCCGATAAAAATACTATTTCCTTAAGGAGATTTATGCCCGAACTGCCGGAGGTTGAAACCGTATGCCGGGGCTTAAGCGCGCATATCACCGGCAGGACGATAGTGAGAGCGACCGCACGTCGGCGCGATCTGCGCGTGCCCCTGCCTCATGATTTTGAGCGATCTCTCGCAGACAGAAAGATAACGGCCGTTACCAGGCGGGCGAAATACATTCTAATCCACCTTGATGATGGAAAGATATTCATTGTGCATCTCGGCATGAGTGGCAGTCTCATTTTGCACGACGCGCCGCTGCCGAACTTCCGCAAGCATGATCATGTCATCATCGAATTTTCCCCGTACAAGCTGATGGTATTCCACGATCCGCGGCGTTTCGGGTTGATTGCGCTTGCGGCAGGGAAAGACATTGAAGGCAACAAGCTGTTTGTGCAATTGGGCAAGGAACCGCTTGACCCGGAAACGACTGCCGAACGTCTCTATGATATCCTGCAACACTCCAGAGCACCGGTAAAATCGGTCATCATGGATCAGAGGAAGATTGTCGGTGTCGGCAATATCTATGCCTGCGAAGCCCTGTTCCGTGCTCGCATCCACCCTGCGCGCCCGGCAAATAAGATAACGAAGAAAGAGACGGCGCGGCTGATGAACGGTATAAAAACCGTGCTTGAGGAAGCGATACGATCCGGCGGCTCAACCTTGCGCGATTACGTGCGTTCGTCAGGCGATGCCGGCTATTTCCAACACCATTTCAGCGTCTATGGGCGGGCGAAAACCCCCTGCACCCTATGCAGGACGCCCCTTTCTACAACCCGCCAGAACGGGCGCAGCACATTCTTCTGCCAGACCTGTCAGAAATAATAAGAAATAACAATATATTGGAAATCACGGGAAGAGGCTGTACCCTGTCACAAACAATTCATACAATCCAGGCCTTATTATGCTAAAATAATAAGTGGGTAGGATTAGCTCTATGACAGAAAGTGGATTCCCAATTTCAGCTCAGGATGTGGGCGAAGGTCTCCAGATGTATATCGGGATCCTCAAGCATTTTTTCCAGTCTGTTGGCAAGGGTCTAAAAACGGCGGCTGAAAACACAAAGAGCTTTTGTCGGAATGCCATAAACAATGTCAAAAATACGATCATGCCTCCCAAACCGGTAGCTTCGCAAGGGCGGCCTCAGAAACCGATCACGCCGCGGCAGAGAGCACATACGATCCAGAAAAGCTTCAACACGCAATACGGCCAGTCGGCAGAACTGCTAGCTGGCTTTGACGGCGCACCATCCCATACGCCATCGCTTGTTGGTGCAGGCCAAAGCCAGGGCCGCGGCAGATAACCCAAAAGAGCATTGCATAATCCGCATGGTACTCGTATGAAGGCGTGTGTGTAATTACGCTGACGAAGGATTATGATCAGAATCACCCGCGCCCTGCTGTCGGTTTCCGATAAGACCGGCATCGTTGAATTTGCCCGATTCCTTGCCGGGCAAAAAATCGAAATTCTTTCCACCGGCGGCACCGCCAAGGCATTAAGCGCTGCAGGAATTGCGGTGAAGGAAGTTTCCGAACATACCGGCTTTCCCGAGATCCTGGACGGAAGGGTAAAGACCCTGCACCCCAAAATTCACGGTGGCCTGCTGGGGCGCCGCAATGTCGCCGAACATCAGCTGGCGACGAAGGAGCACGACATCGCACCGATTGACCTGGTGGCAATCAATCTCTATCCCTTCGAAGCGACCGTTGCCAAAGGCGCAGATTACGACGCTTGTGTCGAAAACATCGACATCGGCGGCCCGGCGATGGTGCGATCCGCCGCAAAAAACCATGAGAGCGTGACGGTCATCACCGATCCTGCCGATTACGCAGCCGTCATGGAGGAAATCCGCAAGGATAAAAATACAATGCCTGAGACGCGCAAGAGACTGGCAGCGAAAGCGTTTGCCCGCACCGCCGCCTATGACGCGGCGATCAGCCGCTGGTTCGCGAAAGAATTGCAGGCGTTTCCTGACTACATGAGCACCGGCAGACTCAGGCAGGTGCTGCGCTACGGCGAAAATCCTCACCAAAAGGCCGCGTTTTACGCCTACGACAATGCGCCCTTCGGCGTCGG